>Ga0114946_10000245_pt1 | contig 34592 bp, 29 predicted proteins | sample WalLakDeSediment_FD_88676 | JGI IMG/M metagenome (GOLD analysis project Ga0114946, IMG submission 88676) | Lake sediment microbial communities from Walker lake, Nevada to study Microbial Dark Matter (Phase II) - Walker Lake 11/02/13 Deep Sediment | ecosystem: Environmental > Aquatic >... | reverse complement strand
GCGCACAGGGGGTGACCGGCTGGGCCATGATCCGGGCGACCGCCGCCGCCGCCGCGTGCATGTCCCGGTACACCGCCTGCAGCAGCTGCCGTGTCTCGGGCAGCGGCGTCAGCCGCAGCGTGGCCTCGGTGATCACCGCAAGGGTTCCCTCGGACCCGATCAGCAGCCGCGTCAGGTCATACCCGACCACGCCCTTGGTGGTGTAGACGCCGGTACGCAGCGCCTCCCCAGTCCCGGCGACGGCGGCTAGGCCCAGGGTGTTGTCGCGCGGCGTCCCGTATTTCACGGCTCTCGGGCCCGCGGCATTGCAGGCGAGGTTGCCCCCGATCGTGCAGAAGGCGCTGCTGGTCGGGTCCGGCGGCCAGAAGAACCCCTCGCGCCCCGCCGCCTGCTGCACCTCTGTGTTCGTTGCGCCGGGTTCCGCGACCAGCCAGCGGTTGGCCGGGTCGACCTCCAGGATGCGGTTCATGCGCTCCAGCGACAGGATGACTCCGCCGCGGTCGGGCACCACCGCACCCGTCGTCCCCGTACCGCGGCCGCGCACGATCAGCGGCGACTTCAATCTCCGGCATAGCCGGACCAGTGCGACGACAGCCTGCACGTCACTGGCAAAGACCACCGCCTCCGGCGCCGCATGCAGGCGCGAGTTGTCGGCGCCGTAGGCCCAGCAGTCGGCTGGATCCAGCAGCCGGTCCTGTGCCGGGAGCATGTCCTCCAGTTCGCGTTGCAGCGTGGTCGGCATCACCATCCCGCCTGTATTGCATCCTGCAACCATTCGACCCGGTCACGGGCGTCGAGCACGATCACGTCGAAGCGCACCGGGCCGTTCCAGCGCTGCTGCTGCAGGTAGGCCTCCGCGGTGCGCAGCAGGCGCTGCTGCTTGCGCCGATCAATGCTCTCGGCGCCGTCGGCAAACCGCCGGTGACTGCGCTTGCGCACCTCCACGAAGACCAGGACGTCGCCATGCCTGCCGATCAGGTCGATCTCGCCAAAGCGCCTGCGGTAGTTGCGCGCGATGATGCGCACTCCCTGATGCTCGAGGAAGCGTTCGGCGTCCCGCTCGGCAATCTGGCCACGATCGGTGGGGAGGGCCATCATTCCTCCGGCTCCTTGACCCGGTCCGGTCGGGCGGGGCGGGGCAGACCCGCGTGGAATTCGACCCAGGCGGGATCCCGGATCCAGGTGCGTGTGAATGGCTGCAGCGTCCAGTTCCCGGCGACGCCATGCACCGGAAGCTGCGGAGCCCGCTGGTAGCGCGGCAGGTCGGCGGCGACGCGGACCGCGTCGACACCCAGGGCCGCAAACCGCGGCAGCCGCTGGGCTGCCGTATCCTCGCCTTCGGGTCCCGCCAGCTCGGCTCGCAGTGCCGGTTCGGGATTCAGCTCGGGGTAGAGCCAGGGCGCGTCCGGAAATCGGATCCCGCTCAGATCGCTGTCGAGCATCGGCTGCGGCCGCCCCTCGTACGCGTGCGAGGTCGCGAGCATCGGCAGGCGTCCCGCACGGTGGTAATGCAGATGCGGCACCACCATCCGCAGATCGCGCGCCGGGCCGGCCACGAAGATCACGTCGATGTCGGCGCGGATCTGGGCGTCGGCCTCCAGCGCCAGCCCCGACTGGCGGCCGACGCGGCGGATGCGGGCCTCGCTGGCGTCGATGCCGAGCGCGGAACCGATCTGCGCGTTGATATCCGGCGACCGTGCCTGAAACCGGTGTTCGGCGGTGACCCGCCCGTCCTGCAGCTCGAAGGCATCCCGGAAGGCACCGGCGACACGCTCGCCGAACGGACCCTCCGGGACCAGCACCAGTGCGCGGTCCCGCCCCAAGCGCAGCGCCTCGCCGGCGGCGGCCTGGGCTTCGTCTTCCGGCGAAAGCGACAGGGCCGCGAACGGCGGACGCAGCGGCGCCGAAGGCCGGTTCAGCACCAGCGTCGGAACCCGCGAATCGATCGTTGCGACGCGCTCCACGGACTCGCGGGCCAGGGGGCCGATGACCCGGTCTGCACCCTGTTGCAAGGCATTGCGGTAGTGGGCCTCGGCAAGGTCGGGCTGGCCTGCGGTATCAAAGACCAGCAACGATCCCGTGGCTCCGTGATCGCGGTAGAACTGCACGGCGATGCCTTCCAGGATCGCGTTGCCCAGATCGCCGAGCGAGCCCGACAGCGGCAGCAGAACGGCGATGCGCCGAGGCGGTTCGATGAAGCGCAACGTGGCATTGCGCAACTCCGGCAGCAGCGCCTGGGCGGGGTGTCGCGGGTGGGCCTGGTCCCAATCCCGTACCGCCTGGGCGAAGCCATCGGGATCGTCCCCGGCCTCGCGCAATCCGAGGAACAGCGCGCTCCAGCCGCGCAGGGTCTCGTCATCCGTCAGCTGTTCGAGCCGCTGCAGTTGCCCGGGGGGCTGTGCCGCCAGCAGGTTCCAGATGGCCGTCTGGTTCTCGCTCTGCCGTCGCGGGGCATCGAACAGACCCTGGTCCAGCGCCACCCGCGCCCGCAGGGCCGCCCCCCATGCGCTCCGCCCGGTGAGCAGTTCCGCGTGCAGCCCGAGTGCGCCGTAATAGAGGCTCCGGTCCCTGTCGTCGTCCACCGGCGGCAGTCGCTCGTAGGCGAGACCGGGTTCGTCCGCCAGCATGGCGAGGCGCGCGCCGCGATAGCGGTCTGCTAGGTTTTCCAGGCCTTGTCCAGGGAGCAGCGACCAGAGGCGCTCCGCGCGCAGCAGCAGCCCCTGCGCGGGCTCTGCCAGGGCAAGCGCTGCATCGATGGCCTGTCGCGAGGGTTCGGGGTCCGGCGTGTATTCGGCCTCGATCAGGAGGTTCTGCGCGCGCTCGAGTGGCGTGATCTCGACCACAGCGGGTGCGGGTGCCGCAACGGGCGGCGGGGCCGGGCGGGGTGCGGCGCAGGCGGTCAGCAGGCTGCCAATGCAGACCAGCGCCAGGATCCGGAGGGCTGCGCTCCCGCGCGCGGGCATGTTGGTGTGCGTTAGAGTCACAGGGGGCTCTTGGGCCGATGACGGGGGATCAGTATTGAAAGAGCATCAGACGCTGTCAACGCGGACCGGCAAACTCTGGGTGGTGGCGACCCCGATCGGGAACCTCGAGGATCTGGGTGCCCGGGCCGGCCGCGTGCTTGCAGAGGCCGACCTGATTGCCGCCGAGGATACCCGGCACAGCGGACGGTTGCTGGCCCACCTCGGGCTTCACAAGCCGCTGATCAGCCTGCACGAGCACAATGAGGAGGCGCGGGTGCCTCGGCTGGTGGAGCGGATGCTGGATGGGCAGGAGCTGGCCCTGATCTCCGATGCGGGCACTCCGCTGCTGTCCGACCCCGGTTTCCGGCTGGTCCGGGCGGCCCGGGAGGCGGGTCTGTTGGTGCTCCCCGTCCCTGGCCCCAGCGCGGCACTCGCGGCATTGTCGGTTGCGGGCCTGCCCTCGGACCGATTCTGTTTCGAGGGGTTTCTGCCGGCAACCCCCGGTCCCCGTCGGCAACGCCTGGAGGACCTGCTGAAGATGCCCGCCACGGTGATCTGCTTCGAGTCGTCCCACCGCGTCGTTTCCAGTGTCGCCGATCTGGCGTCCCTCGCTCCGGAGCGGGAGGCCTTCCTCGCCAGGGAAATGACCAAGCAGTTCGAGGAGCATTTCTTCGGTCCTGCCGGCGCGCTGCCGGACTGGCTCGGCGCTGATCCCAACCGGTTGCGCGGCGAGTTCGTGCTCCTCATTGCGCCCTACCGGGAATCGCCGGCGGAGGCTGCGGAGGGTGGGCTGAATCCGGAGGAGGAGCGGGTGCTGGCGACCCTGCTGGCGGAATTGCCCCTGAAGCAGGCGGTGCGGCTGACCACTCACCTGACCGGTGTTGCGCGCAACCGGGTCTATGCGCGTGCGCTCGTGCTGGCCGGGTGACGCCGATCTTCGTCCGGCTGCGCAGCCCGGCTTGCGTCTCGGCCCCCTCGCGCGTACAACAGGCCGTGGGAGTCGGCTGGGCCGTCGCTGCGCGCAGGCGTGGAGGAAAGTCCGGGCTCCGTAGGGCAGGACGCCAGGTAATGCCTGGGCGGCGTGAGCCGACGGAAAGTGCCACAGAAAACATACCGCCGATGGAGCCGGACTCGTCTGGTTCACAGGTAAGGGTGAAATGGTGCGGTAAGAGCGCACCGCACGCCTGGCAACAGTGCGTGGCAGGGTAAACCCCGTCCGGAGCAAGGCCAAATAGGGGTGCAACGATGCGGCCCGCATCGCACCCGGGTAGGCTGCTAGAGGCGCCTGGCGACAGGCGTCCCAGAGGAATGACGGTCCTCGACAGAACCCGGCTTACAGGCCGGCTCCCACCTTTCCCCACCAAGACTGCTGCGGAGGCGCGGCCCCTCGGCCTTTTGGTTTCTCCAGCTCAAGTGGTCTCTTAACTCATTCGCCCAAGACCACGCTTTTGATGGCTTTTCCTGCGCGCGCCACGAGTCCAGCTTCTTCGCGTAAGTATTTGTGAATCAACACTTATTTTTCACCGGTCACGGCATTTTTCCTTGACGAGCAACGTTGGCGCTACCTATAGTGTCGAAAAGTGGGGGAACGTGGGGACGAGTGGGTCCCCGTCGAGGCGCTCAATGTTCCGAGGAGTCAGTCAACTGAGTGTGGACGCGAAGGGGCGGATCGCCGTGCCTGCGCGTTACCGTGACGCCCTGAACGAGAGCTGCGAGGGCCAGTTGGTCCTCACTGTCGATCGGGATGGCTGCCTGCTTCTTTACCCGGCACCGGAATGGGAGCGCATCGAGCAGTCCCTGATGTCCCGCCCGAACATGAATCCCCAGGTACGCAAGCTGCAGCGGCTGCTGGTGGGACACGCCACCGAGTGCGATCTCGATGGGCAGGGTCGTCTGCTCCTGCCGCCGCCGCTGCGGGAATTCGCGGGACTGTCCAAGCGGGTGGTGCTGGTGGGGCAGGGGAACAAGTTCGAAATCTGGGACGAGGACACCTGGTCCCGAAATCGCGAGCTCTGGTTCGGGGAGGATGCGGATGACGCACTCAGCGAAGCGCTCGAATCCATCGCGCTCTGATCGAGATGGAGTCCATGCCGCATACGCCGGTGCTGCTCGAGGCCGCACTCCAGGCCCTGGCGATCCGTCCCGACGGAAGGTACGTGGACGGCACCTTTGGGCGTGGCGGACACAGCCGTGGGATTCTCTCGCAACTCGGGCCGAACGGGCGCCTGCTGGCTATGGACCGGGATCCCACGGCGCTGGAAGCGTCGGGGCAACTGGCCGCAGACCCGCGCTTCTCCTTCCAGCAGGCATCCTTTTCGCACATGGCTGAGGTCATCCGGCAACACTGGCCCGAAGCCGGGGTCGATGGCGTGCTGCTGGACCTGGGCGTCTCCTCGCCGCAGCTCGACGAGCCGTCGCGCGGGTTCAGTTTCCAGCACGATGGCCCGCTGGACATGCGCATGGATCCCGGCACCGGCATCCCGGCCTCGGCATGGTTGAACCGGGCCGACGAGGCCGCGATTGCCGATGTGCTGCACAACCTCGGCGAGGAGCGGTTCTCCCGTCGCATTGCCCGCGCGATCGTCGCCGCACGCCGTACCGCGCCGCTGACCCGCACGCGGGAGCTGGCGGAGCTGGTGCGTCGGGCGGTACCGCGTTCCGAGCCGGGTCGGCACCCCGCGACGCGAACCTTCCAGGCTCTGCGCATCCACATCAACGACGAACTCGGGGAACTGCGCGCATGGCTGGACACCATTCCCGACGTGCTGGTACCCGGCGCGCGTCTCGCGGTGATCAGTTTCCACTCCCTGGAGGATCGGCTGGTCAAGCGCGCCTTCCAGGGGCGATCGGACGCGCCTCGGCTGCCGCGTGGTCTGCCGGTCCTCCCCGAGGCAACCCTTCCACGTCTGCGGATGGTCGGCAAGCCCGTGCGTCCCGACGCCGCCGAGTGCAAGCGCAATCCGCGCGCGCGTTCCGCCGTGTTGCGAGTCGGCGAGCGCAACCCATGAGCCGGACCCTGATTCTCCAGATCCTGCTGGCGGCGTTTGTCTTCGCCTCCGCGGTCGGCGTGGTCGTGGCGCGCCACGAGGCCCGGCAGGCCTTCATCGCTCATCAGGCCGGACTGCATGATCGCGACGCACTGAATCTCGAGTGGACCCAGTTGCAGCTGGAACAGGCAACCTGGGCGACACAGGCGCGCATCGAAGCCGCCGCGCGCGACCGCCTGGGCATGATCCAGCCGGGTCCGGACCGCATCGTGTACGTGGAGGGTCGCGCGTGGGCGCGCTGAAACGCCAGGTGAGCCACTGGCGCCTGAAGGTCCTGGCGTCGGGCCTGCTCGCAGTGACGGCCCTCCTGCTTCTGCGGGCCATGGACCTGCAGGTCCTGAAGCAGGATTTCCTCCAGGGGCAGGGGGAAGCCCGACAGGTGCGCACGATCGTGGAGCCTGCATACCGCGGCTTGATCACCGATCGGAACGGCGAACCGCTCGCCATCTCGGGCCCGGTGGAGACGGTGTGGGCGCATCCCGGGGAACTGCTTGCCGCCGCGCATCGTTTGCCCGAATTGGCGCGTGTCCTCGAGATGGAGGCCGCCGTGCTGCGTGCCCGTCTCGAGCAGCGGGCGAACCGGGAATTCATCTATCTGAGGCGCCAGTTGCCACCCGAGCAGGCGCAGCAGGTGGCAGCACTGGAGGTGCCCGGGGTCGCGCTGATGCGCGAATTCCGACGCTATTACCCCCATGGCGAGGCGTCGGCCCACATCGTCGGCTTTACCGACATCGACGAGCGGGGCCAGGAGGGAATGGAACTGGCCTTCGACGGCTGGCTCGCGGGCCGCCCCGGCTCGAAGCGCGTGTTGCGCGATCGGCATGGTCAGAAAATCCGTGACGTTGCGAGCATCCTTCCGGCCCGGGACGGCAATGACCTTCGTCTGACCATTGATCAGCGTCTGCAATACCTTGCCTATCGCGAGCTGAAGGCGGCGGTGCAGTCGCACAACGCCATTGGCGGCTCCGCGGTGCTGGTGGACGCGCGCTCGGGTGACATCCTCGCCATGGTCAATCAGCCGGGTTTCAATCCGAACAACCGCGCCCAGCTCGATCTGTCCATGACCCGCAACCGGGCCGCGACCGATACGCTGGAACCGGGATCGGTGATCAAGCCGTTCACGGTAGCGGTGGCGCTGGAAACCGGTACCGTCAGCCCGGACGTGCAGCTCGACACCGCGCCCGGCACCATGCGCGTTGGCCGCCACACCGTGCGCGACATCCGCAACTTCGGGCGGATCGATCTGACCACGCTGATTTCGCGATCCTCCAACGTCGGTTCCACACAGCTCGCGCTCGAGACCCCGCCGGCCGACTTCTGGCGCATGCTGCATCAAGCCGGCTTCGGGCGCTCGCTGGGAACCGGCCTACCCGGCGAGGCAGGGGGGTTGCTGCGCGATTTTCCGACCTGGCGCCGGGTCGAGCTGGCAACACTGGGTTACGGATACGGCCTTTCGGTGACCCCGCTGCAGCTGGCCGCGGCCTACACGGCGTTTGCCAATGACGGCTACCGGGTGCCGCTGCGCCTGGTCGAGGCCGCCGGGGACGACCGCCGGCCGGAGCCGGTGATGCGCGCCGATACCGCGCGCCAGTTGCTCGCCATGATGGAACACGTCACCGGCCCCGAAGGCACCGCCCGGCAGGCAAGGATTCATGGCTACCGGGTGGCGGGCAAGACCGGCACCAGCCGCAAGGCCACAGCCGGCGGCTATGCCGAGGATCGCTATCAGTCGGCTTTCGTCGGGTTGGCGCCGGTATCGAATCCGCGCTTCGTGATGGCGGTCGTCATCGACGAACCCCGTGCCGGCGTCTATTACGGCGGCGCAGTTGCGGCGCCCGTGTTTGCCCGGGTGATGGAGAGTGCCCTGCGCCTCTTCAACGAGCCTCCGGACAATCTCGGTGAGCAGGAATTGCGGATGGCGCTGGAGCGCCGGGGGCCGACGTCATGACGGCATCCGCTCTGCCGCTCTCGCGTCTTCTGCCCGATCGCCAGGGGCTGCCGGACGTCGCCGTGCACGACCTCAGCATGAGCAGCCGAAGCCTCGCTCCCGGTGCCGCTTTCGTTGCCCTGCGCGGTACCCGGGCCCATGGTCTCGATTTCGCTTCGCGGGCTCTGGAGCAGGGCGCCGTTGCGGTGCTCTGGGACGAGGGCCACGTTGGACCCCAGCCGGACCCCCGCTTCGTGCACGTCCCGCAACTGCGCCGGCGGTTGCCGGAACTGGCGCGCAGACTGTTCGGCGCCTGGCCCGAGGAACGGCCGCTGATCGCCGTCACCGGTACTGACGGCAAGACGTCGGTGAGCCATCAGCTCAGCGCTGCACTCACTCTCCTCGGGCTGCGCTGCGCCGTGATCGGAACCTTGGGGGTGGGTGCGCCGGAGACCCTCTCGCCGACGGGGCATACGACCCCCGACGTTCTGGAACTCCACCGCCACCTCGCGGAGCTTGCGCGCGCCGGCTTCGACGCGGTCGCGCTGGAGGCATCGTCCCATGCGCTGGTGCAGGGCCGCCTGGAGGGACTGCGGCCGCGGGTGGCGGTCCTGACCCACCTGGGCCGGGACCACCTCGATTACCACGGTTCGCTGGCCGCGTATGCCGATGCCAAGGCTCTGCTGTTCCGCACGCCCGGCCTACAGGCCATGGTGCTGAATCTTGACGATGAACTGGGTCGCCGGTTGCTGGCCGAACATTGCACCGGGCCGGGGCAGCCGGGCTGCTGGACCTACGGCCTGCACGACGCGCCGGACCTGCCCGGCGCAGGGGAGCGCCATATCCAGGCGCGGAACGTCGATGCGTCCGTCCAGGGCCTGCGCTTCGAGGTGCAGGTCGGTTCATTCCAGGGTCAGGTCAGCGCACCGCTCTTCGGCGTCTTCCAGGTCGCCAATCTGCTCGCCACGCTGGGGACGTTGCTGGCACTGGGCCAACCGCCGGCGCGCGCGGTCGCCGCACTGAGTGCGGTGCGGGGCGTTCCCGGACGCATGGAGCGGTTCATCAGGGCGGGTGGGCCGGTGCTGGTGGTGGACTACGCGCACACGGCCCGCGCGCTGGAGTCGGTATTGCTGGCCCTGCGCCCGCATGTCGTGGGCAGACTCTGGGTGGTCTTCGGTTGTGGCGGCAACCGCGACCCCGGCAAGCGCCCGGCCATGGGCGAAGTGGCGGCCCGGTTGTCCGACGCGGTGATTGTCACCGACGACAACCCTCGCGACGAGTCTCCCGCCGCCATTCGCCGGGCCATCCTCGAGGGCTGTGCAGGCCCAGCCCCGGCGCGCGAGATCGGTGATCGCGGCCAAGCCGTCCGCACCGCGGTGGCCGAAGCCGGGGCCGGCGACGTCGTGCTGATCGCCGGCAAGGGACACGAGGCAGTCCAGATCATCGCCGGCGTGGAACACCCGTTCAGTGACCGGGAACTTGCGCTGCGGCTCACGGCCGGGGACGCGCCGGCATGATCACCGTGGACACCGGCGAACTGGCCCGCCTGGTCAATGGACGTCTTCACGGAGCGGCCGAGGTCCGCATCCGGGGCGTCAACACGGATTCGCGCAAGGCCCTGGAGCAGTCTCTGTTCGTCGCGCTTCGCGGCGAACGTTTCGATGGTCACGACTTCATCGGTCCCGCCCTGGAGGCGGCAGCCCTGCTGGTCGAGCGCGTCGTCGACGATCCCCGGCCGCAGGTGGTGGTCAGCGACACCCTGGAAGCCCTGGCGCAACTCGCGAGCGCGTGGCGCGCCCGCTCCCCGGCAAGGGTCGTCGCCCTGACGGGTTCCAACGGCAAGACCACGACCAAGGAGATGCTGCGCGCAGTTTTGGCCCGGGCCGGTTCCGTGCACGCCACCCAGGGAAATCTGAACAACCATATCGGCGTTCCCCTGACGCTGCTTGCGATGCCGCTCACGGCGGATTACGCCGTGATCGAGATGGGCGCGAATCATGCCGGAGAGATCGCGCGGCTGACGCGCTGGACCCGGCCCCATGTCGCACTGATCACCAACGCGGGACGTGCCCACCTGGATGGCTTCGGCAGCCTGGAGGGGGTCGCGCGGGCCAAGGGGGAGATTTTCGAGGGGCTTCCGGACCAGGGCGGGACCGCCGTGATCAACCTCGACGACCGGTTTGCCGAATACTGGCTGTCTCTGAACCGACACCATCAATGTCTCGGTTTTTCGCTGGAGGGCAAGGGTGAAATCCAGGGCGTCTGGCGGGATCCGGACCGCCTGGAGCTCTGCGTGCACGGAGTCCGGCGCGACCTGGTGCTCGCGGTGCCGGGGCGGCACATGGCTCAGAATGCACTGGCTGCGGCCGCGGCGGCCAGCGCCCTCGGTTGCGGCATCGACACCATCGTACAGGGCCTCGTCGCCTGGCGACCGGTCGCGGGCCGACTGCGCGCCTTTCGGGACACCTCCGGCGCACGGGTCTGGGACGACACCTACAACGCCAACCCGGAAAGCCTTGCCGCGGCGCTGCAGGTGCTGGCCGCCCAGCAAGGGGTCAGAGTGCTGGTCCTGGGTGACATGAACGAGTTGGGCCGCGAGGCCGAGGCCCTGCATGCCGAGATGGGGCAGAGGGCCCGGAGCATGGGCATCCACCACCTGCTCGCGCTGGGCACCATGACCCCGGCGGCGGTGGAGGCCTTCGGCAAGGACGCGGCCTGGTTCCCGAACCACGCCGAACTGCTCCCTGCACTGCGGGAATTGCTGCGGCCAGGCACCGCCGTGCTGGTGAAGGGTTCCCGCAGCCAACACATGGAGGACATTCTCGCCGGGCTCGATCTCAAACCGGCCGGGTCAACCGAGGGGGTGGCCGATGCTGTTGGCGCTGGCTGAATATCTCGCGAAGTTTCACACGGGATTCACGGTCTTTCAGTACCTGACGCTGCGCTCGATCCTCGGGGTCGTCACCGCGTTGGCCATCGCGCTACTGATCGGGCCGGCAATGATCCGCCGCCTGACCATCCAGAAGATCGGCCAGCAGATCCGCAGCGACGGACCTGCGTCCCACCTGTCCAAGGCCGGCACGCCGACGATGGGCGGCGCCCTGATTCTGGTGGCGGTTGCGGTGGCAACCCTGCTGTGGAGCGACCTCGGGAACCGCTTCGTCTGGATCGTTCTGCTGACCACGCTCGCCTTCGGCGCCCTCGGCGGCTGGGACGATTATCTGAAGCTCCGTTATGGCAACAGCCGGGGTCTGAGCGCCCGCTCCAAGCTGGCATGGCAGACCGTGTTCGCGATCATCGCCGCGGTCGTGATCCTCGGTACCGCGCAGTCGCCGGTGGAGACCACCTTCTACGTGCCGGTCTTCAAGGACGTGGAGATCCACCTGGCCTGGTGGCTTTTCATCCCGCTGGTCTGGCTGGTGGTCGTCGGTTCCTCGAACGCGGTGAACCTGACCGACGGTCTGGACGGACTGGCGATCATGCCGGCAGTGCTGGTCGCTGGCGCCCTGGGCGTATTCGCTTACGCGGCTGGTCACTCAGTCTTTTCGGAATACCTCGGCATTCCGGCGGTACCGGGGGTGGGCGAGGTGGTCGTGTTCGCGGCGGCGCTGGTCGGTGCGGGACTGGGTTTCCTCTGGTTCAATGCCTATCCGGCGCAGGTCTTCATGGGCGATGTCGGCGCACTCGCATTGGGCGCTGCCCTGGGCATGCTGGCCATCCTGTCGCGCCAGGAGCTGGTGCTGCTGATCATGGGTGGCGTCTTCGTGATCGAAACCGTCTCGGTGATGCTGCAGGTGGCATCGTACAAGCTCACCGGGCGGCGCATGTTCCGCATGGCTCCCATTCACCATCACTTCGAACTCAAGGGCTGGCCCGAGCCACGCGTGATCGTGCGCTTCTGGATCCTGACCGTCGTATTCGTCCTGATCGGCCTGGCCACGTTGAAGATCCGATGATCAGCGCAACCGCCAGACCGCAACGGGAGGATTTGATCGTCGGGCTCGGCGAGACGGGCCTGTCCGTCGCGCGCCACCTGGCATCACGCAACGCCCCCTTCGCAGTCACCGATACCCGCGACGCACCCGCCGGCCTGGACCGGCTGGCAAGGATCCCGGGAGCGGGGCGAGCCTGGGCCGGCCCCCTTTCGGGGCTCGATCCATCGCAATGGCGGCGCATTATCGTCTCGCCGGGGGTTCCCGTCTCCCTGCCGGCACTGGCGCGGGCCGCGGCCGCGGGCGTTGAGATCATCGGCGACATCGAACTCTTCGCCTGCGTCGCAAAGGAGCCGGTGATCGGCATCACCGGCTCCAACGGCAAGAGCACGGTGACCGCACTGGTTGGCGAACTGCTGCGGGCGCAGGGTTACGGGGTCGCGGTGGGCGGGAACTTCGGAACGCCGGCACTGGACCTGCTCGACAGCGACGCGGACCTGTACGTGCTGGAACTCTCCAGCTTCCAGCTGGAAACCACGCACAGCCTGCTGGCGGCGAGTGCCGGCATCCTCAACATCTCTCCGGACCACATGGACCGCTATTCCGACCTGGGGGCCTATGTTGCGGCCAAGGCGCGGATACTTGCGGGCGCAGGGCGCGCCGTGCTGGGCCGTGCCGAACCCCTCCTTCAGGCGCTGGCGGAGGGTGACAACGCAGTGACGTTCGGCATGGACCTGCCGCCGGGTCCGGAGGACTTCGGTCTACTGGAGATCGAGGGAGCGCCCTGGCTGGCGCGGGGCCGCACACCGCTGCTGGCGGCCGGGGAACTGAAGCTGCAGGGCCGCCACAACTGGCTGAACGCACTGGCCGGCCTCGCCCTGGCGTGGCCCTGGCTGAGGGAACCCGAACCGGCCATCGAGGTTCTGCGCCGCTTTGCCGGACTGCCGCACAGGTCCCAGCCCGTGGGCCGGCATGACGGCGTCGAATATGTCGATGATTCCAAGGGCACCAACGTCGGCGCCACCCTGGCCGCGATCCGGGGCGTTGCCGGACCGTTGATCCTGATCGCGGGCGGGCAGGGCAAGGGCCAGGATTTTGTCCCGCTCGCGGATGCGCTGGTCGGCAAGGCGCGTGGTGTGGTGCTGCTGGGCGTCGATGCCCCGGTGATTGCGCAGGCGCTCAACGCCTCAGTCCCCGTGCAGCGCGCGGACAGTATCGAAGAGGCCGTCGTGCGCGCCGCACAATGGGCGCAGCCGGGGGATACGGTCCTGCTGTCGCCGGCCTGTGCCAGCCTCGACATGTTCGCCAGTTACGCGGAACGCGGAAACCGGTTTGCCGCCGCGGTACGGGGGCTGGGCTCATGATCCGGCAACTGGCACTGCCCCGTCTCACATCCTCGCGGCTCGCCGCGGGGATCGATGCCCCGTTGGTGCTCGCGGTGCTGGCACTGCTGGGACTGGGCCTGGTGATGGTCGCTTCGTCGTCCCTCGACCTCGCTGCCCGGAGTTTCAATAACCCCTACCATTTTTTCCATCGTCAGCTTCTGTTTGCCGCCATCGGCGCGGTGGCGGCGGTGTTTTTCGCGGCGGTTCCGCTGCGCCGATGGGAGAGCGCGGGGCCATTGCTGCTGCTCCTGATCATGATGTTGCTGATCGCCGTCCTGTTGCCCGGGGTGGGCCGCACCGTGAACGGGGCGACGCGCTGGATACCGATGGGCGTCTTCAACCTCCAGGTCTCCGAGCCCGTGAAGCTGCTGGTGGTGCTGTACCTGTCCGGCTATATCGTTCGCCACTTCGCCAACCTTCGTCTGCACTTTGTCGGGTTCGTGCGGCCGCTGATCGTGCTCGGGCTTGGGACCGTGCTGCTTCTGCTGCAGCCCGATTTCGGCGGGGCGGTGATCATGCTCGCCATCGGCATGGGGATGCTGTTCCTGGCGGGGGCGAAGCTGTGGCAGTTCCTTGCCCTGGGGGCCACCATCCTGGCTGCGATGAGCGTGCTCGCGCTGGCGACTCCGTACCGAGTCGCGCGACTCACGGCCTTCCTTGATCCCTGGCAGGATCCCTTTGCGACCGGCTTCCAACTGACCCAGTCGCTGATCGCCATCGGCTCCGGGTCCTGGCTGGGAACCGGCCTGGGCGGCAGCGTGCAGAAGCTGTTCTACCTGCCCGAGGCCCACAACGATTTCCTGTTCGCGGTGTTCGCCGAGGAGTTCGGTTTCGTGGGCGTGGTGGTGCTGATCGCGCTGTTCGCCGTCGTGGTCTGGCGTGCGTTCGTGATCGGATTGCTCGCGGAGCGGGGCGGGCATGCCTACGGATCCCACGTGGCCTTCGGCATCGGCATCTGGATCGGTCTCCAGGCCGCGGTGAATCTCGCGGTGAACATGGGTCTGCTCCCGACCAAGGGCTTGACCCTGCCGTTGCTGAGTTACGGTGGCAGTTCACTGATCGTTACCCTGGCCGCCATCGGGCTGCTGTTGCGGGTGAACCGGGAGGCCCAGTTGCCCGTACCGAAGGTTCGCGGGGGTGTCCGATGAGCGCGTCTTCGCCGCTGATCCTGGTGATGGCCGGCGGCACCGGCGGCCACGTATTCCCCGGCCTGGCGCTCGCCGCGGCCCTGCGCGAACGCGGATGCCGGGTCTCCTGGCTGGGAACGTCCCAGGGAATCGAGGCCCGGCTCGTGCCCGAGGCCGGCATCGAACTGCACACGCTGCCGATTGCCGGCCTGCGCGGGAAGGGTCTCGCGAGCCGTCTGCTCGCGCCCTGGCGCCTCGGCATATCGCTCTGGGCGGCCCTGGTCGTAATGATCCGGCTGCGTCCGCAGGTCGTCGTGGGTTTCGGAGGTTTTGCCACAGGACCCGGTGGTTTGATGGCCTCGGCACTGGGTCGGCCGTTGCTGGTGCATGAACAGAACGCCGTGGCAGGGCTGACCAACCGCTGGCTGGCCCGGATCGCCGACCAGGTCTTCGCCGGCTTCCCCGACAGCTTCCCCGAGTCCGTTGGCTGCCGGACGATCGGCAACCCGGTCCGGCGGGAGATCGTGGATCTGGCGCCACCCGGGGAACGCTGGGCCAGCCGCAAGGGACGCCTGCGACTCCTGGTCCTGGGCGGCAGCCTGGGTGCGAGAACCCTGAACGAGGTGGTGCCGGCGGCGCTGTCGTCGCTTCCGGTGGAGGAGCGGCCGCTGGTGCGTCACCAGGCGGGTGAGCGGACCCTCGATCTCGCCCTCGACGCCTACCGGGAAGCGGGCGTCGATGCCGAGATCACGGCCTTTATCGAGGACGTGGCCGAGGCCTACGGCTGGGCGGACCTGGTGATCTGCCGGGCCGGAGCCCTCACCGTCGCCGAAGTCGCCGCTGCCGGCATACCCGCCGTGTTCGTGCCGTATCCGCACGCGGTGGACGATCACCAGACCGCCAACGCCGGGTTCCTGGTCGCCGCGGGCGCCGCCTGGTGTATCCAGGATGTCGATCTGACGCCGCAGCGGCTGGCCGGACTGCTTGGCGGGCTGCGGCGCGAGGCGCTGCTGGATCGGGCCGAACGGGCCCGGGCGGAAGCCCGGCCGGACGCGGTGCAGCAGTTGGCTGCGGCCTGCCTCGAGGCGGTGCCGGCAAACCGGCGGAGGGCTGCCTGATGTACACCCCGAAACCGTCCCGGCAGGCCATGCGCAGAATCCGCAGGATTCACTGTGTCGGCATCGGCGGCTCCGGGATGGGCGGAATTGCCGAGGTTCTGCACCAGCTCGGGTATCACGTCTCGGGTTCGGACCTGCAGGATTCGGCCATGACCCGCCGTCTGGTCCTGCTGGGCATCCTGATCACCCGGGCGCACGAGGCGGCCAACGTGGCCGATGCCGACGTGGTGGTCGTGTCCACCGCGATCGACCCGGGCAACCCGGAGGTGCGCGCGGCGCGGGAGCGGGGCATTCCGGTCGTGCGCCGAGCCGAGATGCTGGCGGAGCTCATGCGGTTCCGCTTCGGTATCGCCGTCGCGGGTACTCATGGCAAGACCACCACCACCAGCCTGATCGCGAGCATCCTGGCCGAGGCTGGGCTCGACCCCACCTTCGTGATCGGCGGACGGCTGAACAGCAGTGCCAGCCACTCCAGTCTCGGCGAGGGCGACTATCTGGTCGCCGAGGCCGACGAGAGCGATGCGTCTTTCCTGCACCTGCAACCGATGATCAGCGTGGTCACCAACATCGATGCCGACCACCTTGCCACCTACCAGGGCGATTTCGGGCGTCTGCGCGCCACCTTCCTGGAATTCCTGCATCATCTGCCGTTCTACGGACTTGCGGTCCTCTGTGCCGACGACCCCGAGGTGCGCTCGCTGCTGGATCGACTCGAGCGGCCCCGACTGACCTACGGGATCGAACGGCCGGCTGACGTGCGCGCACTGAATCTGCGCCAGGTCGGCATCCGGACCCATTTCGACCTGCACCTGCCGGACCTCGCGCCGTTCCCGGTCACGCTGAACCTGCCCGGCCGGCACAATGTTCTGAACGCGCTCGCCGCGGCTGCGGTCGCGCATGAACTGGAAGTGGTCCCGGAGGTCATGCAACGCTCGCTGGAGGGATTCCAGGGCATCGGGCGCCGGTTCCAGGTACAGGAGTGCCCAATCCCGGGCGGCACAGTGACCCTGGTCGACGACTACGGTCACCACCCGCGGGAGATTGCCGCGACTCTCGAGGCCGCACGCGCCGCATGGCCAGGGCGCCGGATTCTGCTGGTCTTCCAGCCCCACCGGTTCACCCGTACCCGTGATCTCTTCGAGGACTTCGCCGAGGTCCTGTCCAGTCCGGACGGCCTGCTGCTGCTCGATATCTACCGTGCCGGGGAGACACCGATCCCCAGCGCGGACGGGCGCAGCCTGGCGCGTGCCATTCGCCTTCGGGGCAGGGTCGAGCCGGTGTTCGTGGAGTCGGTAGGCGACGTGCCGGGGGTGCTCAGGGATCTGTTGTCCCACGACGACGTGGTGATCACCCAGGGCGCCGGCGATATCGGTCAACTCGCGGCGCGACTCCCGCGCGCGCTTGGCGGGGAGGACCCATGTTGACGCATCTGGCGAATCTCCGGGTACGTGGACGCCTCGAGCGCAACGTGCCATTGGCGACGATGACCTCCTGGCGCGTCGGTGGGCCTGCGGACTGGCTGTTCGAGCCCGAGGACGCCGAGGATCTGGCTCATTTTCTTGCTTCCATCCCCGAGACCGTGCCGCGGATGGTGCTCGGGTTGGGCAGTAACGTCCTGATTCGCGACGGCGGCATCGAGGGCGTGGTGATCCATCTGGCCGGGACGGTCAACCACCGTCTGCGTCTGGATCCGGAGCGGGTGGAGTTGGGCGCGGGTCTTGCCTGTGCCCAGGCGGCCCGCTTCTGCGCAAGTGAAGGCCTGATCGGAGCGGAATTCCTGGCCGGCATTCCCGGGACCCTGGGGGGCGCCCTGGCGATGAACGCGGGGGCTTGGGGCGGCGAGATCTGGCCCCTTGTGGAGTGGGTCGAGGCTGTTGATCGTCGCGGCCTGCGTCACGTGCGCACCCCTGCGGATTACCAGATTGGCTATCGCAGCGTGCGTGGATGCGAAGGGGAGTTCTTTCTCCGTGCGGTGCTGCGGCTGCAGCCGGGGGACCCCTCCAGCGCAAAGGCGCGGATCCAGGGGCTCCTGCGTGAGCGTGCCGCGAAACAGCCGCTGGGGCTGCCTTCCTGCGGTTCGGTATTCCGTAATCCAGAGGGCGGCCACGCGGCGGCGCTGATCGAGCAGGCAGGCCTGAAGGGGCTGCACCGGGGCGGGGCGGAGGTCTCGCTCAAGCATGCGAATTTCATCACGCATGACGGTAGCGCCACCGCGGCCGATATCGAATGGTTGATCCAAGAGGTGCAGGCGCGGGTCGAGGCCCGATTCAACATCAGACTGGTGCCCGAGGTTCGGGTCATGGGTCGCACGGAGGGGCATCAATGAAGCGGGGATCGGAAAGGAGTCGTCGCTACGGCCGCGTTGCTGTGCTGATGGGGGGCTGGTCGGGCGAGAGGGAGATCTCTCTGGCAAGCGGCAGTGCCGTGCTGCAGGCCTTGCTGCGCAGCGGGGTCGACGCGGTGGCGATCGACCTGACCGTGGAAAGGGCCCGGAATCTCGACCTGCTGGGTTTCGACCGGGCCTTCATCGCCCTGCATGGAACCGGAGGCGAGGATGGCACGATTCAGGGCTGTCTCGATATCGCCGGGGTTCCCTACACCGGTTCCGGCGTACTGGGGTCAGCGCTGGGTATGGATAAGCTTGCCTGCAAGCGCCTGTGGTCGGGGACGGGGCTGCCCAGCGCGCCCTATCGCCTGCTTTCGCCGGATTTCGATCCCGAGGCGGTTGCGGATGCGCTTGGACTGCCGCTGATCGTCAAACCGTCGAGGGGTGGGTCGAGTCTCGGCCTCTCCCGGGTCGATGACGCCGCCGAACTGCGGGGAGCCTACCAGGAGGCGAGTCGGCATCCGGGCGCGGTTTTCGCCGAGCAGTGGATCGTCGGCAAGGAATACACCGTGGCCATCGTCGGCAATGAGCCGCTCCCGGTGATCCAGATCGAGACCCCCGGACGGTTCTATGACTACCACGCAAAGTACGAGGCGGACACCACGCGCTATCTCTGTCCCCCACCGCTGGATTCCGGCGCGCTGATCGAGTTGCAGACCCTTGCCTTGAGCGCCTTCGCCGCCATCGACGGGTACGGCTGGGGCAGGATCGACCTGCTGCAGGATGCGCACGGCGAGAATTACCTGATCGAGGTAAACACCGTGCCTGGCATGACCGGCCACAGTCTGGTACCGAAGGCCGCCGCACAGACGGGGATCGGCTTCGATGAGCTCTGCCTCCGGATCCTGAACACCAGCTTCCGCAACGGGGGCGGACCCGATGATGCGTAACCGTCGCCTTCATAAGCCGCAACCGCTGCTGCTTCGGCTCCGCCCGGCACTCGGGGTGGGTCTGCGCCTGGCGACGGGGATGGTGCTTGCGGGGGTGCTGGTGCTGGCCGCAGGCCTGCTGGCGCGCATGGATCTCGACAGCCTCCTGCGGCTGGAACAGGTGCAGCTTGTCGGCGATCTGCAGCATCTGCGGGCGGACGAGGTGGACGCCGTACTCGCGCTTCACGGGCGTGGGTTCTTCGTGCTGGACCTGGAACAAGTGCGCCGGGAACTTCTTGCACTGCCGTGGGTGGAGTCTGTGCGGTTGCGCAAGCGCTGGCCGGATACGCTGGAAGTGAAGATTACCGAGCCGATGCCGGTGGCCCGTTGGGGCGACGACCGCCTGATCGACCGTCATGGGGAAATCTTCGGACCCGTGGACCTGGCTTCCTGGGACTTTCTTCCCGCCCTGGAGGGTGAGAACGGACGCCAGGTCAAGCTCATGCACCGCTACCTGGACGCCTCCGCAAGGCTGGCCGACGTTGGGCTCGGTGTCTCGGGGGTGACGGAAAATGCCCGTCAGTCCTGGCGCATAAACCTCGACGATGGTGGAGAGATCCTGATGGGACGCGATGGTGATCTGGCCCGCCTGGACCAACTGGTACCACTGATGCCGATCCTGCGCGAACGCCATTCCGGGGCGCTCACACGTGTTGATCTGCGTTACACGCACGGCGTTGCCGTGGCCTGGCAGGCGGCGTCCGCGGCAAGGGAAACAGAGGGAACCATCCGATGAGACGCAAGATAGGACGCAACGTGATGGCGAAGAAGTCGGAACAGGGTCTGATCGTCGGGCTGGATGTCGGCACCTCCAAGATCGAGGCCGTCGTCGGTGAGGTCAACGACGAGGGTGTGATCGAGATCGTCGGTATCGGTTCCTCCCCGTCGCACGGCCTCAAGAAAGGCGTGGTGGTCAACATCGAATCCACCGTGCAGTCCATCCAACGGGCCGTGGAAGAAGCGGAGTTGATGGCTGGCTGTGAAATCCACTCGGTCTACACCGGCATCGCCGGCAGTCACATCAAGAGCTACAACTCCACCGGCGTGGTGGCGATCCGGATGCAGGAGGCCAGCCTCGGGGATGTCGAGCGCGTGATCGATGCCGCCCGCGCGATCGCGATACCCGCCGATCAGCGCATTCTCCACGTCCTGCCGCAGGAATACATCATCGACGGGCAGGAGGGGATACGCGATCCGATCGGGATGTCGGGGGTGCGACTCGAGGCGCGTGTGCATCTGGTCACCGGCGCGGTCTCCGCCGCCCAGAACATCGTCAAGTGCGTGGAGCGCTGTGGTCTGCGCGTGGACGACATCATCCTCGAACAGCTGGCGTCCAGCTATGCGGTCCTCACCGAAGACGAGAAGGACCTGGGTATCTGCCTGGTGGACATCGGCGGTGGCACCACGGACATCGCCGTATTCGCCAACGGCGCGATCGCGCACACCGCGGTGATTCCGATCGCGGGAGACCAGGTCACCAACGACATCGCGGTCGCCCTGCGCACGCCGACGCAGTACGCCGAGGAGATCAAGATCAAGTATGCCTGCGCCCTGCGTCAGCTCGCCGACCCCGGGGAGACGATCGAGGTGCCGGGTGTCGGCGACCGGCCGGCGCGCAGGCTTTCGCGGCAGACCCTGGCATCGGTGGTCGAGCCCCGTTACGAGGAGCTGCTGCAACTGGTGCAGGCGGAGCTGCGCCGCTCGGGATCGGAAGAAATGATCGCCGCCGGAGTTGTCTTGACCGGCGGTTCCGCGCGCATGGAGGGCGTGGTGGACCTGGCCGAAGAGGTCTTCCACATGCCCGTTCGGCTGGGCATGCCCTACAGCGTCAGCGGCTTGCTGGACGTGGTCCGCAATCCCATTCATTCCACCGGGGTGGGGCTCTTGCTCTACGCCCAACAGGCCCGTGCCGAACAGGAAGCGCGCCCGGTGGATACCGGCTTCCAGGGCGTCTGGATGCGCATGAAGAACTGGTTTTCGGGGCACTTCTGACCCCGGGGCAGACCCTGCCGGCCCGCTCGCCGCCAGGATCTTTTGTAACTTGAGATCAACCTGCAACAAGAGGACACAACCATGACATTCGAATTGATGGATACCTTCACCCAGAGCGCAACGATCAAGGTCATCGGGGTCGGCGGCGGAGGCGGGAACGCCGTGCAGCATATGGTCTACTCGCAGCTCGAAGGCGTGGACTTCATCTGTGCCAACACCGACGCGCAGGCCCTGAAGAGTCTTGGTGCCAAGACCCTGCTGCAACTCGGCGGGGACATCACCAAGGGGCTGGGAGCCGGCGCGGATCCTGCGGTGGGTCGCGAGGCTGCGCTGGAAGATCGCGAACGCATCCAGGAACTGTTGCAGGGGGCCGACATGGTCTTCATCACCGCCGGCATGGGCGGCGGCACTGGCACCGGGGCCGCCCCCGTGGTTGCGCAGATCGCCAAGGAGATGGGCATCCTGACCGTGGCGGTCGTCACCAAGCCGTTCCCGTTCGAGGGCAAGAAGCGCATGCAGGTGGCGATGGCCGGCATCAAGGCCCTGACCGAGCAGGTCGATTCGCTCATTACGATCCCGAATGAGAAGCTGCTGACCGTGCTGGGCAAGAACACCACCCTGCTCGACGCTTTCAAGGCCGCCAATGATGTCCTGTTCGGGGCCGTTCAGGGCATTGCCGAGCTGATTACCCGGCCCGGCCTGATCAATGTGGACTTTGCCGATGTCCGCAACGTGATGCGGGAAATGGGCATGGCCATGATGGGGACCGGCACCGGCACCGGTGAGGATCGCGCCCGGCAGGCTGCCGAGGCCGCCATCGCCAGCCCGCTGCTCGAGGATATCGACATCTCCGGTGCGCGCGGTATCCTGGTCAACGTGACCGGGGGCCTGGATGTCGGCATCGGTGAGTTCGAGGAGGTGGGCGAAGCGGTGAAGGCCCTGGCCTCGGAGGACGCCACCGTGGTGGTCGGCACCGTCATCGATCCCGAGATGAAGGATGAACTGCGGGTGACCCTGGTCGCCACCGGTCTGGGCAGCCCGGCCAAGCCGGTGCCCGCGGAGCGTCCCAGCGTGCGCGTGGTTGACGCCGCGCCGCGCCGCGTGGTCGGTTCCGACCTGGAGGGGCTGGAGCGCCCGACCGCTCTCCGCCGCGGCGAAGGCAACCTGGCAATGGACTATGCGGGGCAGTCCGGCATCGACGTGCTGGACATTCCGGCCTTCCTGCGCAAGCAGGCGGACTGAGGGTAGTGCCTATGCAGGGTGAGCGGAATCCTGCAATAATGCCGTCATTGTTGTGTATAAGTCCGGACCCGGCGTTGCTCCGGGTCCGGACGGTTGCCCACTGCCCTGGAGTGATCGCGCGTTGATCAAACAGAGAACGCTGAAAAACAGTATTCGCGCCACGGGTGTCGGCTTGCACACGGGGGAGAAGGTCACCCTGACCTTGCGTCCCGCCGCCGCCAATACAGGCGTGGTCTTCCATCGGTCCGACCTGGATCCTCCCGTCTCGATTGCAGCGGCTGCGGAGAACGTCGGCGATACCCGTCTCTCCACCACGCTGGTCTCGGGCGATGTCCGGGTATCCACGGTGGAGCACCTGCTCTCGGCAGTGGCCGGTTTGGGTATCGACAACCTGCACGTGGACGTCAGTGCGCCCGAAGTGCCGATCATGGACGGCAGTGCCGGTCCGTTCGTCTTCCTGTTGCAGTCGGCGGGCCTGAAAGAGCAGAACGCGCCAAAGAAATTCATACGAATCAAGCGCACGGTGGAAATCCACGACGAAGACAAGTGGGTACGCTTCGATCCCTACGAGGGGTTCAAGGTGGGTTTCTGCATCGACTTCGAGCATCCGATGTTCACCAGCGGCAGCCAGCGCGCCGAACTGGATTTTTCCTCGACGTCCTTTGTGCGCGAGGTGTCACGCGCCCGCACCTTCGGGTTCATGCGCGACATCGAGGCGCTCAGGGCCAACCAGCTGGCGTTGGGCGGCAGCCTCGACAATGCCATCGTGCTGGACGATTTCAAGATTCTGAACGAAGACGGACTGCGCTACGAAAACGAGCTGGTCAAGCACAAGATCCTCGATGTGGTCGGGGACCTCTACCTGCTCGGCCACAGCCTCATCGGCGCTTTCACCGGGCACAAGTCGGGTCACGCGCTAAACAATCAGCTGATCCGGCAACTGAAACTCGACCGGGACGCCTGGGAGCTGGTGACCTTCGAGGACGAGTCGCAGCCCCTGCCGATCTCCTTCGGCCAGCTTACCCAGACCCTGACCGGTTAGCGTCAAAGTCACGGCCCAGTTCTGTAGGTCGGGTTAGCGTAGCGTAACCCGACGCGTCGGGGACGACACTGCTTTGCGGCGATGGTTGGGTGCGAGACCCGTCGGGTTACGCCCTTTGGGCTAACCCGACCTACAATCTGCGTCTTATCATCTTCATGGGTGGCGCAGGGCCATGAAGGTCAGCCAATGCACTGCGCCAGGCGGCGCAGTGCATTGGCCAGGCGCAGGTCGTCGATGCCGGCCGCCGCCATTTCCAGTGACCTTCTCGCGGCGGCCGGTATGCTGCGCTGTACCGGTATCGATGTGCGGGCCATCGGCTCCGGCCGTTCGCGTGACAGTATCGTCCGTACCTTCTGTATTTCCGATTGTCCGCTGGCGCTCAGGATCTTGCGGATCTCTCGCTCCAGAAAACGCAGTTCCATCGCGCTGCCGCGGTCGCGGCAGGCGATGATGAGCGTATCCCCCATGGTCGCCAGGTCCACTCGACCCTGTTCGAGGTACTGGCCGAGCACCCCCTCGAGATCCCGCTTGAGATCGGCATCGCCCTTTGAGCGCTGGCGCCAGGCCGGATCGATGTAACGGGCGAGCAGCCGGGGGGCAGAGCGCCGACCTGCTTCACGGCTATCGCTGGGCATGTGTTGTACCGATTCCTGTTCCCGATCGCGAGTATACGCTGCCGGGTTGCTCCTGGGTCCGCGCCGCCTCTCCGGGAACTTCGCATCCGGATGGTTTATCCTATCCGGCTCTCATCTTATGCATTTCGTGGGTTCTCATGGTCACCAGTTTCGTACGCAAGTTGTTCGGCAGCCGCAACGACCGCGCCATCAAGCGGTATATGAAAGTCGTGCGCATGGTCAATGCGCTGACCGAACAGACCGAGCGCCTGTCTGAATCGGAACTGGCGGCCAAGACCGGCGAGCTTCGGTCGCGGTTGCAGGACGGCGCATCCCTGGAGAGCCTCCTGCCCGAGGCCTTCGCTGTCTGCCGGGCAATGAGTCAGCCGGCGCTTGGAATGCGACACTTCGACATGCAGTTGATCGGCGGGATGGTCCTCAACGACGGCCGCATTGCGGAGATGCGCACCGGTGAGGGCAAGACCCTGGTCGCGACCCTGACCGGCTACCTGAATGCCCTTTCAGGCGACGGCGTGCACGTCATCACCGTCAACGATTACCTGGCTCGCCGCGACGCCGTCTGGATGGGCCGGCTCTATCATGCGCTCGGGCTTTCGGTCGGCGTGATCAACAGTTCCGGCGGGTTGGGTGTCGACGCATCCTCGTTCATCTACGACCCCGACTACCACCCGGAAGGTGAGGGTTACCCGAGGCTCCGGCCCGCGACGCGCCGCGAGGCCTATGCCGCCGACATCACCTACGGGACCAACAACGAATTCGGCTTCGACTACCTGCGCGACAACATGGCCTTCCGTGCCGAGGACCGCGTACAGCGGGGGCTCAATTACGCGATCGTCGACGAGGTGGACTCCATCCTGATCGACGAGGCCCGCACGCCGTTGATCATCTCGGGCCCGAGCGGTGACAGCTCGGAGATGTACATGCGCATGAACACCATCGTGCCGCAGCTGAAGCCGCAGGAGGACGAGGAGTCGGAGGGCGACTACTACGTCGACGAGAAGGCCAAGCAGGTCTTCCTCAGTGAGGAAGGCCAGGAACGGGTCGAACAGTTGTTGCACGAGCATGAGATGCTGGAGGCGTCGCAGTCGCTGTACGACGCGGCCAGCATTCCCATTCTGCACCACCTGAACGCGGCGCTCCGTGCCCACGCGTTGTTCAAGCGCGATGTGGCCTATCTCGTGCGCGACGGCAAGATCTTCATCATCGATGAGTTCACCGGCCGCACCATGCCGGGCCGCCGCTGGTCCGAAGGGCTGCACCAGGCCATCGAGGCCAAGGAGGGCGTGCCGATCCAGCAGGAGAACCAGACGCTGGCGTCGATCACTTTTCAGAACTATTTCCGGCTCTACGACAAGCTCTCGGGGATGACCGGCACGGCCGATACCGAGGCCTACGAGTTCCAGACCATCTACGCCCTCGAGGTCGTGGTGATCCCCGGCAACAAGCCGTTGAACCGGAACGACATGCAGGACCTGGTCTACCTGACGCAGGACGAGAAATACGAGGCCATCATCAAGGAGATCCGCTGGTGCGTCGAGCACGGGCAGCCGGTGCTGGTGGGTACCGCCTCGGTGGAGGCCTCCGAGCGTCTGGCCGGGGCCTTGAAGAAGACCGCGATACCGTTCGAGGTCCTGAACGCGAAGCAGCACGAGCGGGAGGCGCACATCATCGCCCAGGCTGGCCGTCCTGGCGCGGTGACCATTGCCACCAACATGGCGGGCCGCGGCACCGACATCGTGCTCGGAGGCGGGCTCGCGGCGGAACTCGAAGGCATGGGCGAGAATCCGGACCCGGCCAAGGTCGAACAGGTGAAGGCGGAGTGGCAGAAGCGCCACGAGGCTGTGGTCGCGGCGGGCGGCCTGCACATCATCGGCTCGGAGCGCCACGAGTCACGCCGCATCGACAATCAGTTGCGCGGACGTTCCGGGCGCCAGGGCGACCCGGGATCGAGCCGTTTCTTCCTGTCGCTGGAAGACAACCTGATGCGGATCTTCGCTTCCGAGCGGGTGCGCGGCCTGATGCAGCGCCTGGGCATGGAGAAGGGCGAGGCGATCGAAAACGCCTGGGTCAGCCGCGCGATCGAAAACGCGCAGCGCAAGGTCGAGGCGCACAATTTCGACATCCGCAAGCAGTTGCTCGAGTACGACGACGTCGCCAATGATCAGCGCGGGGTCATCTACGAGCAGCGCGCGGAGCTGCTGACCGCGGACGACATCTCGGACACCATCGATGCGCTGCTCCGCGATGTGATCAACGCCTCGATCAGCCAGTACGTGCCGCCGGCGAGTGTCGAGGACGAGTGGGACATCCCCGGTCTCACCAAGGCCCTGACCTCGGAATTCGGCCTGGAACTGCCGATCCAGGAATGGCTGGACAGCGAGCAGGATCTGCACGAAGAACCCCTGCGCGAACGCATCGTCGACAAGGCACGCGCCATCATCGAGGAGAAGCGGGCGGCGCTGGGGGATGACCTGATGAAGCGCCTGCAGCGCGATGTGATGCTCCAGGTCCTGGACAGCCAATGGAAGGAGCACCTGGCATCGATGGATTATCTGCGTCAGGGCATTGGCCTGCGGGGCTATGCCCAGCGCAATCCGAAGCAGGAGTACAAGCGCGAGGCCTTCGCGATGTTCGAGGTCCTGCTGGAGCGCATCAAGCACGATGTGATCAAGATGCTGCTCCGCCTGCAGCTGCGCTCGGAGAGCGCTGCGGAGGAGTTCGGGCGCCGCTTCGCCCGCGCCCCGGAGGGCATCCAGTTCAAGCACGAGGATCCGAACAGCCCGCTGCGCGCGCCTGCGAAAGAGGACGATGGGGACTCCGCGCAGCCGTACCGTCGCGAGGGGCCGAAGCTGGGCCGCAACGACCCGTGCTGGTGCGGGTCGGGCAAGAAATACAAGCACTGCCATGGCCGCCTGAGCTGAGGGGTCCCGATGGCCGTAGCCCTGCAGGCACCGATGCGGTTGCCGCCCGTTCCCGGGATCCGGCTGTCGACCTGCGCCGCCGGAATCCGCTATCGGGACCGTGACGACCTGCTGCTGATCGACGCGGGTCAGGATGCCGCGATTGCGGCGCTGTTCACCACCAACGCGTTCTGTGCCGCGCCTGTACTGGTGGCGCGCGAACACCTGGCCGCTGGCGCCCCGCGCTGGCTTCTGATCAACGCCGGTAACGCCAATGCGGGCACCGGTGCGGCCGGGGTGGCGGCGGCCCGGGCGACCTGTGCCGCCGCCGGGCGCGCCTGCGACGCAGATCCGCATGCGGTGCTGCCGTTTTCCACGGGCGTCATCGGCGAGCCGCTTCCGGTGAGTCTGGTCGAGGATGCCTTGCCCCGTCTGTACGCGGGTCTGCGCGACGACGCGTGGCTCGCCGCCGGGCGGGCGATCATGACCACCGACACCGTTCTCAAGGGTGCGACCCGGACGGTCCGGCTCGCCGCTGGGACCATCACGCTGACCGGGATTGCCAAGGGCTCGGGCATGATCCATCCGGACATGGCCACGATGCTCGCCTTCATCGGGACGGATGCGCGGATCGATCCCGCGCTGCTGCGCGAGCTGCTGCTCAACGCGGTGGATCGCAGTTTCAACGCCGTGACCGTGGATGGGGACACTTCGACCAACGACGCGCTGGTGTGCATGGCCAGCGGTGCCAGCGGCGTTGATCTCGCTGCGCCTGCCGATCTGGACCGTTTCCGCGCTGCCCTGGACTCGCTGTGCCTGGAACTGGCCGAGGCCATCGTTCGCGACGGCGAGGGGGCGACCAAGTTCGTGCGTGTGATCGTGCGTGGCGCACGCGACCGCAGGGAGGCGCGCCGGGTCGCCGAGACGGTGGCCTTGTCGCCGCTGGTCAAGACGGCCCTGTTCGCGTCGGATCCGAACTGGGGTCGGATACTGGCCGCGGTCGGGCGGGCGGGGATCGAGACATTCCTGATTGAACGGGTGCGGGTCACCGTGAACGGCGTGGAGATCGTGTCGGCGGGTGGCCGTGCCCCGGACTACACCGAGGAAGCGGGACAGCGGGCCTTCGCCGAGGCCGAACTGGATATCGTGATCGATCTTGCGCGGGGCGACGCCGAGTACATCAAGTACACTTGTGACTTCTCGTACGACTACGTCCGGATCAACGCCGATTACCGTTCCTGAGGTCCCGGTGCGGGTGGCGATCGGTCTGCTGCGGGATCCCGCGGGCCGAGTGCTGATCAGCCAGCGTGCCGCCGATGTCCACCTGGCCGGCATGTGGGAGTTTCCCGGCGGAAAGTGCGAGCCGGGCGAGGTGGGCCGCGATGCGCTGCAGAGGGAATTGCGCGAGGAACTGGGCATCGAGGTTCTCTCTGCGTCCGAAATTCTCGTGATCCCGCATGCCTACCCTGAGTGTTCTGTGGAACTGCGGGTCTTCCGGGTCGATGCATGGCAGGGGGAGGTCATGCCTGGTGAGGGCCAGCCCACGCGCTGGGCCGCCCCCCGCGAATTGATGCGGTTGAACTTTCCCGAAGCCAGCCGGGCCATCGTCAACGCGGCGCGCTTGCCCGGTTTCTACCTCATCTCGCCCGAACCGCGCTCGCCCGGGGCAATCGACGCCGAGGTGCGGCGCATCGACCGACGATTGGCTCGTGGGGGTATCGGTCTGTTGCAGATTCGGGCCCCGAGACTGGAGCAGGCGCCGTTTCTCGAGTATGCCCGGGCGTTGCTGGCCTCTGCGGACCGCCACGGAGCAGAAGTCCTGGTGAATGCGCCGCGCGCCTGGCTCGATCAGTTGCCACCGACGATCGGTTGGCACCTCACCGAGCAGCGCCTGCGGTCGTTGTCCACGCGTCCCGACTGTGCCGGCTGGTTGGCCGCCTCGGTGCACGACCGGGAGGGATTGGAGCGGGCCTGCTCCCTGCCGGTGGACTTCGTTGTGGCCGGCCCGGTGCTGTGCACACAGACCCATCCCGACGCAGAGCCGATCGGATTTCGGGGTTTCGCCAATCTCCGCGCCCGTGCCGCCTGTCCCGTCTTCGCCCTCGGCGGGCTGACTCCGGCCGATCTGCCCATGGTGCGCGAAGCCGGGGGGCAGGGGATTGCCGCGATCCGCGGCTTGCTGGACTGATGTCGGGGCTGTTGCCCGCCGGCCCGTTCAGATCGCGCAACAGCTCAGCTGGAAGGGTACGTCGCGGGAGACGATCCGGGGGCGGTCGTGAAAATCGCCTGGGTCGAGGAAGCGCACGGTGAAGCGTTGCCGTCCTGCGCTGATCTCCGGGTAGCATTGCTGGTCGCTGCCAATGCTGACGCGAAGCATCTGCCACGCGTAGTTGGTATCGAGTCCCTGCTCGTAATAGCCATCGTGCGCCGTCATCCTGCGTGGATTTCCAGCTGCGCGCATGAAGGTCAGTACCTGGGTGATCGCCTCGGCCACCGTTTCCAGCGGCTGGAACCATTCGAGCAACAGCTCTTCGCGCACAGCGGCAGCCTGTGACAGCCAGTAATGGTAGATGGGGAGATCGAAATCACAGGCGCCGCCGGGCAGCGCGGTACGCTGGCGGACGCTGGTGAAGAATTCGTTTCCCTTGACCCGGTGGTCCAGGCTGCCGACCTGATCCTCGAGGCGTGCCAGCAGCCTTCGCTGTCCTTGCATGGTGAGAGTCAGGCGCTCCTGGTCGACACCGGGCTGTGAGGCGAGGCGGTTCAGGTTGGCGACCTGGCGTTCGATCTCGCCCATCAGTTCGCGTTTTACGTCGACGCGTCCGGCCAATGCATAGATGTCGACCAGCACCGTCAGCGCGTGATGGTGGTCGAAGTCGCGCGCCGCCAGGCTGGTACTGCGGAACCGTTCCACCAGCGCCTCCAGGCGCAGCAGCAGTCGTACACGCTCGTGCAGCGGTTGTTCAAAGGTCAGCGTCGACTGGCTCAAGGCATGGGATCCCGTAAATTGAGGTCCAGTATCGGGCATGTCCGCGGTGCATTTCTACCCGCCTTGCTGCAAACGCCGAGGGCCACTACCGGCAGGAAATGGGATCGAAGCCGCGGGGTCTTCCGCGAGCGGCCGCAGTTCAGGTGTTGATTCCGCGATAGCGTCGGTCCAGCGCCCGTACCCGATGCACCAGCGAGCCTGGGCCGGAAGAGGCGCCGTTGTCGATGACATCGTCGGCCGCCTCCAGTCTGGTGACCCGGGAAGCCTGGCTTCTGACCATGGTCCACGCGTTTTCCGGGTCGATTCCGTCGCGGGCCATGATGCGCTGCACCTGCATGGGCTCGGGACAGTCGATCAGAAGGATTCGATCCACGCGGTCGCGCCACCCGGCTTCGAGCAGCAGTGGGATGACCAGCAGGACGTAGCGTGTGTCCGTCGGAAGATCTGCGATCCGGTCTTCCATTGCCTGGCCGATGGCCGGGTGGGTGATGGACTCGAGACGGGCACGCAGGGCGGGATCGCTGAAGACGAGGTTGCGGAGCGCTGCGCGATCCAGGCTGCCGTCGTTCCGGCGCAGATCGTGACCGAAGGTCCGGAAGACCTCTTCCAGCAGCGGCTGCCCCGGAGCAAGGACGTCGCGCGCGAGTTGGTCTGTGTCGATCACCGGAACGTCCAGATCCGCGAAGATCCTGGCTACGCTGCTCTTGCCGCTGCCAATGCCCCCGGTGAGTCCCACCCGTAACATCAGGGTAGATAGAGGGACAGCAGCGTTTCACCCCAGATCAGGGTCAGCCAGCCGGCCGCCGCCAGGTAAGGTCCGAAGGGGATCGGGATGTTGCGGTCACGCCCTCGCAGCAGGATCAGGGCAATTCCGACGATCGCGCCAACCAGCGACGCCAGGAGCAGGACCACCGGCAGGGCCTGCCAGCCAAGCCAGGCACCAATGGCCGCGAGCAGCTTGAAGTCGCCGTAGCCCATGCCCTCCTTGCCCGTGAGCAGGCGGAAGCCGTGATAGACCAGCCACAGGCTGAGGTAGCCCGCCATGGCGCCGATGACCGCGGATTCCAGATCGGTGAACAGACCGAAATGGTTGGCCGCCAGGCCCAGCCAGAGCAGCGGCAGCGTGAGTTGGTCCGGGAGAAGGGTGGTGCGGGCATCGATCCCCGAGGCGGCGATCAGGAAACCGGTAAACAGGAGCGCAACGAGCCCCGTCGCGGTGGGTCCGAAGTGCCAGATGGTCGCAGTGAAGAGCACCGCTGTGAGCAGTTCCACCAGCGGGTACTGCCACGAGATGCGGGCTGCACACCCGGGGCAGCGCCCGCGCAGCAACAGGAAGCTGAGGATCGGGATGTTCTCCCGGGCCCTGATCTCGCGGCTGCACTCGGGGCAGCGTGAACGCGGCCACCACAGGTCGAACCGCTGCGGTTTCGCGGTCGGGTCGGGCTGCTCCAGTACGGCGCGCGCTTCCTGTTCCCACTCCCGCTGCATCATCAGCGGCAAGCGGTGGATCACGACGTTGAGGAAGCTGCCGATCATCAGCCCGAACAGTGCCGCCAGAGGCAGCGCCCAGACCCCGAGGTCCGCCGGCAGGGGGCTCATGATTGCATGACCGGAATCGGTTTCCTGAGGTCGCCGGTCGGACTCGTCACGATTGGGCCATGCGGAAATTCCCGTACCAGATCGCTGCTGCCGACACGCCGGTGCGGTGTTGGGGCGGTTCGAGACAGGCCCACTAGATGACTTGGCCGAGCATGAAGATCGGCAGGTACATCGCGATCACCAGGCCACCGATCAGGACCCCGAGGATCACCATGATCAGGGGCTCGAGCAGACTGGAGAGACTGTCCACCGCGTTGTCGACCTCTTCCTCGTAGAAGTCGGCGACCTTCGCCAGCATCGCGTCCAGGGATCCCGATTCCTCTCCGATCGCCACCATCTGTACCACCATGTTGGGGAATATGGCGACGTTGCGCATCGACCACTGCAGCTGCGCGCCCGCTGCCGTTTCCTCCCGCATTCGTTCGGTTGCCTCCCCATAGAGGGCGTTGCCGGTCGCCCCCGCGACCGAACGCAGTGCGTCGACCAGGGGCACGCCGGCTGCGAACATGGTCGAGAGGGTGCGGGCGAAGCGGGCGATGGCCGCCTTGCGCAGGATCGGACCGATGGCCGGGATCCTGAGGATCAGGATATCGAGTGTCCGCCGGAAACGCGGCGAACGGCGGTGAGCCTGTTTCAGGAGGAAGATGATCAGCAGGATCACCCCAAGAATCACCCACCACCAGCTCTGAACGAAATTGGACAGGTTCACGACCATGCGGGTAAACGCGGGGAGGTCGGCACCAAAGCCGACGAACAAGGCCTCGAACTGCGGAACCACGAAGATCAGCAGGATGGCGGTCACCACGATGGCCACGACGATCACGGCGGCGGGGTAGAACATGGCCTTCTTGATCTTGGCCTTCAGGCTTTCCGTCTTCTCCTTGTAGGTGGCGATCTTGTCCAGCAGGGTCTCCAGCGTTCCCGACTGCTCGCCCGCCTCGACCAGGTTGACGACCAGGTCGTCGAAGTACTTCGGGTGCTTGGCAAGAGCCGCGGCGAACGTCTCACCCCCCTCGACAGCCGCCTTCAGGTCCATGATCAGTGCGGACATTGCGGGGTTCTCATGACCCCGGCCGACGATGTCGAAGGACTGGACCAGGGGTACGCCCGAGCTCAGCATCGTGGTCATCTGGCGCAGGAAGTAGGCGACATCGACCGGCTTGATCTTTTTCTTGGTCGAGAACAGCGATTTCGGTTTCTTGCGGATCTTCAGCACGTTGACGCCGTTGCGGCGCAGTTCGGCCCGGGCCGCGATTTCGCTGTCGGCGCTGGTTTCGCCCTTGACCCTAGCCCCACGCTTGTTCAGGCCTTCCCACAAGAAGATCGTATTGGTATCTGCCATGGCTTCCGCTAGTCCGTGGTTACACGGTTGATTTCCTCAAGGCTGGTGAAGCCCGCCTTGGCCTTGAGCAGACCGGCGCGCCGGAGGTCGTTGATACCCTCGCGTTCCGCCTGCTCTGCCAGTTCCATGCTGTTGCATCCCTGCAGGATCAGTCGCTGCATGGTCTCCGAGATCGGCAGCACCTGGTAGATGCCCACCCGCCCCTTGTAGCCGCCGGTGCACTGATCGCAGCCGACAGGCCGGTACAGTGACATCCCCGAAGCGATGTCATCGGCGGTGAAGCCCTCCTTCAGCAGGACTTCCGTCGGCAGCTGCTCTGGCGCCTTGCATTTGGGGCAAAGCCGGCGCGCGAGGCGCTGGGCGATGATGAGCAGGATCGATGACGCGATGTTGTAGACCGGGACGCCCATGTTGGCGAGCCGGGTCAGGGTCTGGGGCGCATCGTTGGTGTGCAGGGTCGACAGCACCAAATGGCCGGTTTGCGCCGCCTTGATCGCGATCTCGGCGGTTTCCAGATCGCGAATCTCGCCGACCATGATCACGTCCGGATCCTGGCGGAGGAAGGCGCGGAGGGCATTCGCGAAGGTCAGGCCGATCTTCGGGTGCACGTTGACCTGGTTGATCCCGGGCATGTTGATTTCCGCAGGATCCTCGGCCGTCGAGATGTTCCGGTCGTTCGTGTTCAGTATGCCGAGGCCGGTGTACAGGGAGACCGTCTTGCCGGAGCCGGTGGGCCCAGTGACCAGGACCATGCCGTAGGGTCGGTTCAGGGCGTTGAGGTACAGCTTCTTCTGCTCTTCCTCGAAGCCCAGCACGTCGATGCTGAGGGCGCTTGCGTCCGAGTCGAGTATGCGCAGGACGATCTTTTCGCCGTAGAGCGTCGGCAGGCTGTTTACGCGAAAATCGACGGCGCGTGTGCGCGACAGCTTCAGCTTGATGCGGCCGTCCTGGGGAACCCGGCGCTCGGCGATGTCCATCTGCGACATCACCTTGACGCGGGCGACGATCCGGGGAGACATGGTGGTCGGCGGATGTCCGACGTCGTAGAGCATGCCGTCGATGCGGAAGCGTACCCGGAAATCGCGCTCATAGGGTTCCAGGTGAATGTCCGACGCCTTCCGCCGAATGGCGTCGAGCAGGAGCTTGTTGACGAAGCGCACCACCGGCGCGTCGTCGATGCCCTCGTTGCCGCTATCCCTGTCTTCGTCGATCTCTTCGGTGGCGACAGCCAGGTCTGCGAATCCATCGTCGTCGAGATCGTCCATCATTGCCATCGCGGCATTGATGGAGTCCTCGATGAGCCGGTCGAGCTTGTTGTGCTCCACCAGCACCGTCTCGATGGTCAGGCCGGTGGCGAACTTGAACTCGTCGGAGGCCGAGAGATTGGTGGGGTCGGAGATCGCCACGAACAGGCGGCTACCCCGCTGCAGGATCGGCAGGGCGTGGTGCTTGCGGATCAGCGTCTCGTTGAGATGCTCCTTGGGCAGGAGGTCGCGGTCGAAGGCCGCCAGGTCCAGGATGGGCAGGCCGAACTCCTCTCCCGCCGCCTCCGCCAGACGGGCCTCGGAAATCTTCGTGCGGGTGGCCAGGAGGGCGACCAGCGGTGTCTGCTGATCGCGGGCCTCGTCGGACAGGGCCGCAATCAGCCCCGGTTCGGCCAAGCCCGCGTCCACCAGGCGGCGCGCCAGACCGGGGAGGCGAGCAGAAACGGTAGCGTTCGACATGGGCATCAGGGTGCTTCCCTCCGTCAGTTGCGTCAACACTTTAAGGACTTGGCGGAGAAAAAAGAAGCGTCGTTCGCGCGTCTGCAGCGGTCCTCCCTCCGGGCTCCAGGCGCACCTTTGGTCTGCGGTTGGCCCGGTGCCACGCCGCGGACCCCCTTTGAAGCGACTGGGGGTTGACGCGAGGGGGGCGCATCAAGGAAGATACGCGGCTTGATCGAGGAGGGGTTCCCGAGCGGTCAAAGGGGGCAGACTGTAAATCTGCTGGCTCAGCCTTCGGAGGTTCGAATCCTCCCCCCTCCACCAATGATTTTTT
>Ga0114946_10000244_pt1 | contig 34644 bp, 41 predicted proteins | sample WalLakDeSediment_FD_88676 | JGI IMG/M metagenome (GOLD analysis project Ga0114946, IMG submission 88676) | Lake sediment microbial communities from Walker lake, Nevada to study Microbial Dark Matter (Phase II) - Walker Lake 11/02/13 Deep Sediment | ecosystem: Environmental > Aquatic >... | reverse complement strand
TGCTCGACCGCACCAAAGAACCCGGCGCCAACGGCGATCCGCTCTACCTCGACGTTGTGGAACTGTTCTACGGAAAAGCAAATGCCCCCCTCATTGTCGGGGGAAGATACGGACTGAGCTCGAAAGATACCCTGCCGGCACATATGATCGCCGTGTTCGACAACCTGAAACGTAAGGAACCCAAAAACCAGTTTACCATCGGCATCGTCGACGATGTCACCTTCAGGTCGTTGCCCGTTGGCGAAAACATCGATGTTTCACCCAAAGGCAATTATGCCGCCAAATTCTATGGGATAGGTGCAGACGGCACGGTGGGTGCAAATAAAAACTCCATCAAGATCATCGGAGATACCACCGATAAATATGCACAGGGATATTTCTCATACGACAGTAAAAAATCAGGTGGTATAACCGTTTCCCACCTTCGCTTTGGCGACAGCCCGATCCGGTCGCCATACCTCATCAATTCCGCCAACTTTGTGGCGTGCCATGTGCCTGCCTATCTTGAAAAATACGATATGCTGAAAGGCCTTAAAAAAGGAGGAATATTTTTGCTCAACTCCATATGGGATGAGGAAGAGACCAGGAACCGCCTCCCCGATCACATGAAAAAATACATGGCCGACAATGATATTCAGTTTTACATCATCAATGCCACCGTCATTGCTGAAAAGATCGGGCTTGGCGGGCGTACCAACACCATTATGCAGAGTGCATTCTTCAAGGTGTCGGAGGTAATTCCCTATGAGCAGACCGTGATGGAAATGAAGGATGCGATCAAGAAAACATACGGCCGCAAGGGTGAGGAGATCGTAAGGATGAACAATGCCGCCATTGATGCAGGTGACGAAGTGATCAGGGTAGACATACCGGCCGAATGGAAAAATATCGAAGTGAAACCCAAAGAGGTCGATACGTCTGTTCCTGAGTTCATTCGTGAGATAGTTTTCCCGATCAACAGCCAAAAGGGCGATGACCTCCCCGTAAGTGCCTTCCTGGGCCGTGAAGACGGTACCTTCCCGCCCGGCACAACGGCCTATGAAAAACGCGGTATTGCCGTACATGTGCCGGAATGGTTGCCCGAAAACTGCATACAGTGCAACCAGTGTGCCTATGTGTGCCCGCACGCTGTAATACGTCCTTTCCTGCTCAACGAAGAAGAAATGAAAGGAGCCTGTGCCGACCTGAAGGTGGTTGATGCCAATGGCAAGTCGCTCGCTGGCCTGAAATATACCATGCAGGTTAGCCCACTCGATTGCACGGGTTGTGGAACCTGTGTGGATGTTTGTCCCTCTCCCCAGAAAGCGCTTGAAATGAAACTGCTCGAAGAGCAGATGCATGAAGACAAACACTGGAGCTGGATCTCCAAAAACGTTTCCTACAAGGATACGTTGCTGAAAAAAGAGCAGTCTGTCAAAAACAGCCAGTTCGCACAGCCCCTGTTTGAATTCAGCGGCGCCTGTGCCGGCTGCGGAGAGACACCCTATATCAAGCTGATCACCCAGTTGTATGGCGACAGGATGATGATTGCCAATGCAACAGGATGCTCCTCTATTTACGGGGGGTCTGCACCCGCCACACCCTATACGGTAAACAGCGAGGGGCACGGACCGGCCTGGGCCAACTCTTTGTTTGAAGACAATGCCGAATACGGATTCGGAATGGCAACCGGTGTCAGGAAACTGCGCGAGCGCATTGCGCGGCTCATGCAGACCGGCCTTGAGGCTGAGCTGCCAGGAGAAACAAAGGATGCCTTCCGGGCATGGCTGGATGCCATGAACGACGGTTCAAAAACCAAAGAGGTCTCTGCGGCAGTGCTGGCATCCATCGAAAAGGAAAACCATCCCATCGCAAAGGAAATTCTTGCTCTGAAGCAATACCTGGTGAAGAAATCCGTCTGGTCGTTCGGTGGCGACGGATGGGCATACGATATCGGTTTTGGCGGCCTCGACCATGTCATCGCCAGCGGGGAAGACATAAACCTGCTGGTAATGGATACCGAGGTGTATTCCAATACTGGCGGCCAGGCCTCAAAGGCTACCCCGGTGGGAGCCGTCGCGAAGTTTGCCGCAGCAGGTAAACGGGTACGCAAAAAAGACCTCGGCCTGATGGCTGTCTCCTATGGATACGTATATGTGGCCCAGGTCGGAATGGGCGCTAACCAGAACCAGTTTGTAAAAACCATCAGGGAAGCAGAGGCATTCCCCGGCCCTTCGGTGATCATCGCCTATTCCCCATGCATCAACCATGGATTGCGCAATGGGATGGGTGCCACCCAGCAACAGACAAAAGACGCTGTAGAAGCCGGATACTGGCAGCTGTACCGCTACAACCCGATGCTTGAAAAAGAAGGCAAAAATCCTTTCCAGCTCGACAGCAAGGAACCAGACTGGAGCAAATTCCAGTCATTCCTCGATTCAGAGGTGAGGTACCTTTCCCTGAAAAAGGCTTTCCCGCGCGAAGCAAGTGAACTCTTTAAGGCCGCCGAAGAAAACGCCAAATGGCGATACGCCACCTACCGGCGCTTCGCCGAGATGGATTATTCCAAATAGTCCGGCCTTCTTAATATCGCCTGTCCGGAGAATCTGATCATTGCAGCTTTCCCCGGACAGGCCCATTTAAAAAAAATTTATCCCGCATGTACAAACGTTTAATACGACTGTTTATCCTTTTCAGTTCCGGCTTGCTGATCTGCGGTTCAACGCTGGCAGGCGGCGGATTGGAGAATTATATTGCCTCCAGGGCGATTGGGTTCAGCCGGATGGCAGATCTCGATCTTTTGGTGGAGAAGGCATCAGGCCGGAAACTCGTTCTGTTGGGAGAAGCCAGTCATGGCACACACGAATACTACGCATGGCGCGACAGCATCTCCAGGAGCCTGATTGCCGGCCATGGTTTCAGGTTTGTTGCCGTTGAAGGTGACTGGGCCAGTCTGTACGAGTTGAACCGTTACGTGAAGAATATGCCGGGAGCTGCTTCAAGTGCGGGGGAGGTGCTGAGGGCGCTCGGCCGCTGGCCCCTCTGGATGTGGGGAAATGAAGAAGTGGTGGCTTTTGCCGAATGGATCAGGTCCTATAACGATGGCGTGTCTGACGATCAGAAAGTAGGGTTCTACGGGATGGATGTGTATGACGAGTGGCGCTCAAAAGATGTGCTGCTCGAAATGCTTGCCTCGCATGACAAAGAGCTGTATGACCGGTCGGCCGGCCTGCTTGCCTGCATGATGTCCTTTAATCGCGACAGTTGGGCCTATGCCCGCAATGCAGCAGGCAGCGGAAAGGACTGTACGGAAGAACTTGCGGAATTGTATAACATGGTCGGGGCGGAAAGAGGCAGGCTGATCCACATGAGTGATGACGATTTCTTCAATCTGAGACAGAATGCGCGGGTGGTAAAGAATGCCGAGAAGTTTTACCGCAAGTCGTTTACCCGTCGTGATGCATCGTCATGGAATTCCAGGGTGCGGCATATGCATGCCACGGTCAGCTCTCTTCTTAACAGCTACGGGGAGGGGGCGAAAGGCATCGTGTGGGCGCACAATACGCATATCGGTGATGCGCGGTTTACAGACATGGTCAGGTGGGGGCAGGAAAACATCGGACATCTCAGTCGTGAATTGCATTCGCCGGAGGAGGTGTTTCTGGTTGGTTTCACCACATTTACGGGCAGGGTCCAGGCCGGATCGGAATGGGGAGGGCGCCGGCAGCGGATGAACATACCAAGGGCAGCAAGGGGAAGCATTGAGCATATTTGCTACAGTACCGGACTGAGAAAATTTGCGCTGGTATTCAACGATGACGACAGGTCGCACCACGATCTTACTGCCAGTATCGGCCATCGTGCCGTTGGGGTGGTGTACAACCCGGATAACGATCACCGGCAGTTCGTCCCATCCATCATTCCATTGAGGTATGATGCATTTATATTTTTCAGGGAAACCAATGCCCTGACACCCCTGCACTGATTCACTGATCAGCATGCCTGGCGGCAAAAGGGGCCTGGGATCTGTATTATTGCTTTTTTACTGCACTTAAAGGCTGGGCATAACGTTTTACATCGTCATCGGTGATGACCCTGTTGCACAATATGGCAAGTCTCTCCACCACATTGCGTAATTCCCTGATATTGCCTGTCCAATGGATCTCCTGGAGGGCCTGGTAGGCTTCTTCCGTGAATTCCATGGCGGGCATTCCCTGATCCGTATGCAGCTGCTGCAGGAAATGGTTGGCCAGCAATGGGATGTCTTCCGTTCTTTCATTCAGCGAAGGTACATGGATCAGGATTACGCTCAGGCGGTGGTAAAGATCCTCGCGGAAATTTCCCTGCTGTATCTCTTTCTGTATGTCTTTATTGGTAGCTGCAATAACACGTACATCCACGGGGATCTCCTTTTCTCCTCCCACGCGTGTTATCTTGTTTTCCTGCAGGGTGCGCAGCACTTTGGCCTGGGCTGACAGGCTCATGTCGCCGATCTCATCCAGAAAAATGGTGCCTCCGCTGGCCAGTTCAAAGTTTCCTTTTTTTTGCTTGATGGCCGATGTAAATGAACCTTTCTCGTGGCCGAACAACTCGCTCTCAATCAGCTCAGAGGGTATCGCCGCGCAATTCACCTCGATGAAGGGGCCCTTGGCCCTGTTACTCAACTCGTGCAGCCAGCGGGCAACAAGTTCCTTGCCCGTGCCGTTTTGTCCCGTGATAAACACCCTCGCATCGGTCGGAGCCACCCGGTGGATCATCTCACGTATGCTATCCAGGGGAGCCGACTCGCCTATCATCTCATAGGATTTCCGAACCCTGCGCTTTAACGCCTTGGTCTCAGTTACCATCTTTGTCTTGTCGGTCGCATTTCTGATGGTGATCAGAAGCCTGTTCAGATCAAGGGGTTTGGAAATGAAATCATAGGCACCCTTTTTGATCGCCTCCACAGCCGTTTCTATCGTGCCGTGCCCCGAGATCATGACAACCGTGGTGTCGGGATCCATCTCATGTATCTTCTCCAATACTTCAATACCGTCCATCCTCGGCATCTTGATGTCGCACAGGATCACATCAAAACTGGTTTTCTCAAGCTTTTCGAGCCCTTCAATACCATCTTCGGCAATGTCTACCTCAAACTTTTCAAATTCAAGGATCTCCTTGAGGGTGTTCCGTATGCTCCTTTCATCGTCTATTACCAATATTTTTGTCATAAGTGCCAATCTTTTTTATGCTGTATTATTCATGTGTTTAAAAATTTAGTCGAACAGTCGAACAGTCGAGCAGTCGAGCAGTCGAACAGTCGAACAGTCAAAAAGGAATGCAAGGCCTTTAATCATGCGTATGTGTGTCAAAGCGATTTGCTCCCGAATAATCGGGATCTTCGACATGGGAATTTCATGCTTTTAATTCAGGTCAGGTGCTGGGCGCCTGCCCCGCCGGCTGCCTGCCCCGCCGGCTGTTTGCCGCATTGTTTATCATTTTAATGGTGCCTGATCCATTTCCACAGTTCGGCATAGGAGGCTTTTTTGCCATACATCAGGATACCGGTGCGGTATATCTTTCCTGCCAGCCAGGTGCTGAAGATAAACCCGGCAACCAGGCATACGGCCGAGATGATTAAATCTGCATACGGCACGCCGAAAGGGATCCTTACCATCATGATCACCGGCGATGTCAGTGGTATGACCGACAGCCAAAAGGCCACCGGCCCCGATGGGTTAAGCATGACCATTTGCGCCATGATGATGGAAAAGATAAGAGGTATGGTGACCGGGAACATGAATTGCTGTGTGTCTGCTTCACTGTCGACCGCTGCGCCGATAGCAGCAAACAGGGCTGAATAAAGGAGAAAGCCTCCCAGGAAATAAAAAATAAACGCACCGATCATCACCGGGAAATTAATGGCCATCAGCCCTTTGATGACCTGGCCGGCTGGGGTGTTCGCCTGCTGAACGGCTTCCATGCGCTCCTGCATTTCCTGGGGGTTCAGCACCTGGCTGGTGGTCAGGTAGACCTGCTCGTCGGGGGTGAAACGGAACAGCCCGGGTGCGGCCGTCCTGACAGTACCAACAATGGCAAAGGTGAGCACGATCCAGATCAGGAACTGTGTCAGCCCTACCAGTCCGACCCCGATGATTTTTCCCATCATGAGCTGAAAAGGTTTTACCGAAGAGACGATGATCTCAACAATACGGCTGGTCTTCTCTTCCATGACACCCCTGAGAACCTGGGAGCCGAACAGGAAAATAAAAATGTAGATGAGAATACCGGATATGATGCCCAGTGCCAGGCTTATTTCCGGGTAGTCGGTCTGCTCCAGCCCGTCCTTTTTTATGCGAATGGCCGCAATGCTCAACGGGGTGTCTATGCCGAGCAACACACCCCTGTCGATGCCCGCCGCTTCCAGCTTCAGGTTCTCAAATTCCTGTCGCAATATGTTCTCAATATGTATCTTGGCATTCAGGTTGGTGGCCTTTTCGGAGAACAACCGGAGGCTCGACGGCGCTTCAAAGGCAATCTCAGGGATGTGCAATACCGCATCAAAACGGCCTTCGTGCATCAGCTCTATGGCCCGGTCAATGCTGCCCGACAGCCCCGTAAACAGAAAATTGTTCGTATCCCTGAACCGGTCATAAAACAGATGCGTATGATCAACGATGGCCACCTTGTATTGCCTGTCAGAAAGTTTTGTAACGATTACCGGGGCAATCATCAGGCTGGCAAGCAGTATCGGCCCGAGCAGGGTCATCACAATAAACGATTTCTTCCTGACCCTGCTGAGGTATTCTCTCTGTATGATGGTGCTGATCTTGTTCATGTTGGCCTGTAACTTGTATTTTGCCGCGGTATACACTGTATATTATGACAAAATGATGCGAAATTTGTTACTCCGTTGAGTCTTCATTATTTACCGGGAAATGACCGGTCACGTGTTTGATAAAGATATCATTCATGCTGGGAATGAGCTCATTGAACGACAACACCTGCGATATGTTCATTAACTGTCCCAGCAGTTCATTGGGCGTGGAATGACCGTCCGAACGGATGCGCGCCCTGGAAATGCCGTTTTTCATGGTGGTGCCGATCAGTTCGAACCGGCTGTCGAGCATGGAAGGGGTCATGGGCTTATTCATGTCCATTTCCACCTGGAACAGATGACCGGAATATTCCTTGCGAATGGCTTCCACACTGCCGTCAAGAATTTTTTTGCTTTTGTTGATCAGCGCAATGTAGTCGCAAAGCTCTTCCACAGAACCCATATTATGCGTTGAAAAGATTATGGTCGCCCCTTCTTTGCGGAGCTTCAGTATTTCCTGTTTCAGGAGGTTCACGTTGATCGGGTCGAAACCGCTGAACGGTTCGTCGAATATGAGCAGTTTGGGCCGGTGCAGCACCGTTACAATGAATTGCACCTTTTGCTGCATGCCTTTCGACAGCTCTTCCACTTTTTTGTTCCACCAGTGGGTCAGGTCAAACTTCTCGAACCATGTCCGGAGCTGTTTCCTGGCCTCGGCCGCATCCAGCCCTTTCAGGCGGGCAAGGTAAACAGCCTGCTCGCCAACCTTCATCTTTTTGTACAACCCGCGCTCCTCAGGCAGATAACCGATCTGCTGCACATGCTCCGGCTTCAGCGGGATGCCACTGTAAAAGAGTCTTCCCGCGTCGGGAGCGATGATCTGGTTGATGATCCTGATGAGCGTGGTTTTACCTGCCCCGTTCGGACCAAGCAGGCCAAAAATGCTTTGCTCAGGTACCGTGATGCTTACATCGTCGAGGGCACAAAACTGGTTGTAATTCTTTGTGATATGTTCTGCCTGGAAAATATTATTCATGGGATGGGGCTGGCCTTAATTGAATACGTCTTTCATCCGCTCAAAAAAGCTTTTCTCATTTTTGCCGGGATTGGGTTTGAAGTTTTCGGAGCTTTCCATGGTTTCAAGGGCTTCTTTTTCCTCTTTGTTGACTTTCTTCGGTGTCCATATGTTGATGTTTACAAGCAGGTCGCCGCGGCCGTAAGCATTGACAGAAGGCAATCCCTTCCCCTTCAGCCGGAGTACTTTCCCCCCCTGGGTACCTGCTTCGATTTTAATACGGGCCTTGCCCTCCAGCGTGGGCACTTCTATGCTGGTACCCAGCACGGCCTGAGGGAAGCTGATGTAGTGATCCAGAAGCAGGTTATGGCCATCACGGATAAGCTTCTCATGCGGGATCTCTTCGATCAGCACAATCAGGTCGCCGGGAATGCCTCCCCGTGCGGCAGCATTGCCTTTGCCGCTGAGCGACAGTTGCATGCCCTCAGAAACACCTGCCGGAATATTGATAGCAATCACTTCTTCATCTTTTACGATGCCGTTGCCATAGCAAACCGTGCATTTGTTCACGATTACATTGCCTTCGCCGCTGCATTGCGGACAGGTGCTGGTGGTTTGCATCTGCCCGAGAAAGGTGTTGGTAACCCGTGTAACCCTGCCATTGCCATGGCAGGTCGGGCAGGTCTGGTAGGCTGTGCTGTCCTTGGCACCGGTGCCGCTGCAACTGTGGCAGGCAACATATTTGTTGACCTTGATTTTTTTCTCTACCCCGTTGAGGATCTCTTCAAGGTTGAGCTTGACCTTTATGCGCAGGTTGCTGCCCTTGTTCACCCTCCTGCTTGTCCGGCCACCGCCAAAACCACCGCCAAATCCACCAAAAGCACCTCCGAAGATATCACCAAACTGGCTGAATATGTCTTCCATGCTCATGCCACCACTGAAACCGCCGCCATAGTTGTTGCCCATGCCGGCATGGCCAAACTGGTCGTACCGCGACTTTTTCTCAGGGTTGCTCAATACCTCGTAAGCCTCGGCAGCCTCCTTGAATTTTGCCTCGGCACTGTTATCACCGGGGTTCTTGTCAGGATGGTACTTCAGCGCCTTCTGACGGTAGGCCTTTTTTATCTGCTCGGGAGTGGCATTCTTTGACACACCCAGTATCTCATAGTAATCTCTTTTTGACATTTGCTCATTTGGTTTAAGCTGGCAATTACAGCCATCGTTAAACGGCAACCTCCCACCTTGTTTAGCCCGCACCCGGCAGCATTGTGCCCAGGCCAGCCATCAGCGTTTCTCAGCCGGCAACCACTACCCTGGAAAAGCGAATCACCTTCCCGTTGAGCAGGTAACCCTTCTGTAATTCGTCAATGACCTTGCCTTTGCTGCCTTCATCCTCGGCAGGAACATGGGTCACCGCTTCATGAAAATCGGTATCAAATGGCTCGCCCAGGGCAGTGATCTCCTCTACGCCTTTTTGACGGAGTATGGATTTTAACTTGTTTAAGATAAGTACTATACCTTCTTTTGTTGCCTCAGAGCCATTATCGACGACACTTAGTTGAGCCGCCCTTTCCAAATCATCGAGAACCGGCAGCATGGCGGTAATAATGTCAGAAGTAGCTGTTTTTGTCAGCTCTATGCGCTCCTTGCTGGTCCTTTTTCTGAAATTGTCAAATTCTGAAAACAACCGCAGAAACTTGTTATTTGCTTCTTCGAGCCTGGCCTCCAGCAGGGCAATATTTTCATAACACCCATCATGGGGAGATGGCGCTTGTTCAGGATCAACAGGCTGTTCAATGGCGTCAGCCCCAAGATCTTCCGGCTGCTCAACGGCACTTTCTTCCTTTGCCATATCTTTCATCTTTTGATTTTGGTGGGTTGCTTGCGGTGAATGCTTGCTTTTTTTTATCATAATGCTTCATCATGCTGTACATTAACAAAAATTATTCCTATCAAAGATTCTGCCATTGATGGAATAAAGTCATTTTGGCAGTCTCCCCCGGGCCTATTCAGATGCGTTTTATCATGGCGCCGATGTTGTTCAGGCAGGCATCTGTGCGCATGCAGCCATGGCCGGTCTATCCGATTTCAGGGAGGATGCTAATCACTCCGTATTCAGCGTGGCAGAAAAAAAACGATGCTCATAAGGCCGGGAGAGAATCCCGGCCAGGGGCATCGCCGAAAGACAGAATACTGCCATCTGTTTATGGGGTAAAACCGGAAAGGCCGTTTAGCTTTTTTTGCCTTTGTGCTGGTAGCCTTTACCATTGCCCTGCTTGCCCTGGAATTTCTTCTTTTTGTTTTTGGGAGTAATATCCTGGGTGTTCTGCAGTTTAATCTCCTCCTTGAATTCCAGCCTGCCCCCTGATAGCGCATACAGGTGACTGGCAATCTCTTCGTCGGTTACAGTATCGCGGTTCCAGGTAAGATAGGATTTTTTCAGGTGGTTGGCAATGAGCCTGGTCAACGCATTTTTTTCCTCTCCTTCATCCATGGCACAGGCTTTCTCGATGATCCTTTCTATTTGCCGGCCATAATGCTTGAAAGTAATATTGTTGGAAGAGTAACTAAGACTCTCGGGTTTTTTGGTGAGTATCTCAGGCGATGGCTTGGGATAGGGAGAGTCAACATCCAGCTGGAAATCAGACATGATGAAAAGGTGATCCCATAGCTTATGCTTGAAGTCATTGACATCACGCAAATGGGGGTTCAGCTGCCCCATAACGTTTATGGTTGCCCTCGTAAGTTGGTTGCGTTTTTCACGGTCTTCAACAGCCATGATATGTTCGATCATTTTCTGAATGTTACGTCCGTATTCAGAAATGCTCATCTTTGAGCGGGAAGTGTTGTACTCCATAAAAGAAGGTTAATGTCGTAAAAACTTTATTGAGTAATGGTAATTACTCCAAAAGCAAAACGGATGGAAAAATTATAAATGCAAGGGTATTTATTTTGCAAAGATAAGAATTTAAATTGAAGAAGAACCCAAAACAATTTATATTTCAGCGTCCAGTATTTTTAACCGGGCAAATTTCAGCAACAATTCTTTTTTTCCGAAGTTGGAGAACACGACGGTAGCTTTGGTATTCTGTCCTTTCCCCTCCACAGCGATTACCTTTCCAGTGCCAAACCTCTGATGCTGAATCATCAGGTCGGGTCTGATCATTTCAGGTGGCAGGATGGAGTATCCCTCTGCGCCGGCTTCGTGGTGCAGTTGCTGCCTGGCTTGCTGTGCTGCCTGGGTTTTGTGCCGGGCAGGATGTTCATTTTGCGGTGTATGACCGGGCCGGAGGTTCCTGAAGTTCATCAGACTTTCCCTGAAACTCTCTCCGGCCATGGGTTTTTTGTCGCGGCTGTCTGATCCCGTAAGGAAGAGTGTATGGCGCCTGTCCAGCTCATCAATGAAACGGCTTGGTTCACAGAAGGAAAAACTACCGTAACGGAAGCGGGTTTCAGCGTAGGTAATGGTCGCCTGCTTCATGGCCCTGGTCAAAGCCACATAGAACAACCTCCTTTCTTCTTCAAGTTCCTGCTGGCTGCCTATCGAGAGCGCCGACGGGAAAAGGTTTTCCTCAACACCCGTAATAAATACATAGGGAAACTCAAGACCCTTGGCAGAATGGATGGTCATCAGCGAGACCTTGTTCGGATCAGTCTTCTTGTTCTTCAAGCCTTCATCCTGGATGTCGATATCGGTAAGCAGCGCAATTTCCTGCATGAATTCATCGAGTGTTGGGCCAGATTGATTGTCGGATTCCGTTTGGCTGGTAGTGGTGAAATCATTCAGGCCAGAGAGTAGCTCCTCAATATTTTCCCGACGGTTAATACTCTCGGGTGTGCCATCTTCAAAGTAGAACTTGCGTATGCCTGACTGGTTTACAACCATGGTGCCCATCTCGTAGGCATTGAGACGGAATAGCTGTGCACCGAATCCTTTGATAAGTGAAACAAACTGATCGAGCCGCGACAGTATGCCTGCGTTGAGACCGGTATTGAATTCCAGGGGATTGGCCGCCACGTCCCATAGCGACCTTCCGCTCTCATTGGCTTTTGCCAGCAGCTTGCTGACGGTGGTCTGACCGATGCCTCTGGCCGGAAAATTAACGATGCGCAAAAAAGCATCTTCGTCCATCGGGTTGATGATCAGCCTGAAATATGCCAACACGTCTTTTATTTCCTTTCTCTGGTAAAAGGAAACACCACCATAGATCCTGTAGGGAATATTCATTCGGCGAAGGGCTTCTTCCAGGGCCCGCGACTGGGCATTGGTACGGTATAGCACCGCGAAGGAATCGAAAGGAAGCTGCCTGCCCATCTGCCATTCAAAAATCCTGGAAGCCACATAGCCAGCTTCCTGCCCGTCGGTGGCCGTTCTCATCACCACCAACTTTTCACCTTCCTCGTTGCTGGTCCACACTTTTTTGTGTATCTGCTGCTTGTTATTGGCAATGATGCTGTTGGCCGCATTGACAATGTGCTGGGTTGAACGGTAGTTCTGTTCCAGTTTGAAAAGCGCATGGTCGGGGTAATCCTTCTTGAAGTTCAGTATGTTCTGAATATTAGCCCCCCTGAATGCATATATGCTTTGCGCATCATCACCAACCACGCATATGTTTTCGTTGTTGGCTGCCAGCTTTTTTACAATCAGATATTGTGAGAAATTGGTGTCCTGGTATTCATCAACCAATATGTAGGTAAACCTTTGCTGGTATTTGTAAAGTGCTTCCGGAAAATCACGGATCAACACGTTGGTGTTGAAAAGCAGGTCGTCGAAGTCCATGGCCGATGCCTTCCGGAGTCTCTGCTGGTAGATGCTGTATAGCAAACCCAGCTTGGGCTTCCTGGACTGGGTATCCTGCACCTGTATCTCAGTGTCTTCGTTGTAGTCGATGGCAGATATCAGGCTGTTCTTGGCATTCGATATTCTGGCATGCACATAACTTGCACTGTATATTTTGTCGTCGAGCTGCTGCTCTTTCACAATATTTCTTATCAGCCGCCGGGAATCATCGGTATCATATATGGTGAAATTCCGGGGGTAGCCGATCTTCTCTGCTTCGGCCCTGAGCACCCGGGCGAAGATACTGTGAAAGGTTCCCATCCACAGGCTTTTTGCCAGAGAGGGGTCTATCAGCATGGCCACCCTGTCGCGCATCTCCCGGGCGGCCTTGTTGGTAAAGGTCAGCGCCAAAATGTTGTAAGGCGGCACCCCCCTGCGCAGCAGGTATGCCACACGATAGGTCAGCACACGTGTCTTGCCGCTGCCCGCACCGGCAATTACCATCGCCGGGCCTTCGGTATGCACGACCGCCTCCCGCTGAGGATCATTCAGGTCTTTTAGAAATTCTGTCATATACGATTCACCCCTCTAAACGTGCACAAAGATATGGAAAATTGATCCAGGCAGGCAGCCCGTCTGCAACCGTTTTATCAACAGCTGAAAAAATCTTCCTATATTTACAGAAAATTCAATGATGAGGCCACTGTTAAAAGGAAGTTCCCGCTGATCCCGCTGATTTCCGCAGATAAATTTATTTGGAAGTCATGGGTCCGGTATCCGGGCAGATATGCGAAACCTGCGCCGAGCAGGCCTGCGCCGAGCCTGCCGAAGTGTCAAAGCATCTGCAGGGAATAAATAAACATGGTTTGTAGGAGGAAGACATTATATAATAGTACTATGAAACGGTTTGGATTTTTCGTGTTGCTTATTTTTCTTTTCGTGGGATCGCTCAGTGCCCAGGTCACCAATGATGATTTGCTGAAAGGGCAGCAGGCCTTGCTCGAGGAGTTCCGCAACCTCAGGCACCGGCTGGATGTGCTGGAAAAGACCATTGATGATATTCAGTGGCATCACCGTGTGGGTGATGTTGCATATATCGACAAGCTATTCATGGCAGGCCCGCCACCCCGTGGGGCGGAATCAGCCACCACGCTGGCAGGAAGCAATCCCATTAAATTCTGGACCTATGTTTTTATCCCCAGGGATATAGATCCGTCAAAAAAATATCCGTTGCTGGTGTTCCCCCACGGCGGCGTTCACGGAGACTTCAATACCTATTACATCCATATTATCAGAGAGCTGATGGCCCAGCAATACATCGTGGTCGCACCGGAATACCGTGGCAGCACGGGTTACGGGCGCAGACACTACGAGTTGATCGACTATGGCGGTCTGGAAAATGACGATGTTCATGAAAGCATGCTGATGATGCTCGAAAATTACGACGTGGTGGACAAACGCAGGGTGGGCCTGATTGGCTGGAGCCATGGAGGGATGATTTCACTGATGAACGCATTTGAGCATCCGGACAAGTATAAATGTGTCTTTGCCGGGGTACCTGTCAGCGACCTGGTTGCCAGAATGGGATACAAGCGGGCTTCCTATGAAGACTTTTTCTCTGCCGGCTATCATATAGGGCAAACAGTCGACCAGAACATTGAGGAGTACCGCCGCCGGTCTCCCGTGTTTCATGCACAGAAACTCCAGATCCCCCTCTTAATCCACACCAATACTATTGATGAGGATGTGCATGTGCTGGAGGTGGAAAACCTGATCAATGCCCTGAAGGCGCATAACAGACGCTTTGAATATGAGATATTCAGGGATATCCCCGGCGGGCATTCCTTTGACAGAATGGATCACCGCACGGGCCGCGATATACGTTTCAGGATCTACAAATTTCTGGAGAAACACCTCGATCCGCCCCGAAAATTCCGCAATGTGAAGGAAATGGAAAGGGCTGCTTACCGCTTCTAGTTTCCAAAACTTTTCAACAATTGAAAAATTGGACATTTTTTAAATTGTTGATTGAAAAAACTTTCCTATCTTTGTGCCCCTCAAAAGTGAGGTTATAATCTGGCAGAGCAGCCGGGCTGAAGCTTTTCAGGCAAGGTTATTGCCGGTAAAGCAGGGAGTAGGGGAATAATTGAAAGAGATTTGATTTTTTTGTGAATCCATCTTGGTTTTCAAAAAATAAGTTTTACCTTTGCACTCCCAAAAATTGGATAAAAAACTGTAAAACTGAACAAAAAGAACACGTTACAAAAATTGAGAATATAATATGCCGACAATTCAGCAATTGGTTCGTAAAGGACGGGAAAAGGTTACCTACAAGAGTAAATCACCGGCTTTGGATTCATGTCCACAGCGTCGTGGCGTTTGTGTGAGGGTATATACCACCACACCCAAGAAGCCCAATTCAGCCATGCGTAAAGTTGCCAGGGTTCGTTTGACCAACGGCAAGGAGGTCAACGCCTACATTCCCGGAGAAGGGCACAACCTTCAGGAGCACTCTATTGTGCTCATCCGTGGTGGCAGGGTGAAAGACCTTCCCGGCGTCAGGTATCACATCATTCGCGGTGCACTGGATACCAGTGGTGTGGATGGAAGGAACCAACGCCGCTCAAAATATGGCACCAAGCGTCCCAAGAAAAAATAATAAAATGTTGAAACGCGGCCCGGAACAAGGATAAAGGGTGCGACAATACGGGTCAGTTGCCCGTTCGTGATGAACCATTATAACAAGATTATATAGAATAACATGAGAAAGTCTAAACCAAAGAAGAGAATTCTGCTTCCTGACCCAAGGTTTAATGACACATTGGTTACCAGGTTTGTTAACAACCTGATGTTAAGAGGTAAGAAAAATGTGGCATATACATTGTTCTATGATGCCATTGAGATTGTCTCGAACAAGACCAAGGAAGACGGGCTTGAAGTTTTCAAGAAAGCCCTGGCCAATGTGACACCGTCTGTAGAGGTAAGAAGCCGTCGTATCGGTGGCGCCACCTTTCAGATCCCTTCAGAGATCCGTCCTGACAGGAAGATGTCGATCGGTATCAAGCACCTGATTCAGTTTGCCCGCAGGCGTAATGACAAGGGCATGGCTGCCAAGCTTGCCGGTGAGATCATCGCTGCCAGCAAGGAAGAGGGTGGTGCATACAAACGTAAGGAAGACACCCATCGTATGGCCGACGCCAACAAGGCTTTCTCCCACTTCAGGTTTTAACAGGTTAATGATGATTTGGTGATGAGCCGTGATTTAAAATATACGCGTAACATTGGCATTATGGCCCATATCGATGCTGGTAAAACCACCACCACCGAGCGTATATTGTTTTATACCGGCGTGAATCACCGGCTTGGCGAGGTTCATGATGGTGCTGCCACCATGGACTGGATGGTTCAGGAGCAGGAAAGGGGCATTACCATTACCTCTGCTGCCACCACCACTTTCTGGAATTACCGTGGCAAACAGTACAAGATCAATATCATTGACACGCCCGGGCACGTTGATTTTACGGTAGAGGTAGAGCGCAGCCTCAGGGTACTCGACGGTGTCATCGCCCTCTTTTGCTCTGTCGGTGGCGTTGAGCCTCAATCGGAGACGGTATGGCGGCAGGCAGATAAATACAAGGTGCCCAGGATCAGCTTCGTCAACAAAATGGACAGGGCCGGCGCCGACTTCTTCGGCGTGGTCGAAAAAATCAGGGAACGGCTCGGTATGATCGCAGTCCCGCTGCAGATCCCCATCGGCCACGAAGAGAACTTTCAGGGCGTTGTTGACCTGATCACCAACAAGGCATATATATGGGAAGAGGAATCTCTCGGCATAGAGATCAAAGAGATCCCCATCCCCGATGACATGGTCGACATGGCCGCTGAATACCGCATGAAGCTCGTGGAAGGCTGCGCTGAAGAAAGCGAAGAATTGCTGGAGAAGTTTATCCTGGATTCCGATTCAATATCGGAGGACGAAATGATCGATATTATCAGGAAAGCAACGCTTAGCCTGAAGATCACGCCCGTTTTATGTGGTTCGTCATTTAAGAACAAGGGTGTCCAGCATCTGCTGGATGCAGTGATCAAGTTTCTTCCCTCACCCATAGATATTGATGCGATACAGGGCATCAATCCCAAAACGGAAAAAGAAGAAATACGCAAGGCCGATGCCAGTGAACCCTTCGCTGCATTGGCCTTTAAAATTGCCACAGACCCCTATGTGGGAAAACTTTGTTTTTTCCGGGTTTACAGTGGCAGCCTCGATGCAGGTTCTTACATATGGAATGCTTCCACCCGCTCAAAGGAGCGTATCTCCAGGATACTGCAGATGCATGCCAACAAGCAGAATCCCATCGACAGGATAGAGGCCGGTGATATCGCCGCCGCTGTCGGTTTTAAAAATATACATACCGGCGACAGCCTTTGCGCCGAGAAACATCCGATACTGCTGGAGGCCATTACCTTTCCCGAACCGGTGATCAGCGTGGCGGTGGAACCAAAAACCCAGGCCGACGTTGACAAGCTCTCCAATGCGTTGAGAAAACTCTCTGAGGAAGATCCTACCTTCCATGTGAAGGTCGACGACGACAGCGGACAGACGCTTATCAGCGGCATGGGTGAGTTGCACCTGGAAATACTTCTTGACCGCCTGAAGCGGGAGTTCAACATTGAATGCAACCAGGGCGCCCCCCAGGTAGCCTATAAAGAAGCCATTACCACTGTTGTTCAGCATCGTGAGGTATACAAAAAGCAAACCGGGGGAAGAGGAAAATTTGCAGACATCGTATTTGAGATCGGGCCTGCAGACGAAGATGAAACTGGTTTGCAGTTTATCGATGAGGTGAAAGGCGGCAATATTCCCAAAGAATACATCCCCTCTGTGGAGAAGGGTTTCCGGCAGGCCATGCAGAATGGTGTGCTGGCGGGCTTCCCGCTGAACAACCTCAAGGTAAGGCTCATCGATGGTTCGTTCCATCAGGTTGACTCCGACTCCCTTTCCTTCGAGCTGGCTGCGCGGATCGGGTTCAAAAATGCCTGTAAGAAATCGCAAGCGGTATTGCTTGAGCCGTTCATGAAACTGGAAGTGGTCACTCCGGAAGACTATGTCGGCGACGTGTCGGGCGATATCAATCGCCGCCGGGGTCACATGGAGGGGCTTTCATCCAGGGCAAACCTGCAGGTGATCAATGCCAAAGTGCCCCTGGCCGAGATGTTTGGTTATGTTACGGCCTTGCGTACCCTGACCAGCGGGCGGGCCACCTCAACCCTGGAGTTTCACAACTACCAGGAAACCCCTAAAAGCATTGCTGATGACGTCATCTCCAGATTATATGGTATCAAAGTGTATTGATTAATCAAAAATAAGTAACTCGTGAGTCAAAGAATCAGAATCAAACTGAAATCATACGATTACAACCTGGTAGACAAGTCTGCCGAGAAAATCGTTAAAACCGTCAAATCGACCGGGGCAGTGGTAAACGGACCTATCCCACTTCCTACCAACAAGAAAATTTTCACGGTCTTAAGGTCTACGTTCGTGAACAAAAAATCACGCGAGCAGTTCCAGCTGTGTTCATACAAGCGTTTGCTTGATATATACTCATCATCATCGAAGACGGTCGATGCACTGATGAAGCTTGAACTTCCCAGCGGGGTTGAGGTAGAAATTAAAGTATAATAAGCAGTCAGCGCTATTGCGTAACGTTAAAACGACAAAACATGTCAGGATTAATTGGAAAAAAAATTGGAATGACCAGTCTGTTTGACCAGGACGGGAAGAATATACCGTGCACGGTAATTCAGGCTGGCCCATGTGTGGTTACGCAGATAAGGACCTTGGAGAATGATGGTTATGAAGCCATTCAGTTAGCTTTTGATGAAAAGAAAGACAAACACACTTCCAAAGCCCTCAAAGGGCATTTTGCCAAGGCAGGTACCACACCTAAAAAGTTTATTGCGGAGTTCACCCGGTTTGAGAAAGAACATCGAAAGGCATTCGGTGATATATTGACGGCTGATGTATTCATTGAAGGCGAATTTATTGATGTTGTAGGCATCAGCAAGGGAAAGGGCTTTCAGGGTGTTGTAAAACGCCATGGTTTCAGTGGTGTTGGTCAGGCCACTCACGGCCAGCACAACCGGCTGAGGGCACCGGGTTCCATCGGGGCCTCCTCATGGCCTTCGCGTGTGTTCAAAGGCATGCGCATGGGCGGACGGATGGGCAGTGACAGGGTCAAAGTGATCAATGCACAGGTACTCAAAATTGAACCTGATAAAAACCTGGTGATTGTAAAAGGCTCTGTACCGGGCCCCAACGGATCATATTTAATATTAGAAAGATGGAGTTAGCAGTATATAAAACAGACGGCAGCAAGACATCCAAGACTGTCTCTCTCAATCAGGATGTATTTGCCATTGAACCAAATAACCATGCCATCTATCTTGATGTAAAGCAGTACCTGGCCAATCAGCGTCAGGGCACCCACAAGGTCAAGTCAAGAAATGAGGTGAAGGGTAGTACCAGGAAACTGCGCAGGCAGAAAGGCACCGGCTTTGCGCGTGTTGGCGATATCAAGTCGCCCATTTTGCGCGGTGGTGGCAAGGCTTTCGGCCCCAAGCCCAGGGACTATTCGTTCAAGGTGAACAAAAAAGTAAAAAGACTGGCACGTAAATCAGCCCTGTCTTATAAAACGAAGGCCGACAGCATCCTTGTGCTGGAGGACTTCTCCTTTGAAACAATAAAGACCAAACATTACCTCGAACTGTTGAAGAGCTTCAACCTGGAGGGGAAGAAGTCATTACTGGTCTTGCCGGCTCCCGACCACACGGTAATATTGTCATCACGCAATATCCCGAGGGCAAATGTGATCCTTGCCTCGGATCTGAACACTTACATGATACTGAATGCCGACCGTCTTCTGATGGTGGAAAGCTCCATCAGGGAGGTCGAAGATACCTTGCTGAAATAAATAAGAAAGGACCGGGCCGGCAGGCAGCCGGCCTTAAAATATAAAAGAATATGGAAGTATTGATCAAGCCGTTGATTACCGAGAAAATGACCGCGACAACGGAGAAGTTTCCCAACCGGTATGGTTTTGTGGTTGACAAGCGTGCCAGTAAAGGGCAGATCAGGAAGGCCGTGGAAGACATGTACGATGTGTCTGTTGCCACTGTCAACACCATGGTTTATCTTGGGAAGCGCAAGAGCCGTTACACGAAAACCGGTTTGCAGACAGGCCGGAAGAGCAGTTTCAAGAAGGCCATCGTCACCCTGAACGAAGGCCACAGTATAGATTTTTACAGCAATATATAATAGAATGGCTTTAAGGAAATTCAAACCAACCACCCCTGGTCAGCGCAATAAGGTCATCAGCGCTTTTGACGAGATAACTGCCACCAAACCTGAGAAGAGTCTGGTGGTTGGCATACATAAATCAGGAGGCAGGAATAACAGAGGTAAGATGACCATGCGTTACCTTGGTGGCGGTCACAAGCGTCGTTACCGTATCATTGATTTCAAGCGTGAGAAGGACGGGGTGCCGGGCACGGTGAAGAGCATTGAATATGATCCGAACCGGTCGGGCCGCGTTGCCCTGATCTTTTACGCTGATGGTGAGAAGCGCTATATCCTTGCGCCCAATGGGTTAAAAGTGGGACAGACCATCGTGTCGGGTAAAGAAGCGAGCCCTGATGTGGGGAACACCCTTTTCCTGTCGGATGTCCCCCTGGGCAGTGTCGTCCATAACATTGAGCTGAAGCCGGGGCAGGGCGGGAAGATGGCACGCAGTGCCGGTGCTTATGCACAACTCACCTCCCGCGAAGGCAAGTATGCATCCCTGAAATTACCGTCGGGTGAGATACGTCAGGTCCTGGTGACCTGCAGGGCAACCATTGGCAGCACATCGAACCCCGACCACATGCACGAAGTATCGGGTAAGGCCGGCCGTAACAGATGGCTTGGCAGAAGACCAAGGACACGTGCCGTTGCCATGAACCCGGTTGATCATCCAATGGGTGGCGGTGAAGGACGTGCCTCGGGAGGCCATCCCAGAAGCCGCAAAGGATTGCCGGCCAAGGGATACAAGACCCGGAACAAAAAGAAGGAATCAAACAGGCTGATCGTCGAAAGAAGAAAGAAATAAGCTATCGTTAACAGGAAAATATCATCTATATGAGCCGTTCACTGAAAAAAGGACCCTACATCAATTACAAACTGGAGAAGAAAGTACTCGCCATGGCCGGCAGCAGCAAAAAGTCGGTCGTAAAGACCTGGTCGAGGGCTTCCATGATCTCTCCCGAGTTTGTTGGTCAAACCATTGCCGTTCACAATGGCAACAAGTTTATCCCGGTTTATATCACAGAGAATATGGTAGGACACAAATTGGGTGAGTTTGCTCCCACGCGTATCTTTCGCGGGCACGCAGGCAAAAAAGACAAAGGCAAAAAATAATTATACGCTTTAAAAATGGGATTAAGAAAACATTTAAGGGCTGAAAGGCTCAAGGAAGAAAGAAAGACCCAGTATTATGCGCAGCTGAACAACTGCCCCACTTCTCCGCGTAAGATGCGGCTGGTTGCCGATATGATCCGTGGGAAGGATGTTGACCAGGCGCTGGGTATCCTGAAGTTCAGCAAAAAGGAAGCCGCAACCAGGCTGGAGAGTCTGTTGCTTTCGGCGATTGCCAACTGGCAAAGCAAAAATGAGGGCGCCAGGGTGGAAGACAGCAAGTTGTATGTGGCCAGGGTTTTTGTTGACGGTGGCCGCCAGCTGAAAAGACTTCGTCCGGCACCCCAGGGTCGTGCCAACCGGATCAGGAAGCGCTCCAACCACGTAACCCTTTTTGTTGACAGTAAAGATAAAAACGATTAAACATATTATCAATGGGACAAAAGACAAATCCAATCGGCCTGAGGCTCGGTATCATCAAGGGATGGGATTCTAACTGGTACGGTGGCAACAAGTACGACACCAAGCTCGTTGAAGACCAGAAGATCCGTCAGTATCTGAATGCCCGATTGTCGAAAGCCGGTATTTCAAAAATCATCATTGAGCGTACCCTGAAGCTGATCACGGTAACCATCAATACAGCCCGGCCCGGTATTATCATTGGCAAGGGTGGTCAGGAGGTTGACAAGCTGAAGGAAGAGTTGAAAAAACTCACGGGCAAGGAGGTGCAGATCAACATCAGCGAGATCAAGCGTCCGGAGCTGGATGCCTATCTTGTTGCGCAGACTGTTGCCAAGCAGATTGAGGGCAGGATTTCTTTCCGCCGTGCGGTAAAGACGGCCATTGCATCTACCATGCGGCTGGGTGCTGAGGGCATCAAGATCATGGTAAGTGGCCGTGTAGGCGGTGCTGAGATGGCCAGAAGCGAGATGTACAAGGAAGGCCGCATACCGCTGCATACGCTCAGGGCTGATATAGATTACGCGGTGGCTGAAGCCCATACCACCTACGGGCGCATCGGTGTCAAAGTATGGATCTGCAAGGGTGAGGTGTTCGGCAAGAAGGATCTGACACCCTTTACCGAGGAAACTGCAAAGGGCAGACCCGTTTCCGGTGGGCCCTCCGGCGGCCGCTTCAAGGGAAGAAGAAAAAAGTAGCCACATAGGTAAATGATTACTAAATAACAGAGTTGTCAAGTCAATTACAGGATAGAATTCTGAAATCAGTCAGGCCGCGTCTCTGCCAGTATTTGAGGGTTCTGTAATAAAGATAGAATATCATGTTACAACCAAGAAAAACGAAATTCAGAAAACAACAAAAGGGCCGCATGAAGGGCAACACCAAGCGGGGTGCCGAATTGGCATTCGGTACATTCGGCATCAAGGCATTGGAAACCTGCTGGATGACCGGTCGTCAGATCGAAGCCGCCCGCCAGGCAATCACCCGTTATATGAAACGTGAAGGTCAGTTGTGGATAAGGATCTTCCCTGACAAACCCGTTACCAAAAAACCCGCAGAGGTGCGTATGGGTAAGGGGAAAGGCGCCCCGGAATATTTTGTTGCCAGGGTCACCCCGGGACGTATACTGTTTGAGGCTGAAGGGGTTAGCCTGGAAGTGGCCCAGGAAGCCATGCGCCTTGGCGCCCAGAAGCTTCCCGTGTTGACTAAATTTGTGATTCGCAGGGACTATGCCGAAGAATTATGATTTTATATTAGGAATAAATTTTGTATCTTTGCAGCCTTTTTGCAGGGGATTTGGTGCCAACACAGCCGTTACCTGTCTGGATTTTCACCCCTTATGCCGTCAACCTTTTAAAGGTCGTCAGGTAAGCTGAGAAAAATAAAATAAATACATCAAAATGAAGCAGAACGTAATACGTGAGATGTCGACCAATGAGCTCATGGAGCGTTTGGATGAGGAAAAAAAGCAACTTCGCAAGCTGAAGATGAACCATGCTGTTTCTCCACTGGAAAATCCCATGAAAATAAAGGCATACAGAAGGACAGTTGCCAGGATTGTTACTGAACTTCACAAAAGGGAACTTGAAAACAATAAAAAGTAAGTGTTAATAATGGAAACCAGAAGCCAAAGAAAAGAAAGAACAGGCCTCGTTGTGAGCAACAAAATGGACAAGTCCGTTGTGGTGGAAGTTCAGCGCAGGGTGAAGCACACCAAGTACGGAAAGTTCGTGAAGCGGTCGTCCCGTTTCATGGCGCATGATGAGAAGAACGAGTGTAATCCCGGTGATACCGTTCGCATCATGGAGACGCGTCCGCTGAGCAAGAATAAATGTTGGAGATTAGTTGAAATTATTGAAAGGGCGAAATAGTTATGATACAGCAAGAATCCAGACTTTCGGTCGCAGACAACAGCGGGGCCAAGGAAGTGCTTTGCATACGCGTACTTGGAGGTACCCGCCGCAGGTATGCAGGAATAGGTGACAAGATCATTGTCACCGTGAAGGATGCCTTACCCTCGGGCAACGTGAAAAAGGGCGTGGTATCCAAGGCGGTAATTGTCCGCACCAAGAAGCATGTTCGTCGTGCCGACGGGTCGTATATCCGTTTTGATGACAATGCTGTGGTACTGCTCACTGCCAATGAAGAAATGCGCGGCACCCGTATTTTCGGGCCTGTAGCGCGCGAGCTTCGTGAGAAGCAGTTTATGAAAATTGTATCATTGGCGCCGGAGGTGCTATAACAACAAAATATATCATGCAATCCAAGATCCATATAAGAAAAGGCGACATTGTAAGGGTAATAGCCGGTAACGACAGGGGTGTAGAGGCCAAGGTGCTGATGATAGACCGCCAGAGCAACCGTGCATTGGTTGAGGGGGTGAATATGATCAGCAAGCATACCAAACCCAATACTGCCAACCCCCAGGGGGGCATTATCAAAAAGGAAGCGCCGGTGCATGTATCCAACCTGATGGTTGTGGATTCCAAAGGCAACGCCACCCGCATCGGACGGAAGGCCGGCAGCAAAGATAAACTGGTACGTTATTCCAAAAAGACAGGGGAGGTTATCAAGTGATGAGTTATATACCCAGATTAAAGAAAAAATACTCGGAAGAGATCGTTCCTGTGCTGATGCAGGAGTTTGATTTCAAAAGCCAGATGCAGGTCCCGAAACTGAAGAAGATCTGCCTGAACCAGGGCGTCGGAGTGGCCATTACTGACAAGAAGATCATTGAAGCGGCTGTTGAGGAGATGACCCTTATTGCCGGTCAGAAGGCTGTTCCTACCAAGTCGAAGAAAGACATATCCAACTTCAAGCTCAGAAGGGGCATGCCGATCGGTGTCAGGGTTACCCTGCGCGGCGACAAGATGTATGAATTCCTTGACCGTCTGGTTGCCGTTTCGTTGCCCCGTATCCGCGACTTCAGGGGGATCAATGAGAAAGGCTTCGATGGCCGCGGAAACTTTACCCTCGGCGTTCCGGAACAGATCATCTTTCCGGAGATCAATATTGACAAGGTGAACCGTATCAGTGGCCTGGACATCACGTTTGTGACCTCTGCCGGCACCGATAAGGAAGCTTTCGCCCTGTTGCGTGAATTTGGAGTACCATTCAAAAACCTTAAAAAATAATACGAAAGAATAATGGCAAAAGAATCAATAAAAGCCAGGGAGCTTAAAAGAGAAAAAATGGTTGCCAGGTATGCCGCCAAAAGAGCTGAACTGAAGGCAAAGGGCGACTGGGAAGGCTTGCAGAAGCTTCCCAGGAATGCTTCTCCTGTCAGGTTGCACAACCGTTGCAAGCTTACCGGCCGGCCCAAAGGCTATATGAGACAGTTTGGCATTTCAAGGATCAACTTCCGCGAAATGGCCAATGCCGGCCTGATCCCCGGCGTTACCAAAGCCAGTTGGTAGTACCCAAGAAAATTTATTAATCTATTATACAATGATTACCGATCCAATTGCAGATTATCTGACCAGAATAAGGAATGCCGTGAAGGCCAATCACAGGATTGTTGAAATTCCTGCATCAAATCTCAAGAAGGGGATCACCAAGATTCTTTTTGATAAGGGATACATCCTGAATTATAAATTTGAGGATGATAAAAAACCCGCAGTGATAAAAATTGCACTCAAGTACCATCCGGTAACCAAGCAGCCGGCCATCAGTGAGATTACAAGGGTCAGCCGTCCGGGTCTGCGCCGCTATTGCAGGCACGATGACCTGCCACGGGTGCTGAATGGCCTGGGCGTCGCAATTATTTCAACTTCCAAAGGGCTTATCACGGATAAAGAAGCCCGCCATCTTCAGGTTGGTGGCGAAGTAATTTGTTACGTTAGCTAAAGGAGGGAAACATGTCAAGAATTGGAAAACAACCCATTAATATTCCGGCAGGGGTCACTGTTCAGGTTGAAAATAATAACGTGGTAACAGTTAAGGGACCCAAAGGAGAACTGAAGCAAGCCGTTGATAAGGACATTACCGTTAATATCGACGGTGCTGTATTGACCGTTGAGCGGCCCACCGACCAGAAACGTCATAAAGCCATGCATGGCCTCTACAGGTCGTTGCTGCAAAATATGGTAACCGGCGTTTCTGAAGGTTACAAGACCATACAGGAACTCGTGGGCGTTGGCTATAAGGCCGCTCACAGCGGGCAGTTGCTGGAACTCGCCCTGGGATATTCCCATAATATTTTCTTTGAAATACCAAATGAGGTGAGCCTCAACACCTTGACGGAAAGAGGTAAAAACCCGCAGATCATACTGGAGTCGCACGACAAGCAATTGATTGGTCAGGTAGCGGCGAAGATCAGGTCGTTGCGTAAGCCTGAACCATACAAAGGCAAGGGTATTCGTTTCCAGGGTGAAGAAGTTCGTAAAAAAGCCGGCAAATCAGCAGCTAAGAAGTAGAGTAAATAATTAATCCATTGTCATTAGGATGGCCACAAAAAATAAATTAAGCAGAAGGACAAAAATCAGGCTTCATATCCGCAAACGTGTCAGCGGAACGGCCGACAAACCAAGGTTGTCGGTATTCAGAAGCAATAAATCCATATATGCCCAGCTTATCAACGACGTAGAAGGAGTTACCTTAGCATCTGCTTCTTCTGCCAGCAAGGATATCGGTGAAAACAAGGTAACCAAGACCGAAGCTGCCAAATTGGTAGGGAAGCTGATTGCTGAGCGGGCAAAGGAATCAGGCATAGAGACCGTGGTTTTTGACCGCGGCGGTTATTTATATCACGGAAGAGTTAAATCATTGGCAGAAGGCGCCAGGGAGGGTGGCTTAAAATTCTAATCATATGGCAAACGTAAATATAAAGAAGGTCAAGTCGAGCGAGATAGAATTCAAAGACAGGCTTGTCAGTATCCAGCGCGTCACCAAGGTCACCAAGGGTGGTCGTACATTCAGTTTCTCGGCCATTGTTGTTGTTGGCAATGAGAATGGCGTGGTTGGTTATGGTCTGGGCAAGGCCAAGGAAGTTACCACGGCAATCAGCAAGGGTATTGACGATGCCAAGAAGCACCTGATCCAGGTTCCTGTTCACAAAGGAACCATCCCACATTCCCAGGAAGGAAAATACAGCGGGGCCCTGGTGCTGATCAGACCGGCTGCACACGGTACCGGTGTCATTGCCGGAGGTGCCATGCGTGCCGTACTGGAGAGTGTGGGCGTGACCGACGTGCTTGCCAAGTCAAAGGGCTCGTCGAATCCCCACAGCGTGGTCAAAGCCACCATTGATGCACTTACCAAACTGCGTGACCCCTTAACGGTGGCCCAGCAAAGGGGTGTAAGCCTGGAGAAGGTGTTCAAGGGCTGACAGTGGCCGGTGGTGATGCCGCGATAGTTGATAGTTTGTTGATTCATCCGTAATAGGAAAACAATTGCATGAAAAAGTATAAAATTGTACAGGTAAAGAGCAGGATAGGCAGGCCTGCCAAACAGAAAAGGACACTTGACGCGCTTGGATTGACCAGGATGGGCAGAACCGTCGTTATAGAGGCGTCGCCCCAGGTTGAAGGCATGATCAACAAAGTGCAGCATCTTGTCAGTGTTGAGGAGTTAAACGGTTAGTGATGAGTTATCATTTTTAAAATATTTTGTATACCATGGATTTAAGCAGTCTTAAACCAGCAAAGGGTTCTGTAAAAAGCAGGAAAAGAATAGGCCGCGGCGAAGGTTCTTCGCGTGGAGGCACATCAACAAAGGGTCATAAAGGTGCCCAGTCGCGTGCTGGTTACAGCAAAAAGGCGGGTTTTGAGGGCGGTCAGATGCCGCTGGCCAGGCGTTTGCCAAAATTTGGATTTAATAACCCCAACCGTGTTGAGTACAATGCAGTCAACCTTGATGTGTTGCAAAGGCTGGCCGACGAGAAAGGGCTTGAGACGATTGATTTGCAGGTTTTCGTAAACAATGGCCTGGCTTCCCGCAAGGATCTTGTGAAGGTGCTGGGCAGGGGTACCCTGACTGCAAAGCTGGAGGTCACCGCGCATGCATTTTCTGCCACAGCTGTAAAAGCAATAGAAGCCAATGGAGGAAAAATTAACAAGATATAATTCCTTGTAATGAAAAGATTTATCCAAACGCTTAAGAATATTTACAGGATTGAGGACCTCCGGATAAGGATCATCAATACCTTGGGCTTCCTGCTGATTTACAGGCTTGGTTCCTTTGTAGCGCTGCCCGGTGTTGATCCCAGCAAGCTGGCTGCCTTGCAGGCCCAGACTTCCGAGGGGCTTCTCGGTCTGCTAAACATGTTTTCCGGGGGTGCATTCTCCCAGGCCTCCATATTTGCCCTGGGTATCATGCCTTACATCAGTGCATCGATCGTCATACAGCTGCTCGGAGTTGCCGTTCCTTACTTCCAGCGTCTGCAGAAAGAAGGGGAGAGCGGCAGGAAGAAGATCAACCAGATCACCCGTTACCTGACGGTAATCATATGTGCGGCGCAGGCACCTGCCTACCTGGCAAACCTGAGGGTTCAACTGCCCCCTGATGCCTTTGCCCCGTTCGATGTCGCATCCAGCTCCCCGTCGGCCTTCTTCATGATTTCTTCGGTGATCATACTGATCTCAGGCACCATGTTTGTGATGTGGCTCGGGGAACGAATCACGGAAAAAGGCATCGGCAACGGGATCTCCCTGATCATTATGATCGGCATCATTGCCAATCTTCCATTTGCGCTGGTTGCGGAGTTCCAGGCCAGGGTCAACGAACTGGGAGGGGGGCCGGTTATCTTTATCCTCGAAATTGTAATATTGATGGCCGTGGTAGTGCTGGCCATCCTGCTGGTGCAAGGTACCAGGAGGATACCGGTGCAGTTTGCCAAACGTGTTATCGGCAACAAACAGTACGGAGGTGCCAGGCAGTACATACCGCTAAAGGTGAATGCCGCCGGCGTAATGCCCATCATCTTTGCCCAGGCGATCATGTTCATTCCCATTACGCTCTCAGGTTTCTCGGAGGCGCTGAGTGGCTTTGCTGCCACCTTCTCGAATTTCCTGGGGTTCTGGTACAACTTCACCTTTGCCGTCCTGATCATACTGTTTACCTATTTCTATACGGCCATTACCGTTAATCCGAACCAGATGGCCGAAGACATGAAGAAAAACGGCGGTTTTATTCCCGGGGTCAAACCCGGCAAACGTACTGCGGAATTTATTGACAATGTGATGTCGAAGATCACGCTTCCCGGTTCGATCTTCCTCGCATTTGTCGCCGTCATGCCTGCGCTGGTCAGCCTAATGGGTGTTACCGGGCAGTTTGCCCAGTTCTTTGGCGGGACATCACTGCTGATCATGGTTGGCGTGGTGCTAGACACCCTGCAGCAGATCGAGAGTCACCTTCTGATGCGCCATTATGATGGTCTGACCAAGTCAGGACGTATAAAAGGGCGGTCAGGGCAAATGGGTATGACGGGTTAAATGCCAGCTGCATGATCCATTATAAGACGCAAGAAGAGATTGAATATATACGGAATAGTTCTTTGCTTGTTTCAAAAACGCTGGCAGAGGTAGCCAGCATGATCCGGCCGGGTATTGCCACCGCGGAGCTGGACAGGGTGGCCGAGACCTACATACGGGATCACGGCGCACTGCCAGGTTTCAAAGGATACCACGGGTTTCCGGCAACGCTGTGCATATCGCCCAACGAGGTAGTGGTGCACGGCATACCGGGGAAGAATGAACTGAGGGAGGGTGATATACTGTCGGTTGATTGCGGGGTGCTGAATAACGGATATTATGGTGATTCGGCCTATACCTTTGCTGTTGGTGAGATCGATGAGTCGTTGAAAAGACTGATGAGAACCACTTACCAGTGTCTCCTGACAGGCATTGGCATGGCTTTTGAGGGTAGTACCCTCGGCGATATTTCATCGTCGGTGCAGGAACATGCTGAAAGAGCCGGATACTCTGTAGTCAGGGAACTGGTTGGCCATGGTCTTGGAAAGATGCTCCACGAACCGCCTGAGGTGCCCAACTTTGGTAAAAAGGGTAAGGGGATAAAGCTTCAGCAGGGGCTGGTGATCGCGCTCGAACCCATGATCAACCTGGGACAGCGCTTTGTGGTGCAGGAAAAGGATGGCTGGACCATCAGAACGGCCGATCGCAAGCCGTCGGCCCATTATGAACACACCATCGCTGTCGGCAAAGACAAGGCAGATGTTCTGTCAACGTTTCAATACATCGAAGAAGCACTAAGGAATAATCCGAATAATTCAATTATCATACGTTAAAATATGGCAAAACAGGCTTCCATACAACAAGACGGAACGGTCACCGAATCGTTGGGCAATGCCATGTTTCGCGTAGAGCTGGAAAATGGACATGTGATCACAGCCCATATCTCCGGCAAAATGCGTATGCATTATATCAAGATCCTGCCAGGCGACAGGGTAAAGGTTGAAATGTCGCCCTACGATTTGTCAAAAGGGCGTATCACCTTCAGGTACAAGTAAATACCTGGTGGTGCCAGTCTGAAAAGCGGAAGCATAAGCATGAGAGGCCGTATAACGGTAAACAATTATCCAACAGCTCAAAGAAAATAACGATTAAAACAAATAACAATGAAAGTCAGAGCATCGGTGAAGAAGAGAAGTCCTGAGTGCAAAATTGTGCGCCGAAAGGGCAGGATTTATGTAATCAACAAGAAGAATCCCAAATACAAGCAACGTCAGGGTTAATTCATAACATCATAAACACAAGGAAATATGGCACGTATAGCTGGAGTAGACATTCCAAGGAACAAAAGAGGCGTTATCAGCCTGACCTATATCTATGGTATAGGGCGCAGTGCTGCGCACGATATTCTTGAGCGGGCTGGAGTAGATGAGAGCATTAAGGTTGAAAGCTGGAACGATGAACAGTTGACTTCGATCCGGAACGTCATCAACGAATATTACAAGGTGGAGGGTGCTGCGCGCTCGGAGATGCAGATGAACATCAAGCGCCTGATGGACATCGGGTGTTACAGGGGTATCAGGCATCGTATCGGCCTTCCCTTGCGTGGTCAGAAGACCAAAAACAATGCCCGCACCAGGAAGGGCAGAAAAAAAACTGTTGCCAACAAAAAGAAAGCAACCAAGTAATCATTATCCATTGAAGCAGGTGATGGATGTCACCGCTTGATCAGAGAAAAAACAATTTCATATGGCAAAAACTACCAAGGGTGCAAGGAGCACCAAAAAAAGAGTGGTGAAGGTTGAACCTGTCGGACAGGCCCATATCTTTGCTTCCTTTAACAACATTAACATTACCCTTACCAACCAGACAGGTCAGGTCATTTCCTGGTCTTCTGCCGGCAAGATGGGTTTCAGGGGTTCAAAGAAGAACACCCCCTATGCCGGGCAGATGGCTGCCGGAGATGCCGCGAAGGTTGCTTATGACCTGGGGTTAAGAAAGATAAAGGTATTTGTGAAAGGCCCCGGCTCAGGAAGGGAATCAGCCATCAGGACACTGCATGCCTCGGGGCTGGAGGTGATAGAGATCACCGATGTGACCCCATTGCCCCACAACGGATGCCGCCCGCCAAAAAGAAGAAGGGTTTAATTAGCGTGTGTAACAACAAAACTTAGCATAAAAGATAAACATGGCAAGATATTTAGGACCAACTACCAAGATTGCAAGAAAATTTGGCGAGCCGATATTCGGTGCGGACAAGGCATTTGAAAAAAAGAAATACCCGCCGGGGCAGCACGGACAGGTCAAGAAAAGACGCAAGATGTCGGAATACGGCACACAGCTGCTTGAGAAGCAAAAGGCAAAATACACTTACGGCTTGCTTGAGAGGCAGTTCTCCAATACCTTTAAGAAGGCGGTGAGCCGCAAAGGGATTACCGGGGAGATACTTCTGCAGCTGCTGGAAGCCCGCCTCGACAATGTGGTGTTCCGCCTGGGCATCGCCCCCACCAGAAGGGCTGCCCGCCAGCTGGTCGGGCATCGCCACATCACCGTAAATGGCAAGGTTACCAATATCCCTTCCTATACGCTGAAGCCGGGCGATATAGTGGGTGTTCGCGAAAAGTCAAAAAACCTGGAGATTATTGTTGATGCCCTTTCTTCCAGGGCCAGTGTTTATTCTTGGCTTGAATGGGATCAGGAAAAGCTGGCCGGAAAATTGCTGAATTATCCGGAAAGAGATGTTATCCCAGAAAACATAAAAGAGCAATTGATCGTAGAGCTCTATTCCAAGTAACATTCTTTCCCACTAAACATAAAAAAAATTATAATGGCAATATTAGCTTTTCAAAAACCCGACAAGGTGATCATGCTGGAATCTGACAATACGTCAGGAAAATTTGAATTCCGGCCGCTGGAACCAGGTTATGGCATCACCATAGGCAACGCGCTCAGAAGAATATTGCTTTCATCACTGGAAGGATTTGCCATTACTTCCCTCAGGATAGAAGGTGTTGACCACGAATTCTCTACCATAAAAGGGGTAGTGGAAGACGTTACGGAAATGGTGCTGAACATTAAGAAGATACGGTTCAAACGGCAGGTTGATGAGGTTGATTCGGAGAAGTTTACCATCAAGATCTCCGGTCAGGAATATTTCAAGGCGGGCGATCTGAATAAATTTCTTTCCAACTTCCAGGTGCTCAACCCGGAGGTGGTGATTTGTCAGATGGAACCGAATGTAACCCTTGTTGTTGAGTTCACTGTTGAGAAGGGCAGGGGCTATGTTCCTGCAGAGGAGAATAAGGGACTGAACCCATTGATCGGGCAAATTGCGGTGGATTCCATCTTTACGCCCATCAAGAATGTAAAATTTTTTGTTGATAACTATCGTGTTGAGCAAAAGACTGACTATGAGAAGCTGGTTTTGGAGCTCCTCACCGACGGTTCTGTTTCACCCAAGGAAGCCCTTAAGGAAGCCGCCCGTATTCTCATACTGCATTTCATGCTTTTCTCTGATGAGAAGATAACCATTGATACGGAGGAAAAAACTGCCAGCGACGAGTTTGATGAGACCTCTCTGCACATGCGTCAGTTGCTGAAGACGAAGCTTGTTGACCTTGACCTGTCGGTCAGGGCCTTGAACTGTCTGAAGGCGGCAGATGTGGAATCGCTGGCTGACTTGGTATCCCTAAACAAGCACGACCTGCTGAAGTTCAGAAATTTTGGCAAGAAGTCACTGACGGAGCTCGAGGAGCTGATTAAGTCAAAAAACCTGAGTTTTGGGATGAACCTGGCGAAGTATAAATTAGATAAGGATTAATAACAATGAGACACAGAAAGAAATTCAATCATCTGGGCAGGAAATCGGCACACAGAAAAGAGACCTTGTCGAGCCTGGCTACCTCGCTCATTCTGCATAAGCGCATCAACACCACGGTTGCCAAGGCCAAGGCGCTTCGCGTCTTTGTCGAGCCCCTGATCACCAAATCGAAGGTCGACTCAACCCACTCACGCCGTACCGTTTTCGGATACCTGAGAAGCAAACAGGCTGTCAGTGAATTATTCCGTGAGGTGGCGCAGAAAGTGGCCGACCGTCCGGGCGGATACACCCGTATCCTGAAAACCGGCTTCAGGCAGGGCGACAGTGCTGAGATGTGCCTGATCGAACTGGTTGATTATAACCCGAACATGCTGAAGACCGAAGAGGATGTCAGTCAGAAAACCACCAGGCGGGGACGGCGCAGGAAATCTGCAGAAGGTAAGCCTGCCGATGTCAAAGCCGCTGCCAGTAAGAAAGAAGCGGCTGTTGCTGATGCAGCGGAAACCAGGGAGGTGACCCGGGAAGCGAAAGCGAAAGTCGTTGAGAAAACCGCTGCGGCAATTGCAGAAGAGCCTGCTGCAGAGGTCGTTGATAAAACCGCTGCGACAAGTGCGGAAGAGCCTGCTGCAGAGGTCGTTGATAAAACCGCTGCGACAAGTGCGGAAGAGCCTGCTGCAGAAGATGCGGGAGGATCCGGTGCTGAGGCCGGTGCAGAGGAAACGGATAAGTCTGCCGGGAACAAGGAAGACAAAAAGAAAAAATAATCGTATAACCTGAAAAAAATAGTATCATGAGTTCCATAATCAATATTCATGCGCGTCAGATCCTTGATTCAAGGGGTAATCCGACCGTAGAGGTAGAGGTGATCACTGAAAATGGCATAATGGGTCGTGCAGCTGTTCCTTCTGGTGCATCTACGGGAATACACGAAGCCGTTGAGTTGAGGGATGGAGACAAGGCAGACTACCTTGGAAAGGGTGTATTGAAAGCGGTGAGCAACGTAAACAATATCCTGAACAACGAATTGAAGGGATTTTATGTCACTGACCAGGCCCTTATTGACAAGACCATGCTGGAGATAGATGGTACGCCGAATAAGGGCAATCTGGGTGCCAACGCCATCCTTGGTGTTTCACTGGCTGCTGCCAATGCTGCTGCACAGGAAACCGGGCAGCCCCTGTTCCGGTATGTTGGCGGGGTAAACGCCAATGTGCTTCCCATGCCGATGATGAACATCCTCAATGGTGGCTCGCATGCCGACAACTCGGTCGACTTCCAGGAATTTATGATCATGCCGGTGGGTGCATCCTCATTCAGCCATGCCATCAAAATGGGCGCTGAGATCTTTCACCATCTGAAAGCTGTTTTGAAAAAGCAGGGATATTCCACCAATGTAGGCGATGAAGGAGGGTTTGCCCCCAACCTCAAATCCAACGAGGAGGCCATACAATTGATCCTGCAGGCTACTGAGCAGGCCGGTTACAGGCCGGGCGACGATATCTTCCTCACCCTTGACCCGGCTGCCAGTGAATTCTTTCTCCCTGAAGAAAATGTGTACCATTTGCATAAGTCGACAGGCGACAAACTGACTCCTGTCCAGATGGCAGACTACTGGGCCGACTGGGTGAATAAATATCCCATTATATCCATAGAAGATGGTATGGCCGAAGACGACTGGGATGGATGGGCATACATCACACAAAAGCTTGGCGAGAAGATACAGCTGGTGGGTGATGACCTTTTCGTAACCAATGTTGACCGCCTGCAGAGGGGCATCGACAGCAACGTGGCCAACTCTATCCTGGTTAAGGTTAACCAGATAGGCTCCCTGACAGAGACCATCGAAGCTGTTAACCTGGCATACCGTAACAAATATACCGCTGTTATGAGCCACCGCTCCGGTGAAACGGAAGATACCACCATTGCAGATCTGGCCGTTG
>Ga0114946_10000243_pt1 | contig 34659 bp, 27 predicted proteins | sample WalLakDeSediment_FD_88676 | JGI IMG/M metagenome (GOLD analysis project Ga0114946, IMG submission 88676) | Lake sediment microbial communities from Walker lake, Nevada to study Microbial Dark Matter (Phase II) - Walker Lake 11/02/13 Deep Sediment | ecosystem: Environmental > Aquatic >... | reverse complement strand
TAAAAGGGATTTTGATTGTGTAGCAGCCACCACCGGTTGCAAGGCGGCGCTGCGGTTTTCTTCCAAGGTCATTAAAGCCTGGGCGTATGCCAGGGGGCTTGAGGTCTGGGTAACCACCCATTCGTCCACACATTTTTCACGCTCCTCGCGCAGGCGGCGGCTAATGAGCCAGGTAGCAGGGTGGAAAAAGAACAGGATCTCGAGAAAGTTTTGAAGCACATTAATATAGTGATCAAACCTGCGCAGGTGATACATTTCGTGAAGCAGAATGGCTTCGACCTGGGCAGGGGTAAGCGATGAAAGCATGGCCACCGGAAGCAAAATGACCGGCTTGAACAGTCCTACCAAAGCAGGAACGCTGATCTTTGAACTCTGGTAAACCCGGATTGGCTGGTTCAACCCGATCTTTTTTCTGAATTCTCTGACCTTATTTTGCCAGTGGGCTGGCAGGGCAATGGTATTGCGATATTTCAGGTTGTAAAGCCTTGAATAGCTGATCATGCTGTTGAATGAAAAGAGCAGAATACCGGCAAGATAAAACCAGACAAGTTTTGGTGCAATGCTTTCGAAATGCGAGAAAATGGCAGGATAACTTTTCCCAATGAGATAAAAATTGCTGTCGGCTAGAGGTGAAACCTGAAAGAGGCTTTCTTCAAACTCGAGCGACACAATTCGGGCCGCTTGCAAATAAACCTTGAATTGTCTGAAAAAAGTGAAGGTAAACACCACCGGCATGGCAAGCATAGCCAAAAGGGAAATGTTATAGCGCAAATTGGCCGAACCCTTTCTTGCAAGGTAAAGCGAAAGGCGCCAGAGCAGGGCAATAATCAGCAATTGCCAGACTGCATTCAGAAGCGTCCAGCCCAGGGCGCTTAACAGCGGATCGGAAAGGTTTTCAATAATACTCACGACTCATTATTTTCAAATTGCCTAAGGTATTCCTGAATCTCACGCAGATCTTCGGTCGAAAGCCTGTCACCATCAAGGGCTCCTATCACCATTTTGCTGGCCGAGCCCTTAAAAAGACCATCGATCATTTTATCCAAAAACTGTTTCTGTGTTTTTTCACGGGTGATCAGTGGCCTGTAAACATGGGTGCGGGTGCTGGTGTCGCGATCTAAAAGCCCCTTTTCGGTCATGATCTGCATGGTTTTAAGGGTGGTAGTGTAGCCAATGTCACGGGTTTGCTCAAGCACCTCGTGTACTTCGCGTACGGTGGCTTCGCCTTTTTCCCACAAAACTTGCAGAATCTCGAGTTCGCTTTCGGTAGGTTGGTATTTCTTTTCCGAGTTCATAATACGAATGTTTTCGTAGACAAATTTAATACGAAAGTTTTCGTAATGCAAGAATTTTTCAATTTTTTTTTACTTTTTTTTATTTTATAACAAATGAATTAAGTTGTGTGTCAAGAGTATTAAAATTGTAAATTAAAAGGAAATTTACTGTATTCAGGCAGTTTTCCTATTAATGATAAAATTCAACATTTGTTTAAAAAATACGCATATAGTAGTGTTTTGTGCCTAAAAATGTTCTAATTTAGCGCCCTGTTTAATTAAACCAAACAACATTAAAGCTATGAAAAAAACTTTTGTAATGTTGATGGCCCTTGCCATTATTGCTGGTGAGGCCTTTGCCGGTGGTATTATGACCAATACCAACCAGAGTGCATCTTTTATTCGAAATCCCTCACGCGGTGCTTCTCTCGATGTTGATGCCGTGTATTTTAACCCGGCTGGACTTGTTTTTCTGAAAGACGGTTTTCATTTTTCATTGAATAACCAAACGATCTCTCAGGAGAGGAAAATCAACACTGACTTTCAGGGTCTGAATCGCTCTGAATTTATCGGTTCGGTTTCTGCGCCTTTGTTTCCATCGGTTTATGCTGCGTATAAGAAGGACAACTTTGCCTTTGCGCTGGGTTTAAACCCCATTGGTGGTGGCGGAAGTGCTTTTTATGAGGAGGGCCTCCCCTCATTTGAAATGCAGGTTGCAATGGTGCCTATGGGTCTAAGTAGTGCTGGAATTTCCACAACTCAGTATCAATATGATGTGGAGTTTGATGGGCGTTCTATTTTCTGGGGCTTCCAGGGCGTGGCTGCCTATAAGGTTAGCGATATGTTCTCAGTTAGCGCCGGTGTCAGGTACCTGACCGCTAAGAATGAATACAACGGTTACCTTAAGGATATTATGATCAACCCCAACCAACCTGCTTTCGGTGCAAATTACAATGGCACAAATATGGTTTTGGCTACCACTTTTTTTACTGATGCATCAAATACTTTTACAGCATGGTTTAATGGTGCAACTGCTTATGTGTCAGGCCTTCAGCCTATTATAACTGGTGGTGGCGGAGGAGTGCTTCTCGTAAACGGAGAAGTTGTTGGCCTTACTGCAACCCAGATTGCTCAAATTCAGGGTTTAATTATGGCCGCCGGACAGAACCCCGCAGAAGTTGACATTGCTACCGCTCAAGCCATCCTGAATGCTGCTGCGCCAGTCTTTGCTGCATCATCAACGATAATGGCTCAGAACGCCGCCGCCACAGCCGACAAGGAAGTTGCGGCCACTCAAACCGGCAGTTCAATTGTTCCAATTATTGGATTTAGTCTGAGACCTGCCGATAATCTGGTGATTGGTTTCAAGTATGAGCATAAAGGTTCAATGACCCTGAAAAATAAAACCGAAAAGGATGATACCGGGTTGTTCCCTGATGGTGATGAAACCCCTTCTGACATGCCTTCTATGTTTGCTTTGGGTGTAACCTATGGAGCAACGCCAAAACTTAGATTATCAGGAACAGTTCATTACTATCTTGACAAAAATGCCAACTACGGCAAAAAGTTGGCCGGTGCTTCTGTTAGCAACTCTGAAGTGATCGACAGCAACCTTTGGGAAGCCGCTTTTGGCGTTGAGTACCTGATAAGCAGGAATTTCCTGGTCAGCGCCGGTTATCTTCGCACTCAAACGGGTGTAAAAGATGTGTATCAGTCTGACCTTAGTCATAGCCTGTCAACCAACAGCATTGGTGCTGGTCTGCGCTATGGCATTATGGACAAGATTGGGCTGAACCTCGGTGTAATGAACACTTGGTACACTGAAAACGTCAGGGCTTTCTCAACCTTTAATGAAACATATAACCGCAAAGCTTTTGTTTTAGCCGTTGGCGTTGATGTTTCTTTTTAAAAGGTAATTTACTAATATATAAACGCTCTCAAAATGGAAACTTCCATTTGAGAGCGTTTCTTTTTTTTGATTCGGGCAGTTTTTCTGAAATTTGTAAAAACAATATTTTTACATGATCAAACAACTTGAAATATCCCTTCCTGCTTTTCCGCGCGGCTTTCATCTGATTACCCGCCATATTTTAAATGCTTTGGGCGCACTTCCCGAAACTGGCTTGCTGAATGTTTTCATTCACCATACATCTGCTGGCTTATGCCTTAACGAAAATGCCGATCCATCGGTTATGCACGATCTGGAAACCAGTTTTAACCGCATTGCCCCCGAGCGCTTGCCCGAATACATACATACCATTGAAGGCGATGATGACATGCCGGCCCATGTGAAATCGGCCCTCACCGGCGTTTCACTCACCATACCAATAAGCAATGGCAGGCTAAAACTTGGTACCTGGCAGGGCATTTGCCTGTGCGAGTTTCGTAACCGGGGCGGATCACGAAGACTTACCCTTACGGTTTACAGCTAAGCCTTTTTCTCTTTCGGGCAATACAAACAATAGTCCCGATAACTTGTTTTATATTGAGATACTTAAGTTTTTCGATACCCGTATGTCCGAACATCTTTTTAAAAATATTGAACTGAAGGTTGAAGGCATGAGCTGCACCAACTGCGCGCTTGGCATCAGGAAGTCGCTCGAAAAGGAAGGATTTGCCAATGTAAATGCTGATTTTACCACCGACAGGGTTACCTTTGAATTGGTCGACGAAAGCAGGTTGCCACTTGCCGTTAAGCGCATTGAGTCGCTGGGTTATTCGGTTATTTTCCCAAAAGAAGGGGAGAAGGAGCAGAAAAAGAAAGGCTTGTCGGCCATAGAAAAGAAATTCTGGTTTACCGCCATTTTTACCGTGCCGCTCATTCTGGCCATGTTTATTCCGATACCCCTTTTGCACAATGATTTGTTTCAGCTTGCACTAACCATACCCGTTTTTGCTGTTGGTTTCTGGCATTTTGGCCGTAGCGCCTTCAATAGCCTTCGCTCGGGCGTTTCCAATATGGATGTGCTGATATTCCTGGGCAGTACCGCTGCCTTTGTCTATAGCCTGATAGGCACCATTAACGGGCTTGGCCACGATTACATGTTTTACGAAACATCGGCATCAATTATCAGTATTGTGCTTTTGGGCAACATGCTTGAGCATCGTTCGGTGAAAAAGACAACCAGTGCCGTGGATGAATTAATGAGGCTTCAGAAAAATACCGCAAGGCGTATTGTAAATGGCGGCAATGGAAATTCAGAACAAATACAGGAAGTGGATGCATCACTCATTGAAATGGGCGAGCGGGTGCTGGTTAATTCTGGTGATAAGATTCCTGTGGATGGTGAAATTTACTGGGGTCATGGCAGTATTGATGAAGGAATGATATCTGGCGAAAGCCTGCCTGTTGACAAAACCGCAGGTGATAAGGTGGTGGGCGGAACCATACTTGTTTCGGGCAATATAAAGGTCGAAACAACCGCTACCGGAAAGGACACTGTACTTTCTCAGATCATTGAAATGGTGCGTAACGCGCAGCACGACAAGCCCAAGCTTCAAAACCTGGCCGACAAGATCAGCGCCATTTTTGTACCAACAGTGGTGGTGCTGGCCCTTTTAACCATGGGCGGCTGGCTGCTTTTGAGCGATCTTCCCTTCCGCGATGCTTTAATGCGAGGCGTGGCGGTGCTGGTTATTGCCTGCCCATGTGCACTGGGACTTGCCATTCCAACGGCTGTTGTGGTAGGTCTGGGCCGAATGGCCAAAAGCGGCATCCTTGTAAAGGGTGGAACATCAATTGATAAGTTTGCGGGTATCGAAATCATTGTGTTCGACAAAACCGGAACCCTTACCACTGGTAAATTTAATGTTAAAAGACTGCAAACATTTGGTGTTGCTGAAAATGAAGCTGCATCCATAATTTACAGCCTCGAAAAGCATTCATCGCACCCCATAGCAACAGCCCTGGCCAATCATTTCCGCGGAAGCGGCGAGATAGAATTTGATAGCGTAACCGAAGAGAAAGGTCTTGGCATAAAGGCTGTGGGCAAGGATGGCCGCACCTACCAGGCGGGTTCTTACTCCATTGCTTCGAGCCTGACCACCGACGACACTCATAATGTTTACCTGATTATTGAGGGTAAACTTGCCGGCTGGCTCGATATTGAAGACGAGATTAAGCCCGAAGCAGCCGAAGCCATTCAATTTTTGAAAAGCAAAGGTTTGCGCACCGTGCTGCTTAGTGGCGATAGGCAGAAACGTTGTGAAGAAGTGGCCGAAGCATTAGGCATTGAAGAGGTTTATGCTGAGCAATTGCCTGATCAGAAGCTGGAAGTGATAAGCTCGCTTTCAAAACAGGGCCGTGTGGGTATGGTTGGCGACGGAATTAACGATGCGCCGGCTCTCGCCCGGGCCGATGTGGGCATAAGCATGAGCGATGCCACTCAGGTGGCTGTAAAATCTGCCGAAGTGTTGCTACTGAAGGGTAACCTGGGGCTGCTTATCAAAGCTTACGCTTCAACCCGCGTAACTTTGCGCACCATAAAAGAAAACCTTTTTTGGGCTTTCTTTTATAATGTAGCGGCAATACCCCTGGCAATGGCCGGTTTTCTCACGCCAATTGTAGCCGCAGGTGCTATGGCCCTTTCCGATGTGATTGTGGTGCTTAACTCACTCAGGCTGAAAAAGCGAAATTTGAAATAAAAAAACCGCCCCAGAAAATTTTGGGGCGGTTTTTTTATGATGGCTTTTAACCATTCATTGAAAGAAGGAACTCCTCGTTAGATTTGGTATGCTTGATGCGCTCAAGCAAAAACTCCATGGCTTCCATGGGCGTCATGTCGTTAATGAACTTGCGCAGCACCCAAATGCGGTTCATGATGTCCTTGTCGAGAAGCAGGTCTTCGCGGCGTGTGCCCGATGCCACGATGTCGATAGCGGGGAAGATTCGCTTGTTTGACAGGCGGCGGTCGAGCTGTAGCTCCATGTTACCGGTGCCCTTAAATTCCTCAAAGATTACTTCATCCATTTTTGAGCCGGTGTCAATCAGGGCGGTGGCGATGATTGAGAGTGAGCCGCCATTTTCGATGTTACGGGCGGCGCCAAAGAAACGCTTGGGTTTATGCAATGCGTTTGCATCAACACCACCTGAGAGTACTTTTCCTGAAGCAGGTGCCACGGTATTGAAAGCACGGGCAAGGCGGGTAATGCTGTCGAGCAGAATCACCACATCGTGGCCGCATTCAACCATGCGCTTGGCCTTTTCAAGCACTATGCTGGCCACTTTCACGTGCCTTTCGGCGGGCTCATCGAAGGTTGATGAAATGACTTCAGCCTTAACGTTTCTGGCCATTTCGGTCACTTCTTCCGGGCGCTCATCTACCAAAAGCACAATAAGGTAAACTTCAGGGTGGTTAGCAGCAATGGCGTTAGCTACATCCTGAAGCAAGATGGTCTTACCTGTTTTGGGCTGGGCCACAATAAGGCCTCGCTGACCCTTCCCCAAGGGCGAAAACATATCAATTACCCTGCATGAAAGCGTTTCGTCTGAGTGCCCTGTTAGATTAAACTTTTCATCGGGAAACAGGGGCGTAAGAAAATCAAAGGGAACCCTGTCGCGCACTTCGGCCGGGTCGCGGCCGTTAATCTTTTCCACTTTAATGAGCGGGAAATACTTTTCGTTTTCTTTTGGAGGACGAATGCCACCGCGTATGGTGTCGCCCGTTTTTAAACCGAATAATTTGATCTGGCTTTGTGAAACGTAAATGTCGTCCGGTGAGTTCAGGTAGTTGTAATCTGATGAGCGCATAAAGCCATAGCCATCAGGCATAATCTCGAGCACCCCTTCGGCAATGATAATGCCATCAAACTCATATATGGGCTCACCGGTGCGGCGATCAACCCCCTTGGGCTTATAAAGTTCTTTTTCTTGCGCCTGGGTTTCACCATTCTCGGGCTTTTGTTCAGCTTTTTGTAAATCCTTGATTTCGGATTTCTTGGTTACATCAGGTGTGGCCTCTTTCTGTGGGGTTTCTTTAATTACTTCACCTTCTTCAATCATGGTGGTGGGTTCCTTTGTAAGTTCGTCTTCAAGGAGAACCTTTTTGCGCTGATCGTGTTCTGCAGGTCGCTGATTGCGTGGGCCTGGGCCGGAAGCAGGGCGCTGATCACCTGGCCGCTGTTGTTCCCTCGGCTTCTGATGATCGCGTTTTTCCCAATGGGGATGCTGATTTTTATGGTCAGGGCGTTGATCGCGTTGCTGATTTTCGCGCTGTTGGTTGTTGCGTTGCTTGTTATCTTGGTGCTTGCGAACTTGCTGTGGCTGATCTTTGCTAATCTGGGGTTCAGGCTTTTCGGGCGATTCCTTTTCCAGCTGGTCTCGCTTTTCTGAACTGGATGAACCAGCCGGAATACGCCTACGAGGACGCTGACCTGATTTCTCAGATTTTCTCTCCTTTTGCAACACTTCCTTTGGAGGGTTCACCGCTTGGGCGTCAAGAATTTGGTAAATAAGATCTTGCTTTTTGTAAGATTCAACCCTTTTAATTTTTAGCTCCTTGGCAATTTCTCGGAGCTCTGTAAGAAGCTTGCTGTTTAGTGCAACAATGTCGTACATATTTATTGATTGTTGAAAAAATGAATAATCGTTTTAGTTTATCTTTTTTTTCCCATACAAAAAATGTCTGGGAAATCAAAGCCAAGAAAAGAGAAACGCAAATTGAAAGCGCATCAGCATAGGCTGCAGGATATTAAAAAACAATGGCTTTTGGTATTATGTAAAAGAAAAATTCAGAAACGAACGAAGGAATTGAGATGCAAATATAAACATTATTGGAATAACGAAAAAGAATTAATTTTTTTTCGCTTTAAAACACCTGTTTTGAACGAAAGGCCTGAAAGACAGTGTTTGAATTAATCAATTTTTTTACTTTTGCAAAGTTATCGTTTTATTCATTAAAAAAGTTGACCAATGTTGCAGCGTATTCAGTCAGTATACCTTACCTTGGTTTTTGTTTTTGCTGTTTTGTTTGTTTTTCTTCCCTTGGGCAAGTTTGATTACGAAGGGATAAAAATCGCTCTGAAAATTACCGGATTAGAGTTTCCTGCACAAGCACCCCTGCAAATTAGTCCCGGTTGGCGCAGCATATTGCTTATTGTGCTTGCTTTTGGAATAATGGTTCTGACCGTGTTTTCGGTCTTCCAGTATAAGCGCAGGCGTTACCAAATACAGCTTGGTAAGTTAAATATATTAATGCATGTGGGTTTGGTTGTTTCTGCGTTTTTCTTTATCGATAACTATCAGGAAAACCTGGTTAACCTTCCTTTTAATTACGGGATTGGGATTTTTCTTCCCTTGGTTTCGATGATTCTAATCCTAATGGCCAATAAGGCTATCAAGAGAGATGAAGAACTGGTGCGCTCTACCGACCGTATCCGCTAATTATTCCACAACCTTCTTTGCTATATAATCTGAATTGAATAAGCCTAAGGCGCCCATATACTTCAGTTTGAAGTTAATATAATCGCCAACTTTGTATTTTTTGGGATTGTTGCCAAGGTCAACCACCAATATGTCAGAGCTGGCACCGGCAATTTTTAAGGTTTTATCCTGGGGAATAAGAAACTCAGGTGTGATGTCAAGTAAACCAATGTCGAGCAGTGCCCTGAAACTGGTTTTTCCGTAATCTTCCGGTTTAATTTCATATGTTTCGCCCGAAGGGTTTTCCTGCAAAATGCCTTCTGGTACCAATGGTTTTTCCTGCAATTCGATGATCTCGGCCCGTGTTGTGATCACATCGTCCTTCATTCCCTTAATTGTTTTCCCGGAAAAAAGATTTGCCCCAAAAAATAAAGTTTCACCCACCCTTAAGTGGTTTACTCCCGGCGGTATTTGCTTTTTGAAAAGCAGCGGAATAGTAACTGACGAGCCTCCGGATATCCATTTTATTCTCTTGCTGAAGCGCAATTCAATTATTTGCTTGTAAAGGCTCAGTTGCACTAACTTATCATGGGTTGGCATAACCCCATAAAGGCAGTTAAGATTAGTGCCAAGGCCAATGATTTCGAGACTTGGCAAGCGGAAAACCTTTTCATAGAAATCCACAAGTTTTTCTCCCATAACGCCCTCGCGTAAGTCGCCCATCTCGACCATAATAATGGCCTTGTGTTTTTTGCCTTGCTTCACGGCCTCCTGCGAGATCAGCTCCAGGGTATGGAAGTCGGTATTAAAGCTTACATCGGCGTATTTCACCAGGCTGCGGATGCTGCGCCTGGGTGGCGGTTTTATGTAAACGGTTTGAACAGTTGGGTCTAATTGTTTGATGTGCCGCAGGTTGCTAATGCGTGAATCATGCAGCTCTTTTATTCCCAAGTCAATGAGCTCTTTCAAAAAAATCTTGTTTCCGCAAAGCAATTTTGAAACCACCCCCCACTCAATGCCGTTTTCATCAAGCAACTTTTGCAGGAAATCAAAATTATGCCGCAGCTTGCTCCGGCTCAGGCTTATTTCTGCCATGATTATTTTTTTAGCGCATCAAGCGCATTTCAAGGTATTTGCTGGTAAATCCAAGTTTTTCGTAAAGAAAACGGGCCGGATTTTCAGGTTCCACATGCAGCTTAATACTTCCTTTGGCCTGATCGATGGTTTTTTGCATTAAGGCTTTGCCAAGCCCTTTGCCCCGGTAATCTTTATGCACGGCAATGTAAACCAGTATATTCTCCGGAATATAGCCAGCCATACCTGTTTTGTTTACCACAACGGCTCCGGCCACTGATTCGTTTTCTTTGGCTACCACTAAGAAACCGCCAAACTTGGTTTCTTCGTCCATGGCAAATTCGATGCAGCGCATAATAGCCTGGTGCTCGTCGCCAAACTGATCGAGGTGCTCGAAAAGGAAATCAGCGACCTCCTTTTTCTTGGCGAGAGAGATATTGTCCTTTGGCGTAAAAATTAAAAAATTCATAATGTGTTTATTTTTTAAGCAAGTTAAGAATGGAAAAATTAGGCAATAAATCCCATATGCCAGCTCCCGATCTTTCTTCCACCTACATAATAGTCTTCAATCCCTTTGTTCAGAATTAAAAAACGCACCCCTATTCCGATTACAGCAAGCATGTAAGCGGAAAAAGTCAAAAGATCAAAAAAATTCATTAGATTAATAAACAGTAAAATAGAATAACAAAGTTAACAAAAATATATAAAAAACAATAAAAATAATTATAAAAACCTGTAAAACAATATTTTAAAAAAATCACCTATAAATTATTTAAATGAATAAATGTGACATTAAATTCATTTAAATTTGCTTAAAATTAATATTTTGTTCTATTCCTGGGGTAATACAAGAAGATTCAATTCGTGGGCCGATCAATGCCGTCAATTGTATGGCAGCCGTCTTCAACGTGTTTCTGTAAATGCCGGATTTTCCTGCCCGAATCGGGATGGAACTGTTGGAACCGGTGGCTGTACTTTTTGTAATAATGAAGGCTTTAGTCCATCATATTGCCACCCCCCAAAGCCCATTCTTCAGCAAATCGATGAAGGTGTTGCCTTCTTGAAAAAAAGATATAAAAATCCTGAAATCTTCATTGCGTACTTTCAGTCATACACCAACACACACGGCTCGCTCGAGCATTTAAAATCCCTGTACGGGCAGGCATTGTCACATTCTGAAATTCGCGGGTTAGCCATAGGCACACGCCCCGATTGTGTTGATGAAGAAAAGCTGGATTATTTTGCTTCACTTGCCCGTGAGTATTTGATTACTATTGAATATGGCGTGGAATCGTGCTATAATGAAACCTTGCAAAAAGTTAATCGCGGTCATACTTTTGAGCAGTCGGTAATAGCCATAGAATTAACCGCTTCACGAGGGCTGCATACCGGTGTTCATATGATTTTTGGTCTGCCCGGCGAGAACAGGATCCAAATGCTTGACCAGGCAAAGATCTTGTCTGATCTGCCGATACAAACCATAAAGTTTCACCAGTTGCAAATTGTAAAAGGAACGCCCATGTCCATAGAGTATAAGGAACACCCGGAGCGCTTTCATCTTTTTCTTCTGGATGAATACGTTGAATTTATAGTTAAATTTCTCGAATTACTCAGGCCGGGAATCAGCGTGGAGAGGCTCTCGGGGGAGGTTCCGCCGGCATTTAACCAGGGGATCAATTGGGGAGGGATTCGAAGCGATCAATTAATCAGTCTGGTTGAAAAAAAGATGGAAGATCTCAATACCTGGCAGGGCCGGTTATGGGGTAATTGATAGTTAGAGTTAAGATATAAAAGCCGGTTAATTCGCCGGGTTTTATTTTTTGTTTATGATTTTTGCAGGTAAAATGGTGTTTTTCTATCACCAAGGTTTTTTATATGTAATTATTTTTCTATTTTAGCTTCAAATTCAGTTTACCTTACAAAATTTGTTTTTTGGCAAGTGAAACTACTTATTTGTTTGTCAAGTTACAATAAATGCCGGCGAAAACATGAAGGTTTGTGTATTTTGTTCTTCGAGCGAATATGTTGATGAGCAGTATTTTCAGGAAGCCCGTGACCTTGGCCTTTTGATAAGTGGCAACCAGTTCGAACTTATATATGGTGGCACTGACATTGGTTTAATGGGTGCATTGGCCAGGTCAACAAAACAAGGGAATGGAAAAATCACCGGTGTAATCCCGCAGTTGATTTATGACAAGGGTATTGCCTTTACCGAAGCCGACAATCTTCTTGTGACCCGCGACCTTCGTGAGCGAAAGGCATTAATGGAGAAAAACTCCGATGCATTTATTGCACTTCCGGGTGGATTTGGCACCCTTGAAGAACTGCTCGAAATGATTACCCTGAAACAGTTGCAATTGCATCACAAACCAATTGTTGTTATAAACACCGCCGGATACTTTAATTCATTGTGTTCTTTCTTTGATCATTTATATCACCAGCAGTTTGTTTCTGAGCGCTTCCGCGGAATATTTCATTTTGTTTCCAATTCGTGGGAGGCAATCCAATACGTTAAGAGCTATCAACCCCAAATGAAAGGGGATAAGTGGTCGAAATAACCGCGATTTTTTACCTTTCGCGGTCATACATACTGAAAAAATATCTATATTTGTATAGAGGCCCAGTAAAATTACATACAGTGTTTGGCTATTTCGGCTTGTAAAAAATAAAATGGGAGTGACCATGAACCTTGCCAGGAATAAAATTCTTGTTGCGGTTAATCTTGAAGAGCACTTCGACAACATCATTGAGCAATCTTACTCCATTGCCCGTGTTTTCGACGCCGAAATTCTGCTGCTTTTCGTAATGGAAGATGCTTCCGGTTTGAGTAAACTTATTTCTCCCGAAGAATATATTTACCAGTTGATGATTCATGTCAGGAAACAATTCGACAACATTGAGAGTTTGGTGCAGAAATCAGTCGCCAATTCACGTATTCCGGTTTCCTATATTGTTAAAAAGGGTAGGGTTTATGATCAGATCATAGAAACTGCTATTGAACAGGATGTGATACTTATCGTCATGGGAATTGACTCGGGTGACACCAAGCGCAAAAGAAGATTTTTAGGCAGTAACACCTTAAATGTGGTTCGCGAGGCTCCCTGCCCGGTTATTACCATAAAAGGCGATCAGGTAATTCCTGCATTCAGGAACATCCTTGTACCCCTTGATTTTACAGGTCAAACCAAAAAACAGGTGCAGAAAGCTATTGAGTTCGGTCGGTTTTTTGGGGCCAACATCCACCTTGTATCCGTCATCCCTGAGCAAAAAAAGATCATGAACCTGCTCAAAACGGTTCAAATTACCCAAGTGCGCAATGCCATTTCCAGGCGCGGAATAAAATGCAGCATAGAGATACTGAAAGGTCATGAAAAAAATATTTCTCAAAGCATTTGCAAGGTTGCTGTCAGTAATAATTCAGACTTGATCATTATCATGACCCAGCAAAAAAGGAGTTTCTCCAGATTTTTTATTGGCTCCGTGGCCCAGGAGATTATTTTTTCGGCATGTGTCCCTGTGCTTAGTATCGCCCCCCGCGCCGAATTCAGGCCGCATGTAGTAACATCTTTTATCGATCCGCTGAATCTGATGCAGCCAAAAGCCGGAAAAGAATAAAAAGAAAAAGCACTTCTTTTTTGATGCGGTCAATTTAAAGTTTCTGCTTTTTTCTTAATTTTACCTGCCTTTTAAGTTTCCTAAAAAATCATTATGGCAAAGCAATTGCGTGATAACATACTGGTGCCCACTGACTTTACCGATGCTGCCAACTACTCGGTCGATCATGCTATCGAGATTGCAAAGATCTTTAATCATAAGATCGTTTTATTGCATGTGGTTGGCAAGAAATTGCTTGGTACCCAGCGCGAGAAAGTAATTGAAGCCAAAATGAAAGAAACTGTTTCCCAGATAAAAAGCCGTGCCAACCTTAAGGTGAGCTATCTTATTGAAGAAGGAAGCATTTTTACCACTATTGGCGAAGTGGCCGACCGCATCAGGGCTGAGTTTATTGTAATGGGAATTCATGGTAAGAAGGGCGTGCAGCATATCATGGGCAGCTATGCCTACAAGGTTGTTTGTAGCTCAAATGTGCCAGTAATGGTTGTTAAGCGAAAGCATCATCATGTTGGTTATCACGAGATCGTTTTACCTGTTGACTTCTCGCAAGAGAGCACCCAGAAAATTTTAAAGGCGGTTAAATTTTCAAATTATTTTGGGGCAAGGATCAGGGTTTTCGGTTTTTTGGGCACCCGCAATAAAGCCACTATTTTCAAAAAAGAAGCCCTTTTAAAAAAAGTAAAAGACACTTTTGCTGAGTTAGGTCTTGATGTTACTACCGATCTTTGTGTAGACCCGAGCATTGATTGGCCCGAGGCCCTTATGAACTTTGCCGATAAGATTGATGCCGACCTGATCATGATTGTGGCCGAGAAGGGCAGCAGTATTCCTGATATTTTCTCAGCAAACTCAACCGAGCGGATCATAGATAAAGCTAATGTGCCTGTGCTTACGGTAGTGCCGACGCTTGAAGATGATGATGGCAGACTTGAAAAGAGTATGGTGTTAAGGTCGTTTATTGACCCCTTGGGGCTCACAGAAAAGAAATAAAGCTATTCTGGTTCCTTTATCCCGTAAACCAGTTTAAAGCCCAGTTGCATCAGGTTATCCCAATAACCCGGAAATGACTTTGAAACCACTTCAGGGTCGATTATGGCTACTTGTCCGAGTTTTATTGCAAGCGGAGCGCATGCCATTGCCATGCGGTGATCATTGTATGTATAAAAAGTGATGAGACCGGGTATCAATGGCCATGCAGTTTTGCGAAGTTGCCAAATGCCTTCTTCTCTGGGCGCCAACGAATAACCAAGCTTGTCAAGTTCACCCTGGAGGGCTTTTATACGGTCAGTTTCTTTTAGATGGAGTGTTTCAAGCCCCCGAAAGATTGCTTGTATGCCGCTTCCAGCAAAAGCCATGGCGAGAGTCTGAGCTAAGTCAGGGTTCTCGCCAAAGCCGAAGGAAACAAATTCTGGAAGGTGCCCGGTCTTTTCGGCCAGGGCGCCTTTGGCCGAAAAGCTGGTTTTAACGCCTAAATGTTCAAACCACTGCCATACGATTTCATCGCCCTGGAGACTTTTATTTTGCAGGCCGGGAAAAAATAACTCCCCCTTTTCTGACAGCAAAAGCAATTCATAAAAATAGGAAGCACCCGACCAGTCAGGCTCAATGCTGATATTTGCCGGTTGGTATTTTCCGGGGCTAACGGCAATTACATTCCTTTCCCAGCGCGTTTCAATGCCAAATTTTGCCAATAGCCCCAAGGTCATTTTTATATATGAGGTTGAAACGGCGGTTCCTTCAAGGGTAATTTCGAGTCCTTCGTCTAGCTCGGGGGCAATGAGCAAAAGGCTACTGATAAACTGGCTGCTGGTTCCGGCCTGCACACTGATTTTGCCACCCCGAAGCTTTTTCCCCTTAATTTTCAAAGGAGGATAGCCAGTCTTTCCCTGGTATGTGATATCGGCACCAAGCTGCTGCAGGGCATTAACCAAAGCAGCAATGGGTCTCTCCTTCATGCGTTCTGAGCCGGTAAGATAAAAAGTGCCCGGGCGAGTGGCCAGATAGGAAACAAGGAAGCGCATGGCCGTGCCGGTATGCCCGGCATCAATATCGGGTGAAATGCCCACCAGCTTGAGGGCCCTGATAAGGGTTTTTGTGTCTTCAGCTTCCGAAAGGTTCTCAATCACGAAATCTTTCTCACAAAGCGCTTTTATGATAAGCACCCTGTTCGAGATGCTTTTTGAGGAAGGCAATGCTACGGTGCCCTTTACCGATCCGTCAGATGGCGCATTGACAAACAAAAGGTTTTCCATGGCTTAATTATCGTGAAGTATTTCATTCAGTTCGTTCAACACTTCGGCAACATCTTCCTGGCGGCATTCAATGCCAGTCGCAATCTGTCCCGCGCCCTTAAGGAGACTGAAGCCGGGTACACCCCCCCGGCTCTTTTTATCATGCTGAATAAGATTCATCACCGAATCTATACATGTTTGGTCAAGGTTATAAAAGACTGCAAAGTCAATCAAGCCTGAAAGGATCTCTTCCGTGGGAGACTCCCCAAGTAAGCCGAGTTTTTCAGAAAGGAGGGTTTCGGCCATCATGCCAAGAACTACGGCTTCTCCATGTAGCAAAGGATTCTTGTCATTTTGCAGCGAAAAGCTTTCAAGGGCATGGCCTATGGTATGACCAAAGTTCAGGGCTTTGCGAAGGCCCTTTTCAAGCGGGTCGCGCTGCACTATGTCTGACTTGATCTCTACCGAGATCCTGATTTGTTCATTACTAACATTTTCAGGGCCTCCTGATGCAAGTTCTTCAAAAAATGAATATTCTGCAATGAGGCCGTGTTTTAGCATCTCAGCAAATCCATTATTTAACTCTCTTTCGGGGAGGGTGTCTAAAAACCGGGTGTCGATAAAAACAGCCATGGGCTGAATGAAGGTTCCGAGTATATTTTTCAGGCCTTTAAAATCCACCCCGGTTTTTCCGCCAACGCTGGCGTCGGCCATGGCCATGAGGCTTGTTGGCATATGTATGAATCGCATGCCCCTTTTGAAAACCGATGCACAAAAGCCTCCCAAATCGCAAACAACACCTCCTCCAAGGTTAACCAGAACCGAGTTTCGGTCGGCCAGTTTGTCAGTAAGAATCTCCCACACCGACTCACAGGTTTCTAATGTTTTATGCCTTTCACCTGAAGGTATTTCAATGATTTTCAATGGAAAATCATCAGGAAGCTTTTTCCTGAAAACAGGCAGGCAATGTTGCCTTGTGTTTTCATCGGTTAGAACAAAAACAGCATCGTCAGGCTTCGCATGAAAATCAAGAAAACGGGCAAAATGTTCGTTTTCCTGGTCTTCAAAAAATACCGGGTGGTTCAGAAGGCGGTCATCGTTGCTCATGGGCGCCAATTTAAACAACAAATTTATTCAAACTGTAAAATCGTTTTACAATTTAAGCATTTCTTTTTAAACAGTTCGCCTGCCCTAAATCAAACAAGAATGGAAATCGTTAATTTTGCGGGAAATTAAAAAGATTATGATGACTTTCGAAAATACCCGTGTGGCTTTTCACGACAAGAGCAACAAGGAATTGAAAAAAGCTTACTGGCTGTTTCGCATGATTGCAAGTTCCCTGCTTGTTAAGGTAGGGGCCGGCTTTACCCGTTTTGCCCTTGCCACCCGACTGCCGGTAAGCTGGGCATTAAGGCCAACCGTTTTCAATCATTTTTGCGGGGGAGAAACCATTGACTCATGCGATGCCACCATTGCACGATTGGGGCGTTCGAACATAAAAACCATTCTCGATTATTCGGCCGAAGGCAAGGAGGATGATAAGGATCTTGATTACACCCGCGATCAGATCCTTGCCACCATGGAAAAAGCCCGAAACAACCCTGATATTCCCTATGCCGTTTTCAAGCCCACCGGTATTGCGCGTTTTGCGCTGATGGAAAAGGTTCAGGCAGGCGAGAATCTCACAGAAGATGAACAGCAGGAGTTTGAAAGGGTAAAAGGCAGGTTTCTCGCTATTTGTGAGCGTTCACTTGAACTCGACATCCCGGTCATGGTCGACGCGGAAGAGACCTGGATTCAAGGGATTGTTGATGAAATGGCCGAAGAAATGATGTTCAGGTTTAACAAAGAAAAGCCCCTGTTTTTCACCACACTTCAGATGTACCGCCACGACCGGCTCGATTACCTTAAAAACCTCGTGTATGGTGCCCGCAAAAAAGGTGTCTTTGCTGCTGTAAAACTAGTCAGGGGCGCTTATATGGAAAAAGAAAGGGAACGCGCCACACAAAAGGGGTATCCTTCGCCCATTTATCCTGATAAACCCGAAACCGACAAGGGCTTTGACGATGCTGTGGCCTTCTGTATTGAGAATTATAAGGATGTGGCAGTCTGCGTGGGTACGCACAACGAGTTGAGCTGTGCCAAAGGTGCAGAGAAAATGATCACTTTGGGCATACCGCGCAACCATCCGCATATTTCTTTTTCGCAACTTCTTGGCATGAGCGATCATATAAGTTACAATATGGCTGCCGAAGGTTTTAATGTGACCAAATATGTGCCTTACGGACCTGTCAGAACCGTGGTGCCCTACCTGATAAGGCGTGCAGAAGAGAATACTTCGGTTGCAGGGCAAACTTCGCGCGAATTGTTCTTACTGAGCACCGAACTGAAAAGGCGAAAGCAAACCAAAACCTAAATGATTGATGATTTAGGATTGATGAATTATGAATTTCAATATGATCCTGCTAGCGTAAGATAATAATCCCGCGAAAGCGGGAAAATAATCCGAAATCATCAATCATAAATATAGAGCTCTTTGCCTGATGGCTTCAAAGGCTATTATGGCCACTGCTGCTGAAACATTTAAAGAGTCAATAACGCCATTCATTGGTATTTTAACGACCTGCCGGGCTTGCTTTAACCACAGCTGGCTCAGTCCTTCGTCTTCAGCACCAAAGGCAATGGCAGTCGGTTTAGTAAAGTTCACATCAGTGTATAAGTGTGGTGTTTCGGGTGCTGCAGCTAACAGGTCAATGCCTTTTTCTTTAAGCCAGTTAATGGCCTCAGTGCTCTCACAAACAAAAATTTTCTGACTAAAAATGCACCCCAGGCTTGCCCTAATGGCATTGGGGTTGAAAAGGTCAGTTCGCATATTGCAAAGAAGGATTGCATCAACGCCTGCTGCATCGGTGGTTCTTAATATGGCCCCAAGGTTGCCGGGTTTTTCCACTCCTTCAAGTACAACCATAAGCGAGTTTTTCCCCGGCTTATATGCACTCAGCCTTGCCTCAGGCGCTCTGCCAATCATAATAACACCTTCAACCCCTTCGCGATAAGCTATTTTATTATAAACCGCCATGGAAACTTCAAAAAGCTTTGAAGTATCAATGTCATCAAACATGACAGGATAAATGGGGTCGGGCTTAAATATTTCCGGGCAAAAAAATAGCTTCTCAACTTCAATATTGTTTTGCCTTGCCAAAGATATTTCGCGCCGCCCTTCTATTGCAAAACATCCGGTGGTACGGCGTTCGGAAGCTTTTTGCTGCAATCTGACAACACTTTTTATAAGCGGATTTTGCAAGCTTGTTATGAGGTTGCTCATGATTTTGATTTTCTTGACTAAGAAACGGATTTTTTTGCGATTTTTTTCGAACCGATAGAAAATGCAAAGGCCGCAAGCAAATATGTAAATGAAGCGATGAACAGCACCATTCTGAAACCGCTTTCAATGGCAATGAGTGTGGCCAGTGAGGTACTGATCACCGAAAGGCAACCGTTTATACCCCATGCCCATGGAATCTGGCTGCTGTCGTAGTGGTCGAGAAGCCTGATCCCGAGGGGGAAGAGCATACCCATGACAAAGGCGGGGATTCCAATGAGAGAAAGGCTGATTAAAACTTTTAATGTTGTACTCAAAGCTATGCTTGATTGCAGCATAGGGGTGAGAACAAAAACAAAAACCAGCAGAATGGCCGCCACAATCGAACCAATTGTAAGTATGTTGGCAGGATTGGATTTAAGCTTTTGCGACAAAAGGCTGCCAATACCGCTGAAAAGCATCATGGCGCTGATTACGGCTGTAACCGCAAAAACCGGCTGCCCAAAATACAGCACAAACCTTTGAATAAAGATGATTTCGGCAAACATATAGCCAAGTCCTAACGCGCCAAAATATAACAGCGTAGATGTTTTACGATGATGGCTTTGGCGCAGGGCAAACAATGGCAGTATGATCAGTGCCAGGGCAAGTATAGTGCTTTGGGCAAGTGTAATGAGCAGGGTAAGATAGCCAAGCTCAAGGAAGGGAAGCTGTTCCCCGCCAAAAATACTTGCCAGATAAGGGATGCTCCGTAACCGCAAGAATTGCGAAAAATATGGCTTATTGTCAGTGGGCGGCTCCAAATAAAAACCATAACCGCTAAGTGCCGCTGGGTTTTTATTCATGATCAGATCGAGCCTGCTAAAATATTCTTTGTCATCCAACACGTTGAATTGCTGGCGCTCTTCCGGTTTAAGATCGGGTAACAAAAGGGGGTCGAAAAACATTTCTTCACAAAACTTTCTTATGCTTGCCAGTTCCTTTTCTTCAAGGGGTGTTTTTTTCAGGAGAAAAGTAACGGTGGCCCAAGACCTGATGGCTGCAATATGTTTACCAGGATCTTCGATGCCACTTTCAATGGCAGCCTGCACGAGTGTTGCCGGAGTTTTCAGGCTGGTGCGGGACGGGTAGTCCATCCAGCTTGAAACGGCTATCATTCCGCTTTCACTCAGGCGGTCGAACATCGAAACAAATGCTTCGAGCGTTAAGCTGTATTCTTCACGAAGGGCATTTATTCCTGATGTACCCCCAAAACCATCCAAGAGGGGTAATACAATCAGGTCGTAAGAAACCGATCTGCCTGCAGCCAGAAAATTTCTTGCCTGCATATTTTGGATACTAACTTCAGGCCTGAGAAAAAGACCCCCTGATTTATCGGCGAGATCATTTTTTAGAAGGCTGGTTATTGCGCGATTCTCAATTACGACATCAATTTTTGCAGCCTTGTTTGCCAATGCATGCGAAACGGCTATCCCGCTTCCGGCATTGATGCAAAGCACCTTTTCGGGCTTTCCCGCAACATAGGGAAGCATTTGCGTAGTGTAATTCAAAATATGGCGCTCTTCTGGGGTATATGAAAGGATATGACCGTAATAATCGCCATTGACAAAGATGGCGCTTCCCCCCGGAATCTCACCCGTGAATGAAAAGCTGATGGCAGGTGCGTAACGCTGGGCAGGCGAGTAAACCACTTCTGTTAGCCCGAAAACCGATGGTTTGCGGTGAGAAATAACGGCATCCGGCAGATTAAGGGTCTTTTCAATGGCTTTGTATTCAGACAAATGAAGCTCACCGGGCTTAATAAACATGAATAAGACGATAAGTACTCCGGTAACCCCTGCTGCGGCAATCCACTTTTTATTAACGGAGTTTATCAGGATCAGCCCCGAAACCACTGACAAAAAACCAATAAGCGGGGGGATTTTTTCAGGAAATACTCCTGCCATAAGCCATAATGCAAACAACCCGCCTGCACCTGATCCCAGCAGGTTTGAGAAATAAAACGATCCGATTTGCTGGCTGTGCCTGATAAAAATAATGCCAATGGCCAGGGCTCCTGAAAAGAAAGGAAGGAAGAACAAAAGGTAGCTAAGCAGAAGAGAAATAATACCCCCCCCGCCCGAAAAAAGCAAAAACATGTCAAAGCGCATAAAGCCAGACCTGCTAAAGGGAAACACAACAGCCATTAAAATTCCGCTAATTATCATTAGAAGGGGCACCAGCCAGTTTTCTGCGTCAAGCATCTTTTTTCTGGCAATGGCCAGAATGGTGCCGCTTGCCCCGAATCCCAGCATTGCAATGGAAATGATCATAAAAGCAAAATGGTGCCACTGAACAATCGATATCAGTTGCATAAGAGAAAGCTGAAACGCAATGATTGCGGCCGAATGCAGCCCCAGGCTCAGCACCATCCTGGGATCAGTTTTCTGGGAATTTACAGCGGGCAACATATTAGTTGCTTCGGGTAAAGGGAACAAAGCGAACGGGCATCAGGCTGCGCGTGGTATAACGGCGTGTTCCCTTTTCAACAAGCATAAGTTGTTGTGTCATGTATGGTGAACCAACCGGGATGATCATTTTTCCGCCCGTTTTTAATTGCTCAATCAGGGGAGGGGGTATGGTACCTGCTGCTGCGGTTACCACAATGGCATCGAAGGGCCCAGCCTCTGCCCATCCGTAATAGCCATCGCCAATTTGTACCCTCACATTGTTGTATAGCTCATACAGCAACTTTTTGGCCGAGCGGCCCAGCTCTGGCACAATTTCAATGGTGTAGACATGTTCAACTATTTCAGCAAGTATGGCTGCCTGGTAGCCTGATCCGGTGCCAATCTCAAGCACTTTGTATCCGGGCTTTGGGTAAATGATCTGCGTCATATACGCCACTATGAAAGGCTGTGAAATGGTTTGTCCGAAACCGATTGGCAAGGGCCTGTCGGCGTATGCAAAGCGCCTTTGATCTGGGGGAACAAAAAGATGACGCGGTACCTTTTCCATGGCGGCAAGGGTGGGTTGGTGATCAATGCCACGGGCACGAATCTGCTCGCGAACCATAGTCTGCCGGCTGCTGCTGTAGGGGTCGTTGCCAGTCTGAAGTGATAAGCCTGGCAATAGAAAAATTGATAACAAGATAAGGAGAGTAGTTTTTTTCATGATAATTCTCCTTCAGAAGGCGTACTTTACAAATATATTGAAACAACATCTTAAAACCAAAATCCTGACAATAAAGTCATCATTTAAAATATTTAGACAGGTATTATGGTGTAATTTGTTAAATTGCAAATCTCTTTAGGAAAACTGCTAAAAAATTAGTATTTTGAACACACTATATGAATTGAATATTTTTTTTAAGATCAATATTTAACTCAAAAGAAAAAATGAATTCAAAGATTAATTTTCTTTGTTCTTTTCTTATATTTTGGGTGGCTTTTCTGCTCTCAATAAAGTCAATCTCGCAAGGATTCGATGCCAAAACTGATCTTGCAAAGCCTCAAAAGATACTGTATGATTATTCTCGCACATTTCAACAGCAAAAGGTTTATATCCACATGGATAAAAACCAATATATTGCTGGAGAAACTATTTGGTTGAAAGGTTATATAGTAAAAGCAACAAATCATTTGCCTGATGTTAATAATTCATTTTTGAACGTTGAGTTGAGAAATATCAATAATGAGATTGTTGGTTTGGCATTCTTGCCGTCTGAAAAAGGTTTTGCCAAAGGTTATCTATATTTGCCAGATTCTTTGCCTTCCGGTAACTATATTCTCAGGGGGTACACTAATTGGTTACGTAATTTCGGAAGCAAATCATTTTTTTCTGAAGAAATCTTTATCCACAACCCAATTGAGGGGAATTTTATCAATAATAGAGGCCTTAGACAAAACCGTCGATTCAACAGGAGGCTTTCTGCCTTAAACGAAGAAGCGACTGTTTACTTCTTTCCTGAAGGCGGAAAATTGGTAAATAATATTGAGTCGAGGGTGGCATTTAAAGCAGTTGACGGCATGGGGAATGGTTTGACTGTCTCTGGAAAGATTTTTTCAAATTTAGGTGAAAATGTTACCAAGTTTTATAGCTATCATAATGGCATGGGAGTTTTTTCTTTTACTCCCGAACCAGGCAGTAATTATGAGGCAGTAATTCAATTCGAAAATGGGCCACAAAAGATTTTTCAATTACCAGATGCTTTGCCAAATGGTTACGTTTTAAAAGCTGATATTGAATCTGATACATTGAAAATTAAAATAAAAAGCCATTTCGATATGATTGATTTTAATTATCAACCAGAAATATTTATTTTGGCTCAAACCAGATCGCAACCATTTTTTTCGGAAAAAGGGTCACTTGTTGAGGGGCGTTTTGAAACTTCTGTACCCTTGAGTATTTTTCCCACAGGTATTTGTCAATTAACAATTTTTGATTCAAACAATTTGCCTTTGGCCGAAAGGCTTGTCTTTATCAACCACAATGATTTTAAAATTGTTGACGTTTCACTCAAAAATGATTTACCTGAACAAGGCCACGTTGAAGAATTATTTCTTGATTTTGATTTCGGAGAAGAAAGAAACTCTTCAATTGGATTTTCAATTTCAGTTACGGGCTCTGATATGGGTTTTGAGCCCCTGCAAAATAACATTGTTTCAAACCTTTTCTTGACCAGTGAATTAAACCAGCCAGTATTTGCGCCATGGGATTATTTATCAATTTTGTCAGAAAACCAAGCCGAAGCCATTGACCTTTTGATGCTTACCAACGGTTGGCGAATGTTTGATTGGGGTCAATTGTTGAGCGGCCAGAATCCTGAGATTTCATATCATCAGGCCAGCGGTTTGAATATTACCGGAAAATTAATATCTCAATCAGGCGATGCCGAGATTGGCGGCAGGATAATTGAAATGTCAGTAATCCAAGATGGAGCAGCTTCACATTCAACAAAAACCGATAGTGAAGGTTTTTTTGAGTTCTCTGACCTTTTTTATGAAGGGGTATTTCTTGCTGAATTTTCACTTCCATCTCAAAATTTTGGGTCCGATTTGGAGATTGAAATTATTTTCGAAGATTTCCCGGAAAAAGAACCCAACATTTCACCCAGACAAAAACAACATGAAACCACAAGAAGGGACTCAAACTGGAGAAGGGTCAGATTTCCTCAAACCATGCAGGTACCCTTTCTTAGAACCCGAGGCCCCGAAAAATCATCAAACATTAGTATGGGCAGGCCTGATCAGGTTATTTACATTAAAGATTTGCCCCTAGATTACATCTCAGTGTTTGAAGTATTAAGGGTGAGGGCAACGGGTTTAATGGTGCGCGATGGGCAGATAGTTTTCAGGGGCTCGGATAGCTTCTTGATGAGTAATGAACCTTTTTTTGCTCTTGATAATTCGCCTGTTAACAGAAACCTTCTGCTATCAATGTCTCCATATGACTTGGACAGGATCGAAATTTACAAAGGCCCGTCAAGTGCAATATTTGGAGTTAGAGGGGCAAATGGAGTTATTATGGCTTATAGCAGGAAATTAAGACCAACGCAAACTGAAACCGTTGAATATAAGTTCCAGGGATTTCAGGCAACGAGGGTTTTTTCCCCTTTAGTTTTTGAGCAATATTTTGAAAAACCATCTGGATGGTATCATACAGTTTTGTGGGAGCAAAACTCTTTGAATCCCAACCATGACCGGATTTATTTATATCTTACGCCCGATGTGAAATATAAAAAAATTCGGGTTGTCGTTCAGGGAATTGATGATGATGGGAAAATATACTTTGGAGAAAGGGTCTTTCAAAAAAAAGAATTTTAGAAGATATTTTTCAGTCTTTTTTTTGATTTATTTCTCTCTCTGGAATTCAGGGCTTCTTAAATTTCTTTTTTAATTTTTTTCAATCAATAATAGCTTTTCGTTGTTTAATTATTAGAGGAACAGTTACAAATTTTTCAATTTAAAAAGAAAACAGAAAGTGGTATGCGGCATTATTAATTACAAATTACTTTAATAAACAGGAGGAACCAAAATGCGTTCGTTTTTCAGTCAGATTTTTCTCATTTTTTTTCTCTGCCAGATTATTCCCGGAGAATTGCCGGCATCAGTCCCTTTAAATCATTCAGAAACAGATTTATCGGGCCCTTACCGAAAATTGGCTGAATTTTCTCGTTTGTATCCTCAGCAAAAAGCATACTTGCATACAGACAAGAATGAATACCTTGCAGGTGAAACCATTTGGATGAAGGCATATCTGGTTTCAGCCCGTTCGCATGTTCCTGATACCTTAAGCACCAATCTTTTTGTTGAGTTTATCAATACGCGCCATGAAGTGGTCGAATTTCTTATCATGCGTCTTGAAAAAGGGTTTTCATCAGGAAGCATTCAACTGCCCGATTCATTGCCAGGCGGGAATTATCAGCTAAAGGCATACACCAATTGGATGAGAAACTTCCCCAGGCTTTTTTTATTTTCAAAAGACATTTACGTTTACAATTCTGAAGAAACCAACTACGTAAGCCGGGCCGAAATTCGCCAAAACACACGGTTCAATTCAATGCTTTCAGAGAAGCAAGAAACCATGCAAATCGCCTTTTTTCCCGAGGGGGGTAACCTGGTTGCCGGTCTCGAAAACAGGGTGGCATTTAAGGCGGTCGATGCTTTAGGTAAAGGACGGCAGGCCAGCGGAACCTTGCTTGATGGGAAAGGTCAAATGATTCTTCAATTCGAGACATATCATGATGGTATGGGGTTGTTTAGTTTTACCCCGAATCCCGGAGAGATTTATTCTGCCCAGATATTGTTTGAAGGTGGGCAGCGTATCAATAAAGCTTTGCCGCCAGCATTTAGCCAGGGCTACCGCTTAAAGGTTGAACCGAGCACGGAGTTGATTCGAGTAAGCGTTAAAACCAACTTCGATCCGGAAGCTTTAAATCTATCACCCGACATCCTTCTGCTTGCTCATACCCGCGGACGTGTTGGTTATATTGAAAGGGCCAGCCTCATTGAAGGAGCATATCATACTTCCATTTCTCCGGGGCAATTCCCCGGTGGAATAACACATTTTACCTTGTTCGGGCCATCTGAAATACCACTTGCTGAACGCCTTGTTTTTGTTAACGAAGCTTTTCAAGGAGAGTTTGGCAGCAAAGTGGCATGGGAAAAAAGGTCAGAAGACGGCCTGGTAGTGGTCGATTTCTGGTTCGATCCATCAAATGGCCTTTCTCCAGCCGATAATAATTTATCGCTGGCCGTTACTGAAAAATTTAGCCAAGATCAGCAAAGTGATATCAACATTGCCAGTTACCTGCTGCTTTCGAGCGACTTTGGGTCAACCATTCATGACCCAATGTACTTTTTTACTGACCATAGCCCAGAAAGGTTAAAGGCCCTTGATTTGCTTATGATGACCCATGGTTGGCGTCGTTTTGACTGGAATGAACTTCTTGCCGGAAAATTTCCTGAAATTTTATACAAGGAGCCAAGAGGACTTTCTATTGTTGGCAAGGTAACCCCCGTTTCTTCGGCGCACGAAACCGGTGAACTGAATATAGAAATGTCGGTAGGTGTTGACGACCAACGAGATATCTTGCGTTCCAAAACCGATCTTCAAGGTATTTTCTCATTCTCAGGCCTTGATTACGAAGGATTATTCACAGCATTAGTCTCCGTTGGGCGCGATCGAAGAGGAAGAACTTTCCGGGTTGACTTTTTTGGCCTTTCGAGCGAGAGTAGCCAGTTTAAACCAACACTCAGCAGCCGCGAACATCTTGCCGTGTTCCGGGGGCCGGAATGGAAACGCAGGCAACAACCCAATTTCTTTAAACGCTTATTTAACCGTCCTTTAACAGGGCAGGAAACAAGAAGCCATGGCATGTATGGCAAACCTGATCAGGTTATTTACATGGAAGATTTGATAACAACCTATTCAAATGTATTTGATGTGATTAGAGACAGGGTTGTGGGGTTGAATGTTATTAATGGTGAAATAACACTCAGGGGGGTTTCAAGCATAAGGTTAAGTAATGAGCCCCTGTATTTTATTGATGAAGTTTTGGTAAACCGGTTTAGCTTTCTTAATATTCCTGTTTCTGAAGTCGAAAGAATTGAAGTGCTTAAAGGGCCCAGTGCTGCCATTCTCGGTAGCCGGGGCGCGAACGGTGCACTCTTTATTTACACCCGAAGGGCAATTCATCACCAACAATTTAATTACGAATTCCACCTGAAAGGATATCATGCTCCTAGTGAATTTTATTTTTCAAGGATCAATGTTCAAAAATATGCTGACAATATGGTTCCTCGTACCATTTTATGGGCTCCAAACATTGTTCCTGACATTAATGGCAGGGTCAGGGTGCGTATTCCCTATCCTTTTAATGCTGACAATCTGAATTTCAGGCTTGAAGGAATAGACCTCGATGGCCAGATAACTTTTATTCAGTTCTGATAGGCAGGTCGTTTATGCTGTAAAGGAAATTCATTGTATCATTACCGTCAGCATAATCCCATAATTCTGGCTTTTGGCATTTCCCGAAGGGTATGGTTTTGATACCTGGAAAAATATTGTTTGATGCTACACATTGAATTTTATCTGTTTCCTTTGCCAGGTATTCAGTAACCCAATTATCAAAGGGATACTCTTCATAATGAATAACAGAAACCGGGCTTGAAAGCGCATTGTCTTCCCTGAGCAAACAAAAACCCAAATCAACAAACGGAGCGCGCTTAACTATGTAAACAGCCTTAAAATACTCGTAATTGTTAAAGAACTTATGGTGGTCGCCCAAGGGTTTGAAGCCCGACCATGCTTCTATTAATTCAGTAAGCTTGTATCCTCGCGGAAAAAGCAACTTTGAAACATTGCGGCAGCCCAGGCCGAAAAAAGAGAAGACATCCTTGCCTAACAGCAGAAGTTCTTCCTGTGTTTCCTGGCCTGAAAGAATGGCAATTGAGTTCCGGTTTTTCCTGATAATATTCGGGTATTTACCGAAATAATGTTCGAAATACCGGGCACTGTTGTTGCTCCCAGTGGCGATAACCACATCAAAGCCTCCAATTGGGCCTTCTGAAAACTCAATGCTTGCACCAAAGCGGGGTTCAATTTCCATTAACAGGTAAGCCAGTGCAACCGGCAGTTTCTTGTCCTGAGCAGATAGTTTTCCGAGAAATTGATGCCCTGCCATTAAAACACACAGAAAGTCATGAAAGCCAACAAAAGGTATATTTCCTGCCATGATAACTGCAACCTTCTTCTGTTCATACCTTGCTTCAGGAATTAGATGAATGTAATTTCCAATCCATTTTTTAAGCTTATCATTGTCAAGCATTTCGCAAATCGCACAAACGGCTAATTTTACATTTTCGACCGTAAACCAGGGGTTATGATTCGGTGCGTCAATGATCTCATGGTAAAAATGCTGTGCAGCAGGGCTTTTCAGATTGGCTTCGTGGCCTGCTTCTATGGCACAAACCAAGGCTTTCAGCTGGCTGCCAAGGCTTGAAAAGGCTTTTATCCGTTCGTTTAAGGTAAATGTCATGGCGTTTTTTTGAGAAGATGATCAGGGCTTACTATATTTGCAACAAAAACCGAAGGTAAACGTTTCTTCAAAAATAATAAACCCTGTTTATGCCGGCTCATGTTTTTTTGCGCAGCTTGACATTTTTTTCGCTTTTTCTTTTCAGTTTATTAATCCTTAAGTTGCCACATCAAAGGGCTTTGGCTCAGGCAAATCCCCTTTCCGGTGAAAACCAACTTCTTGCCCTTGAAGACTCTTTGCTCAAATTGGCCATGCGTATCATTGAGCCTGATAATGATGCAGGGCGACTTGAAAACAACGCACTTTTTCAGGATGCCCTGCGCGAAGCCTTACTTACCGACAGCACCCTTTCACATCCGTTCGATTCAGTTCGAACCGTTTCATTTTTACTTGCTCCCAGCGGTGCTTTCCGCATCATAACATGGTATGTCCCACTGACGAATGGCCGCTTCAGGTATTTCGGGTTCGTACAGACCCCCGCCAATGCCCGTCAAGCGGGAGATTTGTTCGAACTCAACGACATGACCCCGCTGCTCAGTCAAATTTCTTCCAGGGAACTGCGAAAAGACGAATGGTATGGTGCATATTATTACGAACTTATTCATATAAGGCAACGCAGGAAAGACTATTACACTCTTTTGGGCTGGAAAGGAGATAATCCGGATTCGCGCATAAGGCTTATAGAACCTTTCAGGTTAACAGGGCAGGGGCCTGTTTTTGGGGCGCAGGTATTTGAAGCCGGCGAACGAAAACCATTTCGTATCATTTTTGAATACTCTGCCCGCGTCAGCATGAGCCTGAAGTACCATCCCTGCTTTCCTGCAGGCCGTCGACGAACCAAACAAATAATCGTTTTCGACCGCCTTTTCCCAACTCACGAAAGCCTCACGGGAGATTTCCGGTTTTATGTGCCCGAAGTTAATGCCTTCGATGGGTTTGAGTTTAAAAATGGCCAGTGGTTATTTGTTCATGATGTGGATGCACGAGTGGTCATAGACCCATCGCGAAAACCCCTCAACCCTGCTCTGCCCCGTTGAAGAAAAAGCAATAAATAAGCTCGTTTTCTTTGTTAGTGTGGTTTAATTTTCTCAAATTTGCTGAGGAGATAAATTTTTCACGCCGGCATATTTTGGCCACGGTTTCCTGGTAGTTTCTTTTGGTGATTTTTCCCTTTTATAAATACTCAAATAAAAAGGTCGTATAAGGATTAAGTCTCAAATTCAAATAAGAACCGAATTATAAACACTCTTAAACCCTATCAGTAATGAAAAAGCATAATTTTAGCGCAGGTCCCTCGGTGTTGGCACGCGAGGTGATTGAAAACACCGCAAAAGCGGTTCTCGACTTTAACGGAAGTGGTTTGTCGATCATGGAAGTTTCGCACCGAGGCAAAGACTTCCAGGCTGTTATGGATGAGGCCGTTGCACTTTTCAAGGAAGTTCTTAACATTCCGGCAGGTTACCAGGTTCTTTTTCTTGGTGGTGGCGCAAGCTTGCAGTTTGCAATGGTTCCTTATAACCTTCTTGGTAAAAAAGCCGCCTATCTCGAAACCGGTGTTTGGGCAAAAAAAGCCATTAAAGAAGCCAAACTCTTTGGCGAAGTAGAAGTGGTGGCTTCTTCGGCCGATAAGAACTTCAGCTACATTCCCAAAGGATGGACCATTCCGGCTGATGCCGATTATTTCCACATTACCACTAACAATACCATTTACGGCACCGAGATATTCGAAGATTTTGACAGCCCCGTGCCGCTGGTAGCCGATATGTCGTCTGACATTTTCAGCCGCCCGATGGATGTATCGAAATACGCCCTTATTTATGGTGGTGCCCAGAAAAACCTCGGGCCTGCCGGAGTTACTTTCGTAATAGTTCGCGAAGATATTCTTGGTAAGGTTGAACGCGTAATTCCCACCATGCTTAATTACAAGACCCACATTGAAAATGGCTCAATGTTTAACACGCCTCCCTGCCTGCCTGTTTATACCTGTATGGAAACCCTTCGCTGGCTCAAGAAGCTGGGGGGGCTGGAAGTGATGCAAAAAATGAACCAGGAAAAGGCCCAATTGCTTTATGATGAGATTGAACGAAACTCTATGTTTGTAGGTACTGCTGAAAAAGAAAGCCGCTCCTTAATGAATATCTGCTTTGTGTTTAAGCCCGAGTATGAAGAACTGCAGGCCGAATTCCTTGCCTTTACCGGCAAAAAGGGGATGAGTGGCCTTAAGGGACACCGCTCAGTGGGTGGTTTCAGGGCCTCTACATACAATGCGCTGGCGCGCGAAAGCGTGGTGGCATTGGTAGAAGCCATGCAGGAATTTGAAAAATTGCACGCAAAGTAAGATTTATAAACCAAAATTCAGATATCATGAAAAAAGTATTGGTTGCAACTGATAAACCCTTTGCGCCAGTTGCCGTTGATGGCATTCGTAAAGTGGTTGAAGAAGCCGGATATGAATTGATACTGCTCGAAAAGTACACCTCTGTTGATCAGCTCAAGGAAGCAGCGGCCAAGGCCGATGCCATGATCATACGCAGCGACATTGCTTCGCGCGAAGTTATTGAAGCTGCACCCTCGGTTAAAATTATTGTCAGGGCAGGTGCCGGTTACGATAACATCGACTTGCAGGCTTGCAACGACAATGGTGTGGTAGCAATGAACACCCCCGGCCAAAATTCTAATGCAGTGGCAGAACTGGCTTTCGCCATGATGCTATACTCGATCAGGGGCGCCTTTAGCGGAGCCTCAGGCACCGAGCTGCGGGGCAAAAAAATTGGTATTCACGCCTATGGCAATGTGGGTAAATATGTGGCTGAAATTGCCAAAGGCTTTGGTATGAAGATATACGCATTCGATCCCTTTGTAAAGAAAGAGGATATTGAAAAGGATGGCATAAAAGCCCTTGACAGCATGGAAGATCTTTACAAAACCTGCCAGTATATTTCGCTGCACATCCCAGCAAACGACAAGACCAAAAAGTCAATCAATTACGAACTGTTGAAGCTTCTGCCCAAGAAAGGCATGCTGATTAACACCGCCCGCAAGGAAGTAATTGACGAAGAAGGATTGACCAAGCTTATGGAAGAACGCGAAGACATTCGCTATGTGTCAGATATTGCTCCCGATGCCAGGGCCGACTTCGAAGCCAAATTCCCCGGAAGGGTAGTTTTTACAGCCAAGAAAATGGGCGCCCAAACATCTGAAGCCAATGTCAATGCTGGTATTGCTGCGGCAAAACAAATTGTGGCGTTTTTCGAAAAAGGTGATATAACCTTCAAAGTTAACAAGTAAAAAAGAAGGCGGCAGTTCAAAAGGCTGCCGCCGTTTTTATTAATCCAATAAAAATCAATAGATAAATGGCAATTTTTAAACCTTTCCAGGGCTGGCGCCCTTCAAAGGAAATAGTAAAAGATTTGGCATCAAGGCCTTATGATGTGTTAAATTCTAAAGAAGCCCGCATTGAAGCCGGTAACAACCCTTACAGCTTTCTGCGTGTGGTTAAACCCGAGATTGAACTGCCCGAAGGCATTAACCTTTATTCGCAGCAGGTGTATGACAAGGCTGTTGAGAACTTCAAAAAGTTTCAGGAGAAAGGGTATCTGAAGCAAGACCCCAAACCTTATTTTTATGTATATGCACAAACCTGGGGCGAGAAGATTCAGTATGGCATTGTTGGCTGTGCCGGTGTTGAAGATTACCTGAACAACATTATCAAAAAACACGAACTTACCCGGCCCGACAAGGAAGAAGACCGCATGAAGCACGTGCGTGTGGTCAATGCCAATGCCGAGCCAGTGTTTTTTACCTATCCGGCTGTGGCCGAAATAGATGCCATTGTGGCAGGCATTACCAAAAATGCACCCGAATACGACTTTGTGGCCGACGATGGCTTTGGTCATAAATTCTGGGTTATAGAAGATGCTGCTACCAATAAAACCCTTGAAGAACTCTTTGCCAATGTGCCTGCCTTTTATGTGGCCGATGGCCACCACCGCACCGCTGCGGCTGCATTGGTGGGCGCCGAGAAAAAGAAGAACAACCCCAAGCATACCGGCAAGGAAGAATACAACTTTTTTATGGCGGTGCTGTTTCCTGACAACCAGCTTACCATTATCGATTACAACCGCGTGGTAAAAGACCTTAACGGGCTTAGTAAGGAAAATTTCCTTGAAAAGCTCAATAAAAACTTTGTGGTGGTTGAAAAAGGAACCCAGGAACATAAACCTGAAAAACTGCACACTTTCAGCATGTATCTCGATGGCAAGTGGTACGCCATGGAAGCCAAGTCAGGAACTTACAATGATAATGATCCTATTGGTGTGCTCGATGTGACCATTTTGTCGAACCTGGTGCTTGATGAAATTCTTGGCATAAAAGACCTTCGTACCGACAAGCGCATTGAATTCGTTGGCGGTATTCGCGGGCTGGGCGAGCTCAAGCGCCGTGTTGACAGTGGTGAAATGGCCGTGGCCTTTGCCCTTTATCCGGTTAGCATGAAGCAACTGCTCGACATTGCCGATACCGACAACATCATGCCCCCGAAAACCACCTGGTTTGAGCCCAAGCTGCGCAGCGGCCTGGTGGTGCATACGCTGGATTAAAAAAATGCTGATTTATTGAAGAGGCTGGCCGAGAGAACCAGCCTTTTTAATTATTTTTGAAAATCAATAAGTTAATTTATACCAGGTCCTAAAATCTCAAAAAAATTATTTTAATAACTCTATTTTGTGAAAAACCATGAGAAAATTTCAAAAGCCCATTTTTTTGTTTTTTTTAACCATGTTTTTCGTAACAATGGTTTGTTGCAAAAAGGCGGAAACGATTGAACCACCCATTCTTATCACCCTGGCTGTTTCGAATGTTACCTCCGTTAGTGGGCAAAGTGGTGGAAACATTACTAGCGCTGGGGGTGGGCAAATTACAGATAGGGGAGTTGTCTGGAGTCAAATGCCTGGCCCAACCCTTGAGCAAAACAACGGTATGACTCATGAAGGCAGCGGCATTGGGTTGTTTCACAGTAATATTGCTGGCTTGAAACCAAATACAAGCTATTTTGTGCGGGCGTTTGCCGTAAACAAAGCGGGTGTAGCATACGGCAATGAGCAACAGTTTAATACAAAAGGTACAGTTCCTGAAGTTACAACGCTGGCAGTTATTAATGTCACCCCATATTCTGCAAAAGCAGGAGGTATTGTATCTGATGATTATGGCTCTACAGTAATAGTCCGTGGTATTATATGGAGCACATTAGAAAATCCTACCATTGAAAACTATGCTGGAAAAACATCTGATGGTATTGGGACTGGTGAATTTGAGAGCATTATCTCTGGCCTGGATCCAAAAACAACTTATTATGTAAGGGCATATGCGTCTAACAGTTTCGGCGCCGGCTATGGACAGCAAGAAACTTTTGAAAGTGATGGTATCACTCCCGGGGAAGGTGTCACCGACATCGACGGCAATTTCTATCCTTCTGTTATCATCGGTAATCAGGAGTGGATGGCAGAAAACCTGAAAACCACAAGATACCGCAACGGAACACCAATAAATTTTCCTGGTGTCGACAATACCGCATGGCTAAACAATAGCAATGGAGCCTATGCCTGGTATAACAATGATTTGAGTTGGAAAGACCTTTATGGGGGTTTGTATAACTGGCATGCAGTAAATAACAGTAATGGCTTGTGCCCCACAGGCTGGCATGTGCCCAGTGATTCTGAATGGACTGAGTTGGTAAATTATTTGGTAGCGCTAGGATTTCCTGATGAATGGGATAATCCAAACGGTGTTGGCAATGCCCTTAAATCTTGCCGTCAAGTTTCCTCTCCTTTGGGTGGTGATTGCAATACAGCAGAGCATCCGCGTTGGAACTCATACAGTACCCATGCATACGGCATTGACATATTTGGCTTTTCTGCCCTTCCCGGCGGTTTTCGTTTTGATAATGGCACATTCTCTTTCATTGGGTTCTTGGGCGGTTGGTGGTCTTCAACCCAGATCTCACCACCTTACTCACATTACGCCAGGTACCGAGGAATAACATATGATAACACCTTTGTTGATAGTTATGAATATGCAAAGGAGTTTGGTTTCTCAGTTCGTTGTATCCGGAATAATGCACCCTAGCACTTTTGTGGCCTGCAACATGGGAAAGGAAGTTTGGAGTTTAGATCAAAGTTGGTGAGATCTATAAAATTTCCCCGGTTCTAAAAAACTTTTCGGGCTTGATTTAAAATTCAGAAAAATATTTCTATCTTTGCAGTCCT
>Ga0114946_10000242_pt1 | contig 34699 bp, 83 predicted proteins | sample WalLakDeSediment_FD_88676 | JGI IMG/M metagenome (GOLD analysis project Ga0114946, IMG submission 88676) | Lake sediment microbial communities from Walker lake, Nevada to study Microbial Dark Matter (Phase II) - Walker Lake 11/02/13 Deep Sediment | ecosystem: Environmental > Aquatic >... | reverse complement strand
TTCCTGAAAAACTACTTGACCAATTATCCTTGGTTGATTTACATAATCTAGACCGTTCCAATCGAGAGTGTGTCTGTTCGAACCGCAAGCATTTGCCAACAATAATAGGATTGTCTCAAGAAGGAATTTCACAATCTGAAAAGGTGTATCATAAAGACGTGTTCGTAGCTATACAAGAGGACGCTCTTGCATATAAAAGAAGAATGGACGAGGGGCAGTTAACAGAGGCAGAGATGGACGAATTCTCTACCTGGCTCAAGGATGCTAAAGACGAGGTTGATAAGATTTATAGAGAGTGGGGTATTTGCGTAATTAATACGGACGAATTCACTAATCGGATTGCGGGGCTTGCTGGAGAGGCTATTGGATTTACAAAGGATGATGCCGAAAAGGGATTCATGAAAGACATGCGAGATATGGCAAGAACATACAACTATAGATTAAAATCTGGAAACATGTCTGAAAAAGAAGCGGAAGCTATGAGGGAGTGGGCGAGGGAAATGAGGAGGAGAATAACTGACAAGATATGGGTCGGAGATTTGCCTAAGAGTTCCCGTAAAGACGAGGAGAAGGCGCACAAGCAGGAAAAGAAGGTGAGCAAGGTGGACGAAGGCGAGAATTGCCCAACATGCACAGTGGTTCCAGACAAATACAAGAAAAAGAATGCAGAAGAAGATTATCGGTATGTGTCGGTGGATGATGGTTCTGGGGAATTGAAAGGCATGGAAGTCCCTACGCAGAGTGAAAATCAAGACGTTCGTTGGATAATGAGGTGAGGTAGATGTGGCTGATAGGACTATTTGGACTATGTGTGTTCGCGTTCATTGCTGGGCTGTATGCGGTCAAGGACTCTGGGATTAGACGAGTAGCCCTTATTCTAGCGTTGGTTGGTTTTCTGGCGGGTTTCGGCGTAGAGTATTGGGGGGTTAGTACAGGTAGTTGGGAATATCATGAGACTGATATGTTCATGGTCTACGATATTCCATTTGAAATCTTGGTGGCGTATGCAACGGGCATGTTCCTTCTTGGACTGCTGATATATTACGCTACTCGCTACTACACGGACGGGGAGCGGCTGGTTATTCTGAAGGTGTTCCCCGTGATTGGGGCGTTCTTTTTCATCGCGGGCATCTTGCATAGGGGCGTTCCTTGGGGTGTCGGCCTGACGTTCCTGGCGATTTGGGGCTTGATGATTAGTGAGCGGCAGTCGATTCCATTGGTTGTGGGCTTCGCTACGTTTGTGGCAGACGTTGTAGTGGAGGGACTTCTGACCTTATTCACAGATTATTACGCTTGGAACTTAGGTGTGGCAGTGGCCTTCATGCTTATGGGTATATTCATAGCGGGTGTGCTTACTCGTCAGAAGTGCGACCCGAACAGCGATTTCTGCATGGTAAATAAGTTCGATTGAGCGGAGAAACGCGATTGCAAGCCGTTTAAGGGGCATATCTCTTTAGAACGGGTGCTCGCCCGTGTTTGCCGAGATGTGCCGCTATTCTTTATTTCTATAGTGTCTAAGAAAGAAATTTACGAAGATAAGGGCACATGAGAAACCAATAGGAGAGAGAACGCGCCTGACAACCATGAACAGGCTTTTAAATCCCTATGCCCGTATCTCCGAAGGACTGGATTCGGAGAAAACCAGCCCTGTTACTAGTGTTTTCATTCCACCAGGGAATAACACATCTTGTATAGGCGGTTAAAAATCTAAGGGATGGGATGCCTTCGAATTCATTACGCCTATTGCTAGAGTGCTACCCGAACATATATTGTTTGAATAGTATATAAGTCTTTCTGAAAAAGAAATAAAAACGAGCGTGGCGTTTGCCACCGTGCTTCTACGTCGCTCAGACAAGGAGGCACGAGTGCCTAGGTTGGAGAGAGTTCGCCACGCTCAAGTGGGGAAGAGTTCATCGTGAATGGGAAAGTGTTGAAGGTTGGGGGGATGCCTGGGACGATAGATGCCCAGTCCCCCAACGTGGGGTCTATTACTAAGGTTTTACATATTTTAAATCCTTTCGCATGCGTTCATGAGCACAACGGCCATGAGATGCCATTTGCTCAAAGGTATATACGCGGAATACTATATAATATTATCGGTAGATAAAATAATTGTAAAAAAAGGGGGGAGGTAATCGGGAGTTTATTGATGAGGTGAGATATGCCTTCGCAGAATAAATAGTTATCGGCACATATAAAAAATACTCATAAATTATATATAACAATAAGCATATTACTACACGGTCAGTTACCGACGACTAAAGTTCGTGGGCTTGTAACTGGAGTTGAGAACAATGCTCAGAAATAAAACCTTCCGCTACAATAGGCTGATTGACAACAGCCCTCGCCCCTATGTTAATAGAGGCAATATGGTCAGCCGAGCCAGCGAACCCGCACTGAACACATTTAAATTCGTTCCTATTCGGTCTATTTGCCCTCACATTATGGGCACACTTGGGGCAGATATGCGAAGTCCCTCTGGGGTCTACCAAGATGACGGGCACTCCCGCAATCTTGCCTTTATACTCTATAAAACTTCGCAGTTGGTCAAATCCCCAAGAAGAATGGCGACTACGCTGAGCCTTACGAACCGTTGTCTGGTTACGAATACCCTTCAAATCTTCGAGGGCAATCGCTCTTTCAGTGCCTTTGGCCTTAGCCACAATATTCTTGGAAATACAATGATTGACATCACGCCTGAAACGTGCCTCTCGTCCAGAGATGCGTTTCAACCGACGCTTAGCACTTCTTGTGCCTGTGGATTGGAGAGAAGCACGATGCTTAGAGGACTTAGACCTGACCTCTTCAACCTTGTCCCCGCTAAACGTCTCCCCGTCGCTATCAACAGCGAGATTGACGATACCCAAATCTACACCAAGAACACCCCCTACTTTGATAGGTTCCCCATCTGGAACGTCAACGATAGGGCAGAAATAGAATACCCCATCTACGAGCATGAGGTCTGCTTGCCCACGAAAACGATTGGTGCGGTTGTCGAAATAATCATAACCAACATAGGGAACAATCAACCGCCCATCGAGGGAGAGTATGGAAACACGGTCTACGCCCTTCCAACCCATTATTCTCTGGTCATAAACCATTGCACCATGCGGTTTGAATATGGGCTGAATGCTCTTATCTCGCTTATACACTTCGACTACTTTAGCGATGGCACGAATGGTCAGTTGTGCGGAAAGACCATACTTCGCCCTAATTTCTTGGTATATCAATTTCTGGAGTGCAACTTTATTAGCCATATGGTGTTCGAAGGCAACATCAGATATGAAGTTGCAAGCCTCGTTGAACCGCTCCATAGTCTTGAGCAGACTATCGAACTGTGCTTCATCAGGGCAGAGTTTGACTTTAAGGGTCAGGTTCATGAGCATGAGTATATCTCTCAATATATTAATAGTTTATGGTCGCCAATTCCCCCCATGACTGAAGTTGGTGGGCTTCCTTGGCGACACGGTAGGTGACTTACATGGATTATCAGAAAGACCTAGAGATAATTGATATGAGGAAACGCTCGTTGGCCGATGATATGTTGGACTTCGGTTTCTACGGCGCGGAAAAAAGCTATGCGGCGGTGTATTTCCTATTCGCCGTGTTCTTCCTAGTGGTGGGATACTATTCCACGAATGATGTTGCCACTATAATGCTGCTGGGGCTTGCTGCAATATTTACTATCGGATTTATGCTGCTGTGGCTGTTCAAGGAAGGATACCACGAACCAATAGTGCTGACCGTTCTAGGTTGGATTATGATGTTGTTCGCTATGATTTTCCTCGGCGGACTTGTTCTCTGGGTGCTCACGCATTTCATGGACGTAGCTTTCGACTGGTATCTAGCGATTGCAATCGGCGCGTTGGTTATGATATTCCTCGGTGCGATACGGAGTAGGGGTTGCTGGTATTGAAACGAGAAATAGAGGAACTGGTCGGAACCGACAGGATGGACGAACTCAAGCAAGATATGGCTGGAGCGGTAGAAAGTTGTGACTTCACTAAGTTCATGGCCGCATATGTCGAGGCTCTAGAATGGTGCTTTGAGGCCAGGTTGTGGAAAAAGGTCGACCAGAACGAGGTGTTTGAACATAGATATAAAATCCTACCGCGCCTCAAGTCTGAATTTGATGATAGTTGTGTGTGCGAGGTGATGAAATGATTAGAACGAAAGATTTAGGATGCGAGTGCGAAATTGGATACAACGAGGAGTATAGCGGCACAATATATGGAAAGAACTGTTCCTGCAAGGGCAGTGGGAAACTAGCGAGCGTTAATTTCAAGACTATGCGTTTCCATGTTGAGGAAATGGTGGACGCGGAGGACTACTTCGATTGAAGGAGGTGGAAAAAATGGAAAAGATAATATGGGTTGAAAAAATATCAGAAAATAAGAAAGATAGCATATGGTATGCTAATAGAGGAGATATAGCTTATTTTCAGGACGGAGACCGAGAGATTGTGGTTGTGGCTACAGGAGATGTGGACGTTTCAATAGGAGATTGTGATATTACTGCCCACAATATTGAAGACCTTGGTGCATGCGGCGTCCATAACGATAGGGATTTGGATAAATTAGAATGGAGTCATAATAACTGGTTTGAGTTCATGCTATATAAAAACGATGAATACGTCCCCGTAGACCTTGACGTGGCCTTTGATTATGACGAGGCTATTAACACCGCCGAACGCCTGTTAAAACAGGAACGCCTGTGGAGGAAGTGAGAGGGGTTGAAATGAAAAATAGATGTTTTAGAAAACAGGGCGAAAGGCTATGTATTGGGGATAAAGTGGTCATTAGTGACTTAAGCGGGATAGATAGTCGAAAAGTGGTAACTCTCGTTAGTAGTGAAAAAATTAAGACTGATGGTAGGGGCATTCCAACAAATGTTGCAGGTGCTTATAACCCTGTTGACTGGGATAGAGAAGTCGCATTCATGTATCCAGATGGAGAATATGGCACAATGTTCAAAGATAGGATATTGCCTTATGAAGTTGCAAAGGAAATGTATAAAAAAATTGGCGGTGTAAGGGAGTGATTGAGATGAGAGAAGAATGGAAACGCATTGACGGATTGGACTGCTTCCCTGAGATAGATATATATAGAAAATGGAAATGTTATCTTAAGAGTGGGCTTGTAAGCAGAGATATTGGGCTATTTGATAAAATTGGATTTTCAGATGTTCCAGATGTTAGAGTTGAACCAGGCCATATCCGCCTTGTGCCAACGAATATAGACACAGAATATAGAATTAGCGAGTATGACATGCGATACTTGAATATACGAAGGAAGGGGTGATTGAAATGGCGAAATGTCAGATTCAAATAGAATCGTATGAAAAGGGAGAAAGTGACCAATTAGACCAACAAGTGTTTGATTTAGATAGGGACGGTATACTGGATGCACTCATGCATATGAGAGAGGTGTCTGCTGAACACAAGGATGTAATTACACACTTTGATGTTCAAATTATTTGTGGGGGGAATTACTACGATAGCACAAGCGTCCCACCATTTATGGGAGATTATCAACATATGGGAATTTGGCGAGCATGGGCGAAAGGGAAAAAGAGGTGAATGAACATGAAAGCGCATAAAATTGGAGAATACAGACCGAACTTGCAAAGCCTAGCGAATATGTACTGGGGCGGCGATTGCCAACCTGCTAAGACTAATAGAGCGGGATTTAGATACTTCTCGTGCGCTGGGCATGGCGGGTATCTGGTTGATAGTAGATACCTCTCGGAAAGTGAGAAGAAAACCCTTGAAGAATTAGTTCCGAAAGGGAAGGTTAATTTGCTAGTTCAAACACGGGACGACGGGGAATACGTGCTCGGAACCGATACGAGCCATTTCAGTGATACCTATAGGAGACCTAAACCATATCGCTATAACCCATCTCTTGGTGAAGTTCGATGGGTTGAATACCCCATATACATCGGTGAAGAGGACGAGATGTGGTGCGCGATTGAGAAAATAACGGGCGTTAGAGTTGAAACCATGATACCCACAGAGAAGCATGATGAAATTATGGAAGACTGCTTTGAAAGACTAACGAGAAGGCGGGGGGATTATTAACATGCTCGGAGGAAAGGTAGTTGGAACTGAGAAGATAGATGTGAATGTATACGAATACGATGGGGTAAATTTTATTGAGTATCTTTCACCAGAGTATTATATGGAAGATTCTGATTATAGTGGGGATTGTAGGTGGGGCTATGATGAGACTGGTAGAATTAGTGCAAACAGGCGTATTATAGGTTCAAAACAAGGAGTGTGTGATGTTGATTTGAGCGGCATTGATGATGCTGTGTATTATGAGGGGAAATTATTTTTTAAAAAACCAAAGACAATAGGGGTGTATGTTGAGAGCAGGGCGGACAGAGGATTGATGGATGTAGTCCATATAAAAGTAATTGGTGATTGAAATGGCAAGAGAGGACGCATATTTTTCAGGAAAAATGCATATGGAAGATGTCATGGAATTATTAATTCAAGATAAAGTCAGAGCCGAGATTCCTACAATACCGAGGGTTTTCTGCGAATCTATTATAGAGGGAGATGAAGTCAAGATTTTCTGCCATGTGGACTATGATAAAAGAGAAGAGCGGTTTGTACCAGAAACATTAGCGGAATTGTTTAACATGCAAGAAATTAGATTCCAAGAATATCAAATGGGTAAGATAAGGGGTGAGTGAGATGGCTAGGAACGACCCCAATATAAAATGTCGAATAATGGACGACGTTGGTGAAGATTACTTCGGCATAATATGTCTGGACAGGCAATCTGCTGATGCTCTAATCACCACTATATTGAAACATCATCCTAAGCTAAAGATATGCACTCAAGAAGGGTATGGAGAAGGTCGCGCTGTTGAAGTTACGGGGGAAATTGTGTGGGAACGTTTCAATCAAGAGAATTTCAACAAGTGGCTAGTGGATGGCGGTCATGCTAATGATAGCTATGATAGTTTGGAATATGATGCAGAATATCAAGCGGAAGCCCGTAAGCGTTTCCACACTGGCGTAGATGAATACGGAGACGAGATGCCGCATTGGATTGCAGGAGATGATTGAAATGGCACGTAAAATTAAAACCAAGGAATACTATAAAAAATTCGCGGTGATAACGAGAGTACCAGCGTGGGATGGTATAGAACGAGAGATAGGGGATGACGATTTCGATTATTCTAATAGTGGTGGAAATCTATACGATGCTTTTGTTATCGGCTTGCCGTGTGATGAAGATAAATTCCCTCATTCAATTTGTGAAGAAATCGGGGGAAAAGAATACTTGTTTGTTGAAATTGATGCGTTTTCAGACCAGTTTCTTAAAAAAATAAAAGGAGATGATGAGTTTAAACGTCTGTCTATACGTGTGAAAAACTTCGAACTTGGTGAGATATTGATATTAGATGATTATGGAAGAGAGATAGGGGGAAGGGGCAGAAAGCCAAGTAAATGGTTTGTAGAGCATAAGGAGTTTGACAGTCTGGATGAAGCGATAGAATGTGCTATAAAAGTACAGAACAGGCAGAGGTGTGATTGAGATGGAAGATGAGCATATCTATTTCATCATCGTAATTCTGGGCACGATAATTGTCTCTTATGGGGCGTTCCAACATTCTATTGCCTCTGGAATAATAACTGCGGTTGGTACGTTCATTATAGGGTTGATAGGCGTCTATAAGATAAGGCAGGGAAGAAAAAGATGCGAGAGGGGGGATTGAGATGGTGGAATTTATAGAAGGGGAAGCGCAAGAAGCCTCGACTGAAGAACTGATTTTATTCGCAAAGAAAGAGGCGGATTCCTGCAATTTCGAAAACTTCGCTGAGACACTGTTCAGGCTTGGGCAAAGGGGCATTAGCCGAGAAATAGGTCTTGAATTGATTGCTAGGTTCGATAAGGAGTGTAGATGCCACGATAAGTGGGATGACTATAGCGATGATGCGGGGGATTATTAACATGGTGGAACACAATAAATATGAAAAAGCATGGGAACCTATTGAAGAAATGTATGAAGGAGACCGAGTTACAATGATGCTATGCGGAAATCAAAGGGATGAAGTTGTCAACATAACAAATATGATGTATAAGCATGGATACAGAGTCGATGTGGGTAGTATGAGCGAGGTGGAGGGGTGTGTCGTAATAAAGTTCGTACCGAAAGAGGATAGCAAGAAAAAATATTCAGTAAGGAGTGATTGAAATGGCGAAGTGTTCCATTGACGCTACGGTTATTGCATGGATACTACGTCGTAATGCGGACGTAGAATCAAAGATAATATACGACATAGACTGGAAATCTACCTTAGAAGGCCTAACAAAGCACATCGAAAAACATTGCTCTAAAGAAGACGCTAAACAGTTCGAGGACATTATTTATGGCAGTAAAACAAGGAAGAGGAGTGATTGAGATGGTAGATATAGACGGGATTAGAGAGCTTGCAGGAAAAATATACGACGGCGATAAGGAAGGGATGGATGAGATAGTCTTAGCTAATGAAATACTTGAGTTGTTTGGAAGCCTAAATGAACCGAAAAGCGAATCTGAGATAATGCGTAATATTATAAAATCAACACAGCACATACAGGACGACGTAGATATGGTTCAAATCTCTTGCCGAAAGCAGTTCATAGAACTGGAGAGGGCGATTGAAAGAAACCACTCTTTGAAGAGTGTTCATACAGAAGGTAGTAGGGAGAGAGCGCATAGCATTGATTTAGTCGACGGTGCGTATTATGGGTTCATTGAGTGCGCGGTTAGGACAATTAAAGGAGTTGAGTGAAATGGATAACGATTGCTTGATAGTGAACAAACGTGGGCAGTGCGCCAATACCATAGCCATTATCGGAAGGAGATGGTTCGATAAGCATCATGGAAATACATACCATGCCACTGAGGTCTATGTGGATGGAGAGTTTATCGGCAAAGAGGATTTTAAATACGGATACGGAGACCAGTTTATAGAGACTGGGATGCAAATATTACAAGATAACCATCTCATGGAAGCCACTGAAGACAGATTGCCGTCAGGCATGGATAAGGACTATTATGAGTTCGAGATGGACAGGAGAAAACATCCTGAGAAATACGTGGTCAGTGTGGCTGACGTGGAAAGAAAGGGCGAACTAAAGCAGTCGTTCATGAGGTGATTAAATGCGATGCAGTCTAAGGTATATTGAAGATTTCCGAGTTGCGTTCGAGTGTGTGACGGATAAAGACGCAAGACGGTTTATAGATTACATAGATACGGTTAGTAGCCATCATGGTTGGAAATGCCATACTATGTTCGGAGGAGATGGAGGGCGAACATTAGTGAATTGCATTCCAGTGACCATATCTGGGCGTGTACTGATTAGTGAGGTCATAACTGATAGTGAGTTGCCCGAAGCTATAAAGTTGCAACTGAGCGACGAAAGGGACGAATTATTGTGGGGGGAATGAGATGGCATATAACTGTGGCTGTGATAAGAGTAAAGACGCGGTGGAATATAAAGAATGCATTGTAGATTGTGCGGAGAGATATGGATACACATTGACGTTCCCGCAGATTAGCCATAATGAATTCGCCAAACTTAAAATAAACGACATGGAAATTACCCTCAGTGCGGGGGAGGCTGGCGACCCCCAAGAAATGGAGGGATTCCTCAGAAACGTGTCGAAGGTGGAAGCCGTGATTGAAGATATAGGCACGGATAGAAAGGACATATTCCATGACGAGATATACCGCAGAATAAAGAGCGAATTTAAGGATTCAAGAGGAAGCCATATTGCATACGGGGCTGTTTGTGAAGTGCTACAGAAAAAAGGCGTGAAGATATGGAGTTGATTGAAATGGCAAGATGTGGGGCATATTATTCAGGAAAAACGCAGATTAAGAGGTTAACACCATGCGAAAGACGTAGAAAACACATAATACGGGTCTATTCTGATTGTAATAAATACACACATGATAAGTGTATGAAGGTGTTGGGAGAGTTGGTTTACAGATATATAGAGGACGGGTGCATGGGGGAATTGAAATGACGCTAAAGAAGTATAGAAAAACGGATGAACTACTCGACCAATTAGAGGCGCATGAGGCTACAATATTTAAGGGCTTGGACGCGGCAATGGTGTCATGCAACTGCGATTGCAACCAGTTACCCCCAACGTATATAGATGGCGTCAGAACCCAATATTATCTGGCTATTGAAAAAGTAGCTAAGTTCTGTAGTAAATATCCAGCGAAATGTAAAGAGGCATGGCCGCCAGAGGAGGATTGATAATATGGTAACAAGCAAATGTAGGAACATAAAAGGAGACGACTGGAGAGCAGTGGATGAAAGAATGCGATGCCTGATAGACGAGGGCAGGCTGGAAGTCTATGACGTGTCGGCAGACTTTGACGACAGCCATAAGACTGGAGAACAGCAAGTAAATCACGCTATGGTCGTAGTCGGGGACGACGTGTTTGAAATGAACTTCCAAGCAAAGATGCCGAACGGGATTAACATGTGGACTGGAGAAGTATGGCAATACGATGATTTCAGGCAAAGAGAAGAACAGAGAAGGATTGACGACGTGGGGCTTATCCCGTCACAAATGAAATCGGCAATCTGGGACAGATTCACGCAGGAGGACTGAGAAATATGAAACCGATTGTGTTCGATGTCAGAGATGTTGTGTGTCGAGACGGCGTTTGCCAAGTCAGAATAAAGGTGGATTATGAATATTGGGATTTAGATAAAAAGGATTTACTGCGTATGCGAGATAAACTAAATGAAGCTATTGAGAATATGGACGCTTTAGGTAGGGGGAGGGAGTAATATGGGGTATGAATATGAATATGAATATGAAAAAGATAGTGATGTTCCACACCATACGCCATTGGAGCGTAGGAAATTGTTTGCTAAAATGGCGAAACAATACAAAGGATTGGATGCTAAAGAATTGACACAATGCAAAGGACTGGACGCTAAAGAATTTACGGATATAATATATGATACATTAATGAAAAATACACAACATCGGCAATTAGACTTGGAAGATGTGGAATTTCAAGAAGTCGACGCGAAGAACAATAAAATATTCTTGACATACTGCGGCAGAAGGTTCAATATCAATATTGAAGAGGTGGATTGAAATGGCGACAAGACAAGAATGCCCTAAGTGGGTGTATGATAGAAGGAAGGAAACAAGGAATAAAGACGGAATCCTCCATGAGAGCGAGCCGTTCTGCGATAGCGGCATGATGCCGTCAAGTGTGGTTCTAAGAGAGTGGGAGCATGACCAATATGTAACGCATGTTAAAATATACGCTGATGAACATACAAAGCCCAGCTATGCGTGGGGGCATTATTACACGGATTTGACAGAGGCGGCTGAAGACTATAAAAAAAGGTGTAAGGACTACGACGTTAAGATAAAGATGGAGGGTGAATAATATACCCGAAGCAGAATATACTTGTGTCCTTTACGGAAAACAATATCATAGCAATAAAGGCCAGTTTAAAAAGATATTGAAAGCGCATGGTATGGAATACAGTGGTTCGTTCATTTTCCCTTACTGGGGCGGCGAGAATGAGTATATAAGGGGGGAGTTCCAGAGAGAGTATGATGAAAGAAGTGGAAAAGACGAGACTAAACTTGCAACATTATCTCTATACCTACGGAAAGATGGGACGCCTACTTCGTTTTCTGAAGAGTTTATGGATTGGTGCGAGCAGGCAAAGCTAACAGAAGTCAATGGCGAGATTCCTGTATTTGAAAGCCCGATTGTGGAGGAACCTACTGAAGACTGCTCGAAAGAATGGAAAAGGCTTGTCGCTTCTAAATTCAAGACAACGGGCAGAAGCCAGTTATCAAAGCAGGATATTGTGTTCGGTATTGCCTTCGATAAAGGGTGGGCTTCACCCAAGGAAGCGGCAGATATTGTGGATAGGGCAATAGAGAGAGGCTATCTCAAGAACAGAGAGGGAAACCTTGTGCCAACATTTGACGTGCAGGAAGTAGAGTATCCACAATCTTATTCTCCAGATTGGAAATGTATTGAGGAGGATGGTCAATGATGAACAGAAAAGAAGCCATAAAATTCATACTGGAAAATGCTAACGAAGAGATACAATCTGAGTTGAGAAGTTTCAAAGATGTTTATGAATGTAATAAAGAGGAGTTGAACGAATGGGGAGAGTTCAGAGATACGGTTGACTTCTTTGAATTTGTCTTGGATGAATACGGTTATATGAAACCGAAGGATAAAAGGAATCTTAAAGAGTTGATGATTGGACTTGGAATCTGCGAAGAACTAACTGAAGACCAATTAAGAACAATGGTCGTTTCGCCTGGTGGCAAGAAATACGATTTCATTCTAAAAGGGAAAAAATATGATTGCAACAGTATATGTGCAATGGACTTTTATCAAGAAGAACCGTTGAAGGAGGATTGAAATATGGATTACTACTTAATAAAGAAAATTATTAAAGACGAAAAGAAGACCGTGAAGGGCTTTAGCGGGGACGAATGGTTGATATTCGGACACACGAACAAAGAAGAGGCTGAACAAGATTTAATGTTGTGCGAGGGTAGGTTGGTAGATGATGACGAGCCTATCTATGATTGTGCTATCATAGGCATTGTATTGGAAAGAACAGCAGATTGGATTATGGTGGAATAATATGGCAGAAATAAGTGGTCGGCTCGTGGCACTCAGGCGTCAGTTGGGATTGGAGGAAAGTAACGCATGTCAGATTGAGGACGTGGAGTGCTATGAGCAGGTCACGGATGTCATGGATGCTAAACTCAAGGAGATGCGAGCAATCATCGAGAAACAGAAAAAACACTATGCGTTCAGAACGCATTCCTACGAGCCACTGGATAAAGCACTCAGCGAGGTGGGATATTGACCGAGGAATACGAAATCAACGATAGTTGCTTTTCTTACGTGGGCGGAATGCAACACGACGAGGCGGTGCGATATTTTAACCATCTCATGGAAAACGGCATTTGGATAGACCCCGATTCCGCGATTGAGCAGAAAAACTGGTCAGACAAGGATAAACAGAGCATGAAAGAGAAAATGAAAAAGGCGTTCGACAGGAAAAGCACGATGTATGGTGAGATTGCATTCGGGATAATATGCGCTGATAGAGTGACGGGGCAGTTCGAGGAGGAAAGGGATTTCAGGAGCGTGGATTAATATTGCTGTACCGCGCCGACTTCAGACCAGGCTTGGCGGCCATGACGCCGAGAGAGTTGTACGGAGACGGAGGCGCGTGCAGGCCGAAGCACTGTGAGAGAGAAATCGCATTCGCGGATTCCATCGGCGGAGCGATATATGGCGCGGTGCAAGCACGGGAACATGGTAGCCCGTTGCCTAAATATCAGGATTTTTTCGACAAGAAAGCGACCCATAGAGTGTTCGTGTATGCGCTGGATAATGGAGTGGAACCAGACTATGCCCCGTGCCCTTCCTCGCTGGATTCTGTATTGCAGGCAACCACTGACTTCGAAATTGTGGGTGAGGAACGCTTCTGTAACCGAGATGTGCCCGTCCGATTGATAGGGTATTATGATGTTTCCGAGCAGGACTACGCATTGATGCACGCATTATTGTATAAACTCACAGGATATGAGTTCTTTGATTGGGAAAAGGCCGCTATGGGTTATGACGAGCACGATATGAGGGGATATGAAGAGATAGAGCGTGCCAGAGAAAGGATAGTCATGGGCGCAGAGGATATAATAGATGACTTATTATTGCCACAACCGATGGAGATAGACTTTGACTTGGTTGGGGGGGAAGGATTTGACGAGAATGCAGTTATGCAATTTATAGAACGGTTCGAGAGTGGCGCGGTACTAACAGGGGGCGAATGAGATGGGACGGCGCATAGAAACAGAAGAGCGGGTCGTGGCGGTGGAATATTTTGACCAAGAGCATAAAGATAGTGGGGGGGCGTATTGTAGTGTCCAGGCTATGTTCCGTGAAGATGACGACGGTGTTGTTGAAGCGTCGTTTGTCGGAGCCTGCGGAACGTTCGTTACTGAGCGCGAATTGGGACTAATGAAGGAAGAGTATTGGCAGAGTGTAGATATAGAGGACGAATATAATTACATGTGGGAAGAACATGCTAAGACGTATAATATTACAGAGCCTGAAGAGCCTGAAAAACCAGAGAATGGATTGAAGGAGTTATTTTATGATGACGATATGAGGCGATTTCAGGAACAAGTTGAGAATTATAAGGCATTAAAAAGACTCTACTTTGACGACCTGGAACGGCAATTGGGAGAGGATGATTTTCCATATGAAGTGCTCACACGAGAGGGAGACTATGCTTTCACTACTGAAGGGGTGGGGCAAATTAAGAATAATTTCTGCAAATCAAATTCTACATACAAAGCGACCACTGACGCGGATTGGCTACTGGATTCTGTTTGTGCAATGTGGGACGCATGGCACGGAAAGGAAGTAAGCGAAGACCAGACAGATAAAATTCAACGGTTGATGCCGTTATTCCCGACATTTGAAGAGTTTGCAAAGCAATTGGAGGTAGAAATATGAGACGAATAAGGAATGATGAAAATGGATACGAGAGAGTGTTTGTGTTATTGTTTGTGATTGGTGTGGGTATAGTCCTGTTCGTGCTCTTACCTATACTAATCGGCTGGGCGTTCATATTTATATGGCAGTTCTTTACCGAGAGCACAGAAACATATTCCCTGCTGTTCAAATGGTTGATGGGTGTCGCAGTCATTATCGTCGTGATAGTGTTGACGGGGATATTCCGACCCCATACTATTGAAAAAGTGGTTGTAGTAACTAAGGATTGGCATTATTATCTGGAGGATTGAAATTGGTTCATCTCAGGCTATTTTCTAAAAACTGGAGAGCATACCAAGTCAGAAAAGAGTTGCAGAAAATAGGAAAAAAGAAGAAATGTGAGAAGGAAGGAGGAACGTGGAAGAACGGAAGATGCAAAGTTATATAAAGATATAAAGATATATCCACCTAGCATATATATCAGGAAGTGAAATATATGGTGTCTGGTAAAGAGGGTGGTGAAAGGCGAAGAAAAATTTTCTTCGCTGTAATTATGGGTGCGGTATTGCTTGCACTTGTATACTACGGCATGGTGTATAAAACTAACGAAGGTGGATTTGATGTGAGTGTTTACATCAGAAGTGTGGACGCTGACGCTGATGTTGAAGAAACGTTCGTATTTACTGGGAATACGCTTGGTGACGGGGTACTAACTGGTTCCGAGGTGGCAATCCCATATGTATCCAATAATACACGATACGAACTATATTTCGAAGTGAAAGCTACCGTATTAAACGAGGGGAATTATAACGTGCAGTATTTTTATGCTGAAAATGGAATAAACGGCACTGTGAAAAATCCCTCTAATAGAGAAGGCTGGGATTTCAGAACTACCCAATTCTCTGGTAGCGAAGTATCTACTACCTCTCATGAAAACGTGCTGCCTGAAGAACAGGTGACGTTTGACCACTCTGGGCAAAGCCGTAGGTTTAAATTTATTGGGCGTGGTTCTGCGATAGGGCAGCCCATATTCGGCAGAAACCTCCACGACGCGCATTTCATAATGTATGTCAAGTTCGAAAGCATGAGCGACCCCAATATCTGGGAGGCTGTGGAGATTACAGTGGTATTGAAAGTCGGTGAGGGTGGAAACCTATTTGTTTCCATTGATTCCGTTGAGGGCACTGCAACGTGAGGTATGGTGGCGGGATTGGACGGGAAAAAATACTATCATGGAACGCACTGCGACCTGATTCCGCTCATAAAATCTCAAGGACTGTTGGTTTCACGAGATGGATATTGTGTCGTTCATAGTGAAACGTTTGAGCCGAGAGACGCCATAGGAGAAAGATTGGCAAAGTGTGGCGTTTATCTTACAGACAATATAGAGGACGCATATTGGTATGCCTATGACGCATCAAAGGGCGTTGGTGGCCGCCCTGAACTTCTTGAGATGGCAGAACCAGATTGGAATAAAACGTGTATTGTAGAGGTTAAATTGCCTGAAAGCATCGTGGTCGGGTCTGACGGCTATGGCGCGTTCATGACTGAAGACCAAGACATACCGCCAGATTACATCTCAAAGATATATCATCCAGACGATTTGAGGGAATATCGGGAGATGTAATATGGATAGAGCACTTCTCAGGCAGGAAATAGATGGTATGGTCAAGGAACTACTATCCTTGCCTGGTGTCAATGAAGTGTGTCTATACGGTTCTGCATTGCCGTATCTCCGAGGAGAAAGCGAGAAATTGCCACGCGATATTGACCTCTGGGTGTGGGCTGACGAGAACATGCCTGACGACATTGCCATGAAGATAATAGAGGACTATCCAGAACGATTCGACATAAAACTGGCCGATGATACGGGCGCGATTCCGTCAATGGTCGCGTTCGTAGACCGATACACGTTCGATGACCAAAGATTTATGTCCGAGGACGCCTTTATGGGTATGGAGTGTTATGCCAATCTACAGAGTGCGGTTTAGCACGTTGAACGAGAAACCCCACACGCTTTAGCGGTGGGATGAGAGCGAAAGTAAAATATATATAGTGGGAGGTATATAATCAATGACTATGAATAGGTCACTTAGAATTATCGCCCTAATCTGCGCATTATTTCTTGTATGGGCGGTGTTCACAGAGGGATACATCTTATACAGAGAGGAAGGGGGAGAACTAATGTCTAATTATGTGGAGTGGGGTAGCGTGCCATACTTTATCATGCCGCCTGAAAGGATTACTAACTCTGAAGCTGAAGGGCTGAACTATACCACCCCGCACATTTACGGCAATTACGTCAGTTATGTGGACGATTACAACGATATTCATATGTACAACATACTGACTGAAGTGAATTCCATTGTGGCGCAGAATGATACGGTGAATTATAACAATCCTACGGTATGGCAGAATTACATCACATATGACGCATTTGATTTGTTTGACACATACTTGTACAATATTACCTCTAACGCCTCTAAGATGGTCGACGCTATCCAGGCAGACCAATGGCGACACTCGCACATGTATGAAGGAAGGGTGTGCGCCAGGAATGGGGATAGGGATATTAGGCTTTATAACATAGCAACCAACACGTCCAGTATTGTATATACTACGCCGAATACTTTTACTAATGTGCAATACCCTAAGCTTAGTGACGATTACATACTATTCATGGAATGGAGAAGGGGTGCTACAAGCTTTGACAGGCTGGTACTCTATGATATTATCGGCTCTGGGTCGTCTGTTATCGTGAGTGTGGGCGGGACTACTACTCAATTACAGGACTGGATGATTCATGGGGAACATGTACTATATTCCACTCTAAGTGGCGGAGTCACTAGAGTTTATTTATATAATATTAGCGACGCCAGCACGATTGACCTCTCTGCGGCATCACCTTATTCGTCTAATACGAGAGAGGACTCCTCGGTATATAATAACCTCGCAATCTGGAACGCTATGTACAATGGCAGTTGGCACATGGAACTGTATGATTCGATTTCTGACGAGTTCCTAATGCTCACCCATGAAAACGCAACCAGTGGCCGCATGCCCAGGCTCTATATGGATGCGGAAGGAAACGCTACATTAGTATACCACAGAACTGAAGACGGATATACGGACATCTGGAAGATAGACATTAGAACCAGCTTGCCAGTGTATGACACGAACCCGCCTGAGATAGTACATGAACAGACCGCCTTGTGGTGGAACACCACTGTACCCATACCCATAACTGCGAATGTCTCAGACAATGTTTCAGTAGATACGGTGTTGCTCTTTTATAAAAATGTCAATGACACAGAGTATTGGAGTACAAGCATGAGTCTAGTCAGTGGCAACATGTCAGTCGGTAATTGGAGCGCGTATATCCCGACCCAATCTGAAAGCGGGTTCGTATATTACTATATCTGGGCAAATGACACAAGCGATAATTTCAATACTTCCGCTACCTACATGGTTAATATAGACGGAGACGCACCCATTATCACACATACACCCATCACAGAAGCGGAAATCTATGAAGAAATTTATATCGTTGCCAACATTACTGATAACCAGGGCATTGTAGTAGTCCAGATTTCATACAAAGGCGTCGGGGAACTAACGTTCGTCAATATCACAGCACTCCAACTCAGTGGAAATACTACAGAAGGACGGTGGGGTGCTACCATCCCAGCACAATCTGAAGACGGGAATTTAGAATATTATATCTCTGCAACTGACCTGAGCGACAACTACGGACAGACAGATACGTTCACCGTCAGTATTCTGGACGAAGATGAAAATGGAAACGATGATGAAGACGACAACGGCAATGGTGGCATTATAATCGAGGGGAAAATAATTTATAATATCCCAACTATTACACTCATGGGCGTGGCGACTGCCATGTTAATAGGTATAGGGCTGTACTTATACATAGTGCCGCCTGAAAACAGACGAGACTGGGACGATTATTTCTGGTAGGTGGCTAGATGGACTGGAAACTCGTGGATAGAGACGTTCTGCCACGATATATATGGTTCTGGATGCTAGTTGTTGGCTTCCTGGGATACGCCATCGGCAGGATAGGAAGCATTCTGTGGGGCTACATGGATATAATGCACCACTGGGTTCCAGCGATATTCATAATAGGTATTTCACCGTTCCTTCAGAAACATTGGTGGTGGGTGCTCGTGCTGGCGTTCGGCATCGGGTTCCTTATATCTGACCTTGACGATTTCATCAATCTGCGCTTCTGGGGAGTGGATACCGCAGAGCCTAGGTTCTGGGGTGTTGATTGATTACTTTTTCGACTTATTATAAAAGATTACCACACCAACTATTATTATGGCTATTAGCGAGATAATCATTATGTTCTGGGGTGTAGCCAATGAAGTAGACGAAACCGTGATAGTTTGAGAAGAGAAACCTGTTATCTTGAATACATAATAGCCGCCTTCTATCCCGCTTCCAGCACCTTCTATGTCTTTATATTTGTTGTCAAGACCTTCATAATTGACGGCATCGCTTACTGTGAAATTGGTTTTCTCCTGAGTGCCGATGAATTCATCCACAAAGGCTTTGTTCACAAGAATTATGACATTGTTCGTTGCTTTAGCGTCCGTTGCTGTGATGGTTAATTCCTTTTTCATAGAACTGTAATCGAGAACGACAGAATCCACAGGGCTGGCGGCATTCACGACCATTACGGCGAACGGCTCATAGCCCTCGACGTATATGAAATCTACCGCGCCAGTGCCGACGTTCTGAGCACTGCCGATGTGTTGCTCGTAATCCACTGGAATATCTATCCCAAGGTCTGGGACTTGACCGAGCGTGCTCGATGAAAGTAGCACGCAGAATACCAACGCCAGCATTGTTGAAACCATTATTTTTCTCATGTTTCCACCACATTTATGTGATTGTAAGGTGTAATTGAGATGAAGATATAAAAAGCTATTGGTGCAAAGCACTTATTGAAATTGATGCGGGGCGGCATAAAAACGATGCGCACGCCACACCCCCTCGTAACGTTACGAGTGTTATGACGGCATATTTCTAACGAGCGTTAGTTTATAGCCAGTGCCCCATCATAACGGATGACGGATGACGTAACGAGCATAACCCGCGCATAACTTGTCTAAAAATAACGGGCGTTAGTTTAGTGCCAGAAGGAGTGTGCATATTGTCACGACCCGTTCGCCAAGGAAGCCCACGAACTTCAGTCGTGGGAGTATGTCAGAGGCTATTATATATTATATTTTTCTGACCGTTCCATAAGATTTACCCAAATAGGACATTATAATCCCCCTGGCACTCATTTCCTGCATCATTGCCGAGCACCTCTTCCATTGCTGGAAAATGAACCTCTCGACTCAGACAGGCGTTTCCGTTCTCCGTCGAACTGACGGCGAGCCTTTCAAGATTTATAGAGGCGTTTAAGTCTCTATCAATCAAGAAGTTGCACGACGGGCATTTGAAAACGCGGTCTGACAATTTCAAATCGGCATGAACTTTGCCACAGTTAGAGCATAACTTACTGGACGGGAAGAATCTATCTGCCGTGACCAGGCGAGAGCCATACCATTCGGATTTATATTGTATCTGCCGATAGAACTCACCCACGCCTGCATCGCTGATAGACTTGGCGAGCCTTGGGTTCTTCAGCATATTCGCCACTGCAAGGTCTTCCATACCAATGACCGACTTGGTTCTCGTCAGCATGGTCGTCGCCTTATGTGTAGCGTCTTTCCGAACGTTCGCTATCCTATACTCCAACTTTCCGAGTTTCCTAACCGCCTTTCTCCGATTATTACTTCCTTTTTTCTTTCTCGACACCTCTCTGTTAAGTCTCTTTTTCTTACGCTCAAATCTCCGATACGCTCTTGGATTCTCAATGATTACACCATCCGAACAATGCGCCAGTTTATTACCGACACACAAATCTATGCCAACCGTAGGATTGGTATTCTCTGGAACTGAAATAGCCTCCTCAACCTGAAGCGATACGAACCAATGACCTGCCTTCTCCGATACTGTGGCCGATAATACCTTCGCATCACATGGCAAGTAGTTCTTCTCTTTTAATCGGATTCTACCGAGGCGGGGTAATTGAACCACCCCTGCTTCAACCCTGATTGCTCCAGTCAGCCTGAATGACCCCACGCCACGCCTCCTTGACTTGAACCTGGGATGCTTTGTTTGTTTCCTGAAAAGAGAGGCATAGCCCTTATCCAAGTCTCTCAACGCCTCTTGAGGTGCGCACTTGGATACGCCATACATCCATGACAAGCTTGATTTCTTCAGTTGGTTCAACTCCCTGTGTAAATCTATGGCCGTTGGATACTTCACTTGAGGTACAGGCAATTGATTCATGCGATACGCCGTCTCCTTACGTTCCAGACCCCAATTATAAGCAAACCTCGAAGCCCCACAGTGTTGCAATAGCAACGTCCGTTGCTTTTTATTCGGTTTCAACACCGTCTTATACGCTTTCCGTACCTGCATCACTACACCAAGACTATCACAACTTCTTTCCCTATCCAGTCTTTCGGAACAGCAACGATAACGCCCTGCTCAACCGCTCAGATTCTCGGTCTATATCGGCAAGAAGGTGCTGACGCCACACATCAACTTCATTATCAATATCGTCAGGCTCTGGAACGGTATCACACTTGGGAAAGACATAGACCGAAACGACTTTTACCTGGATTCTGCCGTCAGAAAGCGCAGTTACAAGCGCATGGTTCGTCATTGAAATCTCTTGGGTTGTGGAAACGTAGGGGCGTTCTTTCTGAGGTGTCTTCGGTACTTCCTTCAACGCTTCCTCTGTAACATCCAATGTTTTCTCTACCTGCTCAACTTCGGCGGGGTCAGAGAATAGAGTGGCCTGCTTTCTTCCCATTGATTATTCCTCCTTTGAAATGTTCCTGGCGCGACCTTGGAACGAGACCTGCTCGGAAGGATATTCCTGCCAGCCCGTCCATCTCTCCTTGACCTCGCCTGTGTCCTCGCCCGTGTCCTTGTCCTTGACCTTCACGCTGATTTTACGCCGCCAGAATATCTTGAAATCGCCTATATTCAACTCATATAGGTTTATCGGGCGGTCTGAGAATAGGTTCAGGCCGACCTCGCCCCGTATCTCAATTTCGGACGGCGGGTTCGTCGTCTTGTTCTCAAGCAAGAGCCTTCCAGTCTTAGTTACTATTACTTTAGTCGCTTGTATCTGCGTCCACATCTTCATTACCTCCGTTGAACATATCCCACATATCGAAAAAATAGCTATCATTAGTTAGCCTGCCTTCACTATAATAATCGCTGTGCGAATATCGTGTCTGAACGTTCGGCTTCTTTACGACGGACAGAACGCGGTCTATGATTGTGTCGGTGCTGTCTATGAATCGCTCGTTGGGGAGAGGATAAAATAGAAGCGTTATCTCCTTGGCGGATATGAATATTGACCCAGAACACGCCTCCTTTTTATCGGCGTTGAAGTAACTGAAGTCGTATTTCCAAGACGAGGTGATATAGGATAGACCCCGCATTGTCAGAAAACGATGAATTACCCGCCAATCATCAAACTCACCCGTTATGGTCACGGTCTTGGAGAGGCGCGTCGGCTGTTCCATGCTCACGCCACCTCTTGAGTTTCTTCGTAGATGCGTCTTGAATATTCCTTGGACGCGCTATCTATAGCACTATTATGTATTAGTTCTGCCAGCTTGTCCAATTCTCTAATGCGGCCTATGAACATGCGCCTCACTTTCTCCCGCTCTGAAGGGAGGGTCTGCCTCAACGATTTCTTCCACTGAATTTTCAATATCTGTTTTCTCCTGGCGATGTACTTCAACAAGTCCTCGCCAGTGATGGATTTCAAGGTCATCACGCCACCTTCTTGATATAAGCATACGGCGGGGTTATCGTGCTGATGGATAAGCCGCCAGAGATTGCCTTGAACAACCTGTTCCTCGCCTTCTCGATTTCAACGGGCGTTAGAAACTTACGCTTGGCATCGGGGTCGACCTTCAGCGTGTCGAACTCTATAACCCAGAAATCCGCATTAGAGCCTATCCATATCTTAGCCAATTTCAGCAAAGGCGCGTGCTCTGGCATTATGTTGGGGTCATCAAGAAACTTGAAACCTTCCTCCTCATATAATATCTCCTCGCGGCCTTCCCAATCACCTATGTTCTCAAGATACGGCGGCTCTTTCAACTGAATGTCCGCAATATGAACACCCCCGAACCGATACTGCATGGAAGTCGCGTCCAGAATATCCCCCGCCTTGAACTTCCGTGCGTAGTCCTCTTTCCAAGTCCGCCTCGTCTTGCTCTTGGCCTTAGCAACAACCGCAGGGGTCGTGTGTGCCATGCTTATTGCTCTTGCCATTTCAATGCCTCCCGATAAAAAATGCAAACTCTGAATCTTCTCTTGCTAGTTTGTCTATTGCTTCCTTCGTCATCTGTTGAAATTCATCAAGGGTCATGCCCCAAACCTCATCCCCATTGAGTTTGTTCCATTCCTCTTGCAGTTCAGCATCGGTCTTTACAACATAGTGCTTTGCCATTTCAATCCCTCCGCTACTTCCATCTCAGCACAGCAAGTACAACAGGTGTTCTCCTCGCTACGGCAAGCAAAGACCAAGACGTTATGGCCTGCCTCTGGGCTGTACCCTTGCAGTAGTTCTAGATGCTTACATTTATATACACCGTCCTTGCGCTTCTTTATGCACCCTTTATCTGTTATCTCTTTCTTATCCATTATGTTTTCCATCTCTTATCATCTCCTTTATGTTCTCATTTCTGACTTGCAATATTCGTTCATTGACGAATGATATTAGTTCATTGACATCTTCGACGCCCATATTATAAAGCCACTTTACCAGGGCGACATTACTCCTATATTGTTTAACACTCATATCAACTAAATTTGTGCCGATTATTTCTATAGAGGACGATATATGTTTCCCACGAATGACGCTGATTTCAAGTAGGGGGAGTGCCCCATTATAAGCGCGAATCGTTGACTCGCCCATGCGTTTTATTTTTATGTCCATGCCTAATCATCTCCTTTTATCCATTCTTTCTCGTTTTTTCTCTTGATTATAATATAACCTTTTAGGCGCAACTCAATAATCTTAGATAGGGGGAGGCCAGTTTCCTTCTTTATCGCTTTTAATTCGTTATGCAATTCCTCGTCCATCGTGAAACATACTTGTATTTTTCGTGCCATTTTATTCACCGCCACCAGTTCCAATCTCTTGAACCTCTATTTGTCCAACACGGGCAATCTCATTCCATATGCAAATAGGTATCCGAACTATGATTTCGTTCCCCGACACTTCAAACCATGCATTAGGTATTTGTAAAAGCACAGCATCAGCATCGTAGCAATGCATATAGAAATGGTGGTTCTTACCTTCTTCGTTTGATTCGGATAAGGTCATTTTAGTGGGCATTACATTTTACCCCCCTCTTATTTCCACTTCGGGCATCTCTAGTTGAGGGAAAAAATGCGCCCCGCATTGAAGGCATTCAATCTCCTCACCATAGCTTACCCATCTGGTTTCCCCGTTGCATGAAGGACACCAGATTTTTATTGATGCTGTTTTCTTATTCTTTTCCATTCTCAACCACCGTTACTTTTATTACTCTCGCTGGCGTATCCATTGTTTTCCTCCTGCCTCCTGAATAATCTCTAACCTGACCTGCATCAGCAACTCTCCGAGCAGGTTACTACTGTTCGGCAACGCACCGCCCCAGAACTTATCTGTCGGAGAATTCTCAAATATTTCAGCGTCGCCCGTGTCTATAAGTGCTTGTCGTAATTCTGGGTTCTGCGAGAACTTGGCACGAAGTCCTGTTAGCATGACACCGACCTTGGCTTCAGCCCAACCAGGGCGCATTTCGTTACTGCGCAACGCCCTCCCTGCTTTCATGGCGTGGTATGGCTTGGGTGCGCTGGCAATCCAGCTTCGCACTTGCTCGTCTTTAGCCTTCTGAGACTGGTAATAGTGCTCGTTGCTTGAGTATTCTATTCCATCTACCACTTGCTTCGCAGGATGGAAGTTCGACATCCAGCCATATTTCCGCGTTCTAATATAGAAACCGATTCGCTCACTCAACGCTCTCACCGCCAAACATACAATGACCTCTTGAACTGATGACTATCTGTGGGCAATTACATGAACCGTTATTGTTGTTCTCACATTTTTTATTTAGGCACAATCTGACCTCGGCCATCATGCATCACCGCCGTTCTTACCATGCTTCGGGCAATAATCTTTCCCATTTTCATATACCCAGCCGTGTATTTTCAATGAGAATCTTGCCTCGGATATTTCAGTGGTGTATGCGTAAGTTTTAGTTTCGCAGTATGGTACATCACATTGTATGACTATGGCGTTTCCCCACATTTTTACTCACCGCCCCATGCTTTTACATCGAGGTCACTCTTATATTCCGTACACAGAAAACAATCCAATACACAATAAGACTTATGAACACAATTCCCCTGAAATTCGGGGTCTTTCATTACTTTACTCGCCATACATCCGTTAGGGCAAGTGACTACCAAGAAATTCGGTCTTTCTTTAATCCCCATAGGGATTTCGCAGATTGCACAATCCATCACGCATCACCGCCCTTCCTCATAGCTTTCTCAATCTTTTCATAGCACCAGGCATCACTCTTCATTGGGCACGTCTCAATATCTTCGCATTGGACACCGCCATATTTACAACCAGTGTCATATACCTTCCATTTTCTAAACGGGCATTGAATTTTCATTTTTATTCGACTCTCCACCCTGGGTTCCTCGTATGTCACTGGTTTTCCGTGAGCAATGGCATAATTTATTTCGCTTCGAGTTGATTCACCAATATATCCGTTGATATTGAGAACGTGGACTCTATCTGCCATGTCAATCTTTCGTTTATGAACCTCGTCAACCAATTCCATGACTCCTTCTTGGTCGCCGATATGGGACATCCCAGAACCTTTATCATATGTGTCTGGTAATGCGCACCAAGAAAGCACGATTACGCCTTGCTTGGTCAGTTCCCACTGCTTGATTAGCATTTCCTCTGTGTATCTGGTTGAACCGCATAGACATACGATTGTTGGTTTCTTTACCATATTCAATCCTCTCCTTGCCCTGTTAGTTCCTCGCGGTACTCGCCTATCTTAAACAGGAGTGCTTCGGCTTCCTCTGCTCTTTTTTTCCAGAGTACCGCAGAGTTCTCGGCCTTGACCATGCGCTGATAGATTTCAGCGAGCGTTAGTTTTTCCTTGTCTACGATTTTCGCCAGACTTCCTAGTTCGCCTGTTCTTTCTATTTCCGCTTGCTGTTGCTCAAATTCGTTTAACATATCCTGATTGGCAACATCTGGGGGCATATCGTTTGATAGATGGTGGTCTCTATTTGTTCTCTTGTCCTTGAACTCTATGGTTCTAATATGCTTTCTTTCGTCTGGCATACTATATCTGATGTATACTTTATAGTTCTTGGTTTCTCCAATTAGCACCGCACCGCCGCTCATGGTTTTACCTCCTTATTTATCTTGTACCAACAGGGCTGGCAAAGGCTTTTTATGATTTTTTTATGGGACTTGACGAATATCTCAGCCTTCTCTGGACATAAACTGCACCCAATGACTACCTTATCTGCGGTATTTACAACTATGTGTTGTATTTCGCTTACGGGCACGCCTATTATCCCGTGCACCTCCATTTCCCATTCTATGTTTTCCACCAACTCTACGCCACTGATATGCTCCAAGTCCATCCACGATATTGTCAGGGTCTTTGTTTCTTTATTCCATTCCATCTATTCCACCTCCTCAATAGGTTCCTCTTCTCTTTTTTCATTCTCTTTACATTTTAGTGGACAGGTTTCACATCTTTCTTTACGGCAAATATTTACTAATCTAGCAATACCATACTCATCCCTAATATGGATTTGTAGTCTATCGCTGGATTCTTTATTGAAGCCCAAGACGCCTAGTGTTTCTAATCGTTCTATGAGTTTCCACATTTTCTTGTATTCACTCTGTTTTTCTCCCATCAATTTACCGTCCTTTAGTTGTAACATCTATTTTCACCTCTTTTTTACATACTGCCCATGACCGTGCGTGCAAATATATGCCACCATATCTTGATTTTTCCCGTAGTATATGTGCTTCCCAGAGGGCGTTGTGTGCCTCGGATGGCACTGTCGACCACACGTATTGCATTTTACTTTAACCATCTGTTTCCTCCTCCTTCTCGAAGTCTTCCTTGACCATACCGTAAAACTTGAACGCACGATGACCTGTTTCAAAGGCATGGTCTATCGGGTCTGCAACCGTCCAGCCGCACGTCTCACAAACCAGTTGGCTCTGTTCTAGCATTCATTTCACCGTCCTTCTGGGGGTGGTTTCCAACTCTGAAAATAACCCCACCCTATCTTTGAATTTATGCCGTTCGTCCAATGTAGCGACAATCTGTTCTCCATTTCCAGACATCATCTTGCCCTTACGCATCCGAAAGTTTTTTCGTATGAAGTGCCATTCATATCTATCACCGTCGACACGATGGAGTTCGGCTCGATGAAAAGGAATTATCACGCCCTTTCTACATAATAAATAAAAATCCTGGCATCCCGTATTATAACTACTGCGATTATGTTCGATAGACCATACTTGTGTCTGTGCCATCTCAATCCACCTCGCCGCATCTTGGGCAATAGGTGTATGGGACAGGCGTGCCGTCGCCACACTCATCGCAACAATCTTCCATGATTGTGCCACATATCGGGCATGGTTTTCCGTCTTCTATTTCAATTTGGAGACGGCCAGCGTTTGCTTTTTCATGCTCTTCAGCCGTCCTATATTTGAACGGCAACAATCTTAAGTGGGGACAGACTATCCAGCCAACAATCTTATCGTGGGGGAATTGAATGCACGCTGATGAGGGTGTGTCCACTCCGTCATAATTAAAATGTGCCGTTGCGTCACATTCCTGGGGTGGCAATCCATCATTATCCTCTAAAGCACATCTTAGCCCACATTGGCCTGCATGGATTTCAAATTCTTTATTTGTGGAAGCACGTCCATCTGTGGGGTCGTATTTCTCACAATGTAGCTTAAACACCTTACAAGATAAGGGCGATAAAAAATTCATTTTTCCGTCGCAATTCATATTGGGTTTTATGCAAGAGGCTTTGTTATGGTGTTTGCAAATAAGATTGTTCCAACTTCGCTCAACATCTTTTTCCATTTGTCGAACTATATATTCATTCTCACCTTCGCTCATTTAGTCCGCCGCCTTGAGATACCTCTTTCCTTCTTCGCTGTCAATATCAACGCCCGTTGATTTCTTGAACTTAGTGGCATTGATGTAAGTGAAATATTCGTCCCCGCAACAATAACACATGGCTTGAGCCAGGTATTCTACCTCACCGCAGAGAGGACACTCCCTCGTAAGCTTGTTCTTATCACGATAATGCCACTTATGAAATCTAATCTTACAGCGTATTGGTTTTTTCATGGCCTATCCACCCCGCTATACCAATCATATATCCTTAATTGAGTCGGCCATTTGAGGAAGTTCTGGGCATCGAATATTTCAGATTGGCCTATATCCAATTCTCCAAGACTTACCGTATCTCGTAATATCACATCAATACTATATTTCTTTGAAATCGAGTGATAGTTTATTTCAATTCTATAACGTTTGTTGTTCGCGCATAATACTTCACCAGAATTATATGGGCGGTCTATATCTTTAGTCAAATCAAGGAAAGCACCGACCATCCTTTCTTTAATTATATCCCACTTTTTCTCAGCTTCTTCTATGCTCGTATGTTCACTTTCAAGAGATACGATTGTGTGGCTTTCACTCATGGTATCACTCCGTTCCAACATTCCATGTTCCCATGTTTTTAAGTTGTTCAATTTCGATTCTGCCAGTTCCTTTGCATTTGGGGCACTCATTTAGCATATTTATCATGCCCATCCCATTGCATTTTTTACAGGTTTCTTTCATTTCGCTACACTCTCCTTGACCATTTCTGTCAGTTTATCCTCGAAGAACTTGATGTAATTCCTCAACCCCTTATCTCTCCGCTCTATGGCGTCCTTGGCTATGAAATGGGCTACCTCAATCCAATCATACCAATTATCTCTGACCTCTTCGGGGAAATCAAGATACGTGGGGGCGTGAGTGGCATAGTCATAGCACCGCGCTAAACAGTAAAGGTCGCATGATTTCTCGCCTGTCGGAATGTTGGAGATGTATTGTATGCCGTGAGTGAGTTCGTGAGCAATGAGCCACAAATCAGCGTCTTTCACCAGGCGTATGCGTATTTCGTGGTCGTCTATGCTTACGAAATGACCGCCGTATAAGGTCATATCTCCCTCAAGACCGACAATTATCGTCCTCTCCCAATACTCTGGAAAGTGCTCAACCACCATTCTCATTTTCTCCATGATACCATTACGATGCTCGCGGGGGAAATGCTTGGTGAACCGAACATTGGCCTTGCCTGCCGCATAGTCGCCCGTTTCTATAAGGCGGGTTTGAATCTCCATTAGTCCTCACCACATATAATATCGACCCAAAGCTTCATCTGTTTTAACTTCCTTCGGTTCCACCAATCCTGATACCAGGCATTCACCAGACTAGAAACTTTAGAGACCATTCTATTTCACGTCCTTGTCCTTGAACTCTTTCCTACAACAGTAACACTTGTTGGTTTTCTCCATCGCCTTGGTTTCCTTATTGTAATATTCCGCCTGGGGATGCTTCAATAGAGCGCAGGCGTCCTCTACCGTGCTTATTGCAGGATTGTCGACCTCGATTATCAAATCCTTGATGACGGCCTCCAGTTCCGATATGCGCTCACCCAGCCCCAGTGTGTCCAACTGAACCTGCTTGCCTTTCGGCTCTAGCTTCTGGATTAAATGCCACTCTATCAATTCCAGTATGGCTTCCGTCCTGCCTTTCAGGGTATGATAGGTGGGCAAATCCAGCCCAGGCTCGTTCAGGTGCTTTATCGCATCCTGCAATTGCTCGAACAGGGCTTTCCTTAGTTCCTTTTCAATCGGTGTCTCGACCATCCTCTAACCGCCGTTGTCTTTCCTCTATCTTCCTGTTGTGTTCCTGAAAGGCTTCTCTGAGCATTTTTTCCTGTTTTTCCAAGTCGGCTCTCCATTCTTCTGGCATTACCTCTTTCATTTCCTTGATGCATTCCCCGCATACATAGAACTCGTTCAATCTGCTCATCTCGCACCCGTGCTTGGGGCAATACTTGACAGGGTAGATTTCCATATCATCGAATTCCACTTCAAATTGCTTCTCAACGAGCGTTAGACCCTGCTTTTCAAGCCCTTCTTGGTCAACTATACCGCCGTGTTGCTGTATGCCACAACTCTGTATCTTCCCGCCCTTGTCGACTGTTTTCCATAGGGTTATTTTTTTCATCTAATCATACTCCTGGGATGTACATTGTACACCGTTTGCAACTGCCGCAAGTTACTTTGCTCATGTCGTCAGTATAATTCTTTCCTTCAACGAGAATGCCGCAAGCAGATATGGTATCATTGGTTGGCTTATAGGTATGTTTGCGTAAATGAACCGCACCACTGCTTTTTTTCGTGGAATTTGCCTCTACAATAGAATGAATGATATTGCTCCTGCTCTGGCGTAATTTGGAACAGTCTAGGCATTTACAGTGAGCGGTGGTGTCGACATTACTAATCTTAATTCTCAAACCACTGTCTGAGCAATGAACTCGAACTCTTGCACATGAGCCATCATCAATCAAATATACATCCTCTGGGCATATACAGAAATCACCCCCTGCATGCCACAAACAATCATAATTATAGCAGTGTGGCGGTTTATTTTTGAATGCGTCGGTTACATCGACCCACCCGACAATTTCCCAATCATACCCAAGTTCGGTTATGGCGTCCCTCAGTTCTTTATTAGAGAAAGCACTATGCGTTTCCACAAAGATAGAACGATTCCGCTCAAAGCCTACTCGGATGATGGACATGCAACCTCAACCTCCTTTGTCTTCTTGCACTTGGGATAGCGGGAACAGCCGTAGAACGACCCGCCCGTTTTCCTGTTCGTCCGTTTTACCAACGTGCCGCCGCAGGTGCAGGGGTGATAGTCTCTACCATGAGCCGCACAGTATTCCACAAAGGCCGTATGCGATAATTCGTCAGCTTTCTCGTTCTGCTCTCGCGGTATCCACTCGAAGGACACGGACACGCCGTTCTGCTTCACTACCTTTGCCATCGATGTTGCTAATTTATAGAAGTGGCGGATTCTATCGGAATTGACATTATATCTGCCGTTCATTTGTTTGATTGCCAACTGAGAGTCGCCGTAGACTACCAACTTGTCGCCGCTCTTGAGAGTGTCCCTGGCGAGTTGCAGTCCCATCAACATCGCATTGTATTCCGCCACGTTGTTCGTGACGCCTTCTCCCTCTCCTATGTTGCCATACTCCTGGGCAATTACTTCTTTGCCACGAAGCAGGACAAAGCCCCATGTCCCTATCCCGCCTGGGTTCTTCGGCTCGCATGCGCCATCGAAATAGAGAGAATAGGCGTCCATATTATTTGGCCTCCTGCTTGGGTAGAACGTGCGGCCTGCGGTTCTTGAACTTGAACACGTATGCTTTCTCCCTCTCTATTATATCTAGAACCTCATCCTTGTGCTTATCTTCGAGCAACACACGAATCACGTCCAAGTCGGATGCCGATACTTTCTGATATGGCATGCACCCAACACCTCTAGGAAAAGTCATCGTCATCATCCCTTGTTCCGAATAAGGGGGCTTTTCTGGCTTGTTCGTGGGTGCAATGAACACACCCCATAGCTTCCACGCGAGCCATGAAATCCTTGAACGATAGTTGTTTTAGTTCTTCTGTATGTTTATCGCATATGGAAGGATGGAGCACTTCCAGAACTCGCTTGTTCCAGCCTGGGTCTGGGATTTGCTCGACCAGTTCCCACATCTCTTCTGTGCTTTGACCGTTCATGGTTTCCACAGTGCCGTCCCCATTGAGGAAAATTATCTCGTGAGTATTGCTACCATCGTCCCCCACTGGGATTGCATACCAATAGCCATATTTATCGTTCGCCATAGGCTCACCCGAACATTATGTCTGTATGTCTATCCTGTTTCTGACGCTCGTTAGTTTTATCCGTCTGGGGGAGTGTCGGATTGTATTTCCACCCCGATGGAGTTCTGACAAGCTGATTGTTGTCTATCAAGACTTCCAGCATGTCAATGAGTGGAGTTAAGTGCCCTTCCTCGTGCATAAACTCTATATCCGCCAAGTATCTCCGCTCGTGTATGTCCTTAGCAACGAGCGTTAGTTCTCGGACGGTTAGTTCCCCGTCCGTTTCTCGTCTGTGCTTACTTCTAGCCTGCATTGTGGTTATCACCTCTTTTTCTTTTTCTCAGACCAACCGCATCTGGGGCAGTATAAGTTGTTCTCCTTTGGCTTTGTGGGATTGTTCATGGGCTTGACTGCCTTGCCCATCTTGGCGACACCGCCGCACTGCTTACATCTTGCCATGTTATTTCCTCCACTGCCACAAGGACTTCTTTTTCTTTACTGGTTCTGGCTTGACTGGTTTCTTGCCCTTTTTCTTAAAGGTGGGGGTGGTTTGACGCTTGATGGTGAAATCGAATTGCTTAGAGAACCATTCCCCTATCACCTTAGCTACCTCGTCATAAGGGGGGCAATCGTCCCAAGCATCTATTATTTCTTGGAACTCAGCGTCCTCTAATTCAATATCTAGTATATCCTCAATGTCGCTCTTGTCCAATTCCATACTTACTGCCTTACTTATTGCCATTTCATATCCTCCTTATACCGCCACACGCCGAGCATTTCATGTAACCTGGCATCTGATTCATGGTTGCGTGACAGTACCAGCAAGAGTGTATTGTGTCTATGACGGTGGGGGGTTGTTCTTTTACCGCATTGCTCGAATTTTCTTCAGGCACAGGCGGCAAACATTCACTACAAGCCCATTTCCTGCCCGTTCTTTGAAGGAACTCCTTCTTGCGCGTCCTTCCGCATACAACACATGTCTTGCGCTTAATTTTAGCCTTTCTACCCATTCAAATCAACTCCTAGTATCCTACTTAGGTTCACTTTCAATCTCACATCAGGATAATCATCCTGCAAACTACCTATCAATGACTGTAATTCCAAAGAAGTCGGCTCTGGAAGCTTATTCTCACCGCTATCAGCACCGATGTAGATTATATCTGGTTTGGCGATTGAGACTAACTTCAGCAACCGCACCTTCTCGAACTTCAACACTGGTTCTATAGTCAGTTGAGTCCTGAACCTCGTGCGTTCTTTTATCTCTTCCAGCGCAATCGCACGCTCTATCGGCGACGGGGCTTTGCTAATATTAGTAACTATTACTGTATTGTCCGTCTCTATCGTAGTCCCAAGAATACTTTTTCTCGGAAACTTGTCCAGAAAGTCAAGCATCCGTGTCGGGTTCTTGCTCTGGAACAAGTAGGTGTTATCTGGGTACTCGTTGCAAGCCGCCAGTATCTTATCTATATCCTTTGATTTCACTGGTTGCTGGAACATATCATTACAGTTGCACACAAATATCGTCTTGCCCGTGCCTGTCTTACCTTTCAGTGCTTCGGGTATCAATCGAATATCGCCACTGTATCGCTCCTTCAAGAACGGTATCGTGAAGTCCTTGACATAGCAATAGATACACTCATGCCTGCAACCACCGCCAATGCTATTGTGGGTATGATGCCCTTTAAACATATTCCCCGCGCTCTTATTCACTTTCATCATTCACCTCGACTTTTTCTATCTTCACATAGTCTCCTTTCACTATACCCTCGTCTTTAGGAATAGACACGAGTAGCTGTCCTGTGCCTTTGACATGATATACCTTACGTATTATTGCCATATTATCGAGTGTGATATAGTATTAACCTATATTAAGGTTTGCACTGGATTTTCTAACCGTCGTTAGTTTCCTGCTTTTTCGACCTCTTTTCCCATTCGCAGGGAGATTGTTTTTATTACGCCAGTAGGCTATCGCTGACCCATACTTGCCCACTGCTTCTCCAATCTGTTTATCGTTACATCCTTGTATGTAGAGGGTAAGACGCTTCCGAAGTTCCTCGGTTCTTATCGCTTCCCAGTTGTCAGTTGAGGACGGAGTGTAACGACCCCCTAATTCTGTGGGGTTGAGGGCTATGTTATGTTTTCTCATCACCATATCTATTATATCATGCACATCGCCTAATTCACGAAGTATGTCTGATTTGTTATAGTATGTGTCCAATACACGATGTATGCGTTGTGCCAATACCTCATAGGTATGCTTAATAGTATTAGTTTGTCGGGGATTCGATGGTAGATTATTTTTCTTACGCCAGTAGGCTATCGTTCTCGGTGCTCTGCCCAGTGCTCTGCTAATCTGCCTATCATTCAGCCCCCACTCAAAGAGGGTAAGTCGCAACCGAAGTTCCTCAGCTTTTATCGCTTTCCATTTGGATGATTGTTTGTAAACAGCGAGGTCAGCGAGGTGTTTCTTATGCTCTTTATTATTGAGTTGTCTTGGCATTGCCGTTCTCCGTTCTAACCGTCGTTACTTTCCTGCTTTTTCGGCTTCAACACCAGCGTCTTGCCAGTCCGACACATCTGAAGCGTTACCTTCTGGTTCTGCTTCCCATCTATCTCGACATCTACACACTCGCCGTCCTTCAGGTTCTTGCCCTTCTTGACAAGTTCTTCGCCTTTGGTCATGCTATCACTCCTCTTGCTTCTTGCTCTTTCCTCGCTTCGGCCTCTCTAACACTACAGGCTCAGGCTCGTCAGGCTCCCCGCCCAATGGAAGTTTGTCCTGCGTGGGTTCTTCCAATTCGGGCATTGTTTCGGGAATTACCCCATCGGGGCTTTGTTCTTCAGCACCCGTTACTGCCTGTTCCTCGGCCTTAGCCGCCTCGTCCTGTTGCTGTTCCCAAAGACCACAAAGCGTGTTGATTACGTCGTCAATGGTTAAATCCGCATCACGTTCGTAATTCATACGACGCCTCACCGTCTTTATTCGCTCTCGTGTTTCTTTGCTTATCGACAAACTACTTTTTTCCATGTTTTTCAGTCCTCCTTTTTCCTATATG
>Ga0114946_10000241_pt1 | contig 34728 bp, 20 predicted proteins | sample WalLakDeSediment_FD_88676 | JGI IMG/M metagenome (GOLD analysis project Ga0114946, IMG submission 88676) | Lake sediment microbial communities from Walker lake, Nevada to study Microbial Dark Matter (Phase II) - Walker Lake 11/02/13 Deep Sediment | ecosystem: Environmental > Aquatic >... | reverse complement strand
CACGAAATATGGGCTCATTTTTCGAGAAATCCACACGCTAAACTCAATAACGACAAGGGCTTAGAGGCATGAACGTCTAATGACGGCCATTAGAAATCCTTGCTCAAATGACAATTCTGGGTTTATTCAGACAACAATACAAGAATCCCGTCTGTTTCGCGATACCCCGGAACTTTCTCTTCGCGCCTCCGTCTAATATGATCGAGTAATCAGTTTGTGAACCGGAATTCCCAGGAGCGTCGTATGAAAAGAACATTCAATTTATCTGTACTTTTTCCAATATTCGTCGTACTGCTGTGCGCAAACACATTCGACGTGCATGCCCAGACGACCGAATCCCTTGCCGGCTCGGGCGCGTGGCTCGGTGTCCGCATAGGCGACGTGTATGCGTCTTCGGAGCGACAAGGCGTTTTCGTCGAAGCGGTGGTTGAAAACGGCCCGGCCGACAAGGCCGGATTGAAACACAGCGACGTCATCATTGCTCTCGACGACGAGAACATCAACGACAACGAAGAGCTTCTTCAACTGCTGCGTCAGCGCAAATCGGGCGACACAGTCGTCATTACTGTTCTGCGCGAGGGGGTACAGCACTCATTCAACGTACAGCTCGGTGAACGATCACGCGAACGTAAGGTGATATCGAAGAATATCCGTATTCCACGCCCCCGCGTATCGTCAATGCCCGCAAGAACACGTGGCGTCTACGGCATGTCGATCATGACACTCAATGAACAACTTGCTCGTCATTTCGGTGCACCCGACGGCAAGGGCGTGCTCGTTACACACGTCGATGAAACCGGAGATGCGGCCAAAGCTGGTTTTCGAGCAGGCGACGTCATTGTCCGTGCTGGAAAAAAGACCGTGGTAGACGCCGGCGATCTGCGCAATGTCCTCGCTGCACATGATACAGGGGAGAAGATTCCAGTACGTATTATTCGTGATGGAAAACAAATGACCCTTGAAATCACGGCGAAGGAGCGAGATTCTCTATCGCGATCAGACAGGGACTGGAACTTGCCAAGAACCTTCCGACTATTCCAGAGCGAGAGCCAAGACAGCGTATCCGATGGTGTTGGCGACCTGAGGCTGGACCTGCATCTGAATTTGGACAGCCTGTTTGAAAACGGAATTCGCCTATATGAACATGGAATTCGAAAAATGCGCCTCTTCCTTGATGACAAGGAAATCGAACTAAACGAACTGCACGAAGAAATACTCGATGATCACGATGACGGCCATGAGTTAATCGATCAGAGGCGCAAGCGCTTGGAGGATGCACGCAAGAGTTTGAAGGACACACGCGAAAAGCTGGACACACGCGAAAAGCTGGACACACGCCTCAATTCGATACGTTATCGTTTTCGTACAATCTGACAGTATCTTTCCCTCCTAGAACGCAACGCGCCTCTGAACACGATGTCCGGGGCGCGTTCGTCATATTCTCGCAAGTATCGTGCATGATTCGCACTTGGTGCAACATCAACCATCCGATCCGTCCTTCCGGCGCGTACGAACTTTGCGCATTTGCCGTTCGATGATCAGATCGGCAAGCGCCGGAGCAATGTTCTCCGGAACTCTTTCACGGAACACTCCGGTAACAGCGTCTTCCGACACATCGACACGATACAGAATCGCCATCAAGCGTTCGGCATCGCATTCCAGCAGATAGACAATGCGCTCTATCAACGCTCTTCTGAATTCCGATACATCGTCCCACCTCTCTCCTCCTTCTTCAGCCATGCCAAAGCGCTCTGCAATCACGCGCTTGCGTTCTCGATCGCTACCATGCGTTTCCATTGCACCTCCGTGTGGTGTGAGTGTTATGTATTTGTAAGGACAACACTGCATGGCGATGCATGTGGATCAAAGCCTGTCGCCGTGCAACCCTGTCCCGTGAGCGTTGCGGCATTTCACGCTCGGCGAGGTTGAAGCAGCATGCACGAATGTCACTCGCGTGTACTGCTACTCGTCGTAATCCGGAATCGTGCCACGATTCAATAAATATGCTTCGAAAAACAGAATCGTCGACCAGTTGAAATAGTCGCGATTGTGTTTTTTTCTGAAGCCGTGACCCTCATCTTTCGCGAACATCGTCCAGACGGGAACTCCGTTTCCCCGAAGCGCTTCGACGATTTGTCTGGCTTCGCTTGCGGGCACGCGTGGATCGTTCTCACCGTGCGCTACGAACATCGGAGCACGGATGTTCGCGGCGTTGGTGGTTGGTGAAATCCCGATCAGGAACTCGCGCATCAGCGGATCCCGTTCGTCTCCGTATTCCACTCGACGCAGATCGCGACGGTATGATTGCGTGTTCTGAAGAAAGGTGACGAAATTGGATATTCCCACGACATTCACCCCACAGGCTATTTGCTCAGGGTAATGCATCATCGACGCCAACACCATGTAGCCACCGTAGGAAGCTCCGATCACAGCAACACGATCTTCATCCAAACCAGGGTGCGCCGTAATCCAGTCGAGCAATGCGCCAATGTCGCGCACGGAATGCTCGCGATTGTACCCGTCGTCCAGAGCGAGGTATGTCCTGCCGTACCCAGCCGAACCACGGACATTCGGCTCCACTACTGCGCATCCGAGTTCATTTACCCAATACTGCGTGGTCGAGGAGAACGACGGACGCGACTGACCTTCGGGTCCTCCATGAATGTTTATTATCACCGGTATCTTGCCGTTCGATGATCGCGGCATGTAGAAAAACGCGGGGATGGTCCGTTGCTCACCGTTCACTTCGTCGAATGTCGGATAAAGCACAAGCGTGGGAGCAACAAAGTCATCGGCGTGCATCCCTCCGAGTTCGCTATGCGTCCATCGCGTCAGCGTGCCATCGAGCAACGAAAGCACATACACATCGCTGGGGCTGATCGCCGTGTTGAGGTTGAGTGCAAGCCGGTCGCCGTCCGGACTGAAACGCAAGGCACCGATCACACCCGTGGGAAGAGGATCGAATTCGAACGGTGTCATGTCGGGCATGCGGAAGATTCTCAGCCTGCTCATGCCGTCCTCGTTCACCGTGTATGCCAGCCAAGAGCCGTCTTCGGACAGACGAAGACGCTCGACACTCCAGCGAAGTGCTGGTGTCAACAACCGCGATTCACCAGAATGCGCATCGTAGGCGTAGAGAAGGTTGAATTCGCCATCACGATCTGACGTGTAGTATATCGTGGCTGCATCCGGCGACCAGTTGAAGTTCGCATAGGATATATCGCCCACATCGTATGGAAACATCGGCGTCATCTCTTTGTCGACAAGATTCACGATGTATGGCAGGCTCTTGTTCACCGACACATAGCGTGTGACTACAAGCTGCTCTCCGTCCGGTGACCAAGCGGAGGGGTTCCAGGAACCGACGCTCTCCGTCAACAGCCATGCATCGGAAGGATTATCGGGATTCATTATCCAGACATCCATGTCCCTCCCATTGCGGCGGTTTGACGAAAAGGCAATCAGACTTCCGTTTTTGGACCAGGATGCGCCGCTGTGTCTGCTCCTGCCGTCCGACAGCAACTTGGTCTTGCCCGAGTGCGTATCGAAATAGTATATCTGGTAAAACTCCGCTCCGCCGTCATCGCGCGTGAACGCGAACCCATCTCTCCCTTCTCGCGGATCCACGGATAGACCCGATACCGGTTCATGAAAAAACGTCAATTGTGTCCGCATTCCTCCCGGCTTAGTCACATGATGAATCTGCGTTGTATTGGCGAAACGTGTCGAGATGTACATTCCGTTGTTGCGTACGTCCCAGTTGGAGATCGAGGCGGAACGAATGTTTTGATAGTGCATGCTGCGTTCGATCAGCCGTTGCGGAATGGCTGGAATACCCGTCACTTCGAGATTGTCACCCTCCGGCGACTGCGCTATGGCGGCTGCGCGCAAGAGAATCGCAAGTGTACACAACAGGCCAACGTACTTCATATGCATCCTTCGTAAATGAAAAAACAGCCGTCTGCCAAATCATACGGAGATATACAGTATATCAGATCAACAGTATATCAGATTACAAAACCGTTATATCTTTCGTATGTGCTCAGGATGATGCTGGGCGTGCAGCGAGGCTGCTTGCGCTCGCTACGACTCTGAATCGGGAACGAGTATCGCGCACGCGTGGTACGACGGTCCAGAGACTGTCCACGCTTTTCATGTGCGCTTCGTATGCATCCATATGCTGTGCAGACAGGCGTTTAAGGGAGGGGTTCTTTATTTTTCGTGGTTGTGTAAAGACGCCGTTCACTAGATATTCGAAGTGCAAGTGCGGGCCTGTAGAGTAGCCGGTGCTCCCCACCGCACCTATTGTTTGTCGTTGCCGAACACCTTGCCCCTTGCGTACGTTGATGCGTGACAGATGACCGTAGCGAGTAACAACCCCTCCGGGATGTTTTATTTCGACAGTCTTGCCATACCCGCCCTTCCAACCGGTAAAAATCACCGTTCCCGACCCCACGGTCCATACTGGAGTACCCGTCGGAGCCGCATAGTCGATGCCGGTATGCATTTTTCTCTGTCCGGATATCGGATGTGTACGCATACCGAAACCGCTTGTTACTCGAAGTATGCTCAGGGGACTACGCATGAAGGCCTTGCGCAAATTCTCTCCATCGGGTGCGAAATACCCCTGTTCGCTGCTGTCCGCTTCGAACCAGTACCCGCGCACCGATCCGGTAAGTTCACCGTCGTACGACGCCGCCAGTATGCGACCATAACAGATGAATTCCCCATCCAACATTTTTTTCTCGACAAGAATACGGAAGCTGTCACCGACTCTGGGATCGAAAATGAAATCGATGTCGTAGCCGAGAATGTCCACAATATCGGCCACGAGTTGCACTTTCTCTCCCATTCCCACCAGCGTGTTGTACACAGACGTCACCACTTGGCCCTCGATTGACTGCAATTCCGTTTCTACCGGAGTTTGCCAAACACGCGCCGACAACTCGCCCCCTTGCTCGCGAAACACCCAATAGCTCCGAAGTCGATCAAGCTCGTAACGGAACACATGCAGATCGCCTGCCGTATCGATTTGAGCTGCGAACCGCTGCCCGGGAAGACAGTGACGAAAATTGAAAGCCACCGCCTCCAGATGCCTCCGTATAGTGTCGGCTAGGTTATGGGGAATATCGGCGGACAGCAGGGCAGTGACGAACGGTTGTTGAGGACTGATCACCCCATGCAATTCTTCCAGGCCGTGTTGTTCGGGATCCACCGTCAATGCGGGAATAAAATCGGTAACCTCCGGCTCGTGCAGAGCTGCATCAGTGACTTCGGGAGATTCTAACAGCATATACCTCGCGCCTGCGAATACAAACACCAGTAGCAGTACGCTGGAGAAAAGAATCGCTTTATCACGTCGAAGCAAATGGATACGTTGTCTGATACTCATATTCGAAAGATAACCTGTGCCACGAATGCGTGTCAAATCGCTCCCATCGTACTACATTGCATAAGCGCGGCTCTGTCCGTGTCGACGTACACGTCATCATGAGGTAAAAGTGTGACTGCATTGGAACGAGCGACATCACTGCTTGATGATATATTGACCCGTTGTCGTGAAGCCGGTTGCCTGACGGCACCGATGGAAAACAAGCCGTGGAACGTTGAAGCGGTAGTACACAATGGCAAGGAAAAAGTAAAAGTGCTCGTGTACTTCAACGCAAAAGGAGTGCTGACACCCAAAGTACAAGGAAGGGCCACACCGTTCCGCGAGCTGGTGGAATTGCAACTTCATGGCGATCAAGCACTGACCAGCCCGTTTCTTCCTGACTCCGTCGCTGCTTGGATAGGCGTCGACGAATCGGGCAAGGGTGATTACTTCGGTCCTATCGTTGCCGCTGCCGTGCTGCTCACTCCCGAATCCTCGTTGCAACTGCGCCGACTGCTTCTACGCGATAGCAAGCAAATGGATGCAACTCGCATACGGAAGGCGGCTGCCGGATTGCACGGAATCTGCGCAGGCCACTACACCATCGTTACTGTCATGCCCGAGCGCTACAATGCCTTCATGAAAGGCGACAGCTTCGGCGGCAATTCGCAACGCATTCTCGCATGGATGCATGCCCGATGCATAGAAAATCTTCTGGCATCGCATCGGGATGTACAACATGCCATTTGCGATAAGTTCGCCAACGAGGCGGTGATCAATCATGCGCTGATGTCACTCGGCCGCAGTATAACAGTGCATCAGCACGTGCGTGCCGAGGTCGATCCGGCAGTTGCTGCCGCATCCATTCTCGCCCGGAACGAATTCATCTGTCGTATGAAACAACTCGAACAGCGTTGCGGATGCAACCTGCCTCTCGGTGCTTCGGACGAACGCGGCATAGTCGATGCAGCCGTTCACATACTGAAAAACGAAGGCCCCAATGCTCTAAACCATTACGCCAAACTGCACTTCAGAACAACAAGGTTGATTCACGAGCGTACTGCCGGTGAAACATGATGTGTCAAGCATGCTTCGCTCGCCTACGGACATGCAACGGGTATCAGTCTGTCAAAAAGCGTTCGGTTCTCATTCTGCGGAACTCTGAATCGGAAACCGCCGAGCTGCTGCCCGGCGGATTTATGCTTTGCATCTGTGTCGGAACGGCGGGATTTGAACCCGCGACCCCTACCACCCCAAGGTAGTGCGCTACCGGGCTGCGCTACGTTCCGTACCTGCGCCCGTGAACGGGCTGAAACATAAATATACAACAACTCATACGGAAATGCACTCTCTGATCGTGAATCAACTGGAGATCAACCCGCATGCGCGACGAGCAAGTGACCCACACGGACGAATCACCACATGGATGTTCGGGTAGCCGGGGGGGGGTGGCGATGGCGGTAGGGTTGCGATGGTGCATCCGATGGTGGCGCTGGTGCTTGTACGGGCGGTATATCTTTCGCCTCTACGGCTCCACTCCTCACAGCCAGCCATAATCCATACCATGACCTTCACCACAATGATCACCCTGTCACATTATTTCAGCCTTACGCCTGTCCCCTCGCAAGGAGCATGCGGAGCACGGTGTGGATGAGTATTTTCACGTCCATTCTAAGCGACATGTTTTCAATGTAAAAGAGGTCAAATCGAAGCTTGTTCCGAACATCCTCCATCGTTGCATCGTATTTATGCTTCACTTGCGCCCAACCTGTGATTCCCGGACGGACGTTCAGCCGTCGCCGGTAGAGTGGTATTTCCTTGATGAACTGCTCGACAAAAAACGGTCGTTCGGGACGCGGCCCGACCAAGCTCATGCTTCCTTCGAGAATGTTGAAAAACTGCGGGATTTCATCAAGATGCATGCGTCTGAGTATACGTCCAACCGGAGTGACGCGCGGGTCGTCCTTGTCCGCCCAGCGGGGACCGCTGCCACTCTCCGCGTTCTGATACATGGATCGGAATTTTAGAATACGAAAAATCCGACCGTTTTTTCCGACACGCTCCTGCGTATAAAATACCGGCCCTGGGGATCCGAGTTTAATCGCCAGCGCGACTATCAGCCATAGGGGCAATCCGAGCAACAAAACGAACAGCGATACGGTGATATCCATTAGGCGTTTCACCACACGTTCCCATGGCTGCATGAGTTGTGGTGTGATTTCGATGAGCGGGATGCCGTAAATCTGATTCGTGCGAGCCTGTCCGGATATGATGTCGTACATGTCCGGTCTAATCTTGATCTTCACATTGTAGGCGCTGCACTTGCCGATAATGTCAAGTAACAACTCATGGTCGGTCGAAGGAAGCGCAACCAACACTTCCTGTATATCATTCGTCGCGAGCACATGTTCGAGGTTTTCCGTCGTACCGAGTAACGGCACGCGCGTCGGCTCCAACACTTCTTCGGTACTCACGTACCCTTGAACGTTGAAACCAAGGAATGGATATTTCAGCACCTGCTCGTACAATTCCCGCGACTGCGTAAGAGAACCGACTATCAGTGTGTTTCGCGAAATCTTTCCCGAAAGTATCAGCCGCCTTGTTGTCGTATGATACACCGCACGGCCGAAGCCGACACAGACCGTCATGATCAGCCAATATGCGATGATCAATAGTCGCGACGTTGCCGGATCGTTGGTGATGGCATCATCGATGAATATTAGGAAAAACAGAATGATAATTCCTGTAGTCGTCGTCTTGGCTATTGTGATGAGTTCGTCGAAACGCGACTCAGCATGCCACGGTCTGTACAGACCGAAAAACATGAACAGTAAAAGCCAGAATATCCCGACGATGATCATGGGCTCCCAAAACAGCGGCTCCATTGGCGTGGTGAACAGATCCGACGTTACGCGAAAATGATAGTACACCGCCCAAGCGACGTTGACCATCAATCCATCGATGAGTAGAAGTATAAGCTGTTCTTTTCGTTGTGACATGGTGTCGATTCCGGAAGTCCCCACGATTTCGTGCTGAGGACGGCACTGCAATGTAGGGGTTTTTTCAGTGATTGGGGAATGTGTTTCGCAAGCACTTCAGCCACGCTTTGTTACGGAAAACACGAAGCAGCGAATAATTCACACGCCCGGCGCCATCGTTCGCGACGACGGGAGTAACCGTACAGACGCGGCTTCATACAGAGCGGCCTGACTGACCGACATACGCTGAACCGGTCCGCATTCATCCGAAAGCGGAACAACCGTCCCGACAATGCGGAACGGTTGTTCGATTCTTTGTTACGTAAATAGTTCAGCGTGTGACGACGAGTCGTGATTCCATCGTCGCTGTTGTCGATGCAAGCCGCAGAATATACGTACCTGAAGCGAGTTGTGCGGTACTGACCGCAGCAGTGTGGTTGCCTGCTTCTAGCGTCGCACTGACAACAGTGTGTACGAGGCGCCCGCTGAGATCGTACAGCGACAACGTTATTGGCTGTGCCGTCGGTGTCGTAAAACGCGCGTACACCATGTCCTGACCTTGCACCGGATTCGGATAGAGCTGATCGATGCTTAGAGCAATGGGCACGCGTGGTGGATTCGCGGAAGAAACGGCATCGAACGGCGCTTCGAAGCGGTATACCTCGATACCGGCTGCGAACGCAATTGTCAGGAAACCATCCGTCCACATGTCTGCGTCGCTGATGTAATTGAAATCAGCGGGTGCGGGATGTAATCTCCATGTCGCACCGACGTCTGTGGACACGAGAGCATTCGCTCCGCGCAGGAACCACAAACGCTTGCCACCGCGCTCGAAAAACGCTGTACCCGACGGAGCGGCTACGCTGGAGATCAACTGCCATGTTTCGCCGCCATCCCTCGTCACTGCAAGCGTGTCAGTTCCCTGATCAGCTTGACGCGAGAAACGAGCGACACCGGTCCTGGTATCGCGGAAGGAAACGTCGATGGAATTCTTGCTCGGCATCGCGTACCATGTCCAAGTCTGGCCACGATCCGTGGTTTTATAAACGCGGCTGTTGTTCGTACCAAACCATCCGATGTCTCCGATGAAATCGTAGCTGTTGTTCCACCCATGTTCACTTGCCGGTGCTGCAACTGGCGTGGAAATGGGTGCCCACGACCTGCCACCATCGCTTGTGCGTCCAAGCGCCCAGATTCCGTCCTTCGGATCGCCTTGGAAGATCCCGTTGTTCTGATCGAACATGTGAATCCAGTTGACAAAGCCCGTCATGCCGGCGACGCTCGTCCCTGTCCAGTTGGCGCCACCGTCGACAGTACGGAAAATCGCAGCATTTCCATCGGCGGGACCGGTCCCGACCAGAGCGGTGTTCCCATCAATGCCTTCGATGCAATACACGCCTCTCGGGCTCGGGAAGCCGGAACCGAAAGCGAATGTCCACGTGTTGCCGCCGTCGGTGCTGCGAATCGCGATATCCTGTTGCGTGACGCCATCGGGAGCATAACTGCCGCTGACCCAGATCGTCCAGCGGTCAGGCATGTCTATCGATGTATACGGGTAACGCAAATCGACCGACGTGTGCCAGGCATTCTCGATGTATAATGGTATGCGAAGTACGTCGTAATCCACGTACTCGCCGTCGGTAAACGTCAACACAACAGCGAGATACCCCTCGCTGATCGATGGCTCGTCATTCAATCTCACAGTGAAGTTCACTGTTTTCTTGTCCATTGTGCCAAGAGCACCTATCGGCTGCGTGCCGCCTGTCACCGTACCGGCATCGTCTTTCACTGCTACCGAAAGCACGGCATTCTCCGTGGTCGGTGCAAGCATATTGGTGATGTCGACACTGACCTGCGCTACCTGGCCACCTACGGAGAAGTACTCGCCGACCGGTGTTGTAGCAGTCGAGGCGGTGATCATGAGCCCGGGGATATCGCTGAGTGTATTGTTCAATGTCAACGCCCTGTATGCATCGGGCTTGCCGTAATAATCGGGATTGCGCGTCGCACCGAAGGATTGGCTGGTGACGCGAATCTGCTTCAGAACCTGATCGGGCGTCCAATCGGGATGAATGCTGTAAATCAACGCGGCCAACCCGGACATCAACGGAGCGGAAAAACTGGTTCCGGTCACATTCTGATATCCGAAACTAAAGCGTGCTGTCAGCAAGTCCTTGCCGGGAGCGAACACATGCACCGAACTGCCGTAGCCCGTCGACAGCGAAGCTGTACCGTCGGGCTCCATCGAACTGACGCAGAGCACATGACGCAGGTTGGAGGGAAGAAAGGGCCGGACATCATTGTCGATCACGTTGTTGCCCGCACCTCCGACGACCAAGGCCCCCTTGGCCCAAGCATAGTCGATGACGTCCTGCATGGTCCGACTGATGAACGTATTCGATCCCCAACTGCAATTGATGACTTTGCATCCCATGTCGGCTGCGTAGGGAATGCCGAGATACCCCATCATGGTGCCTTGACCCGCATCGTCCTGCACCTTAATGGGGAGCAATTTTGTGTGAAACCCGACGCCGGCGATGCCGATACCGTTATCCGTTGTCGCAGCAGCCAACGCGGCGCCGTTGGTGCCATGACCGTTGAAATCCATCGGATCGTTGTTCGGGTTAGGATTCTGTGCTGTTCCATTACCGATGAAATCCCAGCCACGCCAGTCGTCGACGTAACCGTTGTTGTCATCGTCGATGCCGTTGTTCGCGAGTTCCCCGTTGACACCCCACTCGCCGGGATTGATCCATATCGCACCTGCGAGATCCTCGTGTGTGTAATTGATTCCAGAATCGACGTACCCAATCACAATCGTCGAATCACCCTGAGTGACGTCCCAAGCATCGAACATGTTCATCGCGCTCAATGCCCATTGGCTTGCCACACGCGGATCGTTCGGTGTGTACAGCGGGCGGAGCACATAGCAGGGTTCGGCGTATTCCACCGCCGGGTCGCTCGAAAGCTCCTTCGCGATCGAGTAGGGATCCGTCGGTGCATCGTAGCGAACAATGAATATTCGAGATAAACTCTCTGCTTCCGGCAGAGCGTTCTTTCTCAAGGATGGGTTGGAATGCAATGGCGTGACGCTCGACGCCATGATGCGCGTCAAAACGAGGTCCACAGCAGCAACGCCCATAACCGCATTCGAAGGCATTGTCGGTTGTTGCTTCATTTTGACGAAAAGCATGTTGGGAACAACTTCGGGTCGAGCATCGACACCCGAACGCTCGGGACGTTCAGGAACGCCCGAAATCGCTATCATCGGTATCAATGCGAACATCAGTACCGAGATGAACTGAAAACGATGGATCATATGTGTACCTGTAGTTGTAGTGGTGGTTTTTATTACATACTTGAAATATACAGTTTCCGTCACATAATCGTAAGTGAAGAACGAATCCCTCCACGTTGCGCTTGGAGAAGTGCACGTATATCAGCACAAAACCACTCAATGCCCAGGGTCCGGCAATGCTAACGGAGCATCTTTTCGATGAACGTCGAAGTGCGTGAACCTGATTCCGTAAGACTTCGTCGAATGCAATTCTTGCGAAATGCCGTTCTCACCTTTCGTTCACTACCTTGGAAGTCGAAAGCGCATCGATTATTACCGGCAAGCTGCGTATCTTCCTGAATTGGTGACTATGTACATTTTCCAAGGACAACCAATGCTGAATCGTCTCCCTCTTCTCCTAACACTGCTACTGCTTACCGGCGCTCATTCGCCAGCGCAAAACGAAGGTGAAATACGCCGACTTCCGCCCGAAACACAACAGCGAATGTCGGAACTTGTCACTCAGAAACAACAGGAGCGCAGTCGACGTATCAGCGCCGAGGATCTGCTGAGCTTGAAGCGCGTTTCCAGTCCGCGTGTCTCACCCGATGGCAAATGGGTGCTATATGCCGTGAACACACCGAACATCGCCGAAAATCGCAGCAGCACCAACCTGCATCTCGTGTCCATCGACGGTGAGAATCGCAGACAACTCACCACTTCGCCTGCCGCTGATTTCAACGGAGTCTGGTCTCCTGACGGAAAATCCATCGCTTTTATTTCAAGACGCGACGGCAGCGCTCAGGCCTACATCATCCCGGTCGATGGTGGTGAAGCGGTCAAGATCACGAAGATGGAATACGGTGTGAGCAATCTTTCCTGGTCACCGGCAGGGACGCATCTTGCCTTCACATCCGATGTCAAAATTGACGAAAGCGTTCAGGAAACCTATCCCGACATGGCAAAAGCGAATGTGCGTATCTACGACAGACTGCCAGTACGTCATTGGGATGAATGGATCAACGAACGATACAGGCATCTGTTCGTGCTTCCCATCGCTGGCGGAGAACCGGTAGACCTGATGGATGGCGAGCGTTACGAAACACCGCTCAAACCATTCGGCGGTGCCGAACAGATTGCCTGGTCCCCGGACGGCACGGAGATCGCGTATGTCAGCAAAAAGGTGGATGATTTCACAGAGAGCACGAATTCCGACATCTATGTGGTGGATATCAGCAGCGGTCAGACACGTAACATTACCGAAGGCATGCCGGGGTTCGATCGCGATCCCTTGTATTCGCCCGACGGTCGATGGATTGCTTTCCACTCAATGGAACGTGCGGGGCACGAAGCGGACCGCAACAGATTGATGTTGTATGACAGGAAAAGCGGAGCGATCCGCGAACTGTCCAAAACCCTGGATCAATGGGTAGGCAGAACCGTCTGGTCTCCGGATTCCAAAGCACTGTTTTTTGCCGCCGAAGACGGCGCAACTGTGCAAATCTACCGCATTGCTGTCAGTGATGCTTCGTGGGAATTACTAACTAGCGGCATGTACAATCACGACGCGGGTCTGGACATCTCTCCCGACGGTAGAACGATCGTGTACGGCAGGCGCAATTTCAACGCGCCTACGGAGTTGTACGCCCAAAGTACACGGAAAGACGCACGCCCGATTGCTCTGACCATGGAAAACACCGGAGCACTCTCGGACATACTTCCCGTCCGTATCGAGGAACGTTGGATTAGCGCGAAGGATGGCAAGAGCATACATACATGGGTAGTGTTTCCACCCGATTTCGATCCGGAGAAAAAATATCCGATGATTACATACTGTCAAGGTGGTCCCCAAGCAACTGTCAGCCAGTTCTTCAGTTTTGCCTGGAATTTCTTGCTCATGGCATCGCAAGGGTATGTGGTAGTAGCGCCGAACCGCCGCGGTTTGCCCGGATTCGGCCAGGAATGGAATGATGCCATCAGCCGGGACTGGGGCGGAATGCCAATGCAAGATATACTCTCGGTCACGGATGCGATGCTGAAGGAAGCGTATATCGACGCGCATCATGTGACAGCCATCGGTGCCAGCGCGGGCGGATATGCCGTGTTCTGGCTGGCCGGCAATCACGAGCGGCGCTTCAGCAGTTTCGTTTCACATTGCGGCGTCTTCAACCTCGAAAGCATGTACGGTGCGACTGAAGAACTGTGGTTCGTGAACTGGGAAAACGGCGGACCGTATTGGATCCCCGAACACAAACCGTACTACGATGAGCATTCACCGCATCGTCACGCGGCGAACTGGGATACGCCGATACTGATAATCGCGGGAGAAAAGGACTTTCGCGTCCCCTACACGCAAAGTCTCGAAGCATTCACTGTCGCACAAGTCAAAGGGATTCCATCGAAGCTGATAATGTATCCGAACGAGAATCACTGGGTGCTTCGTCCACAGGAACAGCTTATCTGGTTCGAGGAATTCTTCGATTTCATCGGAACGCATCGGAAAGGAGGATACGAGTAGAAGCACATCCCGGTAATTCACGGGAATACCAGGATTATTGCTTTTGGCGAAATGCGATCGGCGGAATCGCCTTGGCTCCATGGTGCTGCGAATGCTTCGGTCTATGGCATGAGTTCGACCCGGGTGCCGCTCATCCGCTTCGCGGAGTGGTATTGCGTAATCACACTTGTCATTAGGCTGAAGGACGGTGAGTTTTCCAAGTTAGTGCGTTACAAGAAGTATTGACGGCGTTGTTCCATCTGTTCTTCAACGTGTCGAGTTATCAACCCGTTCGAAGCCCGGCGAATCTCAGTATCAGTGTCTTTTTGCCGACGGAGTCGAATAGCACTATGGCTCTCGCCTGATCACCGGTGCCTTCAAGGGCGAGAACTTTCCCCCTGCCGAATACCGAATGAATCACTCGGCTACCCTCTTGTATTTCGTTGTCGAGCTGCGAGTAGGATTCTTCTCCGGGAATCTGGCTGAACTCGCTCTTTTTCACACGTCCCTGTTGATGTCCCAGCACCTTGTTCTTGTCGCGTGTAGTCCTCGAAGCCGCCGACCGACGCCGTGTGTTCTCGTGTTGCACAACAGCGGCATCCACCTCGTCGAGAAAGCGCGAAGGCCGCTGCGTCAGCCGTTCGCCCCAACGTGAGCGTGATCGCGCATGCGTCATGTAGAGTTTTTGCATGGCGCGCGTCATTCCCACGTAACAGAGCCGACGTTCCTCTTCGACCTCGTCACGTTCTATTGCCATGGATGAGGGGAACAGCCCTTCCTCCAAACCGACCAGGAACACTACCGGGAATTCCAGCCCTTTCGCGGCATGGAGTGTCATCAGCGTGACTGCATTTCTGTTTTCGTTCCACGAGTCCACGTCGGCGATCAGCGATGCTTGTTCCAAAAATCGTTCGAGTATGCTCAACCCGTCGTCGCTTTCGAATTCCGCTATTGCGGATAATAGTTCCTGAATGTTCTCGATGCGCCCCCGTGCTTCCACAGTACCCTCTTCCCTGAACGCCGAAATCATCCCAAGTTCGTCGACCAGCGAAGCGACCAGTTCGCCCGCCGAAATGGCTCGTCGCAGCGACGCGTACTTCTGTATCATGCGTACGAATTCATGAATTCGCCTGACCGCCGCCGGTGTGAGCGATGGAACAGACGCTGCATTGATACATGCTTCGAAAAAGGATACACCCTCGCGTGTCGCGTATTTTCTTATATGCGTCAGTGAAGTCGCTCCTATACCGCGTGCCGGATAGTTGATAATGCGTACTGCCGCTTCGTTATCTCCGGGATTGACAATCAGTCGGAGATATGCAAGAATATCTTTTATTTCCTTGCGCTTGTAGAATTCCACACCGCCGACGATGCTGTAAGGAATGTTCCCTCGACGCAACGCATCCTCTATGGCTCTCGATTGTGCGTTGGTCCGGTAAAGAATGGCGAAATCGTTCAATTGCAGTTTGCGTTTCCGGCCTTCTTCCTGAATGTAATAGACGATGCGAGCCGCCTCTTCTCCCTCGTCCGCAGTCTCCACGACGGCGATACTATCGCCTCCGTCGTTTTCCGTCCATAAGGTTTTGGGAATCTGCTTGAGGTTATGCTTGATAATGGAATCGGCGGCTTGGAGTATCCTCTTGGTGGATCGATAGTTCTGTTCAAGACGAAACACCTTGACGTCGCTGAAATGTCGTTCGAAATCCAGAATGTTGCGTATGTCGGCACCGCGGAAAGCATAGATGCTTTGCGCGTCATCCCCCACCACGCAGATATTTCTATGCGTTTCCGCGAGACGACGGAGTATCTGGTATTGCGCCTGATTGGTATCCTGATATTCGTCAACGAGAATGAAACGGAACTGACGCCGACATTGCTCCAGCACGTCCGGATGCTCGTCGAACAAGCTGATGGGATGAAGAATGAGGTCATCGAAATCCATGGCGTTGCAAGCACGAAGCCGACGCGAATACTCCTCGTACACTGACGCAACACGCTCTTCGAACAGGTCCGAAGCTGCAGCAGCCATTTGACCGGGCGTCAACATGCGGTTTTTTGCCGAGCCGATCGCATGCCTGACTGACGCCGGTGCCAATTGTTGCGTGTTGATCCCGAGATCGCCCATGATGGTTTTGATCAGCGCCTGCGAATCCTCGGTATCGTATATGGAAAAATTTCCGCCGAATCCGATCCATTCGGCGTATCTGCGAAGCAAACGCGCGAAAGTCGCGTGAAACGTCCCCATCCACATTCCTTTTGTATCATTGTTCGACAGCACCGCTTCAATGCGTTCACGCATCTCCCTTGCCGCTTTGTTGGTGAACGTCAGCGAGAGAATCGTTGACGCCGGAATACCGCATTGCAGCAAATAAGCGATACGATAGGTAAGAACGCGGGTTTTGCCCGATCCGGCCCCTGCGACTATCATAACCGGGCCTTCGATGGTTTTCACCGCTTCTGTTTGAACTGTATTGAGCGTCTTGAACAATGACATTCTACTTCCACCTCGTCGCGTCAATACCGCGATGTATTGTTTTAACAGAGACAAAACCCCCACCAAGAACGAACGGATCAGCCGCACGCCCTTGTTGATTCCATCTTTCGACGGAATCCCGACCACATTCGCAGTCGTTCGTTGAATTCCTTATTTCACAGGCCGCATCGTCGGGAAGAGAATGACATCCCGTATCGATTCCGCACCTGTGAGCAGCATAGTCAAGCGGTCAACACCAACTCCGAGACCCGCAGTTGGCGGCATGCCGTATTCCAAGGTTTCTATGTAGTCCTCGTCATAGGTCATCGCTTCCTCGTCACCACGCATTCGCAGGGCTGCTTGATCGAGAAAACGTTGTTTCTGGTCAATAGGGTCGTTGAGTTCAGAAAAGGCATTGGCGATTTCCTGCCCATTGACGTACAATTCAAAACGTTCGACAAGGCCCGGTTCAGTACGATGCTTTTTAGCCAACGGCGACAATTCCAGCGGATAGTCCGTGATGAATGTCGGCTGAATTAGCGTCTGTTCCACTCGTTCCGAAAAAATGGTGTCGATAATGCGTCCGGACCCGTCGCTCTCTTCCAATTCTATACCAAGGCGTTTCGCGACTGCGCGTAGACCCGCCTCGTCCAAAGCACGAATATCTTCGCCTGTTTGTTCTCGTATTGCGTCGAACATCGTTTTCCGCGTATACGGGGGTGTAAAGTCGATCGTATGACCGGCAACCACCGCCGTCGAGGTGCTGTTCACTGCTTGGTTGATGGCAAACAGCATTTCCTCGACCAATTCCATCATCCAATTGTAATCCTTGAACGCGACGTACAGTTCGAGCATGGTGAATTCGGGATTGTGGTTCCGGTCCATGCCTTCATTCCGAAAATCCTTGCCGATTTCGTAGACACCGTCAAACCCTCCGACGATAAGCCGCTTAAGGTACAACTCATCGGCTATGCGAAGGTACAGTTTCATATCCAGAGCGTTATGATGCGTCACGAAGGGCCGCGCGGCAGCTCCGCCGTACAGCGGTTGCAGCACCGGCGTCTCTACTTCGATGTAGCCTCGCTCGTCAAGAAATTCGCGCATCGAGCGAACAAGCAGCGAACGCTTGATGAAGGTTTCCTTCACGTCCGGATTGAGGATAAGGTCGAGAGGCCGTTTCCTGTACCGAAGCTCCTTGTCAGTGAACTGATCGTACACGACTCGTTTCCCCTCGTCATCGGTTTTTTCTTTCGGGACGGGCAGCGGGCGCAGTGATTTCGCCAGTACGCTGAACGAGGCGACGTGTATGGATATTTCACCCATTCTTGTCCGAAATATGACGCCACTCAATCCGATGATGTCGCCGATGTCCAGCAATTTCACCAGTTTGTACGTTTCATCGCCGAGATCGTCTTTTTTCAAATATATCTGAATCTTGCCGCTATGGTCCTGAACATGCGCGAAGGAGGCCTTGCCCATGCGGCGTATCGTCACGATGCGCCCCGCTATACTTGCGTTACGCGCTTCCCCTTCGTCGTTGAAGGATGCGAGTATTTCCGCTGCGACAGAATCGACATCGTACGAATATGCGTAGGGTTGAATGCCGAGCGCGAGCAATTCTTCGTACTCTTCGCGCCTCCGTCGCATCAAATCATTGAGTTCGTCTTGTCGGCCATGTTCCATGCGTTCTATGTAGTTTCATTGTGTCAAGATGGATGTAAAACATACGACCGGCGAAAGAGAAATCCAAGAAGAGGTGCTGATCGACGCCGTGTGTCCACGCCGTGTGTATGCTTCTGCAAGCAGGCAAACGTTTCAGCAGAATGCTCTCTCCTGATGCTCTTACTCTATCCATCCGAGAAAAGGCACGCGTTTACAGTGGGAATTACATGTTCTGCGACGCGATAGCGGCGTTTTATCGCTGCTCATACTCCTGATCCATTCTACCGATTCCATTTTTTCGACCGGAATGTGTAACCGTTTTCCCTTTCATGTGTTTATCTTGATATAGGTCATATACTCGAGGTTATCATGTCCCGAATACTTCCACTTTTCTTCCTACTGCTTATCACCTCTTCAGCAAACTCGCAAGTGTGGGAAAGCATTGCCACCCCTGCAGGTGGATATATCGATGCGATGACGCGAATCGCACCGAATCATGTTCTCGCATTGCAACAATTCGGGGGAATGTACCGAAGCTTGGATGATGGCGCTTCATGGGAATTCGTCACCGATACATTTGCCGGCATCTCGGTATTTGATATGGTGACAGCTCCCTCGGGTGCTGTGTATATCATCGCATTTCAGCGGCTTTTCCATTCCAACGACATGGGTGCGACGTGGACGATGCGCCAATTGCCCTTCGTCCCTGCTTCCATAGACTTCACGCAATCCGGCGATTTGCTTGTCGGCGCTCCCGGCCGCCTCATGCTATCGGACGATTTCGGCGCGTCCTGGACCGCCATTCATCCCAACCCTCTCGTAACCTTCAATTTGCGATGCACCGTCGCACCGAGTGGAAGTTGGTTCGCTGGCGGCTACAGATCGGGATTGTATCGCAGCACGGACGAAGGTGCCAACTGGTTGCGTTTAGACGGTAGTTTCCCGAACGGCGACGTATTTTCGATTTCAAGTCCGACGAACAGTCTCGTTATCGTCGGTGTCGAGGGCAACACATTGCGCTCCGTGGACGACGGCCAGAGTTGGAAAGAAACATCGGGTTTGGACGGCCTGAACACCTACGGCATACTTCTCGGTGGTGACAATGCATTGTATGCAGTGACGAACACGGGGCTATCCATCTCAACCGATGATGGAAGCAGTTGGCACTCGGTCGACGGGTATCGCAATATCGGCGCAATCGTGGCTACCGGCCAAGGCATGCTCGCTTCGGCGGACGGACGATTGCTCCACAGCACCGACGCCGGAACCTCGTGGGAAGCATCCGATGCGGGTATGCGCGTACAGAATCCGGGAGCGATACTTGCGGTGAACAGCGAATCATCCCTGCTGCTGGCCGGGTATGAAAACAGCGGTCTGTTCGTTTCCACCGACAATGGAACACACTGGGATTTGATCGAATCGGATCTCCGCTACGGCTATACTGTCATTGACATTTCCGCTTCCTCGACCGACAGGGTTGCCGCGTTGACCGACGATCATCGCTTGCTGCTCCGTGACGAAGGCAACGCGCTGTGGCAGTCCGTCGCGTTACCGCCTGCGCCCGGCACACAGATTCAGGCACTCGTCGCACGCAACGATGGCGTCATCATTCTCGGCGACAGACTTGGTGTGACGCGTGTTTCACGGGATTGGGGAGCGAATTGGAGCGTCTCAGGCACCATCGATGCAGGCGTCCCGAGCGTTGCGATCAGTGATCTTCGACAGGATGTTCTGCAATCCAGCATGCCCCTGTATGCGGCTACGGACCGCGGTGTGTTCAAAAGCACCAACGACGGTGCTTCCTGGACAGAAGTTACACCCGAAGGCATACGAAGACCGTACATCAAACTCGCCGTCGAGGTTACATCGCAATCCACTGACCGAGTAGTTATCGCTGCTACGGAGGAGCGTGTCTTTCGATCCACAACAGCCGGAGCCTCCTGGGAGTTGATTCTCGAAACCACCATCGCTGAACCTATTCGTGATCTGTTCTTGACGAGGCTGGGTCATATCGTTTGTCTTGTGGGGAACAAACTGATTTCGTATATACACGATCCTCTGTATCCGCGAAAGCACAGCTATGCACTCCCCGACGACGTCGTCAGCATTGGAGGACTCGATCTTGGAGGCCGGGTATATGTCACGACCGCACTCCATGGCATTTTTCGGACTACACACAACATTCTCGACATCCGTGCCGATACGCGTGTGCCCACCAGTGTTGCATTGGAGGTATACCCGACCATCATTGGTACCGCATCAACACTGGGAATCGAACAAGCCACTGCGAGCTTTACGCTTCCTCATCGATCAAATGTCGTGGTGGCGGTGATTGATGCGCTCGGCAGAATGCTTAGAACCCAGGATCACGGTATAATGGACGCAGCCTCACACAGCATCCTGCTTCCGACCGGAGACTTGCCTTCCGGTAGATACGTCGTCACTATTCTGACGGAGACTCTTACGGAATCTCGGGCAATAATGAGCATCCGATGATTTACGATAAATGAGTCCGGTGTATTCTTGCAGCTTGCATTTCTTTATGCTATTTTTCTGCGGAGAATGGATGTGGTACCCTGGCGAGAAAAGCACGCCGGGGTTGTGAACGGTGCAATACCCGGAACGCCGGCAACGGCAAGCATTTCCGGTCAATCATGTGCAACATAGCTGCAAACGGGAAAACTTCGGACCATCACCCGTGGCGACAATTCAGTCAGAACACAGCATCGTCCTTTTGACACCGCCGGAATGCGACAAGCACGGCGTGATGGAATGCGTGCATGCGTCGGGCGCGACGATGATTCACACCGACACATCGGAAATCAGCGCAACCTCCGGAAACGACATTGCGACTGACTGCGCAGCCATTATACTCCAAGGCTTCGGTAACACGGCAATCGACTCCTTTCTTCAAACACGACGCGAACAGCACCCGATTCCAATTATTGTGGTGTTGGGTGCAGCGACGAGCGATTCGGAAACGACGCACATGCAACTCGGTGCTTGGGACTGTGTTCGCGAAGGTGACTGGTCCCGGCTTTCGAGTGCCATCCGGACTGCGCTGCGTTTCTCGTCAGCGCTTCGCGACGCACGATTGCATTTGGATTGTGTGTGCGACAGCTCTACGACATTCGAAATTCTCCCGAATCCCGTACTCCTGATCGATCTCGACGGTCGGGTGCTCTACGAAAACTCCGTGGCAGAAGACTTGCGGAAGCACATGTGTGCAGGTGATGACGAGAGGGTGACTGCGGAATGGACTTCGCTTTTCGCATCGGTGTTCGATCCGCCAAAACATAGACGAATCGACGCATATTCAGGGAAAAAATTGTATCAATTGGATATATTGCCCTCCCCGAAACAACAAGCGGTTTACGTATTCGGCTATGATATCAGCGATCGCCTCCAAGCGGAGAGAATGCTTCGGCAAAGCGAAACCCTTTTTCGTCGTGCTTTCCACACTAGCCCCGATGCAGTGAACATCAATCGCCTTTCAGACGGATTGTACGTCGATGTCAACGCAGGCTTCACTGCGTTGACCGGGTATGAGCGCGACGAGGTCATTGGAAAAACGTCGAACGAGATTTCAATCTGGTACGACCCCGAGGATCGTTTACAACTCGTCATCAAATTGCAGAAACTCGGTTCAGTAAAGAATCTCGAAGCTCGCTTTCGGATGAAATCCGGGATTGTGCGTACAGGCTTGATGTCGGCCAGCGTGATTTTCATCGATGATATCCCGCATATTTTATCCATCACCCGCGACATCACTGAAATCAAACTTGCCGAACAAGCCTTGAGGGAGAGTGAAAAACGCTACCGCAGCATTTTCGAAAACACCGGCACGGCCACTGTGCTGTATGGCGAGGACAGCATTATTCGTATGTGCAACTCGAATTTCGCCGAACTGACGGGCTATGAGAAAAAGGATATCATCGGGAAACTGAGCTGGATGGCGTTCGTTCATCCGGAGGATCTCCCGCGCATGATGGAATATCACAAGGCGAGGACGCGAAAACGCTATCTTCCGACCTCGTACGAATTTCGACTTGTGAGCAGCTCCGGCGAAACCCGCGACATGCTTCTGCACATCTGCCTTATTCCCGGCAGCGACGAACGCATCATCTCCATGCACAATGTTACCGACCTCAAACGCACCGAGCATTCACTGCGTAGCAGCGAAGAGCGTTACAGAAGCCTTCAGAACAATCTTCCCATCGGAGTTTTCAGAACTACTCCGGACGGTCGATTCATACAGGCGAATCCGGCAACTCTGACGATTCTCGGCATTCCCAGCATGGATGATCTCGACAGAATATCAGTTGCGGACTTCTATGTGAATCCGATGGACCGCGATGCACTACTCCATCAACTGCGGGAAAAAGGAACAGTCGAAAACTACGAATGTCTTATAAAAAGACTTGATGGCGTGAACATCTGGTGTTCCATGAATGTCAGAGCAACATTCGACGATAACGGGAATCTGCTCCACCAGGACGGTATCATGACTGACATCAGCGACCGACGTACAGCCGAAATGCAGCGTCGGAAACTCCATGATGCCATTCAACAGAGTCCATCCTCCGTCGTCATCATGGACGCCGACGGTCGCATCGAATACGTGAACCCGAAATTCTCCGAATTGACGGGCTATTCCGCATTGGAAGTCATAGGTACGACATGGCCTCTATTGCAACACAAGCCCGAAACGGACTCGATGCACCACACGCTTTGGAACAACATTCGCAGCGGTCTTGAATGGCGAGGCGAAGTACAGCAGCAGCGCCGTTCCGGTGATTGGTACTGGGAAGCCTGCACTGTCAAGGGTATTCATGACGAAGCCGACGTCATTACACATATCATTGCGGTTACCGACGATGTGAGCGAGCGCAAGCGCATGCAGCAGGACGTCATAGTAGCGAAAGAGAAAGCCGAAGAGATGAATCGCCTCAAATCAACATTTCTCGCGACCATGAGCCATGAACTGCGCACACCGCTGAACGGCATTCTCGGTTTCGCCACACTGCTCGCAGAAGATTTGATGGAAACTTCCCACAGGGAAATGGCGGCGACTATTCTCAACAGTGGTAATCGTCTGCTCGATACATTGAACGGCATCCTGGACCTCTCCGTGGTCGAAGCCGACAAGCTGAACGTTGTCTGGAGCGACGTGAACCTCAACACACTAATCGAGGAAGTACGTCGATTGTATCAGGCGAATGCGGAGCGAAAGTCCCTGTACCTCACAGCGGAAATCGACCTTCCTTCCTTGATCGTGCGCACAGATGAACGCCTCGTCCGACAGATCCTGAATAATCTCGCGAACAATGCGTTGAAGTACACTCGGTCCGGCGGTGTGACCATACGACTGGACCGGTTTGAGGCCCTGGATCACGAGTATGCGGTGATTCACATCGAGGATACCGGCATCGGTATTTCCGAAGCGGATCAATCCATCATTTTCGAGGCATTCCGTCAAGCAAGCGAGGGGTACAGCCGGGCATACGAGGGAACGGGATTGGGACTGAGTGTGAGCAGAAAGTTCGCGCGAATTCTCGGTGGTGATATAAAACTGCGTAGCGAACAGGGCAAAGGATCATGCTTCAGCCTGCATTTGCCTCTTGGTTACTCGGAAGAAATGAAGCAAATCGGTGTTGTTCAAAAGGAATACTAGGAAAGATGCTGTTCAGCACGAGATTCTTCTGCCCGGTTTACACTGCGATGTGCGTAGCACCCTTCTTCACTTGTGATCTGGTACGATGAGACTTCTTGATGATGCAGCACGAATACTGATGGCCGCACGGCACGTGACGGTGTTCACCGGTGCCGGCATTTCGGTGGAAAGCGGTATTCCTCCATTTCGAGGCGCGGAAGGCATCTGGAACAAGTATGACCCGCGTTGCCTTGATATTGCCTTTTTCTTGGCGAATCCGTTGCAGGCGTGGGAGGTGATCAGGGAAATATTCTACGACTACTTCGGATCCGCCGTCCCCAACGACGCACATTTCGCCTTGGCATCTCTTGAACACGCGGGTAAAGTGAAAACCGTGATAACGCAAAATATCGACAATCTACATCAGGATGCAGGAAGCGCGAACGTTTTGGAATTTCATGGCAATTCCCGTCGACTTCGCTGTTTGCTCTGCGATACCGAGCTGCTCGTGGAGGCGCTCGATCTCTCGATACTGCCACCGCGTTGTCGCTGCGGTGGTGTACTGAAACCTGATTTCGTGTTTTTCGGCGAACCCATACCCGAACCGACGAAGACGCTCTCGTTTCAGGAAGCGAAACTCTGCGATGTGATGCTTGTCATCGGTTCCACCGGCGAAGTGTACCCTGCCGCTATGCTGCCCAGTGAAGCACGCCGACGCGGCGCGAAGATTATAGAAATCAATCCCGAACACTCCGAATTCACGGCTGGTATAACGCATGTCTTTTTGCAAGGCATGGCCTCTGCGCTACTGCGTGAGTTGTTGAACTTGATGGAACTGGATCTGCGGCCATCCGGGATGGGCAAGAGTTGAACTCGAAACAGCCAGAATCTTCACGTAATAACACAATCACTACATGAAGCGTAGTGTTGCATGCTTCCTGCGTACAAGACTTGTTCATAATGAATTACGGTAGCGAAAGCACGTACATCGGCCATTTTCCCGATTAGAAGCACAGGCGCGGCCGGAATGCGAAGCGTGTCGCACTACCGGAACAAATCGCGCATACGGAACACGTGCGCCCGAACATGCTCTGAATCATCCTCCTTTTCTCCGACTCGTTCTGAATGAGTTTCTCACAAGCGCACTGACCAAGCACGCATGCAATGAGTATTATTTTCCATTGCAGCATCAGCTCGTTTTCGACGAGCACAGGTGTTGCGTTCGATGCGGGAGTGCATGTATATCCCAACCCGGAGTCCGGACTGCTGTTTCGTGGATTATTGATCATGATACAGCGATTTCATTCCATGAGCTTTGAATTATTCGCAACGCTACTACGCCGGCGGGAATTGTACGCGGCAGGCCATTGTTGAATACCTGGGTCGGCCTTTGCTTGCCCTCCGCTACCGTAACAGCATTTCACACAACTTTCACGCGGTATGGATAATCTCGGCATTGTTCTTCTCAACATGGGCGGTCCTACATCGCTGGATAGCGTACAACCGTTTCTTGAAAATCTCTTCCTTGACAAGGAAATAATTTCCTTCGGTCCCGTCGAATTCGCCCGTACACCGCTGGCGAAATATATCGCCAAGAGAAGAGCGAAATCCGTGCGCGAGAATTATGCCCTGATAGGAGGCAAGTCACCGATAGCCGAATTGTCGCGGAGACAAGCCGATGCTCTGCAAACGCGACTTTGCGCTGCTTACGGCGATACGGTACGCGTCAGAGTCGAGCTTGGTTTTAGTTATTGGCACCCGTTTATCGCCGATGCTATGGACGCCCTCGAGCAGGACGGTTACACTCGAGTGTTTCTTCTACCACTGTATCCGCAGTATTCAAAAAGCACCACGGGCTCGTGTTTCAAGACGTGGCGAAACCTGCACAGGGAGCGCGGCAACAGGCGTTTCAGCGTTCAGAGTGTGAAAGCGTATCCGACTGCGGCGTCATACGTCGCCGCCATCAATCGGCGCATCGACGAGGCACTTCTTCAGTTTCCGGAAGAGAGGCGAGATCATGTGCATTTACTGTTCAGTGCGCACGGGACACCGGTGAAATTGGTCGAAGAAGGTGATCCGTACTCGCATCAAATAGTAAACACCATGAACGCCGTGTTGAGCGCAAGATCGTATGCTCTGCCCCATCATCTCAGCTATCAAAGCAAGGTGGGACCGGCGCGTTGGCTTGAACCGGATACTGTGGACAAAACGAAGGAACTTGCAGCCGCCGGTGTCAGGGATTTGCTTGTGGTTCCAATCGCCTTTGTCACGGATCATGTGGAAACACTACACGAACTCAATATCGAACTTCGCCATGTTGCGAACGCTGCCGGTATAGAAAACTTCACCGTCATGCAGGGATTGAATGACGACGAGAATTTCATCGAAGCGCTTGCAACGATAGTTCTTGATCGCATGGCACGCCGCGCCGCGATGGGGGATTTTGCCCAATGAAAGCAGAGGGCAGCGCCGATGTCGTGGTCATAGGCGCCGGCCTGTCCGGCCTGACATGCTCCTTCCTTTTACACCGTATGGGCTTTGACGTGCTTTTGCTGGAAAAGTCCAACCGCTTCGGGGGTGCGATCAGAAGCATACGGAAAAACGGTTTTCTGATCGAGGCCGGCCCGAACAGCACATTGGAAACCACGCCACTGCTGACACAACTGATACGAGATGTCGGAATAGAAGAGAAAAAGCTGTATGCAAATGATGCTTCGAAGAAGCGATTCATTCTACGCGACGGTGTGTTACACGCACTGCCGATGTCACCAACCAGCTTTCTCACTACTGCGTTATTCAGCACCGGAGCGAAATTGCGTCTGCTTCGCGAACCCTTCATCCCTTCCGCCTCGCCGAAGGTCGCGGAATCCGTCGCGGATTTCGTTCGACGTCGTTTAGGTAGCGAGTTCCTCGATTACGCCATCAATCCTTTCGTTGCAGGTGTCTACGCCGGAGATCCCGACAATCTGGAACTTCGCTCCGCATTCCCGAAGCTCCATGAATTGGAGCAGAAATACGGCAGCCTGATCTGGGGTCAGATCAAAGGCGCGAGGGAAAGAAAGCAGCGGAATGAAGAGAGCAAGCAGTCCGCACGAATGTTTTCTTTTATCGATGGCATGCAAACACTGACGGATGCGCTCGCAGCGTGTTTGCCGCGAGCTGTACATGGAGTGGACGTATCTGAAATCGCACTTCCCCGAAGTGATGATACCGCACATCGTTTTTCCATTAGCACGTATCGCGATGGCGAACGGTATCACTACACGAGTCGCACGCTTGTCATCGCCACTCCGGCCAAGGCGGCCGCATCGCTATCCCGCAGTTTCGCACCCGATCTCGACCGCGTTCTGGGTGAAATCCCCTATCCACCCGTTGCCGAAGTGATCACGGCATTCCGCCCAGTGCCGACAATGCATGCACTGGACGGTTTCGGTTTTCTGATTCCCAGTGTGGAAAAACGGCGTATTCTGGGGACGATTTTTTCGAGCACCTTGTTCCGAGAGCGCGCACCGGACGGCATGTGCCTTTTAACAACATTTCTTGGTGGTATGCGGCAACCGGAGGAGGCCATGCATGACGAGGAGAACATTGTTCGAAACACCTTGCGAGAATTACACGACTTGCTTGGGACGCCGGTAACACCTGAATTCTCGCATGTCACAACCTGGCCGAATGCCATCCCTCAGTACGTCCGCGGGCACCTCGACCGCATGTTTCGTGTGGAGTCACTTGAAAATCAGTTGCGAGGTTTGTTTTATTGTGCTAATTACAGAGACGGCATTTCCGTAGGCGACTGCGTCAAGTCCGCGAACGCCGTCGCATCGCGCATCGCGTCGGTGCTTTCGTCATAGACTGTATCGACGTCGACGCGTTTAGTCCACGAATCATTCCAAACCATTGATGTCACATGAATGATGTAAACGAATCCTTTTCCTTCCCCTCGTTCACACGCATGCGCAGAACCCGCATGAAAGAAGCTCTGCGAAGCATGGTGCGTGAAACCATTCTCACACCGAATGATTTCATCTACCCGATGTTCGTCGTGCCCGGCAAGAAAGTACGCAACGAAGTGGCATCCATGCCTGGCGTCTTTCAATTGTCCGTTGACGAAGCAGTGCGGGAGGCACGTCTTGTAAGGAAATTGGGCATCCCTGCAGTAATTCTCTTCGGCATACCCGAACACAAGGACGAAATCGGCAGCCATGCCTGGCTCGACAACGGCATAGTACAACAAGCTGTGCGAGCAATCAAGAAATCCGACACCGACATTGTGGTCATCACCGACGTCTGTTTATGCGAATACACGTCGCACGGGCATTGTGGTATCGTCAACGGCAACGTAATTTTGAACGACGAGACGCTGAGACTTCTTGCGGCGGAAGCATTGTCGCATGCCTTTGCGGGTGCCGACATGGTAGCACCATCGGACATGATGGATGGACGCATTGCTGTTATCCGAGCTGCGCTGGATGAAAACGGATTTCTCGATTTACCCATCATGTCCTACGCAGCGAAATACGCTTCCGGATACTACGGACCGTTCCGCGATGCGGCGGAATCGACACCGCTATTCGGCGACAGGCGTTCGCATCAAATGGACCCCGCCAACAGTGACGAGGCCATGCGCGAAGTCGAAAACGACATCAAGGAAGGAGCGGACATCATCATGGTAAAACCGGCTGGTCCGTATCTTGATATAGTCCGTAGTGTCAAGGACAGATTCGGCATGCCCACGGCCGCCTATCAGGTCAGCGGCGAGTATGCGATGATCAAAGCAGCGGGAATGAATGGATGGATAGATCACGACCGTGTGATGCTCGAATCGCTCCTGGGCATCAAACGGGCTGGTGCCGACATGATTCTTACGTATTTTGCATTGGAAGCATCCCGATTGCTCAAATAGTGAATACATAACGGGGGTGAGATGACACAGGTATTACCCATATTGACGCAGGAAGAAGTTCGCGTGCTCGGCTGTCTCATAGAAAAGAGTGAGGCGACACCGGAATACTACCCGATGACCTTGAACGCTGTCCAAGGTGCATGCAATCAGAAAACAAGCCGAGAGCCCGTGGTCGATTTCGATGAGGAAATCGTGCAGGAAGCGCTTGGCGCGTTGCGTAGCAAGGGGCTGGTTGCCTTCGCATCGGGTGGAGGACGCGTGCTGAAGTACATGCACAGAGCTGGGCAGAATGGTCTCGGATTGTCACCGGCACAGGCCACCGCAATGAGCATTATCATGCTGCGAGGGCCGCAAACCGCCGGCGAAATCAAATCGAGAGCAGGTAGGCAGTTCAACTTTCCAAGCATAGAAGCGGTACAGAACACCATTGCATCGCTGACTGGTAATGAAAGGCCGTATCTCGAAGAGGCTCCTCGGCTTGTCGGGCAAAAGGAGGCACGCTATCGCCATAAATTCTTCGTGTACAACGATTCCACCAATACCGATGACGCACCGACGGAAGCCGGCATCTCCATGCGTTCCGAGATCGACGGTCTGAAAGAAACTCTTCGTCTGATGCAGAAAGAATTGACGCAGTTCCGCAACATCGTTACAGCATTACAGGGCGAGGTCATGGTTATCACCGAGGATTTGTACGACAGCGGAAACAAAACACAGGATAAGACAGCGGACAAGCTGTAGCACCCAGTGCAATGCCGCCACGTACTTCATGTTTCAGCCGACGGCTCACGCAAAGCACAGTCGTAGCGCAACAGCACTGCGATGCGCTTGCTATAGCATCGAGAGAGCCGAAAAACACTGAATCGAACAACTCTATCACATGCACGTCACTTTCATGAATCGTACAAATTCGACAACACTTTACGCCGAAGCCGTCAACCTCCTGCCGGGTGGCGTCAATTCTCCGGTACGCGCCTTCAGGGCAGTAGGTGGCCAACCCGTTTTTTTCGCATCCGCTTCAGGATCCAAATTACTTGACGTGGATGGGAACGAGTACATCGACTATATCGCTAGTTGGGGTCCATTCATTCTTGGGCATTCACATCCCCGCATTGTTCAAGCCTTGCATCGCCAACTCGATCTGGCGACGAGCTTCGGCGCACCGACGGAACTTGAAAACCAACTCGCAGCGAAAATCATCGATCTTCTTCCATCCGTGGACATGCTGCGCTTTGTCAATTCGGGTACCGAAGCAACACTGTCGGCAATACGTCTGGCTCGCGCTTGGACAGGACGAGAGAAAATCATCAAATTCGAAGGGTGTTATCACGGTCACGGCGACTCCTTTCTCATCAAGGCGGGCTCTGGTGTGGCTACTCTCGGCCTGCCCGATTCCCCGGGCGTCACTACAGCGACTGCGGCGGATACGCTCACGGCGCGATTCAACGATTTGGATTCGGTCGAGGCGTTGCTGAGTGCCGCACCGGAACAGGTGGCCTGCGTCATTCTCGAGCCCGTCGTGGGCAATATGGGCTGCGTGCCTCCCGAGAATGGTTTTCTGTCGGGCCTCCGCGAAATATGCACACGCGAGGGAGTGTTGTTGATCTTCGATGAAGTGATGACGGGCTTTCGCCTCGCACCCGGTGGAGCGCAGGAAGTCTACGGCATTACACCCGATCTGAGCACCTTCGGGAAAATCATCGGCGGCGGACTGCCCGTCGGTGCATACGGAGGTCGCCGGGACATCATGGAACTCGTCGCTCCCGCCGGCCCCATGTACCAAGCCGGTACACTTTCCGGCAACCCGTTGGCAATGACAGCGGGTCTCGAAACACTGCGTGTGTTAACGGAGGATGCAACACTCTATGCCCGTCTCGATGAACGTGCGGAAATTCTATGCGATGGCATTCAGGAAATCCTCGATGAATTCTCTCTCCCCTGGGTGACGAATCGGGTAGGTTCAATGTTCACGCTGTTCTTTACGGATACGACAGTCCGCAATTGGGACGATGCGAAACGTTGCGATACGTCCCGCTATGCCGAATACTTCTCTCGGATGCTCGATAGAGGGATATACCTTGCTCCGTCGCAGTTCGAAGCCGCGTTCATCTCCATCATGCACAGCAACGAGGACGTCGCGCGCACACTCGAAGCCGCGCGGGAAGGTCTGCGACCGAGTTGATCCCGCCGCAAAAGACGCCACGATTTCGATACCATCGTTGCGATGACGACACGTCATCGGGTAAGATGCTTGCGTTCGTCTTTTTATCTGACAACCGACTCCGAGTATCGGGTCTTTTCCTGCTGCATTACAACCATAGCGGTTTAGCACAGGCAATGGAGGCGGTACGGAATTCGTTCCTGTACGAAGATACGGAGGGTATCATTACTTCAAGCCAGGAGCAACACGTACATTCATCAATCGGACAACGAAATCTTCTTTGCACCGGGCGTCATTAGCGATCAGATGGATTTGGGCAAGGTGCGGACAGTATCGATGTGATTCGCACAACGGTGCAAAACAGTGAGATACTCATTGATTCGCTCCTGATATTCGACCCGATAATCTTCGTGCATCTTCTTGGTGAGCAGCGTTATCAATCTCTTGACGATAAGGGCCACTTTAGTATCATACTGTGAAAAGCATGTGCCGAACATATTCGTCGAGAGACCGAATGGCACTTCTAGCACATGCATGAGCAATTTCGCTTCCAGGGTCTTATCCTTTGAAATCTTGACGAATTCATTGATACGTTTGATACAGGCTACCATCATATGGTACATTTTCATCTGTTCCGCGTACCCTTTGCGCCTTTTGGTAAACTCCATTTCCAGATCGTCGATCACATCGTCATAGAGTTCCAGTTCCGCCTCCGGCCCCTCGAGATAGTTGACAACAACAAACTCGTAAATCGATTTCTCCTTTGCTGAAAGTTTCAAAACGATTTCCAGCAATTCGTCATGCGAAAGCTGTCTGATTCTTTCCTTGATTTCGGGTTGTAATCTTGGCATGGATGATCGCCTTCGTGTAGAATATGTCTGAATAATGTTGAGTGGTATCAATGCATTCTCCATCGACGTGCTTCACAGCCGCTCGTCAAAGCAAATATACACCGGAAGCGGCTCGCGTGCACCCTTTGTAATTTCAATTCGATTCGAATAGCATGCAGTTAGACAAAAGACATGTCCGTATTTTTCGAGTTCAATCAGAGCTATGATGTAACAAGAGACGATACGGAAATGGCTGATGATGTAGCTTGACAATGTTCAGCATGCGCAGCCCGAGTTGGTGCGTAGAAACCGAACGCCCCGATACCGGGGCGTTTGGTTCTCTCTCTTCTTATCTGTCTATCTGTCGTTGACAGCTCGATCAGATTTCCTGTGTTTCTCGACTTGACTTCGGGTTTGTTGCTTCCTCGTATTCGTCAAGCCGTTTCGATTCTATGTTACGCGTCTCTTTACCTGCCGAACGCTGTATGGAGTACATGAGCCTATTCGCAGCGCATTCTGCACGCAGATGGTTTCCGGGGTCTGTACGATCTATGCTCGAATCGTGTGCTGCTACCAAAGACCTCCTACCGTCCGTTTATAACAAATCTCGCGCGATGATCGACTCGGGCGTTTTCGAGAATTCCTGCTGCGGATAATACATCGCGCGGCTAATCCGTAACTCTGGAACGGCAAGTCCTTAATTCGGGATGACAGGTTCCGCGACCCAAACCAATGTGCGAAATGTCTGGCGATGCTGAAGCTGGAAACAATGGCAACGCTTGCATCTCACTCACCGTTGAGACGACCGAACTCGGCAATTTCTGTCGGGTAAACACAGTGCAAACCAAGGACGGAAAAATTGGTCATGCCCGAAGTTGCTTGCGTGCTCCCGGGATTTCGCTGGATTTCCTGCCATACTCGGGACATTCACGTGCATGATGTATACAAACCGGGGACTTGTCATCTACGCTTCCTACGGTACCACTCCTGATGTTGTTGTAACGATATTTTGTTATTACCGGATATAGCTGCTAATATTTATCCTGTATCAGCAGTATAGGCTAACACGGCTACGGGCTATCGAAGTTCCCGGGTGAAACGATTATGAATCGAGATTGTATTGATGGCACACGCGAGACGAGGTTGCGGTTGTGTACCAACTGCTCGGTTGCAGCTTCCCCTATGCAGTTTCCCCTGCATTATCACCCGACTTGACGAAACACCCAATAAAAACGTACATTTGTTATTGCCGTTTTTCTCACCAATTAACGAGGTTTGCAGCAATGCATGAAGGAGATACAAACAGCATTCAGGAATTCGAATACAAAGCGGAAATGAAGCAACTGCTTCATCTCATCATCCACTCCCTCTATACGAACCCGGAAGTGTTCCTGCGCGAACTCGTTTCGAACGCGTCGGATGCACTCAACAAGCTTCGTTTTATGCAGGTAACGAACACACCGGTGATCAATCCCGAGGCCGAACTGCGTATCACCATTGATCTCGATAGCGAGAACCGGAACTTTTCCATAGAGGATACAGGGATAGGAATGACTCGGGAAGACTTGATTGAGCGCATCGGCACCGTTGCCGGTTCCGGAACGCTGGATTTCCTCAGGAAAATGAAGCAGAATCAGGAGTCGGTCGATGGCAGTGATCTGATCGGTCAGTTCGGCGTGGGATTCTACTCGGCCTTCATGGTCACAGACGAAATCACCATCGAAACGCGACATGCCGATCCGGAATCGAAAGCATACCGCTGGCAGTCGAAAGGCGAAGGAAAGTTCAGCATAGAGGAAATCGACAGGAAAGAGCGTGGAACCCGTATTTATTTCAAACTCAAGGACGAAGTAAAGGATTTTGCGGAAGCAGCTCGCGTCCGTTCCGTGATTAAGAAATACTCGAATTTCGTTGATTTCCCCATCTACATCGGTAATGAGAAAGTCAACTCCGTCACAGCAATATGGCAACGACGAAAGGAGGAAGTGAAAAAGGAAGAACTTGAGGAGTTCTACAAGTTCATCGCGAACGATTGGCGCGAACCGTTCGACCACCTCCATCTTAATATCGAAGGAAGGGTGAATTTCAAAGCCCTCGTGTTCGTCCCTACCGCACCGCAGTTCGGGTATTTCGATCCGAGAGAAGAAAAATCATTGCATCTGTACATTCATCGCGTGTTCGTGCAGGATAATTGCAAAGAACTCGTGCCTGAATACCTACGCTTCGTGAAAGGCGTCGTCGATACCGACGACCTTCCGCTCAACATTTCCCGCGAAATGACGCAATCCAGCCCGGTGACTGCGAAAATACGCGAGGTGCTCTCCAATCGCCTTCTCGGCATGCTGGAGGATTGGGCAAACAGCGATGCGGAAAAATATTCCACGTTCTTCCGCAACTTCGGCAACTATCTCAAACTCGGTATCAACGAAGACTTCACGAACAAACAACGTCTCGTCGAATTGTTGCGCTTCGAAACGAGTAAAACCGATCCGGGCAAGTATACGTCTCTGAAGGAATACACCGCAGCGATGCCGGAATCGCAAAAGGAAATCTACTACCTGACCGGCGAAAGCCGTCAAATACTAGAAAAACATCCCAATCTTGAGTATTTCCGCAAGCATTTCCTGGAGGTGATGTTTCTCACCGACCCCGTGGATGTGTTCACTATTGCCACACTCGGTGAATACGACGGCAAGAACATTGTTTCGCTGGAAAAAGCCGACATCCATTTCGCCGATGACGAAACCGTCCCTGACACCCTTTCCGGAAGAAGCGCCAAGGATCTGCTGCTACGCTTCAAGGAAATTCTGGGCAACCGCGTCGAGGATGTGATCGAATCGCGACGACTTGTCGACAGCGTCGCAACACTCGTCGTCGGTCGCCAAGGGATGGACGCGCGAATGGAACACATGATGCGAATGAT
>Ga0114946_10000239_pt1 | contig 34868 bp, 27 predicted proteins | sample WalLakDeSediment_FD_88676 | JGI IMG/M metagenome (GOLD analysis project Ga0114946, IMG submission 88676) | Lake sediment microbial communities from Walker lake, Nevada to study Microbial Dark Matter (Phase II) - Walker Lake 11/02/13 Deep Sediment | ecosystem: Environmental > Aquatic >... | reverse complement strand
TTTTCTTTCGACAAGTTGATACGCGCCGGCTACGCGCAGGATTTTCCCATCGATGACCCGGTCTCTCGGATCGTCTCCTGGTCTGGTCCATACGTGATCGCGTCTCGCCCCGACCCAGCAACAAGGGCTCCCTGCCAGACAGTCCCTCACCTCCATGCGCCGTCCCTGGGTCAACCGGAAACCTTCCTGATCGAAGAAGGATCGTGTCACGCCCATCAGGGGTTCCGGGAAACCGGGGACGGTCAAGCTGATCCAGGGTACGAAAGAGATCCCCTTTCCCTGGAGATTGTCAAGATGTCTGGCAAGAGGAAAGTCCAACCGTAGCGGGAAGTCCAGTACCCGTTCATGAATCCCGGCCTTGGTGAGCAGTTGGACATTCATGGCGCGTAGCTCGTACAGAAAGGTGTCGAAAAAGACGAGGAAAATCACACCCCAACTACAGGCAATGACATGGGTCCAGGTCCTTAGCGGTGATGTCCGCATCAGGTGGAGAGCGAACCACCAGGCGCCAAGGCTTCGAAAGACGCGGTGACGCAACCTCATGGATGGATCCTTACCAGGTCGCCTTCTTCGAGGTCCCCCTTGACTTCGACCCACCACGAATTCGTGGCGCCGACTTCTATGGGCACAGAGATCTCTTTGCCGGATCTCAGGGCGAGCATGGAGGGACGCCCTTGGTTGACTCTGATGGCCTGAATCGGGGCCGCCAGACAAGAAATGTCTTTCCGGATCTGGATCTCAACCAGGACCTCAGGGGACAGATTCGGAAAGACTTCTTCCAAGGGAAGGATTTCGGCGCAGGAGGTCTCCGAAGAGATGAGAGATACGGTCGCCATGTGTTCCGCGCCATCAGGCCCATGGATCGTGGCCGGCATGCCTTCACGGAGCTTTCTGATATCCCAAGGCGAGAGGGAGATGCCTACGGCCACGGGTCCCTGTTGTCCCAGCACGGCGAGCAAGGTGGGCTGAAAGCACTCGTTTTCCCCAAAGACAAGATCTCCTGGTCGCGCATGGATGGATTGGACGGTCCCTTGGATCGGAGATCGCAGTTCCGGAATCCAGGTTTGTCGTGGGGGTCCTTCCAGGATTCCCTGGTCTTGGTAGATAAAAAGGATCTGTCCCTCCTCGATCGACGCGCCCTGTTCGCATAGCACCTCCTGGATTCGAGCTGTGATGGGGGAGGAAAGAAACACGGGGTGCCTGGAGCGAGGTGTTCCCTGGAATCGATGAATCTCTGCGATCACCCTGCGTTCCAGCAGGGCGCAGTTCTGGCATGGAGTCGTTGGGCGCCGACACGCGATCAGGGAAAAGAGGAGGATGCACAGCGAGAGCAGGGAGAGCAGGGAACAAGAGAACCACTTCCACCATGTCATCTTGGGTCACCTTTCCTGGGAAATTGGCGGTGTGGGACAGAGTACGGTTTCTCCATGAAGAAGGCCTTCCCGGATCTCGATCCATGACTCGTTGGCCAACCCCACAACGACCGGCGTTCGCTCGATCTGCCCCTGATTGTCGCGCCACACGCAGAGTTGGTCATCGTGGTAAAAAACCGCGTTGGAAGGAATGCGCGGTCCAATCCTGGCTTCAAGGACGAATTCCGCGTGTGCCGGGGTTCCCATCGAACCCGGAAGATCGGCTTCGCATTCGAGAAGAACCCGTGTCCTGCTGGGACTCTCCTGCACAAAGGACGCGACGGCCGGCACAGGCTCCATGCCCCTGCAAACGAGTCGGACGCTCCGGCTTGTCTTCAGTCTCTGTGCTTCATGGTTTGCCAGGGAGAACTGGAAAGAGAAATCACCTTCCGGAGCGAACAGCATGGCTTCGGTTGGATGCACGAAAACACCTTGTCCCACCACGGATTGGCCCACGGCGCAGAGAACCTGGACGAGAAGTCCATGGCCCGGCGCCCTCAGCGTGGTGTCGACCTCGACCGTGTTCTTGGGGGGCTCAAGTCGAGCCAGGACTTGGCCTCGTTGCACGATTTGTCCCTCCTTCACCTGGATGAGCTGGACCTTTCCTGATCGGGGGAAGTACAGAATGTCTCTTTCCTTGGGCCAGAGATGGCATCGATATTGGATGTGGTCTTCTATGAGCCCTTCTTCCACCTGAAGCGCGTGGGTGAAAGGAACAAGACCCGCCGATTCGCTGGACCGGTTTTTACAGCCAGGGAGCAGGATCGTGCCCAGGCCGAAGAGAACGCAATATCCGGCAAGAAGGCTCCAACCTTTCAGGCTTCCCGCACGAAGGCTCTCGTTGAATGGCTTGGAGGCTCTTTCTTCTATCATAGTCTTGTCAGGATATCCTGCCCTGGATCCACGGCGGACCCGAGTCTTTTCAGTCATAGCTTGTCGTCAGCGCCTCGCGCAGTCGCGATTCTTCCCTGGCGCGCCGGGCTTCATTCCACTGGAACAGGTCGCACAGGAAAGCGGCTTGTGAGAGAACCATTTGGGGATGTTCCCATAAGGTGGTTCTTCTCAAGATCAGGTCATCCAAGTGGAGCACGGACTCCTCCTCGATGAGACGCTTTAGATCGAGTTTCCATCCTTCAAGACTCGCGTCGGGGGGTCCATCCAATTCGAAGCGTCCCCTGGATGATTCCTCGATCGTGGCCGGCTCCAAAGTCATTTCTCTGGGGCGAGCCGGCAACCTTTGCTCGGAGATCACCCTGAGGATGACCTGCTCCGCCACCCATCGAGCTGTGGTGAATTTGACTCCTGATAAGCTGTAGAAGCCTTGCGGGCCTCCACATGCTCCATGATGAACCATCTCTTCCCTGACGCTGAGTGTGTCGGATCCTTCCTTCCTGGCCGGAAGAAGACCGGGGAAAATACGGAGAATCTGTTTCTCCTCAAGGTCCAACCCTGGGATGGCCTCGTTGATGTCTTTTATGAAGGAAGCCATCATCTCCTTTGTGGGCAAGGGATGATCCAAAGCTCCGTCAAAGGGCGCATGCCCGGTCCCGGCAAAGCAAAGCCCCTTCCATGGAAGAAGGAAATAGGTTCTTGCTCCGGGGGCTTTGGGTTTCACGGCCACGGAATGTCTGGAAAGCGCCTTTCTGTCGAAAAGCACGTTCCAGGCGATGGATTTTCTGAACAGTTGGGGCAAATCTATATGGAAGCGTTCGGCCAGCGCGCGACACCAGGGCCCGGCGGCGTTGACTACCGCGCGACAGGAAAAAAGATGTTCCTGCCCTGTCTCCAGGTCTTCGGCCTTGATTCCGGTCACCCTGCCCTGTCGCACCACGAGTTCTCTGGCCTCAGTGTAGTTCAGCGCTACAGCCTTGGCGCGGCAGGCCCATCGAATCATCTGAAGGATGTTGCGCTGGGAATCCGGGACGCACGCGTCGTACCATTCCACTCCCCCCCGAAGGCCGTCGCGCTCGACCAGAGGAAACAGAGATTCCACGTCATCGCCGGGCAGAACACGACAATCGGGAATATGATGGGTTGCCGGCAGCCCATGGTTGCGGTCCCTGGATGCCAAGTTGTAGAGCGCCGAAGCGACCCTGAGCAGCGAGACCTTTCGAAGCCCATCTCCATACAGTGGCATCAGGCACGGCATGGGATGGACGAGGTGGGGAAAGGCCTTGAGAAACCATCGCCTTTCCAGGATCGATTCCCTCAATCTCTTGAAATCCATGGTTTGAAGGTATCGAAAACCACCATGGATCGTTCTCAGGCTGTTGAAACTGGTCGCTTCTCCAAAATCGCCCTTGTCCATCAGAAGCGCTCGAAGTCCTCGTTTCGAGGCTTCGAACGCCAGCGACACGCCATAGATGCCGGCCCCGATCACGACGACATCAAAGGTTTCATTCTTTGCGCCATCCAGGTTTCTCAGGATCGATTCCATGGAATCTGCCGATCTCTCTTTCTAAGGGATTACGCAAAAACAACTTCACATTCTGGAGGGCAATGTTGACGTCGGAATCATGCGACCCCATCCAACGCCAACCAACCTTCTCAGAATACATACTTGTTTTCGCGTGATCCCCACGGCAAAGTGAACCGAAATAACGAAAGGTGGAACCCAGAGTCCATGATAGCAAAAAATATGTTCGCATCTGTTCGAGTGATTGACCCCTACGATGGCGACAAGGAGGGTTGTCTTGATATACTGAAACTGGGATGGGGAGATCGGACAAGGCACTGGAGGGATTGAATTTGTTCACAAGGCCGGCCAGGAAACTCCAATTTTATCTTCGATCGCCCCTGTTGTCTCCCTTCCTTTCGGACCGAAGGTTGGCGAGAATGATGATTGGGCTCCTTTCCATCCACCTGATCTTCCTTTGGTCCGAAATGGGACTGTGGAGATGTCCTTGCCGGCACATCCTTGGGATGCCTTGTCCCGGATGCGGATTGTCCCGAGCCATTCTCTGTATCCTGAGAGGTTCGTGGTTTGAAAGCCTCTCGCATCATCCTTTCGCCATCCTCTTTCTCGGCGCCCTCGTGCTGATCGCCATGGCCGCGGTATTTCCTGAAGCCTGGGGCAAGGCCATGGGCCATGTCGCGGAGCGCGTGGAGCGGCGTACAGGATTGTCCTGGATCGTTTTGGGGGCTGTCTCGGTTTTTGGCTTCCTGAGAATGATATCCTGGTTATGAAGGGGCGGAAGAACAGAGGAGTTGGAGCTTGATAGGATGAGGGCAAGGAGGATGTGCCTTGAGTGAAGAAATGAGGAAGGCTTCAGAAAAAACCCATTCCCATGTCTTCCCTGTTCAGAGGGAAGAATCGTTTGGGGAAGTGCAAGGGAATACACAGGAATGGAGAAAGGCGGGAGTCATCCGCTTGCTGGCCAAGCCATTTGCCCTGAGCGAGGTTCAGGAGGCCATTTCCCTGGCTATGAAAGAGGTCTCTGGACGATAAAGGCTTTCGTGAGACGAACCCGGGCTTGAAGCGAAGCCTGACGGCGAGGAATGAGGGAGGGCGAAGTAGGGTGGGTGTCTCGAGGCTTACGTCTCGCGCAGGATCAAGTTGGAACGGTTCTTGCTTATTACAACCATACCCAGGGTCCAGCTCAAAGAGGGAGAGGCGCTTTTGGCGCCTCTCCTTCGCCATTGTGGGACATGTTCAGCGAGATTGCGCCCAAGAACAGCCAAAGAACAGGGGCGAGAGTATGTTCCGTTCTTGGGTAGTGGTATTCTGGGATTGTATCCCTAGGGAAACACAGGGTGTGTCATTTCATCTCCTGCGCGGCTTTTCCATTCAGAAGGTCGAGACGCTCCTGCGCAGTGATTCGAACCCAATCCGAACGATCTTCACGGATGATTTTGCTCAAGAGTTCTTGGTCATGGAGTTTAGCTGCTGCGATCGAGCGCAACCATTCATCCGCGTGCTTGGTGGCGACGCGCTCCAGAAAGGCAGGATTTTGAAGCCTTCCCAACGCCACGGAGCGAATCTCCTTTTGTCCTTCCACCCATACGATCTTCTGAAGCAGTTCCTGATCTTGGATCTTTTCAATGGCGGCCTTTCGAATCTCCGGGTGAATGGAAGCATCCTGGGATGTGATCAATTTGGCCAGGAAAACAGGGTCTTCAATGCGCTGGACGGCCGCCTTTCGCACCTCCCAGTTCTGATCGCTGCCTGCAATCTCCAAGAGCGTGTCTCGATCCTTGATCTTGTAGACAGCGGCCCTTCTGACTTCCCATCTTTCATCGGTCTTGGCGACTTCAGTCAGAATCGAGGAATCGTTGGTTTTTGACACAGCGGCCTTTCTGAGCTCCGCGTTCATCAGATCCTTTTCCGTCCTGTTCATCTCATCGAGCAGAGCTTGATTTCGAATCCTTCGAAGAGCCGCCTTCCGTACCTCCCAGGAGTCGGTCTCTTTGGCAATGCTGGCCAGAAGTTCTTGATCCTTGATCTTTCTTACAGCGGAGGTTCTAACCTCGTCCGAGGGATCGGTCCTGACGATCTGCGCGAGGAGATGGTCGTCTTCCAGACGTTTGAGGGCTGTCTTTCGCACGATGGAATCATCCGCTGTCCTGACGATCTCGATGAGAAGGTCCATGTTTTCCACCTTGTCCACGGCCGCGGACCGAACCCAGTAATCGGTGTCTCCTTCCTTGTAGGGGTATTTTCCCTCTTCCTCCAGGAGATGGCCGTAGGTCGCGGGATGGTCCAACTTGACGGAGGAGATCCAACGCACGAACCAGTCCTGTCCATGCTTGGCCAGGTGGGACAGCACCTGTGGGCTCTGGATGCGCTTCAAGGCTGCCCATCTGACCCGAGCATTGCTGTCCTGCAAAGCTACCGTGCCCAACACCTGATCCTTTTCCAATCGTCCAATTGCAGCGACGCGGACCATCGGGTCAGGATCAGTCAGGCAGATCTGCTTCAGGATATTTTGATCCCGCAGTCGAAGTATCGCGGATTCTCGTGCCGTGGGATCGGATCGTTTCCATCCTGGTTTGAACAGATCGAGGAGATTCATTTTTCTTCCCTTGGGTCAACGATAAAAACATAAGATCTATATACTATAGATCGCAACCTACAACAAATGCAAGCATATTCTTGAATATTCTGGGAGAGAAATTCCTCTTCTCTTAAGCGCTTTGCCCCAGCTCTACCAAGAAAGCCCTTTCATCAAGTTCTTAGGTTTTATATCTTAATAAAAAACAGGATCAATGAAAAGAGATTCATGGATTTCCTTGTTCTAATTTGGATATCTTACTTATATATTAAAGATAAATCCCTACACACTCTTCATGGAATATTGCGCCGTGTTGTGTTTGCTCGAGATTTCAGTGAACCCGATCCTGGCTTAGAGAATGGGCGGCTGACAGCTTGAGTTCAGTGAATCCAGGCTCAGAACAAAAGCGAGAATGAGCTGTATCGCCATGCGAACGTTGATCTCATCCACATGTTCAGGGATATCTGTTTCCATGTGGTAGTTGGGGTCGGCATACGGAATGGATCCGTGGCATGCGATGGCATGTTCAAAACCTTCCTTGACAAAAGATCCGTCATCGTTCCTTGGCTTTTCGTGACGATGGATGGTTTGTTTCAATCCGATCCCGTACAGTTCGTTGAGCTCGACCAGATGCTCCGCAAAGGGTTGGCCCGCTTCGTGCGTATAACAGATGGCATTGGTCTTGAGTCCCCGCCCGATAGCGTCCAAGGACTTGCCTCCAAGCGAGTCCACGTTCAGTATGGTGGCGAAACGATCCCTTCTTTGGTGGGCCGCCTGGGCCGCGACCACACTGGTCCATGGCGTGTGTTCTTCGTTGCAGAAGAGGAAACGGAGGGTCTTTCGATTCGGATAATCGGACAGGAGCCGAGCCAGTTCCAGAAGGGCCGCCACGCCCACGGCATTATCGTAAGCGCCTGGACTGTCCACCCAGCTTTGGGAATCCTTGTGCGCCAGGAGCAACAGGATGTCCTCGTTTGAATCCAAGCCAGGCTTTTCCCCGTACACGTTGTAGGCCGTGTACCAGGGATCCTCCGGCCGAGGAGGTGCATATTGATGGGATACAGGCTTGCTCTTGTCGCACCGACAGGCTTGGACCCGCGCCTCTTCCCTGGAAACGATCCATCCCAGGCGTTCCAGTTGGTTCGATATGAAGTCATCCGCCTCGTACAGGGTACATTGAGGGTGCCCGAGCAAGGTGAAGTTCGTTTTGCGAAAGGGCAAGGGGTCTTTGCAGAGATGAAACAGATCCTGTCGTACCCGGCATGCATCGACTTTGCGAATGGACGCGATGATCGCCGATCTTTTCCTATGTCTTATCATCGATCCTCTTGCCTGGAAGTTCACCTAGATTCTATTGAGGTCAGGACGAGCTTTGCCATGGGTGTGTTCCCAGAGGTGTCCCCTGCGTTTCATGCCCTCCAGGGTTGTCTCAAAATAGACCGCGCGAAGAGGTTCGAACACCTGCGGAAGATCGTGATGATACCCCATACCCGTAACCAGACAGTCCCCGGGTCCGATTTCATACTCGAATCCTTCCGAGATGGCGATTCCTCGACCTTCATACACGATCCAATATTCGTCGCAGTCGTGGTAATGGTTGTCAAAGTGGGTTTGCTTGGGATATCGGATCGGGTCGCCGACATCCTTGGGAGACGCGGTGGGCGTGGCCAGGAAGGTGCCGCATCCTCCAATCTCCTCGCTCCAACGGCCCGCCATACGGATGAGCGTCACATGAGTGAGGGCTTCTTCGATGACGAACTGTCCCACAGGCACGTTGAGATCCAGCATGGCGCCCTCGCGTGCCCGCATCTTCTCCCCGGCGAAGACAAGCCTGCATTCCCCGGCGGCCACCACGAGTTTCTCTTTCTTGCCCATTCTCTGGAAAGTATGGTCATCGGTTGGCAACAGCTTCACGATATCGAAATATTCCATTTCACACCAGTCAGGTGCCTGGCCCTGGCCACTTCGAAAAACAGGCATGCCGGACTACTCCTTGATGTTGAGATCCTTGGAACCTATATTGAAATTCGATTCCACAATTTGATTGTACTACGAACCCAGAGGCGAGCCCAAGGGATCTGATCGGGTTCACTGAATGTCTGCTGTCGTGATATACTTCAAGGGACAGTGGACCGTGAGATTTCCTCCATGGAGGTCGCAACGAAACCAGGTCGGGAAGAGAGGGGAACAACATGCGCGAAGCGAGCCAATGGTTCGAGGATGGATGCCTGATGCTCACCGAGGAACGTCGAGAGGAGGCGCTCGACTGCCTGGAGCGTGCCATCGAACTGGAACCTGGATGCGCGGCCCCGCTCACGGTGAAAGCCGGTGTTCTGCAGGAGTTGGGCAGGCAGGAAGAGGCACTGGAATGTCTTGACAAGGCGATCGCATTGAAACCGCATTTTGCCACGCCATGGACCTTGAAGGCCGAAGTGCTTGTGGGGCTCGGCAGACAGGAGGAGGCTATCGTGTGCGTGGACCATGCCTTGGAGCTCAAACCATTCTTCGCGGAAGCCTGGGCGGTCAAGGCGGAGGCGTTTCTCGGCATAGGGAGCGATGATCAGGCCTTGAAATGTTGGGAGTGCGCGATCGAACTGGATCCGGACGATGCCGGAATATGGCTGGGAAAAGGCGCCTCACTCTATCGTCTAAGGCGATACGAAGAGGCGTATCAGGCCTTCGAGGAAGCGGCCTTGTTGGGACACGAAGACGCGCGACAGCTTCTCCGACAGATGACCTCCGGTTGATGTGATATGCATCTTCCATGCCCCCGTTCTGGGCATGGGCCTCATGCAGGCAGGAGAAGGGGAGGGCTTGTCCGGTTTCACATCCGGCTCGAATTATCCAGACAAAGGGATGTTGTCAGTCCCCCATACCGATTCCTCGTTGACCAAGGGCAGCACGGCCTCCAAAATCCATCCGGCTTGCGACTTCCAGGACAAAGACAGGGGACGGACCTTGACCTGGGCTTGGCCGTTGATCGTCCTGCTTTCTCCCAACAGTTCGACCATGGACCCTTTGGCCAGCCTGTGTGTCGCTCCCCCCTCGATTTGGAAAAGGGCTTCCATGGTGATAGGCAAGGCCTTGTATTCCCGCTCTGAAACCGCGGTTTCATCGTCGAACACCAAGTTTACAGCTTCCCCGAGGAGTTGTTGCGCGTTGTCCTGGAGCAGGATTTTCTCCAGAGGGCGCAAGTCTTCCAAGGAAGATATGCCCTTGGCCAGAAGTTCCGAGAGACTTGACCCGATGATATCCGTGGTGACATCCACGATTCTCCAGCCAGAACCTTCTCTGCTCAGTTTGGCTCCCAAGGCCCCTACAAACCTGCCCAAACGCCATTGTCCGTTCAACAGGGCTTGTTCCATGTCCACATCCTGTTCCTGAAACCCGAACTGAATGGAATTGCACATGGACTTGTTTCGGAGAAGCGTGTCGCTCACCATAGACTCCACATAAGAGATCAAGACATCCTGGCCGGGACCGGACAAGCTATTCCACTTCTCTTTTCCAAGAGCTATTTGTGTCGTGCCTTCGCTATTCCAAAGCGCCGGGAGAATCCTTTCGTTCCGCTCGTTGGCGGCCAGACGAAAGAAGGAGAGTATTGCGTCTTGAGGGGTGGAGAAGATTCCCAAACGATGTTGAAGATCTGACTTGGCGTCGTTCCATGGTGTCTTCAGAACCGGGGCTATCTCTCTCTTCGCGTTTTTGGAGGCCAGAAGATCGTCGGCCTTCTCGTAGAGCAACTTGGCTTCCATCCACCGCATGGCTATAAGGGCCTCATCTCCTTGCTCGATCCAGGCGATGGATCTTGCGAGCAGTTTTTTGTCGGAACGTGTTCTGTCGCACGACATGGACGCTCCAAGACAAACGAGGATGGCCCAAAGACACCCATGTTTCGAGCAAGACGATAGGAACCAAGCACTCCTGATCCCCATAGAACCTTTCCTTTGACTCCATTCCATAATTTCAGTGTATCACAAGATACACGCAAAGACACGAACAAGGGGCTTGATTTCATGGACGAAAGAGCAGAGTCACGCTGGTGAACCCCACCAAGGCTCCGGCCAGAAGCTGTATAGGGGTATGTCGTTGGAGGGTGAGACGGGACCAGCAGACCAGCAGGGCCAGGACAGCGAACGCAGAGGACAGGACAGCATCATAGCGGGACAAAGCCGTGGCAATGGCCACCAGGGTACCCGCGTGAATCGAGATCTTGGTCCAGAAACGATTGAGAAGAATGGCGAGGAACAGCGCCATCAGCGAGGTGGCCGTGCCATGGAGGAGGACGCGAGGTGCTCGGAAAAGAAACAGGGCCAGGGCACACAGAAGCATGCAGCCTGCGCCAAAGAGATAGAAACCAAAACGGTGTTCTCTCACGCTGACATCCGCGTCCGTGTATTCCTTTCGTCGCAGCTTTCGGCGTAGATAGAGAAGCGCTGGGAGCAAAACGATCACGACGCACAGGGAAGTCCATTTCCACGCGATGAGGATCTCTCCCTGGTCCAAGCAAAGCAGGAGAAACAGGGCGATCGGTGCGACCAGGAAGGGATGTCCCGCCAGGCTGACGGCCCTGGCGATTCTATGCTTCCATGCAGCGAAATCGAAATTCAAGACGCCCGTACTTCTCATGGCAAGGAGTATAACCGTGATCTTCTTGCCGTTCCAAGGCCTTCCACTGAGGCCGTGTGATATGATCCAAAGGCAAGAGAAGGGAGGTTTTTCATGAAAATGATTTTTCGTTGCATCTGTTCATGGTATCTTCTGTGTCTCATAAACGCCTGGGCTTTGGACTGGCCACAATTTCGGTGCGACGCTTCCAGGAGCGGATACACACAGGACCCTTTGCCTGCTTCGTTGTTCCCTCAGTGGGTCTTCGTGAGCCCCCAGCCCCCGGATCCCGCGTGGCGTGGCGAGGATACGCGGATGCCATTTGATCACGCCCCTCAACCTGTCGTTTCCGAGGGAAAGATCTATTTTGGGGGGTCGACGGACGGCAAGATCTACGCCTTGGACACGGCGACAGGAAATCTGGAATGGACCTTTTTTACCGAGGGTCCCGTTCGCTTCGCTCCGGTGGTTTGGAGGGATAGGCTGCTCTGTCTCAGCGATGATGGCTTCCTGTATTGTCTGGATAAATATTCGGGCGAACTTCACTGGAAGAAGATGGGGGGTCCCATGGTGGACTCTGTTCTCGGGAACGACAGGATGATCTCGAGATGGCCGGGACGAGGCGGACCCGTGCTTTATGGAGATCTTCTCTATTATGGCGTGGGAATCTGGCCGTCCGAGGGGATCTATCTATACGCCGTTCATCCTGGAACCGGCGAGGTGCGCTGGCTGAACGAAGACGCGGGAGCCATGGAGATGGATCAACCCCACAGTGGAGCCAGGGCCAGGAGTGGAATCTCCAGTCAGGGCTATCTGGCCACGGACGGGATCACCCTCATGGTGCCCACGGGACGAGCCTGCCCGGCTGCGTTTGAAGCCAAAGACGGGACATTCAGGCATTTTCGTCTGCAGGAACATGGCAGTGGTCGCTTTCGGGGAGCGGGACCTTTTGTCGCTATGGTGAACGACAATTATGTGAGCCATGGGCATGTCTTCCAGACTCGGGACGGATCGTGGATACAGGGAGGAATGGGTACGAACATGGTTGTGTCTCCTTCCCAGGTGATCCATGTCCATGGCAAACTTCTTCAGTCCCTGAAACGAGAGAACTTTCTGGTGGAGAGGGAGATCGTGGAAAGGATGGGACAGGACAAGACGACGCGATGGGGGTTGGGGGAGGCGGAGTGGACGATGGACATGGGGGACGAACAGGCTGCTTGCGTGATTCAGGCCAAGGATATCTTGGTGGTTGGGACCGTTCAGGCCAGGGTTCTTCTGGTGGATTTGAAGTCTCGTGAGATTCAATCTTCGTTCCAGGTCGACGGGATCCCGTTGGGATTGGCTGTTTCCAATGGATATCTTTTCGTCAGCACGAATCAAGGGGTGGTTCACGGGTTCGGCAAGGTGGAACAGAGAAATGTCCCGGAAATTCGGCCGAAGATGGAACCGTATCGTTCACCCGAGAAGAGCATCTATGCCGAAGCGGCCAGGGAGATCCTGGATCGAACGGGCATCCGAGAGGGATTCTGTCTGGATTTAGGATGCGGGCAGGGACAGCTAGTTCAGGAACTGGCCGCCCGGTCCGATCTGTCTATCGTGGCCGTGGCGGACAACGAGGATTGCGCTCGAGAGGCCAGAAGGCGATTGGACGCGCAGGGAGTCTATGGAAAGAGGATCACGGTGTTGAACAGGTCTTTGGAGAAGACGGGACTGCCCAACATGTTCGCGGATTTGGTGGTTTCGAGCGATTCACTGGAACAGGGGACCGATGCCTTTGCCTTGGCAGAGGCGAAGCGTCTTCTTCGTCCCTATGGTGGCGTGCTCATCACCGGTCGGCCGGGGGCCATGGATCTGGAAAGTCGTGGGGAGTTGGAAGGAGCTGGGACCTGGACCCATCAGTATGGGGATCCAGGAAACCTGGGCTGTTCGGACGACCAGATCCTCGCAGGCCCTTTGGGCATGCTCTGGTTCAGGGACAACGAGTGGGAAATGCCTTGTAGACACGGAAGGGGTCCCTCTCCTGTATTTTCCAGAGGCGTCCTGGTGGTCGAGGGACTTCACGGACTGCAGGCCTTGAACGCCTACAATGGACGAATCCTGTGGACCTATGCCCGGGAGAACATATTGAAGCCGTTTGACCAGGAGCATTTGAACGGGGTAGCCATTACCGGCAGCAATCTATGTGTGGAAGGAGAATCTCTGTACATTCGACAGGAAGACAGGTGCGAACGACTGGACCTTTTCACCGGAGAGAAACAGGATGAATACCGAGCGCCGATGGGCCCGAATGGCAAGCCTGGATTGTGGGGTTATCTTGCTGTGCGCGAAGGCGTCCTTCTGGGTTCGCTTTACGACCCGACTCATGTTGTGACCTATGCCTATGGCAAATCGGACATGAGCGAGCTCTTTTCGGAATCCATTTTGCTTTTCGCCATGGATGCAGGAACAGGACGTGTCCTCTGGGAGTATCGACCCCAACATTCCATCAGGAACAACGCGATATCCTGGGGCAAGGGACGTGTCTTTCTCATAGACAGGCCATTGGCGATTCGGGATCGACAGAAAGAGGATCAAACCTTTCATCCGAAAGGAGCGCTGCTGGCGTTGGATGAGACGTCGGGAGAGGTCTTCTGGAAAGGGGAAGAACCTGCCTTTGGTACCATGCTGTTGTTCAGCGAATCCTCGGATGTGCTTCTCATGGCCTATCAGGCGACCCGGTTCCGATTGAATTCGGAATTGGGGGGAAGAATGAGGGCCTATCAGGGGTCCACAGGTCAGGTCTTGTGGGACATCGAAGCGGACTATCGCTCGCGTCCCCTGATCAACGATAGGACCATTTATGCTCAACCTGGGGCCTGGGATCTTCTCACCGGAAGACCCTTGGATTTTCGGTTTTCTCGATCCTACGGATGCGGAATCCTTTCCGCTTCTCGGCGACTTCTGGCTTATCGTTCGGCTACCCTGGGGTTCTGGGATCTGGAGGTGCAGCGCGGTGACGAGCATTACGGGGGGATTCGCCCGGGATGTTGGATTAACGCGATTCCTGCCGGAGGCCTGCTCCTTATGCCGGAAGCTTCCAACCGATGTGTATGCAGCTACTTGATCAAGGCCACGGTGGCCTTGCAACCCCATGGAATCCGATGTCCCATGGTATCCCCTCCACCAGGCATGTATTCAGAGCCTGTTACGGTGACATTGAGCACGGAAGAACCGAGAGTCCAGATTCGTTACACCTTGGATGGCACCTCACCTGACGAACAATCTCTCTTGTATGAGAAGCCCATCCTTGTGAGGGATTCAATGACAGTGAAAGCCCGAGCCTTCCAGGAGGGTACACGGCCCAGCTCTTTGATGGAATCGGTCTTTCTCATCTCTCGGCAGTAAACCCCAGGAATAAGGCGGCCAACTGGAACAAGAGCACCAGGAGCGCGGCGTAGCGGATGCAACGTTCCACCCGAAAAACAGGGCTTTTTCGATAAAGTCGAAGCCAGTTTTTTCCGTGGACATGCAACGTGCCGATTCCCATGAATCTTTTGCTGAATGGCCACGCTAACATGATTCCATCTCCGGATCCCAGGACGTCCATCAAGAGATGGCACGTGGCTGTGGCCGCGTAAAGAATCGCGGCCCTGGAAAGGAACAGATTTCCCAGGTACAGACCAAGCATGTGAAGAAACACCGCGATGGCCCAATGAAAAGGCAAGGTATGGGTGACCCAGGCGTGATGCTTGAAATCCTCTCCAATCCTGAGGCTTCGCTTCTTCGCGAAATACAACAAGGCGTCCGCGTCCGGCGTGGCACCGGCCATGGTGCCTATGGCGACCATGCCCCATCGCTCTGCACCGGAAAGTCCCATGAGATGGGTGACCGCCTGGGAGACCAGAAAGCCTCCAGCGAGATGTCCTTGGGGAAGCATACGTTCTTTTCTCCTTTCCAAACACGGATTTCTTCACGCGGTTCGACCTCACTGCAATTTCATGGCGGCGAGTGAGATGGCGCGTGATGGATGAGACACAAGAGCGAAACGTAAATATTCAGTGAACCCGATCCAAACGCAGCCCTTGGCGGAGAAGAGACAGAGATGCCAAAACCACATTCGGCATCTGGGAGGGGACTTCACTTCCAAGGTACGTATCACGGCATTCCAATCTGTCTCCTCTTCTCACGACGGTTTGTCTCTGGATCGCTTTCACTGAATATTCACAGCGAAACAGCGCATGAGGGATGTTGACCCCATGAGGGAAATCCCTTTATCATCCCACATATTCACCCAAGAAGAGGAGGCTTTATGATTCCAGGAGGGGTATGCGTTCGAAGGATGACAGTGTTTCTCTCGCTGTGGATGGCCAGCGAAGGCCGGCCGGCCGAGGTGGAGCAGTATAAGAAACAGAACAGGGACGCTATCGCCTCGATCTCGCGCGGCGAATGCGAGGTGGCGATCGAGCATTTCAAGGGATACCTCGAGAAGGTTCCTGACGATCTGGAAGCCCTGTATGGTTTGACTGTGGCCTACACGGTCCAAGGCAGGATGGACGAGGCGATACACTGGGCCAAAGAGGCATTGTCAGCGGGCCTCCCCCCTTCCCGTCTTTGGGCCGGTCCCCGAACTTTGCTGCGTCCCCTCCAGGAACACCCCCTGTTCTCTGAGCTGATTTCTGAATCTGGACCGGTCCTGGTCCATGGCCCCATGCTGGGACGTGTCTCGGGCAAGGATGCGTCTTTCTGGATCAGGACCTCCCACGTGGCTACGGTCCAGGTCCTCTATGGAAAGGAGACGGGCTTACTGGATGGAATGCTCAGCGAACCTTGCGTGACCAGGGAGGACGCGGATTATACCGGTGTGGTCTCGATCAACGCGCTCGAGCCACAGACCAGGTACTTTTACAGGGTCGTGATAGAAGGAGAGCCGGTGGGTGAGGAATCTTCCTTCAAAACCTACCCCTTGCCGGGCGAAAGCGCCTATTTCAGCGTGGGATTTGGAGGCGGTGCGGGGTATACACCCCAGCATGAACGGATGTGGACCACGGTGGCATCGAGGCGGCCCACGGCGTTCCTGTTCCTGGGAGACAATGTCTACATCGATCATCCGGAACTGCCAGACGTGCAAAGATACTGTTACTACAGACGGCAGAGCCGTCCGGAATACAGGAATTTCGTCTCATCCACAGCCATCTATGCCATCTGGGACGATCATGACTTTACGACCAACGATGCCTGGGGCGGACCCGAAGTGGACGAGCCGGCCTGGAAGATCCCGGTCTGGAGGTTGTATCAGGAGAACTGGATCAATCCTGGATATGGCAAGGGGCCCAAGGCGCCGGGATGCTGGTTCGATTTCTTCATCGGGGATGTCCATTTCATCCTGCTGGATGGAAGATACTACAGGACCGATCCGCGAGAACCGAATCCAAGCATGTTGGGGCAGGTCCAAAAGAACTGGCTCCTGAAGACCCTTTCGTCGAGCGAGGGACGTTTCATCGTGTTGGCGTCCCCGGTGCCCTGGGCGGAAGGAACCAAACCGAACAGCCTTGACACCTGGGACGGATACCGGGAGGAGCGGGAGGAGATCTTTCAGTGGATCGAACAACGCCGTATCGAAGGCGTGATTCTGCTGTCCGCAGATCGGCATCGGTCGGACCATTGGGTCACCGAGAGGCCAGGCTGTTATCCTTTGCACGAGTTCGAGAGTTCTCGACTGACCAATGTACACAGGCACAAGAGCGTGCAAGGGGCCCTGTTCAGTTACAATGAAACCTGCTCTTTTGGGTTGCTTCATTTCGACACGAGGCGTTCGGATCCGGAGGTGTCCTGCCAGTTCATACAAATCGATAATGAACAAGTGTACAGGGCAACCCTGAAGCGAAGCGAGCTCTCGTTCAAGAGGGACTAGGGAAGGAGGATCCAATGCGTTCCATGGGAAGGACTGTCGGCGTGGGAGGGGTCATCATGGCTTTGGCCTTGGGGTTGGCGGCCTGCAAGAAGAAGGAGACTTCCACCCAGCGCGTCCCAGCCAAGAAATCTACCGAGAAGGCCGTGGAAAGGGCACAGAAAGGGGTGTCGAACATGCAGTGCATCGAGGAGATCTTCGGCACGACAGCCGAGGGCGAGGACGTGAAGATCTACACGCTGGTCAATTCCAATGGGATGAGAGCCTCGATCACCGAATACGGCGCCACGTTGGTGTCCTTGCTGGTTCCGGACGCCAAGGGAAATCTGGCGGACGTGACCCTGGGATATGATTCCCTGGAGGGATACGAGGCGTGCACCTCCTACTTCGGATGTACGGTGGGACGGTTCGCCAATCGAATCGCCAAGGGAAGATTTTCTTTGGATGGAGAGGAATACGTCCTGGCCACCAACAATGGGGAGAACCATCTGCACGGTGGGATCCAGGGGTTCAACAAGAAGATCTGGGAATCCAGCCCGGGACAGGACAGGCAGGAAAGGGTGTCCGTGACCTTTCGGTACGTCAGCCAGGATGGAGAGGAAGGGTATCCAGGGACCCTCGATTGCACGGTGGTGTATTCCTTGAACGAGAAGAACGAATTGGAGATCCGCTACCTGGCAACGACGGACAAACCCACAGTGGTCAATTTGACGCACCACAGCTATTTCAATCTGGCCGGGCAAGGACAGGGAGACGTGTTGGGACACGAGATGATGATCGTTGCGGATCGGTACACGCCGGTGGATGAGGGGCTCATTCCCACCGGGGAACTCAGAAGAGTTGAAGGTACGCCCATGGATTTCAGGGAGCCTCAAACCCTGGGTTCACGCATCGAAGAAGTGGAGGGCGGATACGATCACAACTATGTCCTCAACGATTCGGGTCAAGGATTGCGCCTAGCTGCTCGTGTGCGCGAACCCGAGAGCGGACGTGTCATGGAGGTGTACACCGGCGAGCCCGGGATGCAGCTCTATACGGGCAACTTCCTGGATGGAAGTATTGTGGGAAAGGACGAGAAGGTCTATGAAGAACATGCAGGTTTCTGTCTGGAAACGCAGCATTTTCCCGATTCTCCCAATCAGCCCGAGTTTCCCAGCGTTACGTTGAGTCCGGGGGAGGAATACAGACAGATCACCATTCACAGATTTTTGGCGGAATGAGTCTCGCCAAGGATGTTTCCCCCTTTGTCTGATTCAGGAAGGATTGACTGGGCACATGGATGCTGGAGAGATGGACAGGACCTTGTTGCGCAAAAAGTTGCTTGCCGGGGAAAGAATTTTCGGTACGCTCATCGTTTCTCCGTCGCCTCGCTGGCCGAAAGCCGTTCGAGGTTGCGGCCTGGATTTCGTCTTTATCGACACCGAACACATCGCTCTGGATCGCGCTCAATTGAGCTGGATGTGCGTGACCTATCACGCGATGGATTTGCCACCGCTGGTGCGGATTCCATCTCCTGATCCTTGCGCGGCCAGCGGGGTGCTCGATGGCGGCGCGACGGGTGTCATCGCGCCCTACGTCGAGACGGTTGAGCAGGTGAGGTCCATGGCGGGCGCGGTGAAACGCAGTCCCCTCAAGGGACAGAGACTGAGGCGCGCGCTGGATGGGGAGAAGATGGAACCGGAACTAGATGCCTATCTGAACGAGATCGCGAAGGATCGAATCCTGATCGTGAATATCGAGAGCGTTCCTGCAATGGATGCGTTGGATGAGATCCTGGCGGTGCCGGGTCTGGACGGCGTGCTGGTCGGACCGCACGATCTGTCCTGCAGTCTTGGCTTGCCTGAGCGGTATGACCATCCGGACTTTCTCGCGGCTTGCGAGACCATCTTTTATAAGGCGCGAGCGGCCGGCGTAGGCGCGGGGATCCATTTCTGGGGAGATCCGGAAGAACAAGCTCGCATGCTGAAGCTGGGAGCCAACATGCTGATCCATAGCGCGGATGTCATGCTGTTCCGAAAACATCTGAGCGCTGAAATTCAGGCCATCAAGGACCATCTTTCGTGAACCCATGGATCGAACCATGGTTCACTCGTAGATCTTCTCCTCCTGAGCTTGGGATTCTTCGGCGTCCAGTTCGACATTTCGAATCGTCCCGGATTCTTCCTCGTCCATGAGCTCCTTATAGAACTCGTGCTGAATGATGAGATTCATGACCTCGGATGTGCCTGTCCATATCGAGGCCAGCCTGGCGTCTCGAAACATGCGTTCGATGGGGTAGATGTTGGTGTACCCGATCCCGCCGCAGATCTGCATGGCCAGGCTGACCACGTCCAAACAGGTCTCGGAGGAGAATCTCTTGGCCTGGGAGACAAGACGACGCTGCAGTCCCGAATCCTGCCTCAAGTCTATGGCCCGAGCCGCCAAAAATACGGCACCCCGCATGGCGTCCAGCTTCATGGTGCCATCGGCCACCTTGAAGGAAACCCCTTGAAACTTCTGTATTTTTTGTCCAAAGGCCTTTCTCCTGGTGCTGTATCTCGCCGCGATTCGCAAGGCTTCCCTGGCCAGTCCAATACACCCGGCCGCCGTGGTCATCCTCTCAGGAATCATCATCTGGTAGAAGATCTCCGCGCCTCGGCCTTCTCCGAGGATCAGGTTTTCAGCCGGGACCGACACATCGCGGAAGACCAGACGTCCCGCGCCGCCGCCGCGCGTGCCCATCAGGCCGTAGAGGTATTCCGCTTTCACACCCATCTCTTTCTCCACCAGGAAAAGAGAGATGCTCTCGTGCCTGCTCACATTGGGGTCTTCGCTCGTCCTGGCATACACAAGGAAGTAGTCCGCGCCCTCGGCCCCGACCACGAATCGTTTCTGTCCGTTGAGAAGATAGGTGTCTCCGTGGCGTACCGCCACGGTGGTGGCCCCGAAGAAATCCGAGCCTCCCCTGGGTTCCGTGAGAGCTTCAGCGCAGAACAGTTCTCCTCGAAGGGTGGGCTTTAGATACTTTTCGATCTGCTGAGGCGTACCGAAATGAACCAACGCTTCGCCGCAAATACTGACCAGGGAGTAGAGGCAGGAGAGGGACATGTTGGTCACGCCCATCTCTTCCAAGGCCGCGATCTCCGCGGTCCACCCCAACCCTTGTCCTCCGAGCTCTTTGGGGAAACGCACACCCAGGATGCCGGATGCCGCGCATCGCTCGAGAAACTCGCGAGGAAACTTCACCCTATCCGAGTCCATATCCAGGAGAAGTTCGCGTGGAACTTGGGTCTTGGCGAAGTGTCTGACCCGGTCCCTGATCTCCAGATCCTGATGGCTCAAGAGAAATTCGTACATGGTCACCTGCCCCTTTCGTGGATCTTTGGCCAAGCCAATACGATTCACCTCTTCCTCGCCCTGCCTACATGAACTCCTCGCTAGATCAGGTTCCCTGAAGGTCTACTTCTCGCTAGCGGATAAGGACCTCCTTGCCCGCGGCATGCGATCGATACACGCCATCGATCATCTTTTGCACGGCTAGTCCTGCTTCGCCGGGCGCCTCCAGTCTGGTGTTTTTCGCGCATCCGTCGATCCAGTTTCGGAGTTTGATGTCGAACAGGGTGTCAAAGGAAGCCTTGTCTCCGACAAAGTAGGGTGACGAGTTGACCATGGTGTCGTCCTTGTCCGAGAAGATCATGGGTGGATCCCATTGTCCGCCTCCCTTGGTTCCCATGAACGTGAAATTCCAGACATCCTTCTCGATGTGAGCCACGAAGCTGGCCTCGATCTGAAGGATGGCGCCGTTCTCGAATCGGATGTGTCCGATAGCCAGGTCTTCCACCGTGTAGGTCTTGTAGTCCCAATTTGGCCAGGGACAAACCACCTTGGAAGCTTTGTTGCCCATGTACGTCCAGGTGTTGCCTGTGGCCGCCACGGGTTTGGGCGAGCCCATGAAGTAATGCGCCATTTCCATGACATGGACGCCAATGTCGATCATGGGGCCTCCACCCTGAAGCTTCTTCTGTCCAAAGACGCCCCAGTTGGGTATGCCTCGTCTGCGAAGGGCCTGGCACTTGACGAACATAATGTCCCCGAATTGTCCGTTGTCTCTGGCCCTGGTGAGATATTGGGTGTTCGGATGGTAACGGAACTGGAACCCGATGACCAGCTTCTTCTTCGCTTTCTTGGCCGTGGAGATCATTTGATTGCATTCGGCCGGGTTCATGGCCATGGGCTTTTCGACGACGACGTGGCTTCCCGCTTTGAGCGCGTCGATCGTGGGCGCGGCATGCACTCCGTTCGGCGTACAGACGCTCACCCCATCCGGCTGAACCGCCTTCAGCATCTTCTTCCAATCCTTGTACAGTTCCGTCACACCCCACTTGTCCTTCATGACGTCGAGACGATCCTTGACAATATCCACGCCCGCCACGACCTCGACGTCCGGCATCCTGCGAAACGCGCCCATATGGGTCTGGGCGATTCCCCCACAGCCGATGATGGCCACGCGGAACTTCTTGCCCTTGTATGTCGTCTTCTTTTCCATTGCCAACGATTCTGTGCCGACACTCTTCTCTGCCATAGATTCATCCTCTCCTTCATTGGATGCTGTCAGAGCATCCTGATCTCGGTATTTTCCAGAGTACTTTACCCCTTTGGCGCGTTCAGGTCCACCTCCATGAGGGACTGGACATCTCCCGGAGAAGCCAATACATCTTCGAGAACCTCTATGGATTTCCAGGAACCTCCTCGAAATCTACGAAAAAGGACCAGACACAGCAGGAAGACATACGAGATGATGAACAACCAGGCCTGCAGTACCGTGCATCCAATGACAAGGACCAGAAGGATAGCTCCGGGTACCAGAAGACACCACGAGAAGAGAATCACGATCCACATGGGTTTGCGGGTGTCTCCCGCTCCTCGAAGGGCACCCATGAACACGAAGAAGGTGGCATCGAAGAAGTTGTAGCAGGCCGCGCACATCAGGATCGATCTCCCATACCCCATCACCTCTTCGAAATATTTCGCGCCCTCGTCCATGGGCTGGAAAAGACCGAAAAGGTGACGGGGAAACAGAAGGAAGATCAACCCCATGGGAATCATGTAGAGGGCGGCCATCTTCCACGCGGTGTACGCCGCCTTCTCCGAGATATCCTTCCTGCCACGCCCCACGTACTGTCCCACCACGATAGAGGTGGCCTCCCCGATTCCCATCAGAGGCATGAAGCTGATCATGTTGATGGACAGGGCGATGGTGGTGGCGGCCAAGGCCGCCACGCCCAGATTTCCCACGATAGAAAGGAAAAAGCTCCATGCCGCCACGTCCAGGAAGACCTGAAGACCGCTCGGCGCGCCGAAGCGGAGCAACCGCAGGATCTCTCTCCAGTCCGGCAGAAGGGAACGTCGGGTCGGGTATTCTCTCTGATCATGTATCAGGAACAAGGTGCCGGAGAGAAAAGGCCCCAGCATGGTGGAAAGGAAGGTGGCGAAACCTGCGCCGGCGATTCCCATTTCCGGTGCGCCCCAGTTCCCAAAGATGAAGGCGTAGTTGAGCAGCACGTTCAATCCGCACGTGATGAAGCTGACCAGCGTGGCGATCCAGGTCTTTCCTCTTCCACTGAAGAACGCGAGAAAGGCCAGGTTCATGCAGGCGAAGCCGCCACCAGGCATCAGCATCTGAAAATAGACCTTCTCTCTCCAGAGAACCTCGTGGGGATGGTTTGAGAGATCGATGAGGTAGGGTCCCACATAGGTCATGAGGATGCAGGAAAGGGATGCAGGCAAGCAGAGGTGAAAGGCCGCCCATGGCGCCTTCGCGCATCCTTCACGGTCCCCTCTGCCGTGATACTGGGAAACCACGGTGGAAGCGAACCCTATGGTGACTTGAAAGAAGGCCATGAGGGTGAAGGAAAGGATGCCCCCTGGAAGGGCCGCTGCCACTGCCTGAGTGGAATGGCGCGCCAGAAACATCCTGTCCACGAACTGCATGACGACCATGGCGGCGTTGTTCAGGATCAGAGGATAGGCGATATGCCAGAGCTCTCGCGTTCCACCGGGGGCAGGATAGGAAGAAAGGGAATCGGACATGGCTGACTATTCTGACAGAAGAAGGTTCATGGAAGCTTGACCCATTTGCGGGTCCTGGCGCTCTTGAGAACCGCTTCGGTCATGAGAATCTCGTTGTGTCCGTCCTGAAACGTGGCGAATTTAGGCCGACTCTTCTTCCCCTGGGCGATTCGGGTATACACGTCCCTGAAGAAAAATTTGGGGCCGTCCGGAAAACCTTCCGGATGGCCTCCAGGGTAAGCTGCATAGGCTTGGGCCCGTTTGCTCAAGAGGGAGGGATCCTTGATCAGGGCTTCATTGGGTTTTTCGCGATATCCGATATTCATCATGTTCGGACGTTCCTGGTCCCACCAGATGGCCTTCTTGCTTCCATCCACCTCGAACCACAACCGGTTTTTTCTGCCTGCGCTGACTTGGGACACGGTGAATACGCCATGCGCGCCGCTTTGAAAGTGAAGAAGCACCGAGGCGTAGTCTTCGGTTTGAATGGGCACGTTCTCGTAATCGGAAGGCCTGAGGGATTTGCCCACGAAGGTCGCCATCTCTCTTTTCGGGCGTTTGCGGACCTTGTGCATGGTGGCTATGTCCGCGAACACCTCGCAGATGGAATCCTGGGTGATGAACTGGACCAGGTCGCACCAATGGCTTCCGATATCCGCTACCGCGCGCGAGGCGCCGCTTCTTTCCGGTTCCAATCTCCAGTTGTAATCCGTGTTCAAGTAGAGCCAATCCTGCAAATAGGAACCGTGTACGCTGAAGACGCGTCCCAAATCACCCTTTCTGACCATCTCGGCCGCTTCCTGGATCAGCGGATAGTTGCGGTAGTTGAAATGGATTGCGCCGACCAATCCAGACCTTTCGGCCAACTCGACCAGTTTGGCGCTCTCCTTGCTGTTTATGGCCAGCGGTTTCTCGCTGATCACGTGTTTTCCGGCTAGCAGGGCATCCCGACTGATCTGAAAGTGAAGAAAGTTGGGGGTACAGTTGTGTACGACCTCGATCTCCGAATCCTGCAAAAGCTTTCTATAGTCCCCATACGATTTGGGAACACACAGATCTCTGGCCTTGGTCCTGGCCAGCTCCTCGTTCGCTTCGGCAAGGGCGACCACCTCGATGCAGCCCAGCCTGCGCAAGGCTTCCACATGGGCAGGCCCAATAAATCCGGTCCCGATCACCCCGGCCTTGATGATTCGCATACACGCTCCTTCCATCCTCTCCTTGCCATGGCCCTAGACCTTGGCCACCTTTTCCCATTTCCTGGTTTTCCAGGACTGGGTCATGGCTTCCAGCACAGCCTGGCATTTGACGCCGTCCACGAAGTTCGGTGTCGGCATGCGATTCTGGGCGAAAGCGTCCATGTATTCCGCCACTCCATTGATGAAGGTCTCTCCATAACCGATGATATGTCCCGGAGGCCAGTACGCTCCGAAGAACTTGTGATCCGGTTGCGTGGCCAAAATCCTTCGGAAACCCTGAGCGTAGCTCGGATCGTCGTTGCTCCAGTATTCCAGGACATTCATGTCTTCGAAACAGAATCGAAGGCTTCCTTTGTCGCCGTTGATCTCGAAGAAATTCCCGTTCTTGTGTCCACCGGAGAAGCGCGTGGCTTCGAAGGTACCCAGGGCCCCGTTTTTGAACCGGGCCAACGTGATGACCCCATCGTCCACCTTGACCCTGCCCTTCTTCTCGGATTTGCCTCTTCCCACAAGTCCTTCCAAGGTGGCCGCGCCGGCCTCCAGGGGACGTTCCTTGATGAAGGTCTCCGCCGTGGACGTGACGGAATCGATCTCTCCCACGAGCATGTGCGCTGTGTCGACCAGATGCGCGGCCAGATCGCCCAGGGACCCCGACCCACAGATCTTCTTGTCCAGGCGCCACACGAGAGGGAATTCCGGATCCAGAATCCAGTCCTGCAGGTACTGGGCTCTCCAGTGATAGATCTTGCCTATTTTGCCCTCGTCGATGAGTCGCTTCGCCAAAGCGATGGCAGGCACGGTGCGGTAATTGAAACCGACCATGTGCTTGACCCCTGCCTTTTGCACGGCATCGAGCATCTTCCTGGCGTCGGAAAGGGTGTTGGCCAGGGGTTTCTCGCAGAAGATGTGTTTGCCGGCCTTGGCCGTGGCGATGGCCATTTGGGCGTGCAGGTTGCCAGGCGTGCTGATATCGACCAGATCGATGTCGTCCCTCTGAATCAGTTTGCGCCAGTGGGTCTCATAGGATTCCCAGCCATACCTGGTGGCAGCCACCTGAACCGCTTCTTTGGATCGCCCGCAAATCGCCTTCATGACCGGGGTGACCTTGCAATCGTAAAAAAGCCTGGCGTTCAGATACCCGAAACTGTGCGCCCTTCCCATAAAAGCATAGCCGATAAGTCCAACATTCACCTGGTTGGCCATAGCTGTCCCTCCTCTCCAAAGATCGTCTCAGATTCCAATGCGTCGAGGGAAAGATCCTGATCGACTCTCCCACAGGGTTCACCCTCGGTGTGGCTATGGTAGTGCATGAAGGATCCAGAATCAAGGGATGGCCAGTTTGAGCAGGCGCACATCCAGGGGGTGGACCTGTGCCTGTCGCAAATTCCATCCGTGAGCGTCTTGGAGGCTTAGATGTCGCGCACGATCCCCGGTGATGGAATACACAAATAGAAGAAAGGGCGCCCACAAAAGGCTGGAATCAGTTTGGCCGAGCGATAGCCTCCAAACCGCACAAGAGCCCCGGCCATGAACTGTCCGCGCCGGTGACAAGATCCACCCGAAGGATCTTGTCCACTTGAACCTCGGGAATCTCGTGAACGATCAGTCTTCTTGGACCCCCTGCTTGAGCCAGAATATCCAGGTCCTGAAGGACCGTTTGACCTTGGACCTGGACCGAGAAGACTCGTTCACCGAGCTTCAGATCCCTGGGCTCGGCGAAGTAAAGTTTCACGGTGTAGATGGCCTTGTCAGAGAGGGAAGGAGTTTTGTCGTCGGGCTTGCCCGGCATCGGGGGATCCGTTCCCGGATACAGGTCCAGGGTCATCCGTTCGAATCCCTCGCAGCCCGAGGCCGCAACCCAACGTGGATCTAGTCCCTCGTAGCGGATCGGTTCATGTGTGAATCTGCCGGGTGTTTCCGGGAAGAAGGTCACGGACAGATCCGGGGAAGGTCCTCCAACCATGGGGGCTTCCAACCATAGCGTGCCATCGTCTGCCAGACGGTCCCCCGGGGCACCCAGGTTGATTCCAACCCGCTGGATGCGTCCCTTGACAGGGGTCTTGTCGAAGAAGGTCCAGGTATAGATCTCGTCCATGGGAATCAGGGCCAACGAGGTCTGGATCTGATAGCTGCAAACGCAGGTCCGGGTGTAATCCGGCGCATTCAAAACCCCATTGGCCGCGATAAGATTCGAGGTGCAGCCTGAGCGAAACCCGCCAAAGTTTCCAGTGCCTCCATGGTTCTCCAGATCAAAGAATCCTGCCGCGGCGGATCGGAAGGTCAGCAGGTTCTGCGATCCAATGGCCGTGTTGCACCCGTAGTTTCTGGAGAAGGACCAGGGCCTTTCCTTGCCTGTCAGCGGATCGATCGTGCTTTTCCTGGATCCTGTATGTAGATCGTACATTTCGCCCTGGGTGATGATGGTGTCGCCGTGAATCAGGCAAGGTCCCTGATAATTTATCCGTTCATCCCACAGCACTTTGCCGTCAGCGCCCCGATAAGCGATCATGCGATCCCCCGGTTCATCCCCCAGCATGTCTCTCGAGGGCCTTCCTGCCTGAAGCAAGATGTCATGATCTTCCGAATAAGAGAGCCAGGAGCCGAACACGCCCTGTTGGGTTCGCCAGAGAACGACCCCTTTCCTTCGAAATCCACCTTCGAACAGCTTTCTCCATGTGGTATAGTCTTTCTGAGCCATCCTGGCGTCCAGCGCGAACAGTTCGCCGCCCATGGGCGTGTCTTCGCCTCGACGTTTCATCTCATCGAGGACGCCTTGAGGCAGCCTGTCGATGATAAAGATCCTTCCATTGCCGGCGCAAATCGCGTTGTGGCGCAGGGCTTGCTTGGCAATGTGGGACCACAGGACCGTGCCTTTGTGTCTGTCCATGACTACAAGGGATTCGCTGGCTACCCCGTTCCAACTGTTCTGTCTGCCCCGGGTCTTGGAATCATCGAAATCGATGGGGGAAGCCCCGGCCAGAAGAAGCTCTTTGTAGATCCCGATGTAGCCCACCGAAGGGGAAGTACTTTCGTTCCCCAGGATGGGAAGGGTGAAGGTGGACAAAGTGTTTCCCGTCTTCGGATCCAGCCTCAGAATTTTCTCTTTGTATGCAACATAGATGCCATCCGGCTTGGAGACATAATTGCTGCCCAGGGAGTTGGCTCCCGGTTGGTGCGATGTGTTGTTGTAAAATTCACCGATTCCCGGAAGATCCTTCTCCCAGAGCAGACGCCCCGTATAAACGTCCACGGTTCGAAGTATGTCCGGTCCCTGGATGGTGAGTCTGCCATCCACGACGTGTTGTATGGGGCCGTGTCCATGCCGAGGCAGGATGGAATGATGGGGTGGGCCTCCGAACCAGAGAATGCCCAGGGGAACGCGAACCGCGGAATCCTTGGACACACCGGTGTTGGCCACATCCGCGTATTGATGGGTCCAGTTCGCGCTGCCAGGGATGCTCCCTGCCCTGACCAACAGGGATCGATCGCCCATACGTTCGACCTGGGCCCCGGGCAATTCCTTTGTTCGCGCCAACTGGCTTAGCGCCGCGTGGCCGTCTGCTTCCAGCTTCAGGCATGCGGTCCCTCCAAAGGGTCTCAGGCACTGGTAGAGCTTCTTCGTCGCGTCTGAATCATGTCCCATGCGCATTCCAGTCGCGTTTTCGGAAACGATGAGGCTGGCAAGGTAGGGCGGGAAAGGATATTCCGTGGGGATCCCTGACAGGACTGTAACTCTCTTTCCGTATAGCCCCTGACGATCCATTCTTTCCCTGAAGGCTTGGATCTCCATCTCATCCTCGTGCACCACGATCACGTGAAGGTTGGACTGCCGGGCGAGCTCTTCGGCTAGACGTCCGCTGCCCAGTCCCCAGACCTGGACGATTCCCTCGGTGAGTCCTGTCTTCTTCAGGATCTCGTCGGCCCGCTGGGTCCATTCATCCTTGGCCCCAGGGGTTTCGACCGCTTCCTCCCGTACGATGGGGGGACCTTCCTTTCCTGCGAAACAGTAGATCTGACCAGCCTTCATCACAACGAAGAGACGTCCATGAGAGGCGATGAGGCTGGTGGGAAACCCTTCCAGCTTCCCTGTCCAGGAGACGCGAGCGGATTCGCCTTCCAGATCCATGGCGCATACAAAGTCCTTGCCTCCAAGATAAAGGCGGTGTCCCGCTCGAATGAGGGTGCCTGTCAAGGGGATCTCTTGAGTCCACAGCTCCGGCAGTACCAGTTGTATCCTGTCTCCTTGTCTCACCGGTTGGGGCGAAGTCCCCAGGGCCTTGAGAACGCGTCCCACCGTTCCATACACACCGTCCTGGGAAAAAACCGGTTCTCCAGGAATGGAACACAGTTCCGCCCCGGTCAGGATGTCAAATAGCCTCCCGTCGTTGGCGAAGAAACCTCCTTGGGACGACACGTGGCTGTTGCCCCACTTGTTGTTTTGCGCGAGGTGATAATAGGCAAAACTTCCCGTCTTGGCGTCAAAACACGCGGGTACCGAGCGGCCCCCCGGAATCAAGAGACGTCCGGAATCCAGGACGCAATATCCTTGGGGGGCCACGCCGGCGAAGGCGGGACTGTTGTGGGGTTGAAGGATGTACATGGAACCGGTTTCATCGTTGAGCCAAAGGACCTCGCCGGTCTCTGCGTCGAGACAATAGATAAAAACGCCCATGAAAGGCCACAATCCCATGGTCACGTAGACACGTCCCTCTTCCACCACCGGTCCGCCCCTGGATGGCCAGTTCGAGATCAGTCTCTCATTGCCCCAAACTTTTCTGTCTCCTGGCGCTCCGTTGAAACGCCAGATGACCTCTCCGTTTCGACCATCTAGGCAGTACAGATGACCATCATCCGAGGACACGTAGAGCTTCCCCTTCCAAAAGGCTGGAGCGAGGCGAACAGGGCCTTCGGCAAAGAAACGCCACGTCCTTTGGCCGGTGGCCGAATCGAAGGCCGAAACGCTATCGTTTCTCGAAGAGGCCACATAGAGCAGATCGCCCGCGGCAATGGGTTCGTAGGATTGATCGAAGACCATGCGCGGCTGGTCGGACCAGGCAGGCTCCAAAGGGGGAAGTTCCATCATCCATTGCAGATGCAACTCGTTGGGAAGCGTTTCCGGGGATGAGGCGGTCCTTCCCACGTCGTAACGCCACATGGGCCAATCCATCGCGAAGCAAGCGGCAGCGACCCCCCAGATCCACAGACATAAGCAGGCGAGATTTCGTCCTCTGGCGAGTTTCATGACCCAACTCCTTGTTTTCGGATGCCTTTCGTGGTCCTCCTAGGATCGATTGCGTCGCAACAAGAGCAGGCTAAAGGATCCTCCCACGAGGGCCGCGATGCAAGTTGCCAACAAAAAATAGAGCAGAAAACTGAAATTCTCTTCTCCTTCCTGGCCTGCCTGTTCCAAACGATCCTTCTCTCCGGGTGGCTTCCTGAGCAGGGGATCCGTGGGTTTGGGTGTGGCTTGAACCTCGGCCAAGGCAGGAAACGGGGCGGGCAGCAAGTTGGTCGCCAGATTCTCGCCCAGGAGCGAATCCCAATGGGCTGAAAAGAGGAGATCCCGTCCAGGGATCATTCCCTTGATCTGGCAGAGGCAAGGCCCTACCAGAAAAGCGCATGCTTCTTCGATGTTCTCCTCGTGAATGCCTTTGCCTACCAGAGCGTACAAGGCCCGGCCTCTTCCGAAGATCGGAAACGCCATGGGTTCCTGGTAGTCCAGGAGATCCGGTTCCACTCGAAGGAGCATGTCCACAAAAAGGGATTCCCGAGGATCCTGACGGGACACTTCGAGCATGGTGAAATCTACCTTGAGTCCGGGCCAGGAATCAGGAACCACGGGCATGCCCCATTCCGCCGGGTTGGGCAGGGCCAGTTCCTTCTTTAGCCTGTCCAGGGCCTGGGAAAGGGTGTCGCTGGCCTTTTCATCTCTCTCCGGGTCTCCAATTTTCACAAGGACCCATACCCCACTCTGGCCTTCGCCCAATCGTTTCGCTATCTCTCTTCTGGAGGGTGAATCCAGAATACAGGCCACATCGGATTGGGACAAAGGACCAGCCCAAATGGGATCCGGGGCACCAGGCCTTGCGGTGAAAAGAAGCACCATCCAGGGTGTCTGCGCCTCTATTTGCTTCTCCCAAAGCTCTTGGGCCTCCGAAGGGATCTCCTGCTCAAGATCCACACGTGTCACGTACAGATTGGTGAAGGGTGTTTCTTCCGATGCCTTCTCCATGGTTTTTACCCAGGATTCCTGTTCCTCGGAAAGCGGTCCTCGATGGAACAGGAGCAGATCGTAGGGATCCGCTTGCCAGCGTTCCAGGGCATAACGAAACACCGGCACCGAACATGCCAATGTCCCGTTTCCCCACAGGCTTGCCATCATGAGAAGAACAGGCCATCCAAGTCCCGTGGATCTTATTTTCAAACCCTGAAGTCCCTCAGTTCGATTCCTTTCTTCGCGAGTTTGTCTTTCTTTCCAAGAATCCCTTGAGCCGCGGCCTCGTCCAGCACATAGATCATCTCGCGTTTCCTGGCGAAGTCCTGGGATTTGGAGATGGGCACATCGGCCGAGACCTCGCCCAGGAGAGACTCGGCGATGGGGCCCGCCTTCCTGGAGCCGTTGGCCACGAGAAGAACGCATCGGCTCATGCCGTACACGGCGCCGGCGCCCATGGATACCGCGTAATGTGGGGAATCCTTCTTTTTCGCGAAATGACCGTCCTTCACCGCGTTCTCGATGGTATTGTCATCCAATTGCACCAGCAGCATCTCGAGTTCCAAGGGGATGCCGCTCTCATGGAAGGCGATGTGGCCGCGTCCCCCTACGCCGACCAGGGCCACGTCCACTGCGTCCGAGTATTTCTTGATTTCCTCGATATAGGCGTCCAGAATCTCGGATCGAATCCATCGCAGGTAGTCGTCCCTGGAGTCCTTGGGAATGACCACGGCCTTGCCTTTGCCGCTTCCTTCCAAGGAATAGCACGCGGGGTCTTTTGCTCCCTTTTTCAGGGATTTTTCCAGTTGGGTCTGATCGATCAGGCTGCCCGGGGGCACATGAGTCTTCTTGAAGGTCGGGGAAAGGTGGGTGAAAAGGTTCTGGAGCATGAAATAACAGTAACTCTCCGGATGCATCATTCTTTCCTGTGGCGTTTTTCCTGGAAGTCCGACATACTCGTCCAGGTTGAAGGACACCATCTTCTTGGCGTGGAACAGATTCTGATGCTCGATCAGGTATTTATAGAGTCCGGTGGGAGAGTTGCCGGTTGGAAAGATTCCCACGAAGGAATTCTTCTTCTCTATGGCATGGTTGACCTTCTTAAGGTACATTCGGGCCGCTACGTCGCTCATCTGCTCGAAATCCTGGGTTATGATCACTGTGAAACTCATACTCTAGGTCCTCCTCTTATGGAAATACAAACCGAGAATATCATTCTAACCCGGGAAACAGAGGGGATCAATAGATGTCTTGGGAGGACTGCTTGAGATGACGAATTGTTCTTGACAATGTTGCTAAAGTAATACCCATGACTCTCCGTTGTCGTTTATGCTGGCTGCTTCTGCTCTGCGTCTGTACGCTTTCAGGTTGTCGTCGGGCCGAGGTTCAGGATGTGGATCAGGCATTGGCAGAGGCCTGGGAGAAATACAGGGAGGGAGAGTTCAGGGGAGCCGTTCGACTCTTCGAGGGAGTGGTGGACAAGCTGGACACAAGCGATCCACGCCATCTCAAGGCCCTCTATGGCTTGGCCACGACCCATGCGCTTAGAAGGCCTGACCCGAATCGAGAGATGGCCACTGTCCTCCACCGGCAAGTGATCGCTTCCGATTTGGAAGGGGACCTAGCCGCGTGGAGCCTTCTGGCTCTGGCGCGCATGAAACACTTGGTGTCTGTGGGACAGACGCCAGACTACAACGAGGCAAGAGAAGCTTATCAAGAGGTTATCGACAGGTTTCCCGACCACAGAGCCAGTCACGAAGCGTTCCTCTATCAACAGTCAACCTACGTGGTCGATATGGACCTTCAGAGTACCGCGGCCACACTGGAACGACTGAAGATCTTCATCGACTCCCACCCCGACTCCCCTTACCTGAGCCTTCTTTGGGCCCTTCGATCTACGTGCTGCGAGACCCTCGGGCGGCCGGACGAATGGCTTGAAGCCGAGATCATGGCATGGGAGACAGCGGAACTGGATCCCATGAATCCGTTACAGGATTTCGCGTGGAATACCTGGCGCATCGCCACCATCGCCGAGTTCGAGGTGGGAGATTTCGAGAGCGCAAAGACATATTACACTCGGCTGGTGCAGGAGTATCCAGAGGACATTCGAGTGCACGCGGCGAAAGCGGGACTGAAGAGGATGGAAGAGATGGCACAAAGGATCAGAAAGGGTGAATAGCTTCTTCTCGAGATGGAAAAGGCGCGTTCCGGTTCTGGCGATCGCACTCACCTTTGGGTGGGCCTGTATGGTCATTGCCATGCGTAGATCCGAGGAGACGGAGCCCGGAGTCATTACCCTTCGATTCGGGCATTGGCAGCTGGAGGCAAGCGTCAGGGAAGCCATCGATGAGATGGCCGCCGACTACAGGAAGATTCATCCCAACGTGAGGATCATCCAGGATGCCATCCCTGAGATGACCTATGGGCAATGGCTCACTACACAGCTCATGGGTGGAACGGCTCCGGACATGATCGAGGTGGGGATGGTTCAATACCACCTCCTGGTTCAGTATTTGAACAGGTATTTTTTGCCTCTGTCTCGCTATGTCGGGGCTCCCAATCCTTACAACGAGGGGACTCCTCTCGAAGGCGTCCCTCTGAGAAACACCTTCAAGGACGGCATGAGAAGCTCCTATTACGAAGAGGTCCAGGCATATATGATCATCCCGTTGTCCCAGTTCGGCATACGCATCTTCTACAACAAGGATCTCTTGAAAAGGCTCACGGGACGCGAGGATCCGCCCACGGAATATCGCGATTTTCTGGCTGTGTGCGAGGAGATCAAGAGACACAAGGATCCCACGGGACAGCCCTATACCCCGATTGCCTCCTCCAAGTATCACCTGCCCATGTGGGAATACCCCTTGCTCGATCCACTCACCTATCCATTGCTCAGAGAGGCTGACTTCAATCGGGATGGATTCGTGGGAAACGACGAGTTGTTCGTTGCCATCAAGACGGGGCGGATCCATTTTCGCCATCCCGCCATTGAGGCGAGGTTTCGCATGTTGGATGAGCTGTCCGACCATTTCCAGCCGGGATACACGGGATTGGGCAGGGACGAGGCGGTCTTTCTCTTCGCGCAACAGAAGGCCGTGTTCATGACCACCGGGACCTGGGACGCGTGGAGCTTGCAGGAACAGGCGCAGGGCTCCTTCTCCGTAGGCGTGATGGACTATCCAAGGCCCGTGCCCGAAGATCCTGTCTATGGAGATCTGGTGGAGGGGCCCAACTACGAGCGTATGTACGGGGGGTTTCCCATCGGAATTACCAGAACCTGCAAGCATCCCGACGTGGCCTTGGACTTTCTTCTTTTCCTCGCAGGGAAGGAGCAAAACGAGAAATTGAACGGAATCATTGGCTGGATCCCGTCGGTCAAGCATACGGAACTGGACGAGTTTCTCAAGGCCTTTCAGCCCCATTTGCAAGGGGTTTATGGTTGTTTCAATCCCAACCTGGGAGGGGAGACATGGATTCGATGGTTACAGCTCTATAGCCTCTACCAGGTGAAGAAAATCTCCTTCGATGAGCTGGTGGCGAGATTTGAACCCTTCTACATCGAGAGGGGCATGACCGACTTCCTCGAGCAACAGAAAGACTGGCGGAGAGGGATGCACAACAACGAGCAGGTGTTGGCCGGATTGCGGGCCAGTGCCCTGCACAGCGACGGAGATGAGGCCCAGTCGTATTGGGTGCGCTACAAGACGCTTCTGGGTTCGCGCCAGCTTTGGGCGGAGATTGGCCACGCCCGTCAGATGAAGATGGTGATGGGAGAATTGGAACTTCCTGAGAGGGGTCCCTACGAATACAAGGAGGCGACGCTTCAACGGATCAGGAAACACATCCTGGGGGAGGCGGGGTAGCCGTGTCGGGACGCAGGATCGGTTGGCGCCAGGTCAAGCATCATTGGGAGATTTACCTCTTCGTCATCCCCACGCTGGTGACCATCGGTCTTTTTAGCTACTATCCGGCGGCAAGCGGACTCTTTCACAGCTTCTACAGGTGGAACGGATCCGACATCGTGGAGCCCGTGGGATTCTCCAACTATCTGGATCTCCTCCAATCCACGGCGTTCTGGCGATCCTTCCGCAACGCGTTTGTCCTGGGTCTGGCCAATGTGATCAAGATGATCCCTCCTCTCTTCGTGGCCGTGGCGATTCACAGGTGCAGAAGCCCAAGACTCCAGTTCCTGTACAGGATCTTGTTTGTGGTCCCCATGGTGATTCCGCCTTTGGTGATCGCCCTGATCTGGAGATCCTTCTTCTTCGAGGCCACTTCAGGGTTTCTCAACCGAACGATCGAGTTGTTTCACATGCGCGGCATGCTCCAGGCGTTGTCCCCTTTGTTCGGGTGGGGAGATGTGTTTTCGCAAGAGGGAAAACCTGCCTGGCTTGGGGACCCGAACCTGATCATGACCGCCTGTATCGTCTGGGGATTTCCGTGGGTGAGTTCTCTGGCTGTCTTGACGCATCTGGCCAAGTTGCAGGGAATCGGGAAGGACATCTACGAGGC
>Ga0114946_10000238_pt1 | contig 34898 bp, 29 predicted proteins | sample WalLakDeSediment_FD_88676 | JGI IMG/M metagenome (GOLD analysis project Ga0114946, IMG submission 88676) | Lake sediment microbial communities from Walker lake, Nevada to study Microbial Dark Matter (Phase II) - Walker Lake 11/02/13 Deep Sediment | ecosystem: Environmental > Aquatic >... | reverse complement strand
TTGGGGGTGTTTGCGTGTGAGCTGCGGTGAACTCGAGTTCGGCGATCCGCGATCGCAGCGCGAACGCCCGGTCCACGCTCCCATCGAAGTGCACGAAGACGCCCGTGATTCTTGACGATCGGTCGCATGCGCTGGTAGCGTGGCGATGCTCGCGTCTCTCGCCGCGATCGTGTCTTCGCCTCCCGGAACCCCATGCGGAAGCTTCTCGGTTTCTTGCCTGCCTTTGCCCTGGTAGCGGGCCTTAGTCAGGTCGCCAACGCCGCCGAGGTGACTCGCGTCGCTTCGTCCTTCGACAAGGATAATGGCGGCAGCGCGTTCGGCCTGCACTTCGGCGTCTCCTACGACTTCGACTTCAAAAAGGCCGCGATCTTGCGCGAGTCGGAAGGCAGGGTCGCTCGCGATCTGATCTACCGCCAGCTCAGGCACTCGGTCACGCCGACCATCGAGATCGGCCTGTGGCACGACCTCTCGGTCTACGTCGCGCTGCCGGTCGTCGTCTCGGACAACCGCAACTACCAGTTCGACAAGGAGCTCGGCTCCGACTGCGTGTTCGCCCAGCCCGGCGGCGACCAGGCGAACTGCGTCAACAAGTTCAACTCCACGACCCTGCGTGACGGCCTGATCGGACCCAACGGCTACGACGCGTTCAACGACGGCAACCCCGAGGGCGAGTTCACCGATCCCAACACCGACATGATCTTCCGGGCGCCCACGCGCCGCGGCTTGGATCAGATCCACGTCGGCATGAAGATCGGGCTGCTCAGTCAAGCCCGAAAGCCGCACTTGCCCAACTGGGTCGTCGGTCTCGAGGGACGGTTTGCGATCGGCAAGCCGATGACCTTCGACCGCGACATCCAGACCCAAGACCGGCCTGGCAACCACCGGGTCGGCCGTGGCATCCACGAGCTCGGGGTGTGGACCGCCCTCAGCCGGCGCTACCGCTGGCTCGACCCGTTCTTCGGCGCCTACTGGCGCCAGGCCATCAAGGCCGGCAGGACCGAGTTTGCGGGCCGGCCCATGTCCGAGACCGGCACCTACTTCGGCAGCGAGATCATCGCCTGGGAGAACCAAGCCCAGCAAAAGAAGGTCTCGTTCATCCTCGCCGGGACCGCGACGCTCTTCTACAACGGCCAAGCCTACTCCGAAGTGTGGGAGCTGCTCGCCAACAGCCCAGCGTTCACCGCCGATGGCGGCCACAACGGCATCACCAAGGTTCAAGACTTCGGCAGCTTCAGCGTCAACGCCGGCCTGAACTTCCACATGGGCCCCTACGCCCGCTTGAACTTCGGCGCGGACCTACGCACGGACACCCGCCACCTCGTCACCGGCGGCGGCGGGACCTCCCACCCCCGCGTCGACAGCGTTGGGCGCCGCTACCTCGTCGACGACGTGTTGAACATCAACGGCTACTTCAACTTCCTGGTGACTTTTTAGGAGAGAGGGACCGTAGCCGGTCTGTTCGCTTCGCTCGCGGGGGCCCCTCTCCCCCTGCCCGGCCCCTCTGGAGCGGGCGCTCCGCTCCCCTCCGCTCCGCTCCCCTCCCCTCGCTTCGCTAGCGCTTGGGGGCGAGGCGCTCGTAGAGCTCGCGGTCGTCGAGGCCGGTGAGCTGGGCGAGCGCCTTGGCGCGGGCGCGGGGCTTGAGCGAGAGGTCGAGCATCAGCTCGAGCACGGCGTTCGCGGCCGCGCGAACCGGATCGACCTCGCCCTCGACCGGCTCGCGCGGGCGGCCTTCGATGACCAAGGTGACCTCGCCGCGCAGGGGCTCACGGACCCGCTCGGCGAGCTCGGCCGCGGTGCCCCGTAAAAATTCTTGATGCAGCTTGGTCAGCTCCCGCGCGATCAAGACCTGGCGATCGCCCACGCAGCGGCTCAGATCGCGGAGCAACGCTGGCGTCCGGTTGCCGGCCTCGTAGATCACCGACGCGCCCGGGTCCCGCGCGAGCTCAGCGAGGGCGGCCGTCCGGCCCTTGCCGGCGCGCGCGATGAAACCCAAGAACCGCGCGCCCTCGGCCACGAAGCCCGAGGCCGCCAGCGCGCAGGTGCCCGCCGTCGGCCCGGGGATCACGTCGACCTCGTAGCCGGCCGCGACCGCGGCGCTGACCAACAGCCGGCCCGGATCGCTCCAGACCGGCAGCCCAGCCTCGCTGACGAACGCCACGGTCTGCCCGGCCGCGAGGCGCTCGAGCAGCAGCGCCACGCGATCGTGCTCGTTGCCGACGAAGCAGCTGATCCGCTCGGGCAAGGCCGCGTCGGGCAGCAAGCGCAGCGGCGAGCGGGTGTCCTCGCACAACAGCAGATCGGCCTCGCGCAGGGTCCGGCGCGCGCGGTCCGTGAGGTCCTCGCGGTTGCCCAAGGGCGTGCCGATCAAGACCAGCTTGCCAGCTACGCTCACTCCAAACCCAACGCGATCTCGACGGCGTCCCCGAGCTCTTCCTGCAAAAATTTACGCAGGCGCAAGACCATGCGCTTCTCGACCTGGCGCGCGCGCTCGCGGCTGACCGCCCAGCGATCGCCGAGATCTTGCAGGGTCACCGGCTCGTCGGCGATCAGCCGATCGGTGAAGATCTCGGCCTCGCGGCCCGCGAGCGTGGCGCCGAAGGTGCGCAGCTTGTCGTGGAGCAGGCGCTTGAACTCGTTAGACGAGACCTCGTCCTCGGGCCCTTCCGTGTCGCCCTCGAGCAGATCGAGGCGCGTGCGGCCGCCGTCGTCGTCGCTGCCGAGCGGGGCGTTGAGCGAGGCGTCCGGCGACGCCATCCGCTTTTGCATCTCGACGACCTCCTCAGTCGAGACGTCGAGGCCCTTGGCGATGTTCTCGGCCGAGGGGTCGACGCCGGCGCGGACCAGGGCGTCGCGTTGCTTGCGGAGGTTGAAGAACAGCTTGCGCTGGTTTTGGGTGGTGCCGATCTTGACCAACCGCCAGTTGTTCAGGATGTGCTTGAGCACGTAAGCGCGGATCCACCAGCCCGAGTAGGTCGAGAGCTTGACCCCGCGGTAGGGGTCGAACTTTTGCACGGCCTTGAGCAGGCCGACGTTGCCCTCTTGCACGAGGTCGAGCAGGTTCTGGTAGCCGCGGCGGTACTCGTTGGCGATCTTGACCACGAGCCGCAAGTTGGAGGTCACCAGCTTCTTGGCCGCGTCCGAGTCCCCGTCTTCGACCCACCGGACCGCGAGGTCGTGCTCCTCTTCGCGGGTCAGCAAGGGGTAGCGCCGGACCTCGGCCATGTAGGCGGCCATCGGGTCGCGGAGCGCCAGGGCCCGCGTGCCTTCGGGCGCGGCCCGGGGCAGCTTGGCCCCCACGCGCAGCGCCGCTTCAATCGCGTCGAGCTCCTCGTCGGTCGCCGGGCTGACTTCGGCGAGCGCTTGCTTGGCCAGCGCCTCCTTGTCGTCGTCGTCAGCGAGCTCGGCCTCGACGACCGTGGCCGGCACCGCTCGCTCGCGCTTGGCGGGGACCAACTCGCCGTCCCCAGAAGTCTTGGCCTTCGCCATCGGGGCGGAGTCTACGCCAGACTCACTCACCATCGAAGGATGGCTCGGCCACCCCCGCCGGTCTAGACTGGGCGAGTGTCGAAGCGCAGCCCCCTTCGCGTTCGTCGTTCTTGGACCAACCCCGCGCTCGTGTCCGCTTCGCTCGCGCTGGCCTTGGGCCTGACCGCGTTCGGCGACCGCTCGGCGCTCGCCGACCCCCGCGACTCCCGCGAGCACTCGCGGCTCGCCCAAGAAGAGGTCCCCACGGACCTGCGGGTGCTCGACTGGACCCTGTGGAACGTCAGCAAGTACTACGTCGAGTCGCGCCGCGTCGCGCCTTCGGCGATGACCGTCGCCGGGCTCGAGGCGCTCGAGGCGGCGATCCCCGAGGTCCTCGTCAAGCCCGCCGGCGAGGGCAAGGTCAGGGTCCGCGTCAACACCACCGAGCGCGTGTTCGCAGCGGACGCCAACGCCTTGTGGGCCGTCGGACCCCAGGTCCGCGAGGTGTTCTCGTTCATCAACGATCACGCCCAGCTGACCGCCGACCAGCAGCGCGAGGCCGAGTACGCCATCGTCGAGGGCGTGCTCTCGACCCTCGATCCGCACACCAACTTGCTGCGCCCGGCCGCCTACGAAGACATGCGGACCAACACCTCGGGCCACTTCGGCGGCCTCGGCATCGAGGTCGGCATCCGCGAGACCCAGATCACCGTGCTCCGCGTGCTGCCCGGCAACCCGGCCGCCAAGGTCGGGCTCAAGACCGGCGACCGGATCGTGCAGATCGACGACGAGTCGACGGTGACCATGACCCTCAACGAGGCCGTCGGCCTCATGCGCGGGCCCGAGGGCAGCAAGATCACGATCCACGTCCGCCGCGAGGGCCTCGCCAAGCCGCAAAAATTCGTGATCGAGCGCGCGCTGATCAAGCTCGACAGCGTCACCGGCGAGCTGCTCCCCGGCAAGGACGCCCAAGGTAAGGACGTGCTCGTCGGGCTCGTGCAGATCTCCCGCAACTTCGCCCAGACCACCGGCGAAGAGCTCCGCGAGCAGCTCGCCAAGTTTGAAAAGGCCGGCGTGACCGGGATCGTGCTCGACATGCGCGACAACCCCGGCGGCCTGCTCAACGCCGCGGTCGACGTCACCAACGCGTTCGTCGACGTCGGCACCATCGTCTCGACCGTCGGCGAGTCCTCCCCGCGCGACGAGAGCAAGGCCGACAGCCGCCACAAGTTCGCCGATGTCCCGCTCGTGGTCCTCGTCGACCAGGGCTCGGCCTCGGCCACCGAGATCGTCGCCGGGGCCCTGCGCAACCTCGACCGGGCGGTGATCGTCGGGCGTCGGACCTTCGGCAAGGGCAGCGTGCAGGTGCTCCACGATCGCCGGGTCAGCGACACCGAGCTCGCGCTCAAGCTGACCGTCGCTCAGTACCTCACCCCCGGCGACGTCTCGATCCAGTCGGTCGGCGTCTCGCCCGATCTCGAGACCGTGCCGGTCTACATCGGCGAGGAGTACCTGGCCTACTACGGCCGCAAGCGGTTCGACCTCGTCCGCGAAGAGTCGCTGTCCTCGCACCTCGAGAGCACGCAGGTCGGCGCTCAAGCGATCACCGCCGGCCCGCTCTACTTCCTGCAACAGGGCTCGGTCGGCTCGGTCGCCAAGGCCAAGCCCGGCAAGGCCAAGACCAAGACCGACGAGTCCGGCGAGCCTTTGTTCGAGGAGCCCGAGCGCATCGAGCTCGAAGAGAACCCTGACAAGCGCGCCGACATGCTCTTGCAAGATCCCGAGCTGCGCATGGCTCGCGACCTGGTGATCTGGGCGCCGACCTCCAAGCGCAGCGACATCCTCGCCCAGCTCCCCGAGTTCATGGCGGACCAAGCCAAGCTCGAGGACACCCGCATCACCAAGAGCCTCGCAACCCGCGACATCGACTGGGCCGCGGGCCCGGCCCCCGCGCCAGCCACCCGCGCCGTGCTCCAAGTCGAGCTCGACACCGACAAGCCCAACAACACGATCCGCGGCGGCGAGCATGGCGTGCTCACGGTCCGCGTGACCAACACCGGCGACGCTCCGGCCTACCAGGTCCGGGCCATCTCGGAGAGCGACTACAACTACTTCGACGAGCGCGAGCTGCTGTTCGGCAAGATCGCGCCCGGCGAGACCCAAACCGCGACGCTCAAGCTCTCGGTCTCGGCCCACGAGCTCTCGCGCACCGATCGCGTCGACTTCCACGTGCTCGCGCAGCACCAGGTCGCCCTCGCCCCAGACTCCAAGACCTCGATCGACGTCTCCGCCGAAGGCATCCCGCGCCCGGCGTTCGCCTACGGCTACCAGATCATCGACGACCCGGCCGTCGGCGGGGATGTCCGGGGCAACGGCGACGGCCTCTTGCAGGTCGGCGAGCGCGTGCGCCTGCGCGTGTGGGTGCAAAACTCCGGAGCCGGCGACGCCCGTGATGCGCGGGTCCAGCTGCGCAACGGCTCGCATGACGCCGTGTTCCTCCACGAGGGCCGCGGCAAGATCGGCGAGCTCGCGATCGGCGCCCACGACTTCGTCGACCTCGACTTCGAGGTTCAAAAGCCGACCGCCAAGGTCGAGCTTCAGCTGACCGTCAACGACAACAAGATCGGCGAGTACGTGACCGAGGAGATCGTCTTCCCGATCATGGCGCCGCTAGCCTTCGACTCGACCAAGCAAGCCGCGCTCAGCCAGGGCGCGATCGATCTCTACGCCGCGCCCAGCGGCGACGCCCCGCTCATGGCCCGGGTCACCGGCGGCGAGCGCTTCGCTTCCCTCGGGTCCGCCGGGGGCTGGCACAAGCTCGAGATCGGCAAGGGCCAGGTCGCCTACGCCAAGGCCGACGGCCTCACCCTCGGCGGCAACGTCCCGCGCAAGCCCGGCAAGGTCACCATGGCCTACGCCGTCTCGCCCCCCAAGATCAGCCTGACCACGGTCGCCAAGCAGGTCGACGCCGAGAGCATCACCGTCAGCGGCGTCGCAACCGACGGCGAGCACCTCCGCGACGTCTACATCACGGTCTACAACCCCTCGCGCAACCTGTTTGGTCGGGCCGAGAAGGTCTTTTACGAGGCCGCCCAAGATCCGACCTCCGGCCGCCTCGAGTTCTCGGCCGAGGTCCCGCTCGAGCCGGGCAACAACATCATCGACGTCTACGCCCGCGAGAACACCCAGATCACCGGGGTTCAGCGCATGTGGGTGTTGCGGACGTCGGGGCTCGCCGAGGCCCGGGCCAAAGAGCGCAGCTTCGCCAGCAACGGCGCGCTCGCGGTCGATACCTTCAACAACGGCCGCTAGCTCTTGCGGCAGCAAGCGAGGCGCAGCGCGAGCAAGAAGGTCTGGACCGGCTCGAGCTTGGTGTTGACGCGCAGGTCGTAGTCGACGCCGATCCGGACGACCGGCTCACGCCCCAACGACAGCCCTACCCCAACCACCCCGCCGAGCCCGGCCACCGTCTGGTGCAGCATGTGCAGCCGCGGCAGCCCACCGACGGCGCCGAGGCCCGTGCGGACGTAGATCGGCCCGAGCACGATGGTCGAGATCACGTCGGCGCCGAAGCTAGGGGTCTTGCGCTCGTAGTAGGGCGTCAGGTGAGTGACCACCCCAAACGAGAGCGCGAGGTCCCGGTAGCGGTGCTCGAGGGTCCCGCCAAACTCGAGCTCGAAGCGAGTGTTGGGATGGAAGCCCTTGGGGTGGATCGTCATGCCCGGCGCGATGCCGAGCCCGAAGTAGCCCGAGCTGAGCTTGAGCGAGGTGCGGGGCTCGGGCTCCGAAGCTGCGGCCGGGGCGGCGGGCTCGTTGTAGAGGTAGGGATCGGGCCCGTAGTCTTCGGTTGGCGCATCGGCTGCCACGCCGGGGACGGGGCTCCACGCTTGCGCGTTGAAGGCGTCACCGACGGGGTCCGCCGCGATCACGACTGGCGAATCGCTGACGTAGGCCGGCGTGGCGAGGCTGTCTTCGGGGCCCTCGGCGGCTAGCGCGGAGCCAGCGCCGAGCAGCGTGGCGAGCCCGAGGCCGATCGTGAACCCCCCAGCACCGAGGCGAGGGCGGGAGAGACGGGGGCGAACAGGGCGGCGAACCGAGGTGCTTGAGGCCATGACTGGAGCTTCCGAGTCGTTCAACGAGTGCGTGTCTCGCCAGGTCAAGGTGACCGAGACCACGCGCAGGCGCCACCGCGACTTTAACAGCAAGAGCCCGAGTCATGCGACCCGGGCTCTTGAATCAGCTATGTGCGGGCTAGGAGGCCGTCAGCTGGCTTCTTTTTTGTCGACGTAGACCAACACCGGACGCTTGTTCTCGATGATCGTGTCGGCGTTGATGTGGACCTCGGTGATGTTGTCGACGCTGGGGATGTCGTACATCACGTCGAGCATCGCGCGCTCGAGGATCGAGCGGAGCCCGCGGGCGCCGGCGCGCTGATCCCTGGCCTTACGGGCGATCGCATGGAGCGCCTCTTCAGCGAACGCGAGCTCGACCCCGTCCATCCGCATCAGCCGCTTGTACTGCTTGACCAGCGCGTTCTTGGGCTCGGTCAGGATCGAGACCAGCGCCTCCTCGTCGAGCTCCTTGAGCGGGGCGACGACCGGGAGCCGACCGATGAACTCGGGGATCAGCCCGAACTTCATGAGGTCCTCGCTCTGGGCCTGCTGAAGCAGATCCCATTGCCGCCGCTCTTCCTTGCGCTGGACCTTGGCGCCAAAGCCCATGGTCTTGGCCGAGACCCGAGCCTCGATGATGTCCTCGATGCCCGCGAACGCGCCGCCGCAGATGAACAAGATGTTGGTCGTGTCGACCTGCAAGAAGTCCTGCTGCGGGTGCTTGCGGCCGCCCTTGGGCGGGACCGAGGCGACCGTGCCCTCGAGGATCTTGAGCAGGGCCTGCTGCACGCCCTCGCCCGAGACGTCCCGGGTGATCGAGGGGTTGTCGCCCTTGCGCGCGATCTTGTCGATCTCGTCGATGTAGATGATCCCGCGCTGGGCCTTCTCGACGTCGTGATCGGCGTTTTGCAGGAGCGAGACGATGATGTTCTCGACGTCCTCACCGACGTAGCCGGCCTCGGTCAGGCTGGTCGCGTCGGCGATCGCGAAGGGCACGTCGAGGATTCGCGCGAGCGTCTGGGCGAGCAGGGTCTTGCCGGAGCCGGTCGGGCCGATCAGCAAGATGTTGCTCTTTTGCAGCTCAGGCTCGTCGTTGCTGTGCTTGACGTTGATCCGCTTGTAGTGGTTGTAAACCGCGACCGCGATGATCTTCTTGGCCCAGTCCTGGCCGACCACGTAGTCGTCGAGGATCACCCGGATGTCCTTGGGCTTGGGCACCTTGCCCGGGCCCTCTTGGCGCTCTTCCTTCTGGACTTCCTCAGCGAGGATGTCGTTGCACAGCGAGATGCACTCGTCGCAGATGTAGACGGAAGGCCCGGCGATGAGCTTCTTGACTTCCTTTTGCGATTTGCCGCAAAAGGAGCAGCTCAGATTTCCGCTTCCCTTGTTGTTGGCCGGCATACTGGTCCTATTCGTTGTTCTTGCCCTTCTCGGGCGGGGCCTCTTCGCGACGGAGCACCTCGTCGACGAGGCCGTACTTTTGAGCCTCGTCGGCGCTCATGAAATTGTCGCGCTCCGTGTCCTTGAGGATCTCGTCGACGGTGTGGCCGCTGTGCTTGGCCATGATCGTGTTGAGCATCTCACGTAAACGCAGGATCTCGCGGGCTTGGATCTCGATGTCCGTGGCTTGGCCCTGGGCACCGCCATGCGGCTGGTGGATCATGATCCGCGCGTTGGGCAGCGCGTACCGCTTGCCCTTGCTCCCTCCGGCGAGCAAGAACGCGCCCATCGACGCGGCCTGGCCAAGGCAGTAGGTAGCGATCTCGCAGCGCACGTACTGCATCGTGTCGTAGATGCCGAGCCCCGCCGTCACGACGCCGCCCGGCGAGTTGATGTAGAGCCGGATGTCCTTGTCGGGATCTTCGGACTCGAGGAACAAGAGCTGGGCGATCACCACGCTGGCGACCCGATCGTTAATCGGATCACCGAGGAAGATGATCCGATCTTTGAGCAGGCGGCTGTAGATGTCCCACGAGCGCTCGCCGCGGTGGGTCTGCTCGACGACGAAGGGGATGCTCATGGAGAGCGGTTGTTGGTCACTGAACAGGGGCATTCGTAGGCTCCGTTACAGTCTCTGGTATGGTGACTTCGAGACCGCTGGCTTGCAAGGGTGAGGAAGGCGGTTGAGCTGCCTGCGCTGCCTGAGCTGCGAGGGCCTCTGGACAGGATACCCCGCGTGGCCGCGTCGGGCTGCGCTCGTCGCTCGCTGTCGTCCGAGCCGCGCCTTCCGGTTGCAGCCGTGCCTCGTCGACACGTCGTGGCCAAACTGGCTCAACGATGGTGGTTTCGGCGTCGGCGAGTTGCAAGCGGCCTGCGAGCCGCGACCTGCCCGATCGGACAGGCCGCGCGCTAGCGGCCGCATGATCAACGCGATCGGCCCGATCCGCGTGAAAGGAACCAGGCCAGCCAGGCCGACCCGAGTGATCGAACGACCAAGGTGACGACGATCGGATCACGCTTCGGATGACGCGCCGTCTGAAACAGCGTCCGGCTGCTCGGGATCGGGCGCCTCGGTGATCTCGGCGGCGTTCATGAGGAAGTCCAGCACCCGCTCTTCTCGCATCTGGGCGCGGAGCAGCAGCAGCTGGTTGTTCTTCTCCATGGTGGCCCGCAAGCGCGTAGGGTTTTGGCCCTGGGCTTCGGCCATCTCTTTGATCTCGGCCTCGACTTCGTCCTCGGGGACATCGATGCCTTCAGTGCTGCGGATCGCCTCGAGCAGGAGGAACGCCTTGACGTTGAAGGTGGCCTGCGAGCGCATGTTGTCGGCCATGCGCGCCTCGCTGGTGCCCAGCTGCTTGAGCGTCAGGCCCTGTTGGGCGATCTGCTGCTTGAACTGCTGGACCTGCGCCTGGACCTCACGCGAGACCATGGACGGCGCCGGATCGAACTCGTTGCGCTCGAGCAAGACCTCGACGAGCCGCTGGCGAGCTTCGCGCTCAGCCACGTCGCCGTCCTCTTGCGCGACCTTCTCGCGGATCTGCTCGGTGAGCTCCGCGAGGCTCTCGGCGTCGCCAGTGTCCCGGGCGAACTCGTCATCGAGCTCGGGGACCACGGTCTCGCGGACCTCGCGAAGCGCGAGCGTGAGTTTCGCCTCGGCGCCGCGGAACTGGGGCTTAACCCGCTCGGGGGGCGGCACGAAGCTCACCTGCTTGGCCTGGCCGACGAACGCCAGCTCGAAGTCGGCCATCGCGTCGGAGAGGCCGGGGATGACCTCGGTCTCGGCCTTGCCGATCACGAGTTCGTGATCTTTGCGGCTGAGCGGCTCCTCGCCGATGGTCCCATCGATGTCGATGGTCCACACGTCGCCAGCTTGGGTCTTGCTGCGATCACCCTCGATCGGGCGGATCGAGGTGAGCTCTTCTTGCTTCTTGGCGAGCTCGGCCTGGATCTTGGCCTCGTCGACGACCGAAGGCCGGCGGCGGACCGGGATCCCGGTGTAGTCCTTGGGCTCGATCTTCGGCGCGACCTCGAAGCGGGCCGCGTAGACGAAGTCCGTGCCCTTCTCGAGGGTGCTCGACTCGAGCACCGGCTGAGTCAGCGGGCGGGCCGCGTGGCTCGACATCGCGGTCTCGAAGGTCTCTTGGAACAGCTCGTTGGCGAGCTCTTGCCGGGCGCTCTTGCCGAACATCTTCTCGAGCACGCGAGGCGGGACCTTACCGGGGCGGAAGCCCGGGACCCGCGCTCGTTTACCGAGATCGCGGAGCTTGTTGTCGAGACGGGGGCCGACTGTCGTCCAGGGTACCGAAACCCTGACCCGGCACTCGACGGAGGTGAGCTGCTCGATCTGACTGTCCATGGCGCGAGAGACGGGCCGTATAACAGAGCCGCGCGGCGCGTTCCAGGGGGGACGAGCGCGCAGCCCCGGGAAACTGCGAGCGCGAGCGTGAGCGCGAGCGTGAGGCGCCGCTAACAGGCATCTAGGGCGTTTAGAAGGTCCGCGCGGAGATCGTCGAGATCCTCGATGCCGACGCTCATGCGGATCAGACCCTCGCGGATTCCAAGGGCGGCGCGGCCTTCGGGGCCCTGATCGTAGAAGCTCATCAGCGCTGGCTGCTCGATCAGGCTCTCGACGCCGCCGAGGCTCGGCGCGATCTTGGGGATCGTCACGGCGTCGACCAGCCGGCTGCCGGCCGCGAGCCCGCCGCTGAGCTCGAACGAGACCACGCCGCCGCCGCCGCCGAGGTATTGGCGCGCGCTCGCGTGGTCCTGGTGGGACTCGAGCATCGGGTACCAGACCTGCGCGACCTTGGGGTGCGCCTCGAGCATGCGCGCGATCGCCAGGGCGCTGTGGTTGTGCCGCTCGACCCGCAGCGCGAGGGTCTTGAGCCCGCGCCCGAGCAGATACGCGTTGTGAGGATCGCAGATCCCCCCGAGCGTCCCGAGCTGCTCGCGGATCGCCGCGATCAGCCCGGCTTTGCCGATCACCACGCCGCCGAGCAGATCGTTGTGGCCGCCGAGGTACTTGGTCGTGGAGTGGATGACCGCGTCGACGCCGAGCGCGAGCGGGCGCATGTTGATCGGCGTCGCGAAGGTCGCGTCGATGATGGTCTTGATCCGCGCGCGGCGGGCCAGCTCGACGACGCCCTCGAGGTCGACGACGCGCAGGTAGGGGTTGGTTGGGGCCTCGGTGAAGATGATCTTGGTCTGCTCGCGGACCGCGGCCTCGATCGCCCCGAGGTTCGGCTCGACGAAGTCGAATTCGACGCCGAACTTGCTCAGGTAGGTGCGCGCGAACACCCGAGTCTTGCGGTAGACGTCGGCCGTGAAGATCACGTGCTGGCCCGCGCGGAGCATGGCCAGCAGGGTCGAGGTGATCGCGGCCATGCCCGAGCTCATCAGCACGGCCGCGACGGCTGGGTCCGCGCCGCCAGCTTCCAAGGCGGCGAGCCGGGCCTCGACCGCGGCGACGGTCGGGTTGCCGTAGCGTCCGTACTCCTCGGGCCGGTCGAGCTCACCTTGCATGAACGCGTGGAGCTCGGCGGTGTCGGCGAACGGATAGGTGCTCGCGAGCACGAGCGGCTCGGTGATCGAGCGACCCGCCCGAACCGGCGGCTCACCGCCATGGACGGACAAGGTCGAGGGGCCAAGCGGCGGCTTGCGGGCGGTCACGGGGTCCTCAGGCGATCTCGGCGAGCTTCTCGTCGCGGTCGCGGTAGCCCGCTTCGACCAGCGCGAGGGCCTGCTTGGCCTCTTCGGTCCTGGCCGTCGCGAGGTAGGCCATCGCGAGCTCGTAGTTCGCTTCGCAGCGCTCGTCTTTGGTCCGCGCGACCTTGACCGCGCGGGTAAACAGATCGGTGGCCGCCACGTCGTCGCCGCTCTCGCGGCGGAGCGAGCCCATCATGACCAAGGCCTTGGCCTGCCACCGAGGATCGCGCGAGGCGATCTCGTACTCGGCGAAGGACTTCTCGAGCAAGCCCATCTCTCGGTACGCGGTCCCGAGGTCGAAGCGATCGCCCGCGTCGGCGCCTTCGACTTCATGGGTCTGGATCGCTACCTCTCGCTTCTTGCGTTCGCGCGGGGCCTCGTCGTCGAAGATGCCGGCGAGGAAGTCGTCGTCCTCGTCCTCGTCCTCATCCTCGAGGTCGAGCAAGGGCGCGGCGGCGTCAAGCGGGGCCTCGGCTGGCTTGGCCGGCGCCGCGACGACGACGCTGGGGAACCGGTGAGCGAGCTCGAGCAGCTTCGGGTGGCCGGGGAACAGCTCGACGAGGTCGCTAAAGGCCGCGAGCGCGTCTTCTTCGAGGTCCTGGGCGACGTAGAACTCGAGCTCCTCGAGCTCGGCGCTGAGATCGATCCAATCTTCAGGCTCAGGCTCAGGCTCAGGCTCGACGCGACCGATGGTCGGCTGGGCGAAGACGGAGGTCGTGTCGGCGTCGAGCGAGGCCTCGGGCGCGCCGGCTTCGGCGGCGGGCTCACCCTCGTCGTCGTCGTCGTCGTCGCCGCCGAGCCCAAAGCGATCTTCGAAGTCGAAGCCGTCGTCCTCGTCGTCGTCGCGCGGGTTGTCTTGATCGACGGAGATCGCGAAGTCGTCGTCGTCCTCGCCGAGGGCGTTGAGCTCGTTGTGGAGGCCGGGATCGGCCGTGCGGATGTCGATGTCACCGCCGGCGCTCGGCTCGTCGAGGTCGAGGTCGGTAAACTCGTCGTCCCGCCTTTCGCCCCCCCCTTCGCCCCGATACTCGTCGCCAAAATTATCGGAGACGCGACCGATCAGCGACTCGCTCGCCTCGATCGATCCGAGCAGATCGTCGTCGAGCTCGAGGGCGGCGAGCGGGTCTTCGTCGTGCGGCAGGGCGTCGCGGCGGTCGGCGACGCCGACGCTGACGCCGGAGATCTCCGAGAGCCGCTCACCAAGCTCGACCGCGAGGACGTGGTCGGGGATCAGCGCGAGCGCGAGCTCGACGTGGCGGGCCGCGGCGGCGGGATCACGGTCGAACAAGCGCTGGGCGAGGGCCGCCCGGGTGTCGGCGGCCGGCTCATTGCGGCCGAGCGAGGCGAGGATCTCTGCGAGCAGCTCGAGGCCCGGGATGTGGCCCGGGTCGGTCGCGAGGATCTGCTCGGCGTGGCCGAGGGCGTGCTCGAACAGGTGGTACTTCATCAGCACCCGGACCTCTTCGAGCTGCTTGTCGAGGTCGATGTCGGTGTCCTCGGCGCTGCGCTGGGCGCCCTCGGAGATGACATCTTGGGTCAGCGAGTGGCGGCGGGCGCCGACCGGAGCGTCGTCGTCCCGAGCCTGGGGCTGACCGCCCGAACGCGCGGCCGGACGGGCGACGGGCTGCGCGTGGGTGACGGGCTCGAGCACCGCGGGCCGGGCGGCGGGCCGGGGGGCGGGCGGCTGTGGCTCGGCGAGCTCGTCGACCTCCTCGAGCTCGTCGAGCTCCTCGAACTCTTCAAACTCGTCGAGTTCGAGCTCGTCGATGGCTTCGGAGTCGTCGCTGGCGCTGGCCGGGGGCTCCAACGCCCCGCCGAGCTCTTGGATGAGCTTGGTCAGCTGCTCGTTGTGCGGCGCCCACGTGACGGCCTTGCGCAGCGCCGTCAAACAGCGGGCGATGCCCGCCGGCCCCTCCTCGCGCTGGCCCCGGACGAGCTCGATCACGACCGAGCAGGCCTTGTCGACCTTATCGAGGCGCATGAAGGTCTCGGCGAGGAGCTCGAGGCCCTCGGGATCGCTCTGCCGGCGCTGGAGCAGCTCGTTGAGCTTCATCAAGGCCCGGCGCGGCTCGCCGATCTCGAGGTAGACGCGGACCAGCTCGCGGCTGACGTCGTCGATCGGGCGGTGGTAGAGCAGGCGCTCGGCCACGCGCACGTACTCCTGCGCGCGCCCGGCCTTGCGCAGGAAGTCGGCGCCGCTCTGGAACTGCACGATCGCCTCGTCGACCCGGCGCTCGCGCGAGAACAGCTCGGCGAGGCGCAGGCGCTTGGCGACCTCGCGGGGCATGAGATCGGCGACGCGCTCGTAGAGCATCAACGCCTCGCGGGTGTTGCCGCTGCGCAGGTAGACCCCCGCGACCTTCTCGTAGAGCGCGACGGCCTCGGGGTAGCGGCGCAGCTGCTCGAAGGCCTGGCCCGTGCGCAGGTGGATGTCGTAGCGCTCGGGCGCGAGGTTGAGGACCTGCCGGAAGATCTGCAGGGCGTTTGGGATCTCGCCCTGCTCGAGCAAGATGTTGGCCGCGTGGGCGTAGCGGTCGATGGCCGCGTCGAGGTTGCCGGCCCGGTGGAGGATGTCGGCGAGCAGCAGCCAGCTCTGCACGTCGTTCGGATCGTGCTCGACCACGCTTTGGTACTCGCCAATTGCTTGGTCGAGATCGCCGCGCGCCGCGTGCTGTTGCGCCGCTTGAAGAGCCTTATCCCGCCGGAACGACACCTCGACGACCTCGATCGATCAGGCGTGCAAATCGATCTCGGCCCGGATCGCGTCCGGGTCGAGATCGCGCTCGAGAAAGTGGGTGTCGTACTTGCCCTGCACGAACGGCGCCTGCTTGAGGATCCAGCGGTGCAAAGCGATGTTGGTCGAGATCCCCTCGAACACGCACTCGCCCAAGGCCCGGCGCATGCGGGCGATCGCCTGCGGACGCGTGGGCGCGTGGACGATCAGCTTGCCGAGCATGGAGTCGTAGTAGGGGGAGACTTTGTAGCCCTGGTACACGTGGGTATCGACGCGCACGCCGGTCCCGCCCGGGAGGTGCAGCGCGCTGATCGTACCTGGGCACGGGGCGAAGTTCACCGGGTCCTCGGCGTTAATCCGACACTCGATCGAGTGCCCTCGGGGTCGGAAGTCCTGCTGGAGGTGGCCAAGGGGCTCGCCGGTGGCGAGCCGCAGCTGCTCTTGGACGAGGTCGACGCCCGTGACCATCTCGGTCACGCAGTGCTCGACCTGGACCCGCGTGTTCATCTCCATGAAGTAGAACTTGTCGCCGTCGAGCAAAAACTCGATGGTGCCAAGCGAATGGTAGTTGATCGCGCGAGCCGCGGCGATCGCCGCTTGGCGCATCTGGGTGCGGACACCATCGTCGAAGTTGCTAGCCGGCGCCTCTTCGATGACCTTTTGGTGGCGCCGCTGCACGGAGCACTCGCGCTCGTACAGGTCGATCACGTTGCCGTGCATGTCGGCGACGATCTGGACCTCGATGTGGCGCGGGCTTTGGATGTAGCGCTCGAGGTACATGTCGCCGCAGCCGAACGCGGCCTGGGCTTCAGATTGCGCGGTCTCGAGGATCGCCGGGATCTTGTCGAGGTCCCAGACGATCTTCATGCCGCGCCCGCCGCCGCCAGCGGAGGCCTTGAGGATCACCGGCAGGCCGATCTCTTTGGCCGCGGCCTGGGCTTGCTCACCGGACTCGAGCACGCCCGTCCCGGGCAGGACCGGGACCCCGGCCGCCTCCATGGTCTGGCGCGCGCGGACCTTGTCGCCCATCAGGCGCATGTGCTCCGGGTCGGGCCCGATGAACACCATCCCGCACTTTTGCACGGCGTCGGCGAACTCGGCGCGCTCGGACAAGAACCCGTAACCCGGGTGCACGGCGTCGGCCCCAGAGATCTCGGCCGCGGCGATCAGGTTGGGGATGTTGAGGTAGCTCTTGGTCGCCGCGCCGGGGCCGATGCAAACCGCTTCATCGGCGAACCGCGTGTGCAGGGCCATCTCGTCGACGGTCGAGTAGACCGCGACGGTCTTGAGCCCGACCTCGCGACACGCTCGGATCACCCGCAGAGCGATCTCGCCGCGGTTGGCGATGAGGACCTTGCGGATCTCGGTCACAGGCGGCGCACCCTGAACAGCCGGGTGCCGTACTCGACCACCTGCTGGTTCTCGACGAGGATCTCTTCGATCACGCAGCCGTACTCGGCCTCGATCTCGTTGAACAACTTCATGGCTTCGACGATGCAAACCGTCTGGCCGGCGCTGACGGTCTCGCCGGGCTTGACGAAGGCTGACGCGTCGGGCCGGGGCGTGACGTAGAAGGTGCCTACGAACGGCGACGTGATGTAGTCGGCGTCGTCGGTCACGCGGGCCGCGTCTTCGCTGGTGCTGGGCGCCTGGTTGGCGGCCGGCATCGGCGCGACGGGCATGGCCGCGGCCACGGCTGGAGCGAGCTGTACCGCTCCGGCGTGGGTCAGGTCGCCGCGGCGCATGAGGATGCGTTGGTCCCCGGTCTCGATCTCGAGCTCATCGAGACGGAAACGCTTGAACACTTTGCCGAGCTCGCTGACGTAGGCGATGTCGGGCAACTTGGAGTCGTGATCGGACATGGGAAAGTCGGGAGCTGGAGGCCGGGGCAGTCTAGGCGGCATCGCGACGAGAGTCAGGACCCCGTGACGGCCCGGCAACCACCGGTAATGGACAGGTTGGGGGGCGAGGATCAGCGCAGACGCGCTGCGAGAGCGTGAAGCGCGAGGCCGTAGGAGTCGGGGCCGAGGCCCATGATCACGCCCGCGCAAGCCGGGGCGGTCAGCGACTCCCGGCGGAAGCCTTCGCGGGCGTACAGGTTGGACAGGTGGACCTCGATGGTCGGGAGCCCGACCCCCGCGATCGCGTCGCGCAGGGCGACGGAGGTGTGGGTGTAGCCGCCGGGGTTGATGACCAGACCCCGACCCTGAGAATCCGCACTTCGCGGGCCCTGCTCGGCCGCGCCCGGCTGGGCCTGCGCAGCGGGGATCGCAGCGGGTCCAAAGCCCGCGAACGCGTGGATGCGATCGATCAGCTGGCCCTCGCCGTTGGCCTGATCGATCTCGACCGCGAGGCCGAGGGTGCGGCCGAGCTCGAGCAGCCCGGCGTTCACCGCGGCGAGCCCAAGCTCGCCGTAGACCTCGGGCTCGCGGACGCCGAGCAGGTTGAGGTTGGGGCCGTGCAAGACCAGCACGCGGGCGAAGGCCGCCTCGAGCGTCGCCATGGTCTGGCTCAGCTGACCAGATCGATGCTCAGGGCCTTGGCCTGCGAACGCAGCATCCACCGGCCCTTGCCCATGTGACCCGGGCTAGCGAGCAGCACGGTCACGAAGTAATCCTGCGACAACACGCGCACGAGCACCGTCCCGTACTCGGCCTTGAGCGTGATGTCGGAGATCGCTCCCATCTGCAGGCTGTTCGCGGCGTCGCGCAGCTCGAGGAAGCGAAACGAGAACTCCATCGCCATCGACTCGATGTCGAGCTCAGCCTCGAACTCGGGCTTGACCCACTGTTCGACGGTGATGCCATCGAAACCCATGAGGATAGCGCCCTTTGCGCCTGGCGTACTCTCGACGATCTTTTGGAGGATTTCGTCCATCGGCGGTCGTTCGCCAGATTCGCAGCCAAACCGGGCCCAGGTCAAGTTTTGCGCGAGCCTATAGGTAGTCGACGTTCAGGCGATAGCGGCCCTTGGCGGCCCCGAGCTGATCGACGACGAGGTACGCGGTCGTCGAGCCGCCAAAGCTCGCCGACGCCGTGGGCCCGCACGCGAACTCGCTCGCGGTGCCGCAGCCCGAGCGGATCGACACGATCGGCTCGATGTCGCCGGACACGACCTCGACGGAGGCGCTGACGGTCCCGGCGCCGGTGAGCACGAGCGCGAAGATGTCCTCGTCACCGGGAGCCGAACACCCGCTGTCGACGCGGCCCTGCACGTTGGCGAGGTTCGCCTCCCACGCGAAGTTGCCGCCCTTCGCCAGGTCGATGGCCTGCTCTTCGACCGCGTCGAGGCAGTCACCTTGAAACGCCTGCTCGCCGAAGCGAACCTCGAAGGCGTAGCTCCCCGACTCGCCGAGCTCGGTGTCGACGATGATGTAGTAGGTGTCACCGGGCCCGCCTTCATCGTAAAAGCCGCGCCCAGGGACCGAGTTCTTGATGGGCGCGCAGACCTCGGTGTCCTCGATCGGCGCGAGCTCGCAGGGATCCTCGGCGCGGATGACCCGGAGCACCGGGTTGAAGTCGGTCTCTTGCGGGAGGAAGTCGATGAACACGTCGGCGGACACCGAACCGATGCGGTACACGTCCTCCGCTCCGGTTCCGCCGCACCAACCCTCGGTGCCCGAGCAGCCTCCGAGGTTCCCGCGCACGACGATGGTCTGACCCGCCGGTAGATCGATCGGCGCCTCGCAGGAACCAGCGCGCGGCTCGAACACCGCGCCACCGGTCTCGCCGGTGTCGCCGGTCCCGACCATCGCCACGCTGTTGTCGACGCAGACCGGGCTGTAGTCTGGATCGGAGCGCAAGCCACAGCCGAGCAGGCAAGCAGCGGTGATGCCGAGCGAGGCGAGGCCGACCAAGCGAGTCATGGGGCGATCTTGCACGGGCCCCTGCGAGCGGTCAAAGCCGGTTCTGCGCCCGAACACCAGCCGTCCGTTTACGCCCCTCGACTATCGCGCACCCCTGAACACCGATCCTTGCGGGAATTAAAAGTTCACGCACCGCGAGCTCCCCCCAGGAAAGCGAGCTCGCGGTGCGTGGGTCGGTGGTGACGCGGTGGTCCGGATGGACCTGATGCCCAAATGTTTGCCCCTATCAGGCATCCCGCGGTGTTCGCCGGTGGGCAGCCGATCCTTGGCCCCAACGGCTAGCAGCGTTCCCGATGGTTGTGCATCTGAGACGCGAACCCGTCATACTTTTATTCGTGATAGTGCTCACGCGTCGATTTGGCGCGCGCATATAGCGAGTGTGTCGCGCTAAACCAAACCGACGTTTGGCGGGCCATGAATGGGGCTTCATTGGCCAGTCAACGCCTGCGCGGGCGCGCCTGCGGGGCGCCGGGTCGGCGAAACTAGAGCAGAAGCGCGAAAAAAACCTCAATGAGGGCGATGGCGATTGGCGCAGACACGCAAGCGCGTGTCATCCGCTGAAACCGGGCGCTGATCGAAAGACCAATCGGCCCGCTGATTCCGTAGGCGCTGTCACGCGGATCAGCCACCGCTCAGCCACTGCATGGTCCGGCGCAGCGCCGTTCGCATGGACGTGCGCGGGGCGTAACCCAGCTGCTCGCGCGCGCGCGTGATGTCGGCGTGACTGTGGATGATGTCACCAGCGCGGAAGTCCTCGTGGCGCGGGCGGATGGCCTGGCATGGAGCACCGAGCTCGACCATGCCGGCGTGGACCATGGCGTAGAGATCGAGCAGGGTGGTCGCGCCGCCGAGGCCGATGTTGAACACGGCTTCGCTGGAGTCGCCCGGGCGCTCGCGCGCGGCGGTCGAGCAGCGCTCGGGCCAGGTCGCGGCGAGGAGGTTGGCTTGGACCACGTCCTCGACCGGGCAAAAGTCGCGGGTGTTGAGGCCGTCGCCGAAGATGATCGGCTGCTCGCCCTTGGCCAAGAGCGTGACCCACTTGGGGATCACGGCCGCGTACGCGCCGTTCGGATCCTGGCGGGCGCCGACGATGTTGAAGTAGCGCAGGCCCGCGACCGGGAGCCCGTGGGCGCGGGTCGTCGTTTGCCCGAGGATCTCGGCGATGCGCTTGTGGGCGCCGTAGGGCGAGAGCGGCCGGCCGAGCTGGTGCTCGTGCTGGGCGCCGGTGCTGGGGTCGCCGGGGCAGTCGCCGTAGACCGCCGAGGACGACGCGTGCACGAAGCTGCGGACCTTGGCCAGCCGCGCCGCCTCGAGCAGGTGGAAGGTGCCGTCGACGTTGACGGTGTGGCCGACCATGGGCTCGGCGAGCGTGCGCGGGACCGAGGCGATCGCGGCGTGGTGGAGCACGTGGTCGACACCCACGCAGACCTCGCGCAGACCCTCGAAGTCGCGGATGTCGAGCTCGAGCACGTCGAGGCGCTCGGCGGCGTCGGCGGCCCCCCGGGCCTCGGCGGCGCGGACCAGCGCGTTGATGTTCTCGACGCTGCCCGTGTCGAAGTTGTCGACCGCGATCACCCGCTGGCCGAGGACCAAGAGCTCCTCGCACAGGTGCGATCCAATGAAGCCGGCGGCGCCGCTGACCAGCCAGGTCCGCGGCTCACGTCGCAGCTGCTGCTCGACAAGTTCGATCGCCGGGGTCTCGCTCATACGCTCGCTTCGATCTCTTCGTGGGGCCGGTAGGTGTAGTACTCCGAGCCGTAGCGCCGGCCTTCGCTGCGCCCGTCGAGCTCGTTGAGGATCACCCCGAGCAGGTTGTTGTCGCCCTTGCGCAGCTGCGTGAGCGCGCGTTGGATGTCGAAGCGCGTGGTCGCTCGGCAGCGCGCGACCATGATCACGCCGTCGACCTGCGGGGCCAAGATCAGCGGGTCGGTGACCGGCAAGGTCGGCGGCGAGTCGATGATCACGACGTCGAAGCGCTCGCGCAGCCCAGCCATGACCTTGCGGCAGGCCGGCGACTCGAGCAGCTCGGCCGGGTTCTCGGGGATCCGCCCGCAGGTCAGCACCTGCAAGTTGGTGGGCGCGCCCTCGAGCTCGCCCTGGAGCGCGTCGTCGAGCTCGTGCTCGGCTTGGAGCACGGTCGCGAGCCCGTAGTCTTCCTTGCCAACCACCGGCGGGAACACCTGGTGGAGCCGAGGCCGGCGCATGTCGGCGTCGACCAGGCAGACCTTCTTTTTGGCTTGGCAGTAGCTCAGGGCCAGGTTCATGGCCGTCGAGCTCTTGCCTTCGGCCGAGGCCGGCGAGGTCACGAGCAGCACCAGCGACTCGTCGGTCGAGAGCATGAACGCCAGCGAGGTTCGGATCCCCCGGCAGCGCTCGGCCATCAGCGACTGCGGATACATGTGCGTATAAAGGTCGCGACGGCGTCGCTGCGCGCGGACGTTGCCGACGCCCAACGATGGATCGGCCGGCAGCAGCGGGAGCTGGCCAAGGGTTGGGAGCCCAAAGCCCGACAGCGCGCGCTCGAGGTCGGCGACCGAGCGGATCCGGTGGTCACGCATGTCGATCACCAGGGCGAACACGGCCCCGAAGCCGAGCCCGAGCAACCCCGCGATCCCGAGGACCAAGGGCTTGCGCGGACGGATCGGGCGATCGGGCTTGATCGCCGCGTCGAGCTCCTCGACCGGCGGCACCTCGACGCGGTTGCTGACCTCGACCTCCTTGGTCCGGCTTTGCAGCTTCGCGTAGTTGTCGGCCGCGTTGTTGACCCCGCGCTCGAGCTGGCGGTACGCGGGCTCGAGCCGACCGAGCTCGAGGGCCTTCTCGCGCTCGCCCTCGAGCGCTTGCTCGAGCTTGGCCTCGGTCTCGGCCGCGGCCTTGTAACGAGCCTCGAGCGTGCGGACCAACCCCTTGCTCTCTGCTTTGATCCGATCCTCGATGAGCGTGACCCGGCCCTTGGACTTGCGCCACAGCTCGTGCTTTTCGAGGTAGTTGATGTCGATCGCCTGGAACTCGCGCTCGGCCTCGAGCCGCTCGGCGAGCATGCGATCGAACAAGGTCCGCTCGGTCGCGCTGAGCAGCGAGGCGCCGGCCAGGCTGCCCTCGTCGTGGAGCAGCTTGGCCTGGCGGTAGGTGGCCTGGACCGCGATGCGATCGGCCTGCGCGCGCTTGGCCGCAGCCGAGAGCGTGGAGATGGTCTGGCCCAACAAATTTTGCCGATCCTCGAGCGAGATCGAGGTGATCCGGTTGTCCCGCATGAACTGCTCGAGGGCCTTCTCGGCGGCCTGCAGCTCGGCGTCGGCGGTCGCTAGCTCGGCCCCGAGGTCGGTCTTGGCCCGGGCGCCGGTGTCCGAGCGGCGCCGGCTGATGTGGCTGAGGTAGGCGCGCGAGACCTCGTTGGCGATGTCGCGGGCGACCTCTGGGTCGGGGTACTCGGCTGAGATCGCGATGACCCGAGAGCCGCGGACCTCTTCGACGGTGATCATGCCCTGCAAGCGCGCGACCGGATCGGTGCTGAGCTCGGCGCGCTCGCGCTGCTCGGCGTCGCGGATCCGATCGGTGCCCAAGAAGGTGGGATCATCCGCGAGCCCCAGCCGAGCGATCGCCGCCTCGGCGACCTTGCGGCTCGAGATGATCTCCCGCTGGGTCTCGAAGTACTGCTTGTAGGCCAGGCGGTCGTTGCTCTCCTCCTGGTTGACCCCGCGGACCTTGTCGAGCACCTGCGGCCCGCTCGGGTTGACGACGAGGGTCGCTGTCGCGCGCCACTCGGGGCGCAGGAGCGATACCGCGAGCACGCCGAGCGCGACGGCGAGCACCGTCGTGACCGTGATGACGAGCCAGCGCCGCCCTAGGATCGCCAGCAACCCAACCAACGCATCGAGGGCATCGGTCGCCGCTGGATCCGCGCCGCCCCCCTCGCCGGCCCCAAACGATCCAAAGGACCCGCGTCCGCCCGCTCGAGGCGTTGTCGGGCCGTTGCCTGGGGGCTGCTCCATTCGTCGGTCGAGCTTAGAATCCCAGCCGCGACTTGTCCAAAATCGGCCTGATGCGCGTGTTCAGTGGTGGGCTCGCGGCTCGATCTCGCCCATGGGCGCTGGCACCTGACTCGGATCGTGATACCCGCTTCAGGCGAGTGCGGCCTCGCGGCTCATGGATTCTCTCGCGTTGCTCGCCGACTTCGGTATACAATCCACGCTGCTACCTTCCGTCTGCCCATGCAACTGAGCGAACCCGAAGACGACTGCCGACGCATCGAGCACGAGCACGGCTACGTGGAGATCACGGAGCTGGCCCCGGCTGTGTTCGTGACCCGCTACTACGGCACGGCGCCAGCGATCGTCGTGGACCCCGTTGTCGAGCTGTTCAACCGGCGGCTCGCGGCTGGCCATCGGATCAGCCTCTCGATCGACGCCACCGACCTCGCGTTCTTCGAGGCCGAATTCCGCCGGCGCTGGACCGAGTGGATGCGCGACAACAAGGCCCGCTTGGACGACGTACACCTGCTGTTCAGCTCACGCCTGGTGATGATGGGCGCGGCTTTGGTCAACGCGACGATCGGGCCGAAGATCAAGAGCTTCGCCGACCGGGATGAATTCGACGCGGCAATTCGCGCGGTGATCGCTGCGCGTCAGCCAGCCGAGCGTGTCCACTCAGGCTGATGTGCCGCCGACGATCGCGGCGAACAACAGCAGCAAGATCAGGACCCAAAACAAGATTCCGACGCCCTCCGAGCTCGTGGGCTCAACCCCGGCCTCCCCGTAGCGAGGCACCGGCGCGGCCACGAGCACGAGCAGGGCCACGAACCCGGCGACGATCAGCACGAGCAACCACGACACGCCCCAGACCGCGGGGCCCCAGGGCGCAGCCCAGGCCGTGATCGCCCAGGTCACGAGGAACAGCAGCACGAATAAGAACAGCCCGCTGAGCCAGTCGCTCTCATCGCCGCCAGCGCCGGGGCGCCGCCATCCGAGCAGCCAGATGATCGGGATGGTGAGCAAGACGCTCACGACGAGTGCGATGACGATGTTGACCCACATGCCCGAACCCAGTGCAATCGACGTGCCCGGCTTCAGACTCGATCAGGCGGGCGCCGGAGCGAAGCACCCGCGAAAAAACGCCGCGGCCTGCGACGCCGCGCGCTCGAGGGTCCCGGGCTCCTCGAACAAGTGCGTCGCGCCCTCGATGATCTCGACGCGGACCGGCGCGACCATCCGCCGCTCGGCGCCTTGGTTCATGGCCAGGACCTGCTGATCGCGGCTGCCGACGATCAGCAGCGTCTGGCTTTGAACCTGCGGCAGGGCGTCGTGAGCGAGATCCGGGCGACCACCGCGTGACACGACCGCCGCGATCCGACTCGGTCGGTTGGCGGCGGCGACCAAGGCCGCGGCCGCGCCGGTGCTCGCGCCGAACAACCCGAGCGGCAGATCGCGGGTCTCAGCGAAGGCCGCGCACCAGTCGATCGCGCCGATCACCCGGCGCGCGAGCAGATCGATGTCAAAGCGCAGGTGCCGGGTCATCGCGTCGAGCTCGCCCTCCTCGCGGGTCAGCAGATCGAACAGCAGCGTGCCGAGCTTGGCTTGGTTGAGGACCGAGGCCACGTACTGGTTGCGCGTGCTGTGGCGGCTGCTGCCGCTGCCGTGGGCGAACAGGACCAAGCCGATCGCGCCCGCCGGGACGTCGAGGAAGCCGTCGAGGACCACGTCGCCCGCGTGCACGGCCACCTCTCGGCGGGCTCCGCGGCGCTGATCATGCGTGGGCATGAGCGTCTTCCCGGTTGAAGTCGAGCAGCGTCCGCACCTCTTCGTCGCTGGTCTGCTCGAAGTCTTGGTACCAGAGCCCGACGCCGTAAAACGGCTCGGGCTGCTCGAGGCACAGCAGCCGATCGACGATGCGCGAGAGCGTCACGCAGCTGCTCCCGGCCCCGACGGGGATCGCGGCGATGATCTCGAAGGGCTCGCGCTCGCGCAGGCTCTCGACCGCGGCCCGCATCGTCGCGCCGGTCGCGAGCCCGTCATCGACGAGGATCACCGAGCGGCCGCGGACCGGCGCTGGCGGTCGGTCACCACGAAACAGCCGCTCGCGCCGCTCGAGCTCGCGCTGCTCGCGAGCGGCGACCCGCTCGATCACCTCGGGCCCGATCTGCAGCGGCCTGACGACCTCTTGATTGATCACCCGCGCGCCCCCGCTGGCGATCGCGCCCATCGCCAGCTCCTCGTGGCCCGGGACCCCGAGCTTGCGGACGACCAACACGTCGAGCGGCGCGGCGATTCGCCGGGCGATCTCGAAGCCGACGGGCACCCCGCCGCGGGGCAGCGCGAGGACCACGGGGTCCTCGAGCGTGAGGGCGGCGATTGGAGCGGCGAGGCGAACGCCGGCGTCGCGACGATCGATGAATAAGCTGGTTTGAAACATGGCTGGTGACTCGCGCGGCGGGTTTAGACGCCAAAGGGAAAGGTCTCGGCGGGCTCGTGGGGGTGCGCTTGCAAGGGCCAGCGCTCGAGCGGCCGCACGGCGCGGGTCTCGTCGTAGTGCACGACCACGTCGAATTGCTGGAACAAGCGACTCCTAAAATAGTGGCTCTGGCGCTCGGTCTGCGGCCGGTAGATCACCCCGATCGCGCGATTGAGCCGCTCTTGGCCAAAGCCGTCGCCGGCCTCGCGGCTGAGCATGAAGAAATCGGGGATCCCGACCTCGTGCAGCGCTCGCTCCCAGCTGCCCTCGAGCGAGGGTCGCACGGACTTGACCTCGGCCGGGCCGTCCCAATCCGAGGCGGCGGTCACGGTCCCCGTGTGGGTCGAGAACCCGACGCTCACGACCTCGCGACCATGGCGCTCGCGCATCAGCTGGCCCAAGTTGAGTTGATTGACGCGGGCCCACTCGCTCGCGCGGGCGTCTCCAAGGTGCGAGTTGTGGGCCCAGACGACGATCTTGTTGGTCGGCGCGTGGGCGCTGAAGTGCTCGCGGAGCGCCTCGCAGCAGGCCATCATGTGCTGGTCACGCATGTTCCAGGTGGTGACGCGGCCGCCGAACATCGACCGGTAGTAGCGCTCGGCGTTGCGGACCAGCCGGGCGTTTTGAATCGCGAAGAATTGCTCATCGATCCCGCTGACCCCATTCGCCCGGATGTGGCGCTCGGCCTGCTCGCGCATATCGACGAGCTGGGCGATCGCGGCGCGCTCGCAGCTCGACTGGAGCCCGAGCCCCGCTGTACGCCCATAGACCTCGGCGCGGGAGCCGAACCCGCCGAAGCAAGCGTAGCGCTCCCGCGCCCGGGCGGCGGCCGGAGGATCGACCCCGTCGAGGAAGCGCAGGACGTGCTCGATCGAGCGATACAGGCTGTAGAGGTCCATCCCATAGAAGCCAGCGCGGTCTTCGCGAGCGCGCGCGGCGTTGCGATAGCGCAACCAGCCGACGAATTCCTCGACCACGCTATTGCGCCACATCCAAGTCGGGAACCGCTGAAAGTCGCCGAGCGCGTCAAAGGCCGAAGCGTCGGGCCCCTCGCCGCGGACGAAGCGGTTGACGCGGTAGGCGTCGGGCCAGTCGGCCTCGGCGACGACGGCGGTGAAGCCCTGTTCGGCGATCAATCGCCGGGTCAAAGCCGCGCGCGCCTCATAAAAATCATGGGTGCCATGGCTCGCCTCACCGAGCAGCACGATCGGCGCGTCGCCGATGCGCTCCATGATTGGGTCGAGTTGATCAGACCCACCCTCGAGGGGCCGAGCGATCCGGGGCAGCTGCTGAATCGGCATGACGGTCTCCGACCCACGCCCAACGCAAGCCTCGTTCCACACTCCGATCAGCGCGGAGCCAGCGATGCCAACGGCGTTGCGACCCGCTGGCCCCAGCCGAGCGGGCGAGGTCGTGTCGCGACGGCGCGACGCACCTGTGCGGAGCTGGCCCGTCAGCCTCAATCGGCGGCGGCCCGTCGGCCTGCGCCGCCGGCCGCGGCTCAGCTGTGCTCGCGGGTGGCCTCGAAGCGCAGCTCGGGGAACCGCTCCTCGGTCTTGGCCAGGTTCCATTTATTCGGCGCGAGATAGACCAGATCATCGTGGCCGTCGATATAGAGGTTCTCTTCACATTTGCGCTTGAAGTCGCTCATGATCTTGGCCATGTCGTGCTTGCTGGCGCGATCGACGATCGGCGTCACCCAGCGCGTGGTCGTGAAGTCGACGTGCTCGTAGGCGGCCTCGACCGAGTATTCGTCGAGCAGCCGGTGCTTCATGACCTCGAGCTGCAGCTGGCCGACGGCGCCGACCACCCAGGTCGAGCCGAGCAGCGGCTTGAACACCTGGATCGCCCCCTCTTCCGAGAGCTGGCGCAGGCCCTTGGCCAGGGCCTTGGACTTGAGCGGGGTCTTGAGCAGGACCCGGCGGAACAGCTCGGGCGCGAAGCTGGGGATGCCCGTGAACCGCAGCTTGCTCCCGCCGCTGAAGGTGTCGCCGATCTTGATCGTGCCATGGTTGGGGATCCCGATGATGTCGCCGGGCCAGGCCTCCTCCACGAACTCGCGCGTGCGGGCCAGGAACGCCAAGGCGTTGCTCATCGCGACCTCGCGCCCGAGCCGGACGTGGTAGGCCTTCATGCCGCGCTCGAACTTGCCCGAGCACACGCGCATGAACGCCATGCGATCGCGGTGGTTGGGGTCCATGTTCGCTTGGATCTTGAACACGAAGCCCGAGAACTCGGGCTCGGTCGCGTCGATCATCCGGGTCTCGACGGGCTCGCCGGGCTGCGGCGGCTCGGTCGCGTCCTTGCCGACGATCGCCTGGCGCTGCTGCGGCGGCGGGGCCAGGCTCACGAAGGTCTCGAGCAGCTCGCGGACGCCAAAGTTGTTCATCGCCGAGCCGAACAGCAGCGGGGTCTGCTTGCCGGCCAAGAACGCGGCCTGGTCAAACTCGAGGCCCGCACCCTCGAGCAGCTCGACGTCCTCGCGCAGATCGTCGGCCTGATCGCCGAGCAGCTCATCGACGCGCGGGTCATCGATGCCGGTGACCGGGATCGGCTCGCCGTGCTCGCCCTTGTCCGAGGGCTTGAACAGGTACAAGGCGTGCTCGGCCAGGTGATAGACCCCCTTGAAGCGCTTGCCCATGCCGATCGGCCAGGTCATGGGCACGCACGGGATGCCCAGCTTCTCGTCGATCTCGTCGAGCAGCTCGAGCGGCGCGAGGCACTCGCGGTCGAACTTGTTGACGAAGGTGATCACCGGCGTGTCACGCATGCGGCAGATCTCGATCAGCTTCTCGGTCCGCGACTCGACGCCCTTGGCCCCGTCGATCACCATCAACGCGGCGTCGACGGCCGTGAGCACCCGGTAGGTGTCCTCGCCGAAGTCCGCGTGGCCCGGCGTGTCGAGCAGGTTGACGTTGGCGAGCCGCTCGAGCTCCGGCGCGTCGCTCGGGACCCCGGGGATCGGGTACTCGAAGCTCATCACCGAGGTCGTGACCGAGATGCCACGCTCCTGCTCCATCTTCATCCAGTCCGAGACCGCGTGGCGATCGGACTTGCGCGCGCGGACGGTCCCGGCCAGCTGGATGGCCCCGCCGAACAGCAGCAGCTTCTCGGTCAAGGTGGTCTTGCCGGCGTCCGGGTGGCTGATGATCGCAAAGGTCCGCCGGCGACGGACCTCGGCTTTTGCGTGCTCGCTGACCTTGCTCACGGGCGGAGGATGACAGCGATGGGGGCTCTTCGTAAGCGGCCGCGGCCGGCGGGGGTGGCGGATGGCGTGAAGAGGCCCAGGCAGGCTCGCGCGAACGCGCGACTGCCCAGGCCAGCATCACGGACCCGCGTTCAGTCGAGCCAGGTGTCCAGCGCCGTGTTCGGCGTCGTGACCGTGGTCGGCGTGGTCATCGCTCCGCTGAGCAGGCCGCTCTTCGTCACCTCCTCACAGCAGAGCCAGCACACGCGCTGCGCGGTCTTCGACCGATCCCGCGGCCACGGTGACCGGCTCGTAGCCCGCCGCGCGGTACAGCCGAGCGAGCCGCTCGTTGATAGCTACCGCCTCAGCAACACGCAGGGCCACCGACTTACCCCAGCGCGAGCGCTGCAGCTCGGGCATGACCTCGAACAAGATCACCCGCCGGTAGCGTGCGACGGGGGTCCAGCTTGGGCGCGGCGCCGAGTCGGCGGCGCCGGTCGTGCGCAGCAGCATCTCGATTGGGTCGAGGTGGCCGCGCTCGAGCAGGTCGCCTGCTCGAGCGACCGCCTCGATCGCGCGCTGCTCGGCCAAGACCAGCTCGGCGAATTCCCACGGCCGGCACATTGGACAAAAGTGCTCGGGATCATCGAGTTGGTAAAACCCGCGATCAGGGGGGTGCCCAAGGGTGCGATCGCCGAGCGAGGCGAGCGCGCGCAGGTGAGCCTCGCCATGAATCCGCAGGCCGTGGTGATCGCGGAGCCACTCGAGGGTCGTCGTCTTGCCGCAATCGAAGGCGCCGGTCACGACGATTATATCAACCACCACACGCTCCCGGGTCCGCGCTTCACTTCACCGCCATGCTCGCGCGCAGCGGCGGTCACGGCCGCGATCACACCGGGATGCCGCTCGCTGAAGTCGTGACCGGCGAGCACGCCCCCGGGCCGCAGCTTCGGGCGCCAAGCGGCGATGTCGGCCGTGACCGCGCCCTGGTCGTGGGAGCCGTCGAGGAACACGCAATCCACGGATGCCGGCGCGAACGCCCGCGCGGCGAGGACCGAGGGCTCGCGGCGAATGTCGGGGGTCACGCCGAGCGCGGCCAGGTGAACGCGGAATTCGGCTTCGGCATCGCGGCCGGCGAGCATCGCTCGATAGTGCGGGTCAAAGCCGTCGGTGGAGCCGGCCCAACTATCGACGCAGGTCAGCGCGGCCGCCCGCGCCCGAACCAGCCGAGCGATGTACGAGGTGCTGCGCCCAAGCCAGCAGCCGACTTCGATGACCTGCCCCCGCGCGCCGGGGGCCGCGAGCGCGCCCTCGACCAAGCTTCGGTAAGCGAGGCCCTCGCTTGGACGAAACCACCCCTGCGGCATGGGCAGCACGTCAATTGGGAAGATCGCCCGCAGCGCCGCCGGCTTGTCGCCGGGGTCGCGGAACCGCCAATTGTTGTCCCGCAACGGCTCGAACGCGGCCGCAGCGTAGATCAGCAGCATCGGCGCGTCGATCAAGGGGAGTTTTTTTACGGAGGTCGAGACCGCTGAGTCCCCTTCGCCCGCGCGGTTTTGCGCCGGCGTCGTTGCGAGGATCACGTCCGCATGCGCGATCGACCGATCATGACGCCAGCGCTTGTCGCCCGCGTAGCCCGCTCGGTCGGTCCCATGTTCGAGCACCCGCTCGAGCTTGGCCAGCTCGCTCGCGCGCAGGAGCACGGGCTCGTCGATCGCTAGGCGATCGAGCTCGATCCGCAGCTCCTCGAGCAGCAACAAATTGTCGCCCAAGTAGGGCAGCGGCCCGTGGACCCGTTCGCTCACGGCGGCCCCAGCACGCCGTCCCACGGCTGCCAGGTCGAGGCCAGGCGCGCGTTGGGGTGGAAGATCAGCTCATGCACGACGCCGGCCATGGTCTGCTTGGTCCGCTCGAGCTGCGCGAGGTCGGCCTCCTCGAACACCACGTCGACGCCGCGGTAGCGCCAAACCTCGACGTAATAATAATAGCCGACGATCTGCTGCTGAAACTCGAACTCGGGGTCATCGCTGATCTGATCGAGGAGCGGCTCGAGCTGCGTGCGCCGACGATCGCTAAACGCGACCACGAAATTATCGGCTACCGAGTCACGGTCGACGTGCATCAATTGGCGAAAGATCACGTTGTCGACCCCGAGCGACCCGGCAAATTCACAATACGACCGAATGCCCACGAGCGAGTCGATGGCCCGGTCGATCAGCACGCAAGACAGCCGCACGCGGCACCCTCCGCCGCGAGCCGTGGCCACCACCTCGCGCAGCTGCGCGGCGCTCAGACCCTCGCTAAACACCATCAGCCGAGCGTTGCGCTCGTGGTCCGGGTGCGCGCGGCTGATGTTGAGGTGCTCGACCCCGGCGGCCACTATGTGATCGATGATCCGCCGGCCGTCAGACGCGAGATCGAGCAGGCCCGAGCCGTTGGTGGTCAGCGAGCGGCGCTTGGACGGGAACCCGGCGCACAGGGCCAAGATCCGGGGGAGCCGGGGGTCCTTGCTGGGCTCGCCGCCGGTGATCGAGATGGTTGGTTGCAAGGGCCGCAGGGCCTCGAGCGAGCGCTCGAGCGCGGTGAAGTAGGCGGCGTCATCGGCTTCGACGGTGCGCTGCTGCTCGAGCGCCCGCCCGCGCGAGGCCGGGCGCAGCTCCTCGACGCAAAACCGGCAGCGCGCGTTGCAGACCTGGGCGCTGTAGACCGAGAAATTGGCGTTGGCGTAGACCGCCACGGGCCGGCCCCAGAGCTCGAGATCGAGGGTGCGCCCGGCCGTGCTGTTGGCTCGCAGGTCGAAGGCCTCGCTCTTGCGCCGGCGCCACTGCGGCTCGAACACCGCGCTCACGGCAGCACCCGCATGGCTTCGGAGCGGCCGATCAAGTCGGGCCCGTGGGTGGTCCCGTCGGGGTTGACCAGGGTGAAGTTGGTGCCCACGACAAACGGCGTCTCCCAGCCGCGCTCGCTGGCGAAGCCGTAGGCTTGCAGGTGAAACACGTTGGCCAGCGCGAGCAGGCCCGCGTCGCGGACGGCGTCGCGGACCCACTGGTCTTGGCCCGGGGCGTCGGGCCGCAAGCGGACGTTGAGGACCAGCTCGCGCTCACCCTCGAGCTGCTCGAATGCGTCGCGGATCGCCGCCGCGAGCTCGAGCAGATCACGATCGCGGCCGAGCAAGTGGTGGTTGACCGAGAGCTTGAAGGTCAGCGGCGCCCCGAGCCGCGCGAGCCAAGCCCGCAGGGGATCGGGCGCCCGCGGGAGCACCACCCCGTTGCTCACCACGACCACCCGAGCGCAGCGCGAGTTGGCCCGGGCGAGCTCGACGAGGGTGAAGAACTCGGGGTGGATCGTCGGCTCACCGCCCTCGAGCTGCACCTCGAACGCGCCCTCGCGTGGGAAGCAAGCGAGGTACGCATCCACGCTGAGCCACGTGCCGCCACGCGGCGACGAGCAAGTGCTGCACCACGGGCACTCGCGGTTGCAATGGTTGGTGGTGGCGACGTAGACCCGATGCGGCCTGGCGTCGCTCGGGCGATCGCGCGGCAGCGACCCGGTGAGCGTCAGGTTTTGCGGGCGGAGATCGACCATGGACACCGGTGTCCGCTTCAATCAGAAGCGGAAGCCCAGGATACCGCCAAACAGCCGGGCGCCGGGCGCCTCGTTGGCGGGCACGTAGTCCGTGAACATGAACGCCAGATCCAAGGTGGCCTTGTTGACGCGCACGAGCATGCCGGCGCGGATCCGGGTCTCGTTGGCGATCACCACGTCGGCGCGGTTGAGCCGGACGGCTCGGCCGTACAGGCCAAAGCGATCGCTGATGCGCACGCCCAAGGTCCCACCAAACTGATAAAAGCCGGCCAGAGCGACGTGCAGCGCGGTGGCCTTGGACCGACCGCCGCCGGCGACTCCGTCGTAGCCGCCGCCAAACTCGGGGATCAGGTAGAGCTTGTTGAAGTCGAAGGCCATGCCCACGCTGCCCCAGCTGTCGGTTAGCCAACGCTTGTCTCGGTTGCGGCCAAACATCGCGCCGCCGCCGAGCTGCATGGAGAAGAATTTGACGCGAAACAAGGTCCACTGGACCTGCAGGCCAAGGGTCCAGACCAGACCCTTGGTCCCGACGTCGGGCGAGAAGCTGCCGAGGCCCAGATCGATGCCGACGCTAGGGACCGCGCTGCCGGCTTCGACGTCGGCAGACCCCCGCGAGCTTCGCTGGCGCTTGGGCTTCTTGGGCTCGTTGGGCTCCTCCTCGGACTCCTCGGACTCCTCGGACTCCTCGCCCGCGAGCGGCGCCTTGAAGCTGCGCTTGTCAAAGTCGCCGCTGAGCACCGGCGCGCCGCTTGCCTCGGCGGCGATGATCCGTTGCCAGGTCAACGCGTAGACCTGGCGCTCGTCGTCGCTCGGCTCGGTCACGCTCCCGCGCTCGCGCAAGGCCGCGGCCTCATCGGTGAAGCCGCCAACCTCGAGCAGCCCGACCAAGAAGCTGCGCAGGACCTCCACGTCCTCGGCGGCGGGCCCGAGCTCGCGGTCGACGACGGCGTAGACCTCGAACAGCACGCCGAGGCCCTCGACCTCGCCGCGCTCGAGCAGCCCGAGGCCGCGCTCGAGGGCCGTCATCGCGGCCTCGAGGCTCATGCTCTCGCTCGTCACCGAGGCGCTGGCCTTGAACCATGTCGAAGGCATGACCGACAGCGGGTGCTCGACGTAGCTGCCAAGCTGCCGCAAGCTGGCCGCCTCATCGGGGAGCCCGAGCTGGTCGAGGGCCTTGACCAGCCACGAGCGCAGCTCCTTGACGCCCTTGGCCTCGGACCCGTCGAGCTCGTCGAGGACGACGTAGGCCTCGAGCATCAGGGTCAGGCCGTCCGCCGCCCGATCACCTTGGAGCAGGGCCTCGCCCGCGACCAGCTGCTGGATCGCCGCGTCGCGGCTCATGCTCGGCTGCGCCGGAGCGATGCGCTCTTTCGCCTGCGATCCAGCAGGCGAGCTCGCGAGCGCGGAGCCGGGGGCGGCCAACGGACCAGCGCCGACGAGGGCGATCAGACCGTAGCCAAGGGCGGGAGCGCGGACACTCGAGCGCATCGGCACTAAGCATCGACGGCCATGCACTCCAAATCAACCGCCATCGAAGGCCGCCGTAACGGCGCGAGTGGACCCCCCGGGCGCTTTCGGGTAAAACCGCGGCGATGCGTCTCGCTCTTTCGTCCGCGCTCGTGCTCGTCTCTCTCACGCTCATCGCGGGTTGCTGCCCCAAGGGTTCGAGCACCGTCGCGCCCGATCCGGAGTCGGCCGACACCCGCGGGGGCATCGGCGACTGGGTCGACGAGCCCCTCGATGTGGCCAAGACCCACGAGGTCGACGCCCCGGCGGTCGATCCCTACGCCGACCTGAGCGAGGAGGAGCGCGTGGAGAAGGCCGAGGTCTTGTTCCACGAAGCCGAGGCGCTCGCGAAGCAAGAGCAGTGGCGCGAGGCCGAGGAGAAGTACGAGGAGGCCTACCACCTCGTGCCCGGCAAGCACGGCTTCGCCTACAAGGTCGCGATGGCCGCGGTCAAGGCCGGCGACTGCGAGAAGGCCCGCGTGTTCCTCGAGCACTTCATCATCTACAGCGACATCGATCGGCAAAAGGCGATGATCATCGAGGCCAAGCGCGCGCACCACAAGCTCGAGTGCTAGCAGCCGACCAGTTTGAATTCACGCGCTGATGCACGCCTGGGGCGCCCCGTGGCGTTGTCGCTCGGCGCTCGCAGCATGCCCGATACAGCGTCGTCGGGGCTCCTACGCAGCGACCTCGGGAACACCGCTCTTTACGCCACGAACTACTGACTCAGGACACTAGCAGCCCGTGGTGAAAGTCCTCGCGCCGCCTCGCTTGGCCTTTTCGCCGAGGGCGGTGTCGCCGAAACTTGTAGTACGCCCGGTACAACTGCGTTTCGGCTCCTAGCCCTCGACG
>Ga0114946_10000237_pt1 | contig 34955 bp, 23 predicted proteins | sample WalLakDeSediment_FD_88676 | JGI IMG/M metagenome (GOLD analysis project Ga0114946, IMG submission 88676) | Lake sediment microbial communities from Walker lake, Nevada to study Microbial Dark Matter (Phase II) - Walker Lake 11/02/13 Deep Sediment | ecosystem: Environmental > Aquatic >... | reverse complement strand
TGGTTGAAACAAGGCAAACATTCAGTGAACCTGATCCAGAGACAAACCGTCGTGGGAAAAGGAGACAGAGATGCTGTTCTCTCACTTCCTTCCTTCGGTGCGTTGGAATGCCGTGGTACGCACCTTGGAGGTGAAATCCCCTCCCAGATGCCGAATGTGCATTCGGCGTGGGAGGGGATTTCAAACCGTTCGAAAACAGCATCTTTGTCTCTTCTCCGCCAAGGGCTGCGTCTGGATCGGGTTCACTAAATATGTACCAAGCGTCTAGCAGGAGGTCAACTCGTATGTTTCGAGAGAGAAGTCACATATATCTTGGGAAGATCGGATGTCTTTGCCTGATGACCCTTTTTCTCCTGGGTTGGACTGTGGCCCGGCACTACCTGGGCATCCGTCCCTATCCTGGTCCAAGCCAGGACGAGTTCAAGGGCCGCACGGAACGCCCTTCACCTGATCACTATCAGACTGAACCCTCTGAATCCAGCTATGAGCAGCGGCGCCAGGAATACCTTCAGCTCTGCGCGGACCGGGGAGAGGACTACTGGAATGGAACCGCCGCGCTGCAGCTCGGACGAGTCCAAATCCCAAACGCCTCCCTTCAGGAGGCTCTCGATCGTGTGGAAGAGAGGAAGGATTGCGCTGATTTCAGGGCGGCGCGCTTGGTGCGTCTTCTGGGAATCAATCGACGCCAGGGACTCCTGGAAGGCGTGTTGGAAGAGCGGATCGCGAATACCTTGAAAGGTTTCAAGTTTTGGAAGGACCAAGGGGGAGAGGATTCCATGATCATGGAAACCGAAAACCACCAGATTCTCTTTCATTCCTGTGAATACCTGATGGGACAGTGGTATCCTCACGATGTGTTTCCCAATGACGGGAAGTCAGGGGAATGGCACAGGGAACATGCCAGGATGTATATCTTGAATTGGATGGATAGGAAGATTCGATTTGGATTCTGTGAATGGGATTCCAACGTCTACTTCAACGAGACCATCCCTGGATTGGCCAATATAGCGGAGTTCGCTGAGGAAGAGTATGTCGCTCAAAAGGCGATCATGCTTTTGGATCTGCTCTTGTTCGACATGGCTGTGGATCTGCACAAGGGAGTATATGGCACCAGCCACGGCAGAAGCTATGAAAAGGAGATCAGGAGCGGACGCGACGATCATCTTCGGGGACTGGTTTGGTTGGTGTTCGGACTGGGCGATCCCACAGCGATTGGAAATTTTGCCGGGATCTGTATGGCCACTTCGGACCGTTATGTTCCTCCTCTGGCCATTCAAGAGGCTGGACGTCGCAGACCCGAGGTGTTTGTCAACCGGGAACGACACGGATTTCCGCTTGCCGAAGCGGAAGCGCTGGGGTTTTCTTTCACCGATCCCAAGAATATGGTTGTTTTCTGGGAGATGGGAGCCTACAGCCAGCCTCAGGTGATCTCAATGTCCATGCGCATGGTGGAGGAATGGTCATGTTGGAATCAACCGTTTTTCAAGGACATCGCCTCTCTTCGAGGGCCGGTGAACTTGGGCAATCGCTTGGGTCTCTTGCCTCTTCTGGCACGTTATCCCTGGATCAAGTCTCATATGACCCTTTTGGGTGAGGCACATAAGATAACCTACAGAACCCCGGATTACATGCTCAGTACGGCTCAGGATTATCGGCCGGGAGAAATGGGCAACCAGCATCATATATGGCAGGCCACGCTGGATCAGGATGCCATCGTATACGTCACGCATCCTGGATCTTTGAGACAGGAGGGCATGACTCCCACCTATTGGGGAGGACAATGCAGGTTTCCCAGGTCCTGTCAGGTGGGACCTGTTCACATCTCCTTGTATCGATTGGGTCGTATGGCTGCTTTGGGAGAGCCCGTTCTCTATTCGTTTACGCACGCCTACTTTCCCGGTTGGGCGTTTGACGAGGTGCGAGAGGAGAGAGAATGGGTCTTTGGCAGGCGCGAGCGAGGGTACGTGGCCCTGCGAAGCAGTGGGTTGATGCGCTGGACTACCGAGGGAAGGGATGCCGGGCATGAGATCGTGGTGGAGGGCCGCAACACGCAGTGGATCTGCCAATGCGGAAGCGAAACGGAATACGGATCCTTCGATGCCTTTGTGGAGGCCATATCATCGAGTAGAATCGACTTTGAAAAGAATCGAGTCCTGTACGACGCTCCCCAGGTGGGTCGACTCGTCTTTCCCTGGAAAGGTCCCCTTACATGGAATGAACGTCCCGTGGATCTGAAGTCCTATCCCCGTTTTGACAATCCATATTGTACCGCGGCATTCGGTAGTCATCTGTATAGGATTCAGGTGGGGGAGCATCTTCTGGTACTTGACTTTCAGAAAGGGGAGAGAATCGAGGGCATGGAGAAGGTCGAGGGAGCTGATTGAAGATCACGGAAGTGGCCCTGGCCCATAGAATACCCACGTGCATGGCGGTGATCAGCATCACGATTCTGGGAATCGTGTCTTCTGGCAGAATTCCTCGGGAGTTTCTTCCTCATATTACATGGCCTTATGTGGGAGTTCGAGTTTATTACGAGAACTATCGAAACCTTTCCACCCCGGAACAAACGGAACGTCGGGTGACCCTTCCCCTTGAGAATGTGCTACGAACCTTGCCCCATGTGAAGACCATGCGGTCCGGTTCTTCTTCCAATAGCGCTTTCGTGGGATTGCATATGGAGGAGGGAACCGATATGCGTTTCATCTCGCAGCAGGCGCGAGACAAGGTCAACGCGGTCCGGCAGGAACTGCCTGAGGATATCGGACCTATCCTGATTCATACCTATCGGACCGAGGACTCGCCGATTCTCAGTTTGGCCATGTATCACGAGGGACAGGGCGAACTGCGAAGCGACGCGGAACGCAAGCTCACTGGCCATTTGACTCGAATCAGGGGGATCGCTCAGGTAGAAGTTCGGCGTTCCGCAGGCAATGAACGGGTTCTCGTGGAGGTTTCAGAGCCTGCGCTTTCCGGCCATAACATTAGCATGATGCAAGTGCTTTCCGGATTGGCTGACGCCAATGTGGAGGAGGATCTGGGCACTTGGATCGAGGGGACACGAAGTCATCAGGTGCGACTGGCCAGCAAACTTATTTCTCCGGAGGAGATCCAGAATCTCCCGATCCCGGGGACCTCCCTTAAGATCAGCGACGTGGCCAGAGTGGAATATGGTACGCCTCTCCAGGAAAGTCGTTTCCGAATCAATGGGAAGGAGGCCTGGGTGGTCCGAGTTCTGAAAGAATCCGGAGCCAACGTGGTGGAGTCGGTCCAGAACGCCCAAGCCGCATTGAAAGAGCTGGAGAAGGATGACGTGTTTTCTGGATGCGAGTTCTATGTCTTCTTCGACCAGGCCGAGGCCATTCAAGCCATTCTCACTACGCTCAGGAATAGCGGCATTTTCGGTGGCTTCTTTGCCCTTCTGATTTTGTTTCTTTTTCTGAAAAGGGTGAGTACCACGGTCATCGTGGGAATCAGCATTCCCATATCCATCATCGCGACGCACAATTTCATGCATCTGGCAAACATCTCCCTCAATGTGGCCTCCATGGCAGGCATGATGTTTGCCGTGGGCATGCTGGTAGACAACGCTGTGGTGGTGGTCGAAAGCATCTATCGTTCCAGGGAGGAGGGAATGGATGCTCGAAACGCGGCGTTGCATGGAACCAATCAGGTTTCCAAGGCGATCAGCGCGGCCACCCTGACGACCATTATCGTGTTTCTTCCTGTGATCTATGTGATCAAGAGCAACTTCGGGGAGTTTGCCAAGCAGGCCGGATTGACCATAGCGTTTTCCCTCATATGCAGTCTGGTATTGGCCCTGACCTTCATACCGATTCTGGGGGCTCGGTTCCTGACCCAGCAGAGGGATCAAGAATATGGATTCATTCGATGGCTGCGAATTAGATTGGCTCGCATGGAGGGATGGACAAGAGGGCACAAGATCTTTTCCCTGCTCCTGTTTCTTTTGCTCACCGTCCTCATCGCCTGCCTATCCCTTCAACTTCAGCTTCGTCGACCTGAAACTCTCCAGGAGACTTGTCCTAGGTTGTTCGCCTCGAAGGAAACGGCGTTTCATGAGCTGTATGTCAGAGAAATAGTGAAACGACTGCGGGGGGGGGCCACTGTACTTGTGCTTTTGGGATTGGTTTTGGGAACGGTTCACACGATCCTTTCTTTCGATCGTTTTCAGAACGCGTATCATCGATTTCTTCGAGTGGTCTTGAGAAGAAGAGGCATGACCCTTTTTATCTCGTTTCTTGCCGTGGTATTCAGCCTGTCCCTGTGGCGCTTCATTGAAAGAGAACAGTACCCGGGAATGGTGGAGACTCGCATCCAGGTCATGGTTTCTTTTCCCGATCATTTCACCTATCTACAGACCGAAAAGGTCATGCTGGATCTTGAAAAGCGATATCTTCCTCGATGCGAATCTCTGGGTGTGGAGGCCCTGATGATCGATTGCAGGCAGGGGTACGGGCTTCTTCAATTCTACCTCAAGGATGAGGATGAGTTGCCTTATCCCCAGAGGGTCATCAAGGACAGGATCATCGAATCTTTGCCGAAGTGGCCTGGAATTGGGTTCGACGTCAGAAGAGAGGATATGGGGCTTCTGGGCGGAGATGAGGTTTCCGTGGTTTTGCGTGGTTTTGATTCCGTCGTGCTGCAGGATCTGGCGGAAGATGTCAAACGAAGGGTTGAGGGTGTGGAGGAGATGGAGGAGGTCTGGATTGGGTTGGAGAAGCCCACACAGGAGATCCAGGTGGTGGTGGATCGGGATGCTGCCCATGCCTATGGGGTGACGGACCTGAGAAGGCTGTCCCAGACCGTGAACGCGGCGTTGTCCGGGCAACGCGTGGGGGAGATGCGTTTTGGGGATCAGACGGTGAACATCATGATGGCCATGAACAAAGAGGCTATGAAGAACCTGGAAACGCTCAAGAAACTGGGCATATCCAATGCGGACGGGGAAATGATCCCTCTGGAACGAATTGCGGACTTTGAGGTTCAGGAAGGATCCCGTTGGATCCATAGGGAGGATGGAAGAACCTCCATCACGGTGACAGGAAGAACCCGCCAGATCGGGGTGAAGGGATTGCGCCAGTCTTTACACCGACATCTGAAGGGATTGGAGATGCCGGAAGGATACACGTGGGAACTGGGGCAACGTTTCGAAAAGACGGACGAGGAGATGAAAAGCATTCAGATTGTGCTCGTTTTCGCGATATTTCTCATATTTTTGGTGTTGGCCGGCCAGTTCGAATCTCTCCTTCATCCCTTGGCGATCATGTTCACTTTTCCCTTCGCGTCCATTGGTGTGACCTGGGTCTTGTATCTGACCAACACCACCTTCAACATCGTGTCCGGATGTGGCGTGGTTCTTTTGGCTGGAATCGTGGTTAACAACGCGATCGTCATGGTGGACTACATCAACGGGTTGAGGAGGAAGGGACTCGATCGGGACGAGGCGATCATCACCGGGTGCAGACACCGATTGCGCCCTGTTCTCATGACAGCCCTGACCACCATCATTGGTCTATTACCCATGGCCATGGGATCCAATGATTCCCGTTATGCCGTGTATTCTTCCATGGGCCGATCCATGGAAGGGGGACTCGTCAGCGCGACCCTGCTGACCCTCATCGTTTTGCCTGTAGTGTATTCCCTGCTAGAGGATCTCAGAAGAATACCGGCCTGGTGCGGCCGATGCTTTAAACATCTCTGGGTAAAGATTCAGTGAAGCCGATCTGATCGAGGGCTTGAACTCAGCAGGGCGAGGAGTGCCTGAATCGTCTAGGATCATGCTCGGCTCGTTGGAATCTTGATGATGCGAGCCTGGCCGGGCCAGGACGGCCCGAGGAACCGAGCTCAAGATACGTTGAGGAATACGCGATGGAGACGCGGTCGAAGAGTATGTCAACATTGCCCTCCAGAATGTGAAGTTATTTTTGCGTGAGGCCTAAGATCAGATCGGGTTCACTGAATATTTATATCTCTGGCACCGAATCACTATGCTGAGGTAAGGTGTACTGAAAGATTACGGCTGGCTCGGATTCACTGAATATTTACCGGGTTTTGTGGTGCGGGGGAAGAGGAACAATGTCTGGGAAAGGATTTTCGAGTGCCGTCATAGAGTTCGTACTCCAGGAGTCTGCATTCGATCTTGCCGTTAAAAAAGGGAAGCCGTCTCTTGGTGCGCAGCCCCACGTGCTTGGCCAGGGAAGGATTTCCTGTGAAGATGTATCCCATGTATCCAGAGCACTTCTGCTTCAAGAAGTCCCCGATATCCCTATAGGTCATCATGAGTTCTCTTTCATCTCCCAATCGTTCTCCATAAGCAGGGTTGAATACCAAAACTCCTTTTTCTTGGGGCAGGGGTGTGTCCTGGAAATCGCAGACCTGGAAATCGATGAAGGCATCCACCCCGGCGGTCATGGCGTTTTTCCTGGCTGCTTCAATGGCCTTGGGATCCTTGTCCGTGGCGAGGATTTTGCCTTTCAGGGATTTTAAGGAAGCGAGACGCGCTTCCCTGCGAAGATCCTGCCACGTGTTGGGATCAAATCCTTTGACATGCATGAAGGAAAAATCCCTCCGATGAGAACCGGAGGCTCGGTGAAGTCCTGCCAAAGCGGCTTCGATGGCCAAGGTGCCGCTGCCGCACATGGGATTGACAAAGGATCCCGATCCAGTCCATTCGGTAGCCATGACGACAGCCGCGGCCAGGGTCTCCTGCATGGGGGCCTTGAGGGGAATCTTTCGATAACCCCGTTTGGAAAGAGGTGCACCTGAGGTATTGAGATACACATGGCATCCGTCTCTGTTCCAATACAAAAACACGGAGACACCGCGATTCTCACCCCCGGACTGAGGGCGTTTTCCTGTCCTGTCCTTGATTCGGTCCACAATGGCGTCTTTACAGGTAAGAACAGCGAATCGAGGATCCTGTATCGTGGGGTGATCCACTGCGGCATCCACATTCACATACCCATCTGAATAGATCCATTCCTCCCAGGGAAAATCGCGCAGGGAGCGGTAGAGTTCTTTCGGGTCTTCGGATCGAAACGACTTCAGCTCAAAAAGTACCCTGTGGCCTGTTCTCAGATAAAGATTCAATCGCATGCAATCCCAAAGAGACCCTTTCAGATGCACGCCTGCTCTGTCGATCTGGGTGTCGTCTACCCCCAGGGCATGGAGTTCTTGTTCCAGATACGGAGGCAATCCCTTGGGACAGGTGATGAGAAAATGACCGATCATGGAAATCACTATAGGGTATGCCCTTGTCCCCAGCAAGGGAAACTTTCCGGTTCAGCTCTGATGTCGGGTTCACTAAATATGTACTGGATGAGTTTTGATATCATGCCCGTAGGTTTGGTTCATGACGAGCTATGTCAAGGCAGAATGTGTGAATTCAATTTTGGCGAGCGACAATCGCTGAAATAGCGCTTGCATACCCCACCTAAATGATGTATAATTCCTATATCGTAATTATTTGCAAGGAGCTTTTTCGGGTGATACCAAGAGAACAGGTAGAGAAGTGCGTTGCGGAATGTTTGGAGATCTTCCGTCAGCAGGGCGTCAAGGCAACTCATCAAAGAATTGAGATTATTCGGGAGTTGGCGGGTAGCGAAGAACACCCCGATGCCGAGATGATCCTCGCGCGTGTGCGACAAAAGATCCCTGTAATCTCGGTCGACACGATCTATCGAACATTGAGACTGCTCGAAGAAAGAGGCGTCATAACCCGTGTGGGCTCCATGCGAGACAGAGCCCGGTTTGATGCCAACACGGATCGGCACCACCACTTCGTCTGCACAGAGTGCGGGATGATTGGCGACTTCTACAGCGCCGCAATAGATCGGTATCCGGTGCCTCGGGAGGTGTCCGAGATGGGCAGCGTCGAAGGGGTTTATGTCGAGTTGCGAGGGAAATGTCGGAAGTGTAGACAGGAAGCAACGAAGCCTGAAGGTCGAACAGGAGAGAGACCATGAGCAGCGAAGGCAAGTGTCTGGGAAGAGGAAGTCCCACGCGCGGCCGGTCGACAAAGGCCGCAATACGAAAGGAAGTTTGCATGGAGTAAAGCGTCTCTTAGCGTTAGTTCGGTTTGTCCGACATGAAACAGTTCAACAGTCAGTTAACCCAGAACCAGCAGAGGAGTTTGTCATGTCAAACGACAAGTACACATCAATCGTAAACCTTGACTTCCAGTACGCCCACAGGTTTATGAAATGGCCTAGAGAAGCAAAGCACCTTCATGGGCACTCAGGTCTTCTAACCATTGAACTTGAAGACACCGTGAACCCGGTAACAGGATTTGCACACGCATGCAAAGATGGATTCAAAAAAGCATGGGAAGTGTGTGACCATTTTCACCATGCAACATTGTTTCAAGAAGGCGATCCGCTTCTTGACGCGGTTATTGCTGTTTACAAAAAAGAAGGCATCCATAACGACCCAGAGCATTGTGTTCCTCTCAAAAAGATTGACCACGCTCTTGCTTGGTCATACCCGGAATACAGAATAGTTGTTACAAAGAAGGTTTCCACGTGTGAGAATCTTTGTGAACTTTTCTACGAGCTTCTCAAGGACAAGATGCCAATCAAGAAGATCACTTTCCGCTCGTCTTCTATGAACGCGGCAACGAAGACCTTTAAGTAAGATCGGAAATAATGCGCCCATCGGCTGCCCGTGAACTGGCCCGGTAGGTCAGTTCACGGGTGGCATACCTCATGGTCACGCTGTTACGGTACGGCCTTTTATGGTCTCTCCATTCAACTCTCAACCTCCCTTTTTAAATTATTGCTTTAAGCGACTTTTGATGGCCTCCAGGTTGCCTTTAGGTCAAATCTTCTTAAGGTTCATTATGAAGAGATTGGGACCTTTTCAGGCATTGCCCTGCCCAATGATTGGCCAGAAGTCATCAAATGGGCCTTCATCGAGACCACTCATATGGAGAAAATCCCCCCCAAACCTGCCCCACGTACCATTCCAAAGAAAGAATGCCATCCTCGATTTCAAGGCTGCCAGAGCCTGGAACCTGGCCGAAACGAGCAGGACCTTCTTGCTGGAGCCAGATACTATTTCTTGTTGGATTGAACGAACCGCTCCATGATCAGGCTCCAATATTCCCTTCTTCCTCATTCATCAGAGCTGCTCCGGTTCCCTGAAAGTTTCTTCGGTAAGGGGCTGGTGATATGATCGTGATCTCACGGAATTCATTTGTGATGGGCTTGATGCTGAGACAAAGCTCTTTCGAAGGAGGATGTATATGAGCCTCGAGGATGTAAACCCCTATCTCGGGAGCATCGGCCATCTTCTCACGGCTGTGGCTCCGGTAGTATGTCGACCCCATGCCATGGTGGGGATGGTGCCGGCCTTTGAGCCGGAAATGAACGACTTGTATCTCGCGACGCGTATTCGCGGCTTCCCTGTGCCAGTGAACCTTCACGACAGGAAGGGATGCCCTTTGATCATGCCGGTGACTGGAGCCTCGATCCATACTCAGGATGTGTCCTCGGAATTCGATCATGATCTGGAAGAGGCAACTCCTTTTCGATATTCGGTTCTCCTGGAACGATACGATATCCAGGTGGATTGTCTGAGCGCGGATCACGCTCTTCTCTACCGCTTTCGTTTTCCTGAAGGACAGCGTCTCCAAATGGTCTTTCGCGGAGAAGGCTCTGTCACCAGTCTCGACGGCGGTCGGATCCTGCGTGGAAGCACGATGTTTCCATCAGGTCGGGAGAGTTCCTTTTTTACGAGATTCTCCTCTACCCTTCAGGACAAGGTGGCCTTCCAGGATGGATGGCTCCTTCGGTTCGTCCAGGGAAAGGATCCTTTCCTTGAGGTTAGAATCGGCGTCTCCTTCTTGGGAATGGATCAAGCCGCGTCTCATCTGGAGGAGGAGATGGGGGAGCGTTCCTTTGAGGACCTGGAGAGCGAGGCGCGCCGGGTCTGGAAGGAGATGTTGGACAGGATCCAGGTGCGGGGAGGGACCTCTTCACAGCGCCGCACCTTTACCACCGCCCTTTGGCGAACCATGACCCGCATGCAATGCGTCAGCGAGAAGGGACGCTACTGGAGCGGCTATGACCACAAGGTGCATGAGGGAGAGGATCCATTCTATGTGACGGACCAGATCTGGGATACCTTTCGAAGCGCTCATCCGCTGCGGATCCTCATCGATCCAGCCAGGGAATTGGATATGGTTCGATCCTATGTGCGAACCTTTCAGCAGGCAGGGTGTCTGGCTCGCTTTCCCGGAGTGGATGGAGACCGTCCATGCATGCTGGGACATCACGCCATTCCCATGATTGTGGATGCCTACAGGAAACAGCTCAGGGATTTCGATGTGGAGGCTGCCTACCAGGGGATGAGAAAAAGCGTGGCCCAGGCCACCAAGCTGCCTTGGCGCAACGGTCCCTTCACGGAACTGGATGGGTTGTATTGGACATTGGGTTACTTCCCCGCCCTCTTTCCCCACGAGAAGGAATGGATTCCGGAGGTGCATCCCTTTGAAAAACGGCAGGCTGTTTCCGTGACCTTGGAGTGTTGCTACGATGAATACTGTCTGGCCCGAATGGCCGAGGTGCTGGGCAAGCAAGACGATGCGGTTTATTTCAAAGAAAGAGGCAGGAACTACAGGAAGCTCTATCATCCGAACACCGGATTCATGTCGCCCAGGGCGGCAGACGGCCGTTGGATCGAGCCCTTCGATCCCAAGCTGTCCGGGGGACAGGGGGGACGGGATTACTATGCCGAATGCAACGCGTGGACTTATACCTGGAGCGTGCAGCATGACGTGGCTGGCCTAGCGCAACTGATGGGGGGAATAGATGTTTTTCAGCGCAGGCTGGATCAGCTTTTCGAGGAGCAGTATGACACGCCGAAATTCAAGTTTTTGGCCCAGTTCCCAGATTCCACAGGGTTGATCGGACAGTTCGTGGCCGGGAACGAGCCCAGCTTTCATATCCCTTACCTGTACAACTACGTGGGATCGCCATGGAAAGCCCAACGAAGGATTCGACAGATCATGGACGTTTGGTTCTGCGACGGCCCCTTGGGCTTGTGCGGGGATGAGGACGGTGGCGCCATGAGCGCTTGGCACGTGTTCAATGCCATGGGTTTCTTTCCCGTATGCCCCGGGGAACCCTACTACTGCCTGGGAAGTCCTGTGTTCGAGTCCGTGGATCTGGATCTCGGAGAAGGCAGGCATTTCAAGGTCTTGGCGGAAGATGTTTCCTCCAAGAACAAATACATTCAAAGCGCCATGCTGAACGGTCAGGAGCATGGAAAGCCATGGTTTTCTCATGAATGCTTGAGAGAAGGGGGACAGTTGGTGCTCAACATGGGACCGCGTCCCAACAAATTGTGGGGTTCCCAACCCAAAGACGCGCCTCCCTCGCTTAGCCGGTGATGACGCTCCCTCGTCTTTCATAGAGAAAGCAGGCGACTTCATGACCCGAAGGGTCCACAGGATAGTCCGCGGGTTCCTGTTCCGAGCATTGGGGCATCCTGTGGGGACAGCGAGGACGGAACAGACAACCCCGTGAAGGGATGCCTGCGGTATCTTCGTCGTCATCCGCCCGAATCTCCAGGTGCCAGGATTGTTCCGGGTCAGGAACCGGGATCGAGTCCAGCAAGAGCTGTACATAGGGATGTTTGGGATCTTCGATCACGGCTGCGGCATGTCCTCTCTCCACGATTCTTCCGCGATAGATCAGGCAAAGGTCATCCCCCACTTGATAGGCGGTGCTTAGATCGTGTGTGATGTAGAGGAAGGAAATGCCATGTTCATCCCTCATGCGCAACATGATATCCAGGACCATGGCTCGCAGAGAGGCATCGACCATGGATACCGGTTCATCTGCCACGATCAGTCTGGGTTGAAGCAGATAGGCCCTGGCCATCATGATCCGTTGACGCTGTCCACCGCTCATTTGGTGAGGGTGTTTCTCCAGAATCTCCTCTCCTCTCAATCCAACGAGGTTGAGAGCAGTCTCCATGAGGTCCCTGGCCTGTGTCCTTGTGCGGGCCAGATTGAAATGGCGAATGGGTACCTCGAAGACGTGTTTCATGGTATAGAACGGATTGTTCGCTGCATAGGGGTCCTGAAAGACGGCTTGCACCTGCCTCCTGTATGCAGAACGTTCCTTCCTGTTCATGGATGCGACATCCTTGTTCCGATAGAGGACATGTCCGGAGGTCAGGGACACGAAGCCAAGGATCGCGTTGGCCAGGGTGCTCTTGCCGCATCCGCTTTCCCCCGCGATGGTGACGATTCTGGGCGGAGAATCGGCGATGCTCAGATTGACCTCTTTCAATGCTTGTACGCCCTGTCCCTTGTGCAAAAAACCTGCTCCGAAGATCTTTGTGGCTCTTCGAATATCCAAAAGAGGATGCGATGTCCGGGCTGTTTGTGCCCCTTTGCTCATGAGTCGGCCTCCGGTGTCGGTTGAGAAGATTCTCGGTGACAGGCCACCCAATGGCCCGGGGTCGTTTGCCGCAAGACAGGACTCTCGCATCTGCAGTGTTCCGTCGCGTGGTTGCATCGGTACTGGAAGACGCATCCCGGGGGTTGCTCGCGCAGATCGTGTGTCAGTCCCTCAGTGATCTTCAGGGGTTTGCGCTCCTTGATGGAAGGAACCGATTCGATGAGAAGGCAGGTATAGGGGTGCCTGGGCTGGGTGAAGAGATCCTTGACTGGGGCGATTTCTGCCACGTGGCCAGCGTACATGACAACGATACGGTCCACGAGTTGGGCCATGAGCCCCATGTCATGTCCGATGAGAATAAGGGAGACTCCCATCCGATCTTTGATCTGGAGCAGTGTACGCGCGACCCTGCGCTGTACCACGACGTCCAAGGCGCTGGTGGGCTCGTCGGCGATGAGCAGGGGAGGGTTCAGGGAGATCGCCATGGCGATGCATACGCGCTGCTTCATGCCCCCGCTCAATTCGTGCGGGTACATGGATGCAACCCGTTCAGGCAGATCCACGGAACGAAGGAGGGATCTAATCCTGGCCTGAACCGCTTCGCCCGAGATGCGCTTTTCGTGCGTTTTGATCACATCCGCCATCTGGACTCGGATTCGCATCACGGGATTGAGCGAATTCATGGCTCCCTGCGGAATGAGAGCCAGTTTTCTCCATCGGACCTCTCTCAAGGCTTCCTTGTCTAGATGGGAAATGTTGGTGTCCTCAATCCATACGGTGCCTTTCACGATCTTGCCTGGGGGTTGAACCAGGCGCAGGATGGCCATGGCCGCCGTGGTTTTCCCGCAACCGGATTCCCCGACCAGGCCGACCATTTCCCTGGATTCAATGGAGAGATTCATGTCCTTGACCGCGACGACTGTGCCACGATTCGTTTCATAGTGAACGTTGAGGTCCTGGATTCGAAGAACGCTCACCTTCTTGGCGCTCCTCTCAGCCGCGGATTGGCGATCTCGTCCAGTCCGATGGTGACCAGAAAAAGACCGGAGAAGATGAGAACCAGCATAAAGATAGGAAACCCCCACCACCACCACATGCCGCGCAAGATGGCAGAGGCCTTGATCGCGTAGAAGATGGTCATACCCAGCGTGGGGATTCTCGTGGGACCCAATCCTAGCGCTTCAAGTCCTGTGGCGGCGAGAATACTTGCGGAAACGGTGCCTGTGAAGCTGGCTGCGAGGTAAGGCAACAGGTTGGGAAGGATCTCCAGAAACATGATCTCGAAGCTGGAAGCCCCAGAAAGACGAGCCATCTGCACGAAAGGACGATGTCTCATGCTCAATACTTGGGCGCGTATGGTGCGGGTTGGAGCAGGCCATGCGAAGCATGCCAAAAGAATCGCCATGTTGTTCAAGTCGATCTGGCGAACATAACTGGAGATCACGATCAGGACAGCCAAAGCAGGCACCGTGATCACGGCGTCCGCCACAACCCGAATCGTATTGTCCACCCAACCGCCTAGAAATCCGGCGGTGAATCCCAGGAAGATTCCTGCGGCCATGCCCACTCCGGCAGCAACCACGCCCACGCGCAGGGAATTGGGCGTGGCCGCGATGAGCAGGGCCAGCATGTCTCTCCCGCTACTGTCCGAACCCAACGGGCTTGTGGGATCCGGTTTGGGGAACATGGGGCCTGGGTTTCGTACCCATATAGGGGGTAGATTGAGCTCCGTGGAACCCACGCGAGCTCGAGTGACATCCCAGACAAGGTGGCCCATCAGTCCGGTGCCTGCCACGGTCAGTACAATGGCCAGTCCCAAGCCGAGTTTCCAATGGTTTTCGAGCAGGCTCCTCAGTCTATCCATACGATCCTTTCCTGTAGGTGATTCGTGGATCAATCAACGGGTACAGAAGATCCACGATCAGCACGGCGAGAGACACGCCGACAATCATGATGGTGACGATTCCCTGGATCAGAACAAAATCGTTGTTCACGATTCCCTGATAGAGGAGATATCCCATGCCGGGATAGGTAAAGATGTATTCGATGATGACAGCGCCACCGGCGATTCCTCCGAAGGAAAGCGCCAGGGCGGTCACCTGGGGAAGAATAGCGTTTCTAACCCCATAGTGAAAGAAGATTCTCCTGGGGCGCAATCCCTTGGCCTCAGCCAGAATCATGTAATCTTCCCCGTCCGTGGTGATCATCATGCCCCTCATACCCAGGGCCCAGAAACCCATGGTTGTGATGATAATGGCTGTGGCCGGCAGGATTCCATGATGAAGCACGCTGACAAGAAAAGAGAAAGAGATTCCCGGGTGGATTCCTCTGGCCACATTGCCGGCGGCGGGAAACCATTCCAATCCAAAGGAAAAGACATAGATCAGGAGAATCCCCAGCATGAAGGGGGGAATGGACGTGAAGGTCAAGGAGATCGGCAACAGCGCGCGGGCAAGTCCGGGCGTTCCACGCCAGGCCAGCAGAGCTCCCACGGTGTTGCCCAGGAGGAAGGACAAGACTGTGGCCAGAGCCAGCAATCCCACGGTCCACGGCAGGGTGTCCCTGACCATCTCTTCCACCGTGGTGGGAAAATAGGCCAGAGAATAGCCCAACCGGAAGCTGAATACATTTTTCATGTAACGCAGGTACTGGATGGGAAGAGGGTCATCGAGTCCGAAACGAGCCCTCCATGCCTCAATGATTTCCGCGCTGTTTTCAACCTGTCCCGCCTGGGCGGTCATGCGGCTGACCATCGCGGCCACCGGGTCGCCTGGCGCCAGACGCGGAATGATAAAAATAAGGGTCATGCCAAGCCATACGGTCAGAAAAAACATGCCCACGCGTTGCAGGAGGTAGACTTTCATGATGGATAGATCTCAGCGCCCTGTAGGCTCCAGGTTGTGAAGGATGAGATGGGTGCTTTGCCACCACGTGGGCGAGTGGATGTAGTTGTTCTCCTTGGAAGGCCACCCCTCCCAATGGGTCGTATCAAATGGGATCAGTTTCTTGGCCTGCGTGATGGGAATGACCGGGAGGTCCCGCAGCCAGATCTCCATGGCCCGCAAGAAGAGCTCGTCGATCCTGGGATCTCCCAGCGGCAGCACCCCGATCTGATCCACCAGATCGCTATAGGCCTGATGGTCCCAACGCCAGCCGTTGAACTGGGCCCGTTCCCCCACCGGAACGATCCAGCGCCTGTTCATGCTGTCCATGGAATTCCAGGGTTCATTGATGGAGCCCGTGGCTTGCCATCCCATCCTGGCCTCGAATCTGCCGAACTGATAATTGTCCTGCCAGGTGGCTCCGGCTTCGTTGCGTGTGGTGGCATTGATCCCGAGATGTTGAAATTGTTCCACCAGTACTTGGGCGATTCTCTGCTTTTCAATGAAGGCTTCATGGGTCGTGATGAGCAGGACCAGTTCCTTGCCGTCTTTCGCGTAATATCCGGCGTTGTTTCGCTGGTATCCCTTGGATTCGATGATCCGCTTGGCCTTCTCCGGATTGTGTTCCATCACCGGGAACCTCTCATAGAGTCCCTTCTCTTCTACCAAGTGGACCAGCCTCTTCAGGGGAGGATACGCCGGGAAGAAATGGTGGTTGGGTAGGGTGGTATTTTCATAGGCGATCCGCACGATCTCGTCCCGGTTCAAGGCATAATTCAAAGCCCAGCGCATCTCAGGATCGTTCCACGGTTCCACGGTGTGGTTGAGTTCCAGGGTTCGGGGACACGGGTCTAGCCAGGCATAGGGCGGTTCCTTGGACCAGGCGATAATGTTTTTGTTGCGCATTTGAAGCGCCTGGAAGGCTCCGTAGGAGATATCCATCAAGCTGTCCAATTGTCCGTTGGCCATGGACGCGGCCCGCGTCTCTTCCGGTCCGTACCAGGTCCATACCAGCCTTTCCGGCCTGGGCAAGGGTTTCCAGCCGGACTTGGCTCCCCACCAGTCCCTGTTTCGAACATAGACGAACTCCGTGGGACTGACCCGTTCCAGGGTATAGGGGCCTGTGAATATTGGCCAGCCCAGGGCCGGGTCATAGTTCTTGAACGTGATGGGATCCTTGCCTTCCCAGATATGCTGAGGCACGATGTTGGCCCCACCCCAAATCTTCACGGACCAGTAGTCCAGTTGGAAACGGGGATTGGGCCTTTTTAGATGGAAGCGAACGTTCAGATCGTCTACCTTCTCCACATGGTCTATCCAAGTGGCTAGGCTGGCGGAGTACAACAGGTGAGGAGAATGTTCCAACAACATGTTTGCCGTGAAAATCACGTCATCCGCGTCGAAAGGTTCTCCATCGCTCCATTCGATCCCTGGCCGAAGTCGCAGAGTCCAGGTGGTGAGCGAATCATCATGGAGAAAGCTCTCTCCCAGCCAGGGTAGAATCTCTCCACTCTCGTAGTTCAACAGGAACAAGGGCTCGATGATGGCCTGGTGAAATCCATGATCGGATCGGCTGCCCGGGACGAAAGGATTCCAGACATCCGGGTTCATGACCCGGCCTCCGTCAATATCGAAGATCACCGTATTCTTTCTGGCCAGGTCGCGCTCTGTTCTAGCCCCCGGGCCCGATCTGTCCTGTCTGGATCTCTTGCAGCCTGGGGCGCAGATGAGAAGGAGGAGGATAAGAGATCCAATGGATGGGACAGTCAACGAAAATCTCCTGCGACCTAAAAGCATAAAGTGCTCCCTTGTCATTCACGAAAATTAGATCCTTGGCGTGGCAACACTTCCATGCGCGCTTTCGAATGTCACGCCACAAGCTCATTGCCACGGCCAGCAGATACAGGCTAGGGCATGACATGATTCAGCGCAAGGCCACGGGGATCGGGCCCAACCAAGGGCAAGTTGAAGGTGAGATCCCATGTCCCATCGGATACGTTCCGCGTGGCCTGCCAGAAGTCCTTGCCATGCACGGCCTGGTTCAGAGGGACCCAATCAGAGCCCTCTTGAAGCAGTAGTTCATATCCCACGGGTGTGGGAAGACCCTTCAAGGTGACGGGAACATGGCCCAGGCCACCACGAACGAGCCATTCAGCGGCATAGCCCTCCTTGGGTTCCACCTCCAGCGGATAGGTTTTCACGAGATGTCCTGTCCTCATCTCCACGGACAATTGGTTTCCCACAGCCTCTCTTAGAACGAGTTCCCAGGGTTCTCTGGCCTCTTGCAGGGCGCTCTTGAAGGATCGGTTGGGACCGTAGTAATCCTTTGCCGAGACCGGCAGAACGACCATCTCGATCTGCGCTTCGACAAAATCCCCGGGGAAAAGAGTCGGGCAGTCTTCCGGCAACGAAATCTCTATCAACGGGTTGGGTGTTTTTGATGCGTTGGATCGATAGATCGAAAGCATGGCCTGGGAACGGTCCCTGCCCCCCAGCCTGGCGTGCCAATGGCGCAGGATCAGTCCCCTGTTCGCCCACGCACCCACGATCTCCTGTTCCAATTCCGAATGATGGAGGCAGACCCAAGGGACCTGTCCTGTCCAGGGAATCGATTGCCGCTCATATCCATCAGATCCTTTCGTTCCCTCGAAAACGTCTTCCACGCCGTTTTCATGACCTATCGCCACGAATCGGCTCTTTCCCTCGTTGTAGTGGTCCGCTCCCATCTGGTAGAGCGCCAGACGCGAGGGATGAACCTCCTTTTTTACATCATATCTCAGGGTATGGAAGACACGAACATGATCGTCGGAGCGGGGCAGGGACGTGGTGACCACAAACGCGATCGTCTCGTCGTTGGTGATTCCAGAATACCGAACGTCCGTTAGGTTTGGCCCAATGGATCGATACCATGTCTTGACTTCCTTGTGGTGTACATATTCCCGGTCCTGATTGATATAGAGGAGAAAATCCCCTCCTCCCACGTTGTGGGTCCATGTCCAATGTGGAGTGTCCGCGTTCATGGAGGTCACCATGAGGGGACGAATGTCATCGATCATGCATCGACGTTGACACGCGTCCGGCTCATAGCAGATGGTTTCTCCCCAGCAGCCGATGGCGGCTTGATCCCAGAACTGGTTGGTTCCCCAACCGATCAAAGAGAGTTGGGCGTGGGATGCAGCCGGAACGCCGCCCCACTGGGCGTAACATATGGCAAACTCAAAGGGTATTTCGCTCTTCGCCGGTACCCTCAGCAGGGTTGTTCCTCTGAACCAAGGTCCTTCATGGGGAAGCCGTGTCTCCTCTTGCCTGTGCCAGTTTTTGGAGAGTTGTACAGGGATCCCTGTGGGATGGCCTGCAGGGTCCCGAATCATGGGACACATGCCCGTGATTCCAGGAAATGGATATTCCTTGCAGAAGAGGATGGGAACGACGGATGATGTTGTTCCGCGGTTGATGACGCGGACCTGGATTCGTTCGAGATGGTCGGGGTCCTCTTCCGGGGTCCAGCTCTGATGGGGCAGGTCGACCCTATGGAATAGCTTTCGATCCCTTCCTGGCGATGTTTCTATCCAGTCGGCTTGACCTGGTTGCCTGTACGAGACGGACAGATCCTCATTTTCTTCCAGATCATCTTCCATGGCGAAAGAAACATGAAGACTCAAGTTGCGTTCTTCTCCAGCATCCCAGGAGCCTGTCCATTTGTCCCTGGATTTTCCGTTGTATTGAATCTTGCCCTGGGACCTTAGATCGATCCGCATCTCTCCATCCTTCCATGACTCTTCCGGGATGATATGGAGGGAGAGCCTGAACTTGTGCGGAAACGCCATCACGTCCAGCCAACCTTCCGCCGGGAGTTGTCCACCTTCCGGCTCTTCAAAGATCAAACCATGAATTTGGAAGTGTTGAAGAAACGGGCCGCTCTGAACGATACGAACCGGGAAGGTCAGCAGACGGTCTCGATCCTGCCAGCCAATCGCCCCAGCCAGACAAGAGAATTTCTTTCCGTCCACTTCGATTTGGAGGTCCAGTTTGCCTTCAGGGAGCTTGTGGAGTACTCCCTTCTTTTCGACAAAGGTATTCTCCAGGTCCGCTTTCTCCTCAAGGAGCCCCAGATGAGGCAATGTCAGGGTCTCGGCATCCAGGACCATCCCATAAGAACCACTTTGAAGACATAGATGAAGCGGACGAACCGGTCCTGTTTCGTTCCAACCATGGGCCCACCAGAGCATAGAGAAATCCGAGGCTTGGGGCGCGCAATCCAGGATAGAGCCGGTGGATGGATCCGCCATCATCATTTCCACCTGACTCCAAATGATCAGCGTCGCCAAGAATAAAACCACCCAATTTCTACCCATGATCCACTCCTTTACCAAGGCGGGCGTAGGCATGTTCCAAGTTCCCCTCGAGCCGAAGGTCAGCCAAGATGAAGCCCATGCAGAGGACAGGGCCACTGAAGGCTCATGTTCTTCATGGATCGCGGGCTGATTCGCATTCATGGACATAATTATAGAAATCAAGCTCTAATTCCCGCAATGTGCATGGTGATTGCGTCTCAATTTGGTTGACTTTTATGGTTGACTTTCAATGAAGTTGGGGCGCAGATTGCGTTTCGCAAAAGGAATTTCTCAAGGCACCCTTTGTCTTCGCCGGGGCGAAGAGACAACCCATGACAATCCATCGAGTGACCGAGGATCAAGATGGAAGCTCCTGTATGGGGTCCAGGGACAGGGCAGGTATGTGGGGACCTGCATGGCTTGGGGAGTCAACAATGCGGGATGGTTGAGTGCAGGAGAGATCAAGTTCACCTTGGATAAGGACAAGGAATTCCCCACGAGTTGTGGGACAGGAACCGATAGTTCATATAGAAAGAATGGTATGGAAAGAATCGGGTGGACGAGCTTATTTTCTCCAGAAGCTTGGCATGAAGATGACCAGGACAGTATAGAGTTCCAGCCGACCTAGGAGCATAAGAAGAATCAACACCACCATTCCGGCGTTTGGAATGTCCGCGTAGTTCTGGGTGGCTCCCACTGCGTTAAGCCCTGGTCCAATGTTGGCCAGGCAGGCGATGGTGCAGGACGCGGCTGTTTCAATATCTGGGGTGAAGGCTGTCATCACAAGGGATCCAACAGCGAAAAGCGCGAGGAATATGAGAAGAAAGGCGCAGATGTTGGCGATGGTTTCCTCCTTCACGCTCTGTCCATCTATCCGGATCGTTTTGACCGCGTTGGGCCGCATGTAGAGAAGGATTTCCCGGTACAATGTTTTCGCGCCGGTCATGATTCGGATATGTTTCATGCCCCCTCCGGTGGAACCCGCGCATCCGCCCACGAACATGAGAAATACCAGGAGAATTCGGGATGTTTCGGGCCAAAGGTCAAAATCCTGGGTCACGAACCCCGTAGTTGTCATGATGGAGGTTCCCTGGAAAAACGCCGCGCGCATGGCGTCCAGGAAAGCCATGTTCGCGTGTCCCCAAACGTTGAAAGTTAGGGTCAGGCAGGCTGCGAGCCAGAAGAAGAAGTAGAAGCGGAATTCCGAGTCGAAGAAGTATTGCATGGGTTTGCCCCTGAGCAATTTGAGATGTAGCGTGAAATTGGTTCCGGCAAGAAACATGAAGACAAGGATCACCAGGTCAAAGTAGGCGCTATCGTATGCCCCCACACTGGCTGTTCGGGTGGAAAAACCTCCTGTGGCCACGGTGGCGCATGTATGGCACCACGCGTCGAAGAGAGACATGCCCCCGATTCTGAGCAGCAGTGTTTCCATGACACACAGGAGCAGATATACACCCCATAAGAGTTTCGCTGTCTCGGAAATACGAGGTGTCAGCCTATCCTTGTTGGGTCCTGGCATTTCCGCCCGGTAGATTTGCATCCCCCCCACCTTGAGGAAGGGGAGAAGGGCCACGCAGAGCACGAGCACCCCCATGCCGCCAAAAAAATGTGTCATGGCTCTCCAAAAAAGGATGCCTCGGGGCAGATCTTCCAAATCATTGAGAACCGAGGCTCCGGTCGTGGTGAACCCTGACATGGTTTCGAATATCGCAGGGATGGGGTCGGCGATGACGCCGGAGAGGATGTATGGAAGGGCGCCGAAGATGGAGACGAGCAACCAGCCGAAGGTGGCTATGCCAAAGCCATCTCTCCGGGAAAGGGTGCCACTCCTTCGGGTAAAAAACCAGGAGACAAAGGCACAGACAATGGAAATCCCCGCGGATTCCAGCAGGCCCATGGCCGCGAGCTTCTCTCCAGCATACAGAGAGATGCCTGCACCCAGAAGCATCGCCAAGGAGAGGATGCCAACCAGGTACGAAATGATATTGAGGATCGAGGGGATGTTCATGACATGTCCCTTTTAGAACGCGTCTTGGATCTTTTCCGCGGTGTCAGGAAGACTGTAGATCGCGAGATGATCCCCGGGTCGCAAGATAAGATTCCCTGTTGCCACAAAAACATCATCGCCACGACGTACCCCCGCGATAATACAATGCGCCGGAAGGTGTAAATTGCTAATGGAAGTTCCATCCCCTTTGCTCCCGGCCTTGATGACCACTTCCTGTACCTCGCCTGTAATCCGATGAAAGAGTCCCACATCTTCCACGGTCTCCCCACGCACATACTTTAGGATACTCTCGACCAGAGAGATGTTGGGACTGACCACCCTGTCCAGAAGATTGAGGTTGGCAATGATAGGCGCGTATTCAGGTTTGTCGATCCTGGCTATGGTAAATCCCGTGCCGAACTGTTTCGCCTGGATGCAGCATACGATATTCATCTCTTCATCCCCGGTAATGGCCACAAAGGCTGTTCGGGTGTCGAGTCCCGCTTCTTTTAGCGTGGAGGCGTCTGTCGCGTCCGCGTTCAATACCAGACATCTGGTTAACTCCCGGGACGCGTGTTTGGCCCTCTCTCTATGATTGTCAATAAGGATAGTTTTCATGGGAGTGTCTTCCAGAAGTCCAGCCAGGGCCAATCCGAACTCTCCTGCTCCGGCGATGACGACCTTCTTGAACCCCTTTCTCTGTCCTGCCATGATCCAGTCCAGAAACGGATCGATCTCGTGAGTGGGAACCACCACATAGATTTCATCCGACACTCCCATCACGGAGTTGCCATTTGGAATGCGAAGGCGGCCTTGCTGAATCCGTCCAATGATACGTACCTTTTCAAGCCAGGAAACGGTCTTGAATTCCTTGAGGGGCTTGCCCGCGATCGGAGTATGCGCGGGCAACTTCAGTCCCAGGGCGGTAATCTTGTCGTCCAGCAAGGAGGACACTTCCAGTGTCCCTGGCCGAAAGAGAACGTCAAAGACCTCCCGGGTACATTCCTGTTTGTGGACGAGGGGAAGATCCACGCCGAGCTTTGCCGTGTCCACAATCGGGGAACGAAGGTATTTATCGTCGGAAAGGCGAGCTATCGTGTATCGGGCTCCGGCAGCCTTGCCCCAGCAGCAGGAGAGGAGGTTGATTTCATCGAAAGGCGTGACAGCGGCAAGAAGATCCGCGTCCTGCACGCTTGGGTTCAGGTAGACGTCTGGATCTTCGCCTCCACCTTCGATGGTCATGATGTCATGATCCAGGGCTAGCTCTGCCAGGGCGCTGCGATCCTTGTCAATCATCACCACGTCCTGTTCCATGTCACATAGTTTGGCTGTGAGGATTCTTCCAGCATTTCCAACGCCAACAATCGCGATCTTCATGGGGATAAAATCCGTTCTGTGGGACTGCAGGGGCGGAGTTCATGTTGACTATCCTGTTCAGTATTAAATCACCCACGAAGGGGGGATGCAAGGTGTCGAGAGGACCCTATTTTCGTTGCGACCTCAGCACGTCCGATGGATCCGAAATGGATGAGTGCCTCATGACAACAGGGCGAGGAAAGACTGGACAGTCTTTGTTCATGCTTGGTAGGCGGGGCTTTTCTGAAGCTTCCAGGACCATCCCGCTTACCCAGGGCCAGGTCCATTCTGGAGGTGTGGCCCTGTTCACTGAAGGTTTACTGGGCTATGTTTCCCTGCTATCGTAAAGGTGGAACGTAAACAGTCAATGAACCGGATCCAGAGACAAACCGTCGTGGGAAGAGGAGACAGATTGGGCGGTTCGTCAAAAGCTTGCTGTCACGGACATGGTTGTCCCGAGAGAGGAGGTTCCGTTGACGCCCAGAGATATTCTTTTCGCTCAGATTTATCATGATGAAACCCACCCTGTACCCTATGTTCTGGGTTTTGAAGGAAACGTGGCCGAGGATCTGGATGCCTATTATGGGGGACAGGCGTGGCGTGGAAAACTGACGCAATATATGGTGGGCATTGGCGGGGTGGAACGAAGGAAATACATTCCTGTGGACGACAACACACACAAGGATCTCTTCGGTAGCCTGTGGCGTACGGATCGACGTCCTTACCATCTGGTCGAACCTGCGCTTCATGAACCATCCCTTGATGGTTACGTCATGCCCTCTGGGAAGGATTTCGTTCCTTCTGATCTTTTGGAGCAAGGTCATCGTCTTCTCAAGGAGCACCCTGAGACTTTTAGTTTCATAGGAATGGGATGGGGGTTGTGGGAAACGAGTTGGGGGATCCGTGGATTTGAGAATGCCTTGATGGACTGCGTGGCAGAACCCTTTTTTTACGAGGAGTTGTTGGATCATCTGACCGATCATTATCTGGAACAAATCGAGCTTTGCAGAGATTTGCCCGCGGATGCCGTTCTTTTCGGGGACGATTGGGGAGATCAGCGTGGAGTGATCATGGGACCTGAACGATGGAGACGTTATTTCAAACCTCGGTATGCCAGGATCTATGAGGCGGTTCATGCTCAGGGTAAGATCTGTATGAGCCACTGTTGCGGAAGCGTGCGAGAGATTCTACCGGATATCCTCGAGATCGGACTGGATGTCCTGGAGAGTTGTCAGCCCGAAGCCGCCGGCATGAATCCCTACGAATTGAAGAGAGAATATGGGGATCGGATCACCTTTTGGGGGTGTCTGGGAAGCCAGAGTATCCTCGCTTTTGGTTCGGTGGATGATATTCATCGAGAGGTGATTCGCCTTCGCGCCGAGATGGGCAGAGGCGGAGGTTTCATTCTGGCCCCGGCCAAGGCTCTTCAACCCGGTACCCCTGTGGAAAACGCGGCCGCCGTGGTGGAAGCCTTCACTGGATTGTCGAAAGGGGATTTGAATGTCCGGCCGACCTGAACCTTGTTCTCTATACCCATCCTGATCCCTTCGAGCCAGGAGGTTTTCTTTATATGAAGCGTTCTCGAAACACGGTTCTTTTGGATTTCCCCATTTCCCTGGAAGTGGATGGTTTGATGAAACGAGCTCACGTGCATCTGGGGGGGCAGGACGAGAAGGACTTTCGACGCCTGGTAGATCTAGCGCGCCAAGTGGGACGTCCCAAGGCGATCTATCGCGAAGCGCACCTGGAGAACAGGGGCGAGGGATTTATTCAGGCTGAAGGGATGATATTTCGAAGTTCGTTTTTGGCGCGCAATATGGAATCAACAGAGAGATTCTTCGCTTACGTTGCGACATGTGGGATGGAGATGGATGAAGCGGATCCTTCACGGGGGGACCCTTTGATGGCTTTTTGGTGGGATGTCTTGAAGGGATGCCTTCTGAACGAGGCCCATCGTCATCTCATGGAGGTGATAGACAGAAGGCACAGGCTCGGCAAGTCCGTTTCCATGAATCCGGGATCAGGAGATGTCCATGTCTGGCCTATCGAGCAACAGCGGGAGCTGTTTCAGCTTCTGGGTAATGTGGAGGAAGATATCGGCGTGGAGTTGACTCCTTCTTTCCTGATGCGTCCCAACAAGACCATCTCCGGGGTGAGATTTTCCACGGAAAGGGACTTTCGTAGTTGCCAGGTGTGCCGTAGGGAGACATGTTCTTCCAGAAGCGCCCCTTTGGATCAGAAACTCTGGGAGGAATTGACAGGAGAACATGGTTGAGGTGGATCAGACGAACCAGATGATGAATTCCACGTGAGGCCATAGCTTGGCGACGGATGCCCATAAGACACCCACAGTGAAGAAATGTCCCAGCGCAAGTCCCACGAAGAAGGGAATCAACCTGTGGTAGAGCCTTACGCCACCGAGATGAAGTACCGTTTTCTTGATGGACCAAGCCAGAAAAAAGGCCCACCAAAGTTGTCCACCCCAGGTGCAGCTCATGAGGTAGCCAAGGGGATGAAGTGGGAATCGAAGCCAAGCCATACGGAAGGCGAGAATGCTCGCCGTTATTATTGCCCCCAGGAGCAGAGCGAGATTTCTGGAACGATCGAGGGGCCTTGGATGTTGAAGGTATTGGGCCACTTGCCAAAAAGCTTGAAAGCAGAAGTGGATTCTGCCACCACCCGTCCCTGTCCTCGCGCCTCCTGCCAGCACGTTTGCACCATAGTGGTAGTAGGTCGTGAGAAACATAGAGAAAGCCAGAACCAAGCCGACAATCATGGCCAAGAATGTCACGGATACCATCTCTCTCCTTCTTCCGCGGAACTCATCGCTCAACTTGAAGCTTTCCAGGGTCATGACCGTCGTTTGGCCGAAGAAGCCGGCATGACAGAGAAAGAAGATGTGGGACAAAGCGCTCATGGTGCGAATGGATCCACCGAATAGGAAGAATTCCGATCCAAGCGCGAAGAAGGGGAGCTGGTTCAGAAGTCCGTGAGACATGATCCAAACCGAAGGCGTGCCTGTTTCCGCGCGAATCCTGGCGTAGACGAAAACGAAACAGAGCAGAAGAAGCAGAAAGGGCGCCGCGACCAGAGGGTGGACTCCAAGGAGAATGGTCATGGCAACGATTCCAGAGAAACCCAGGACAAGACCGGTCAAGGCCCAACGGTAGGGTAAAGGTTCTTCTCGGTCATCCAGGCCTTGTCCTGTCAGCGCCTTTTTCCAAACCTTCCGCAAATGCTTTCGGCTGGACCACACGAGAAAGAATCCCATGACCATAAACCCACCCAAGCCCTGCTCCCCTTCATGGGGGAAACCTGATCTGAGGGAACCCAGGGTATTGCCCAGAACAGATACGGCTCTTTGCAGAAAAAAAAAGCTCCAGACGGATTGAAGGACGTCCTGGGACATTAGATAGCCGAAACCGATCAACTCGGGTCTGTGCCACATTTGCACTGCGGCCAGTGCGTTGAGGGGTTTCTCCGTAAAGAGCTGTCCAATGGGATAGAATACCCCGACTGCGGCCACGGATGGGTTGAAGGCGTGGGCGATGTTGAGGAGATTGTAAACAAAGGAAACGGAAAACCCGAGCCAGAAGACGGGATTGGCCACAAAGGATCTCTCTTGTCCCTTCTGCTCCGATCCGCCGGCCATGCTGACAGGGATATAGAGCAGGGGAAAGGTGAGCCTTTCGATTTCCACCCATTGCTTTCTGAAGATGCACCACAAGGACAACGCCATGGTCCAGTAGGAGAGGAGGAACAAGGACCAGAACAACAGGGGTTTAAACCAATGGGACCAAGGAACCGCCGAATCTGGACTTCCTTCAAAGAAGGCCCGTACCACTTCCGGGTCTCGTGGACCAGCCCAATCGGGCACCGCGTCCCTCATGGCTTCAAACGGGTTTTCCGGGCTCGCGAAGTAGTCCAGAACAGTCATGTAGGGCAGGATGGCCTGGGTCACTCCAACGCCTGACATGACGCATCCGATGGCCACGAAGACATAGATGACCCCTTGTTCAGGCTTGGAAAAGGCTTTCCAACCCAGTTTTCGAAGCACGGGCAATCCGAGGCCCAGCAGCAGCGCGGTTGCGATGGCCGGGATGGGAGGAACCGATTCCGTGATCTGGCATGTGAAGCTCAGCAGTTCGACATCGCGGACCCAGAACACGGACAACAACACCAAGATGCATCCCGCCATGAGAGATCGCGGGGTCAGACCACGATGGCGGGACAGAGATGGATTGGATCGGGTCGATTTGCTCTCTTGGATCAGAAGCCCTCCGCCTCGGGTAGGGGTATGGGATAAAGATAGCTGACGCGTATGGATTCCACGATTGGATCCTTGGCCATGGACTGAGTGATCTGGATGTGGCGCACGTTTCTGTCCACGATGGATTCGCCGTCCCAGGTGAGAACCAGTTCTCCCAATACGTTGCCATGCCCCCCGGAATGAAGAATCAAGGTGTCCCTTTCCTCCATAAGAACCAATTCGTCATAGACGCCGTGATCGTGTCCGCCCAGGATGATATCCACTTCGGGTAGTTCCGTGGCAAGCAACCTGTCCATCTTGCCGCCCAGGTGGGTGAGCAGAACGATCACATCCGATTCGCTTTGAACGGAAGGAAGGATCGCTCGAACCGCCGGCACGATTTCCTCTATTCGAAGTAAATCATCTTTTTTGTGGTTGCTAATGGTGGAGGCCGTTCCGATGACCCCCACACTCACATCCTTCCAGCGAAAGATCTTGAAAGGTTGAGCGGACGAGGGCTCCATGCCTTCTGGCCATTGACAGTTCACGGCGAGGAAGGGAATCTGATAACGTTCCAGGAGTTCGAACAAACGTTCCGTTCCAAAGGTGTAGTCATGATTTCCGCTGCTCACTCCATCATAGGCGCAGGCGCTCAGCATTTCCATCATGGCTTCACCCCTCGTATCCAACGCGGTGAGGTCTCCCTTGTTGAACCAGTCACCGGTATCAAAGAATAGAACGTGAGGATCCTTTGCCTTGGTGTCCTTGACCAGCTTGGCGATGCGCGGCATGGGATCCGAGGTTTCGTGCAGATCCGTGGTGTGGTAGATCGTGACGATCACCTGTCGAGAAGAAGCGGTAGTCTTAGCTTTCTTCCATCGTTTGCATCCGGGTTGGATGAGAAGCAGTATTGCACAAAGAACGAATAGGACAGTCTTTCGATGGAAGAGATTCATCATGAAAACCTTTGCTTTCCGTAGGCATGGATTGACCTTTTACATAGACTACTCAACCTGCGGTCCAGGATCCATAGCGGTCTGCGTGGCGATCTTGAACTGAACACTTGATTGTAAATATTCAGTGAAAGCGATCCAAACGCAGCCCTTGGCGGAGAAGAGACAGAACAGCATCTCTGTCTCCTCTTCCCACGACGGTTCATCTCTGGATCGGGTTCACTGAATGTTTACCTCTTGATTCATCCGCCATCACTCTCTATGATTGTTCTGAAAAGCAATTTGCAAGGCATGGAAAGAAGGGGGGACATGATGAAGGGAAGAAAGGAATCTATATGATACCTAAAGCCAGATTGGTCCTGGAGGACGGGACCATTTTTCAGGCTGTTTCCTGGGGGGCTCCACTTTGTAGCGCTGGGGAAGTCGTATTCAATACAGGAATGGTTGGATATCCTGAAGCTCTGACGGACCCATCCTATAGAGGCCAGATTCTGGTCTTGACTTATCCGCTTATCGGAAATTACGGGGTGCCTGCCTTGAGAAGGGATGCCTATGGTCTTCCTGTGGGATTTGAGTCGGAACACATTCAGGTGGCGGGTCTGGTGGTCTCCGAGGTCTCCCAGAGTTATAGCCACTACACGGCGCAACGTAGCCTCCACGACTGGCTTGCCGAGGAACAGGTCCCCGGGCTTTCCGGAGTGGACACGAGGGCTTTGACCAAGCGTCTCAGGGATCGGGGGACCATGCTGGGCAAGATCGAGATGCCTGGAGAGGAGATTCCTTTCTTGGATCCGAATACGGTCGATGTGGTATCGATCGTATCCAACAACGAAATATCTTTTCTGGATGGAGGGGAGAGGCCAAAGGATCAGGACGCGCCAACCGTCCTGGTGCTGGACTGCGGATGCAAGGCTAATATTATGAGGAGTCTTCTTAAACGGGGATTGCATGTTGTCCAAGTGCCTCACGACACGTATTTCCTAAACATGAAATTCGACGGTCTTGTGATCTCAAGCGGTCCCGGCGATCCCAAGATGTGTGTGCATCCCGTCAAGAACGTGGAGAGGGCTTTGGCCTTTGGCAAGCCTATCCTGGGGATTTGTCTTGGAAATCAAATCCTGGGACTGGCTGTGGGAGCTGATACCTATAAATTGAAGTTTGGACATCGAAGTCAAAATCAGCCTTGCGTGGAAAGGGTAAAAATGAAAGGACTTTCGGGGTCCAGGGGACGTTGTTTCATTACCTCTCAGAACCACGGGTATGCTGTACGTCCCTCCACGTTGCCTCAGGACTGGACCGTATGGTTCGAGAACGTTAACGACGGTACCGTAGAAGGGATCCGCCACAGGTCCAGGCCTTTCTACGGGATTCAGTTTCATCCAGAATCCAACCCTGGACCGATCGATACGGCCTGGATTTTCGATCAGTTTGAAAAAGAGGTGAGAAATCGAAGATGATGGAAGAGTATCCCATCTCCAAGGTGAAGACGGTTCTTATTCTGGGCAGTTCCGCCCTCAAGATCGGGGAGGCTGGGGAGTTCGATTACTCCGGGAGTCAGGCCATCAAGGCGTTGAAGGAGGAGGGCCTAAGAACCATCTTGATCAACCCCAATGTGGCGACCATTCAGACCTCCGAGGATCTGGCGGATGAGGTGTATTTTATCCCTGTCACTCCGGAATTCGTGGAAAAGGTCATTGCCATGGAACGTCCTGACGGGATTTTCCTTGGGTTCGGTGGTCAAACCGCTTTGAATTGTGGTGTAGCTCTTCATGAGAGCGGAATTCTGGAAAAATACCAGGTCCAAGTCATGGGCGCGCCTATCCAATCCATCCTGGATACAGAGGATCGGGAACGATTCAATGCGAGGTTGAAAGAGATCGATGTCTGCGTTCCTCGAAGTCATCCCACCACCAGTCTGGAGGAAGCGCTCAAAGCCGGGGATGAGATGGGATATCCCTGCATGGCGAGGGTGGCTTATGCCCTGGGAGGATTGGGATCAGGGATCTGCAGGAATCCAGAGGAACTCCGACGCTTGGCGACCAAGGCTTTTGCTCACACTCGCCAACTTCTTATTGAGGAATATCTCGAAGGATGGAAGGAGATCGAATACGAGATCGTTCGGGATGTATATGACAACTGTGTCACGGTATGCAATATGGAAAACATCGATCCCATGGGAATCCATACAGGTGAGAGCTTGGTGGTGGCGCCCAGCCAGACCCTCACGGACAAGGAATACCATGATTTGCGGGACATCGCGATCCGTGTGGTGCGACACTTGAAAATCGTTGGGGAGTGCAATATCCAGTACGCGTTGTCCCCTACAGGTTCGGGCTATCGCGTGATCGAGGTCAATGCGCGCTTGTCGAGGAGTTCCGCCCTGGCTTCCAAGGCGACAGGTTATCCGCTGGCCTTCGTGGCTGCCAAACTGGCGCTGGGAAAGTCGTTGACCGAGATCGAGAATTCCGTGACCAAGGTCACCCGCGCCTGTTTTGAGCCGGCGTTGGACTACATCGTGGTGAAGGCCCCGCGATGGGATTTCAAAAAATTCAGGGGTGTCTCCGATCAGATCGGATCCGCCATGAAATCCGTGGGTGAAGTCATGGCCATTGGACGCCGCTTCGAGGAAGCGCTCCAAAAGGCCTTGCGTATGTTGGAGACAGGGGCCAGAGGGTTGGTTTTGAACGAGGGGATCGTCTTTGAAGACGTACGACTCGAACTTGAATGTCCCACGGAAAGAAGAATCTTCGCGGTCGCCCAAGCCCTACGAGAGGGTATGAGCGTGGAAGAGATCTGTGGGATCACGAGGATCGATCCCTGGTTCGTGGAAAAGATCTCCAGGATCACAGGGATTCAAAAAGAACTCGAGGAGACGGATACCCAACATTTGTACGAAGCGTTGCTTCGTAAGGCCAAGGAGTTCGGCTTCTCCGATTCCCAGATCGCGGAGGCTGTGGGAAGCACAGGAAAGGAGATTCGGGAGATTAGGAGGGGTATGGGGATCCATCCCTGCGTGAAGCAGATCGATACGCTTGCCGCCGAGTATCCGGCGGCCACCAACTACCTCTATCTTACCTATAACGGTGGAGAGGACGATGTGAGCTTTGGACAGGAAGGAAGCGTCGTCATTTTGGGACCTGGAGCCTATCGTATAGGCAGTTCCGTGGAATTCGACTGGTGTTGCGTTAACGCGGTTCGGACCCTGAGAAGGTTGGGATATAAAACGATCATGGTCAACCACAATCCGGAGACAGTAAGCACGGATTACGATGAGTGTGACAGGTTGTACTTTGACGAATTGTCTTTCGAGACGATATGGGAGATTTACGACAAGGAAAAACCCTTGGGATTGATCTTGTCCATGGGGGGACAAGTTCCCAACAATATGGCCATGCGTTGTTACGAGGAGGGACTGAGGGTCTTGGGCACTTCGCCCAGGAATATTGATGGGGCTGAGGATCGGAACAAGTTTTCCAAGCTTTTGGAGAGGATGGGCGTGCCTCAACCCGCCTGGAACGAATTGATTTCCTTGGAAGAGATCCAAAGATTTGTTCAAAGGGTGGGATATCCAGTCATCATTCGTCCCTCTTATGTTCTCTCCGGGGCAGCCATGGCCGTGGCAGCCAATGATGAAGAGCTGTCCCTCTATTTGGATAAGGCGGCCAAGATCAGTCCTGATCATCCGGTGGTGGTCAGTAAATTCGTGGAGAACGCCAAGGAAATCGATGTGGACGCTGTGGCCAGAGATGGGGAACTGGTTTGTTGGGCTGTATCGGAACACGTGGAAAACGCTGGGGTTCATTCAGGCGATGCAACCTTGGTGTTGCCTCCTCAGCGAACCTATCTGGAAACCATGCGGCGAATCAAACGGATCACTACGGATGTGGCGAAATCCTTGTGCATCAATGGTCCGTTCAATATCCAATTTCTGGCCAAAAACAACCAGGTCATGGTCATAGAATGCAACCTTCGTGCTTCCAGAAGTTTTCCTTTTGTATCCAAAATCCTGAAGGTCAATTTCATTGATGCGGCAACTCGCGTCATCATGGGACGTCCAGTGGAAGAAGTGGATCTTTCCTTCTTTGATCTGGATTACGTGGGGGTCAAGGCGCCCCAATTCTCCTTCACGAGGCTTCAGGGAGCGGATCCCACCTTGGGGGTGGAGATGGCATCCACTGGAGAAGTCGCGTGTTTGGGATGGGATTTTAATGAAGCGTTCCTCAAGGCCTTGCTGGCTGTTGGATTTCATTTCCCATTACGAAAGGTCCTTCTTTCCACCGGCCCTGTGGAGAGCAAGGCAGGCTTTCTGGTAGGCGCGAGACGTTTGGTGGATCTCGGGGTCAAGTTGTTTGCCACCCAAGGAAGCGCTGATTTCCTGTCCACGAACGGTATCGAGACCGAGGTGGTCCGATGGCCTTTGGAGGAGCCTCCCAATGTGCTGGATCAGCTTCAGAAACGAGAAGTGGATCTGGTGATCAACATTCCCAAGCACTTTCAACGAGAAGAGCTGACCAACGATTACTTGATTCGAAGGACGGCTGTGGATTTCGGAATCCCTTTGGTCACCAACCTGCAAGTAGCGCTCCGTTTGACCGAAGCCTTGTCTTGCCAGCCCATTCATGACCTGAAGGTCCGAAGCTGGAACACGTACAAACGGTAAAGGCTTTACCTGGCCCTGGAGATGGTGAAAACCGTTAACATCAAGTTTCACGCCTTGAGACGGTCCAGGATCCTGGATTTCTGTCTTTCGATCTCGCCAGGCAGCCTGGTTCCGAATTGCTCCATGAATTCTGCGATGGCATCCATTTCCTCCAGCCATTCTTCCTTGTGGATGGCAAGCAGTTGATCCATGGAGGATGCGGGTATTTCCAAGCCGGCCATGTCGATGTCCTTCGGATAGGGTATATATCCTATGGGTGTCTCTTGTGCGTCCACTTCGTCTCGACATCTCGCCAGGACCCATTCAAGGATTCTCGAGTTTTCTCCATATCCCGGCCAGAGAAAGTTCCCTTCCGAATCCGTGCGGAACCAGTTGACATGGAAAATCCTGGGCTGATGCTTGAGGATCGTGCCCATGTGCAGCCAATGGCCAAAATAATCCGCCATGTTGTAACCGCAGAAGGGGAGCATGGCCATGGGATCTCTTCTGACTTCGCCCAGCTTGCCGTATTGTGCGGCTGTCCGTTCACTGGCCATGGAGGCTCCCACGAAGACGCCATGATTCCAATCCAGGGCCTCATAGACCAAAGGGGCCAATTTGGCCCGTCTTCCACCGAAAATGATGGCGGAGATGGGCACTCCATGATGCTGATCGTAGCGGAAGGAATGGCAGGGACAGTTGATGAAGGGCGCCGTGAAGCGACTGTTGGGATGAGCGGCGGGCACAGCCTTTCCATCTGAATCTACCATGTCTGGCTTCCAGGAATCTCCCTTCCAATCGATCGCTTCGCCGGGCACGGGATCGTCGTGGCCTTCCCACCAGATCGATCCATTCGGGAGAAGGGCCACATTGGTGAAAATGGTATCGCGTTGGATGGTCCGCATCGCGTTGAGATTGGTGATGGAGTTGGTTTCAGGCAACACTCCGAAGAACCCCATCTCCGGATTGATCGCCCAGAGCTGTCCATCCGTGTCCACCCTCATCCACGCGATATCGTCCCCCACGGTCCAGACACGATATCCCTTGCTTTCCAAGCCTTGGGGGGGGATGAGCATGGCCAGATTGGTCTTCCCACAAGCGCTGGGAAAAGCGGCAGCCACATACTGAATCCTGCCATTGGGCTCTTCAACGCCCAGGATCAGCATGTGTTCCGCCAACCATTCTTCCCTTTGCGCCAAAACGGAGGCGATCCGCAAACTCAAACATTTCTTGCCGAGGAGAACATTGCCGCCATAACCGCTTCCCACGGACCAGATGGTATTGTCTTCCGGAAAATGCAGGATCAACCTGCGCTCGGGATCGAGGTCGGCCCTGCAGTGCAGACATCGGGTGAATTCGCCCTGGGGGCCCAAGGCGTCGAGCGCTTCTTCTCCCATGCGAGTCATGATTCTCATGTTGAGCACCACATAGATGCTGTCTGTCAACTCAATACCAATCTTGGAAAAGGGGGATCCAATAGGACCCATGGAGAAAGGTACGACATACATGGTACGTCCCCTCATGCTTCCCTCGAAGATGGCTGAGGCCTTTCTGTAGCCTTCTCTGGGGGACATCCAGTTGTTGGTGGGTCCGGCATCGCCTTGAAAGGATGTACAAATATAGGTGAGTCCTTCGGTCCTCGCCACATCGTTCGGATGTGTTCTATGAAGGACGCAACCTGGATATTTCTCCTGGTCGATTTCCATCACTTCACCGGTGCGCATGGCTTCCTCGGTAAGACGTTGGCGTTCCTCATCGGAACCATCGCACCAATAGATGGTATCCGGCTGGCACAAAGTTGCCATTTGATTGACCCAATTCGTGACGTGGGCGTACTTTAACATGCTTGTTTTCTCCTTTATCCCCGTGTATCACATCCCGTTGCATTCTCGCAGGTACAGCATAACACTTTAATTTTCTCAAATTCCGGCTGACTTGACAATGGGATTGGCATAGAATGTGGGATTGGCATAGAAGTTTGGCGAATTGGCACTGGTTTATGGAGTAAATATTCAGCACCGATTTTCGCAGCGATTTTAACCATCATATCAGATAAGAATAACGAACGATTCGGAGCGTTGTTTTGGGGTGAAGCAGGTGTGGGCGAGGCAGGAGAGAAGGACCATT
>Ga0114946_10000235_pt1 | contig 34970 bp, 28 predicted proteins | sample WalLakDeSediment_FD_88676 | JGI IMG/M metagenome (GOLD analysis project Ga0114946, IMG submission 88676) | Lake sediment microbial communities from Walker lake, Nevada to study Microbial Dark Matter (Phase II) - Walker Lake 11/02/13 Deep Sediment | ecosystem: Environmental > Aquatic >... | reverse complement strand
CTCAGGGCGTTTTACCGGCGAGGGTACGCCTTTGATGTATTTCACCGGACGAAGGCAAACATACAGATCAAGGATTTGGCGCAGGGCCACATTCAGCGACCGGATCCCGCCACCCACAGGGGTTGTCAGCGGCCCTTTAATCCCGACAAGGTATTCCCGGAATCTATCGATCGTCTCCTGTGGCAACCATTCACCGGAAAGATTGAATGATGCTTCTCCGGCAAATACCTCCATCCACTCGATGCGTCGCTTGCCACGATAGGCTTTTTCAATAGCGGCATCGAAAACAGGCCGGGAAGCCGACCAGATATCGGGGCCGGTTCCATCGCCTTTGATGAACGGGATAATGGGATGGTCAGGAACAATCAGAAGTCCGCCCTTTTTTTCAATTTTTTCTCCTTGCATATTACAGGCCCGGAATAATATAGTTCACCTGTCTATCCGACAGTGTGGTAAAAATACAAATATTTTCATATCTTGAAAACCAACAGTCAGCTTTTTTGTTTAGTAGATAAAATGAATCGACATGATGAAGACATTAGACCCCTGGCCCAGGATCGTGTTTTTTGACGGAATATGTGTTTTGTGCAATAAATCGGTCGATTTCCTGATAAAAAATGATAAAAAAAAGCGCTTAAAATATGCAACCACGCAATCAGAAGCAGCTGATTACCTGCTGAGTAACGAGCAGCTTCAGCCGGCAATCCCCGAATCCATCATATATTATGAAAATGGCGATATTTATGTAAAATCAACGGCCATCCTCAAGATTTTTAAAGAGCTCCGGCAACCATGGCCGGTATTCAGTTACCTGATAATAATACCCCGCCCCATTCGCGATGGGATGTATGATCTCATTGCCAGGTACCGGTACCGGTGGTTCGGTAAAATGCAGCATTGCAGGCTCCCCGATGCGAAGACCAGGGAAGTGGTCCTGGATTGATTTCCTTCTATAGCCCGAGCTTTTTCCTGATCCCTGCAGGAATACCATCCTTATGGACCAAAATAACGGTGGTTTTATAGGCAACAAAAGGTTTTGAGGCATACATGAATCCCTTGTAATCATTTCCCGTGGTACCCCAGGAATTCTTCACATAATAATACTCCGTATCATTCTGGTCTTTCGCCAGGCCGGTTATATGCATGGCATGGTCATCTGTCGTTTGGTAATTGTCGAATGCAACCTGGCGCATCTCATGGGTGATGGCCTTTTCCGGCAGGGGCTTTTCGAAGCTGTAAAGCATTTTTTCGCGCTCCTTCTCCGTCAGATTCTCCCATCTTTCACGCTCTGTCCCGCTGAAATCATCCGGTTCCGAAGCCGGCACCACAGCCACGCCATTGCTCCAGGAAAAACCCTTCTCACTCACATCCGCAGCCCAGCCTACCGTAAATCCATTCCCCAGTGAATAGTCAATGATGGCCATCATTTCATCCAGCGGAACATTAAATATTTTTCCCATCATCCAGTTATCAGGCACCTCCATGATGAATTCCTCATAATAGGGTTGATGGGTATATGAACCTATTTCTACATATTGATCCATATCCAACCCCAGCTCCCTGGCATATGAAGAGGGACTGAAATTTTTACCCTGGGATGTGAATGTTTCGGGATAGGCTCCGAGATAAGCGTCTAATATGCCTCTGACAGCCTCGGGCCATATCGGGGTCAGTTTTTTGTTCTTGTTAGTGATCAGCGCTTTCATAAAGCCCATCAAAACGGCATCCATTTCACCATGCATGTGGTCTTTCTCACCGATCACCTTTCCGTCGTAAATCTCCTCCGGAACGATACCATTATTCCTGATCACCTCCAGCACATCATGAAAAGCGCCTCCTGCGCCAAAGTTCAGGTGTCCATGCCAGCGGGCATAGCGAACTGCTTTGTCATAGTAAGTATTATAAACGATGAACATCTCCGACAGGTCGTGTTCTCCCTTTCCCATGCGCATTAATTCCGACTCCAGGAACGACAGCCCTGCAAAGCTCCAGCAAGTACCCGAACGGTACTGATTTTTAACGGGTGTGGAAGGTAATTCCTTAACCATAGTAAACTGATACCCCTCCGGTTTGATCTCGTCCTGACCTACAATTCCATTAAATGATAACATTATGGTCAGCGTTAGTAACATGAGTTTTCTGCCAATAATCTTCATACTTTAAATATTTGACTGTTTAAGTTAATGATTGTACTTACTAAAATAATTTACAGCGATAGAAACAAGGATATATAAAACAATTATGATGGGAATGGCTGTTGCTTGAAGTAGTGGAAGAAGGACCGCTGCTGATATGGCCAGGAAATATCCCGACCGGTTGTCCTGCCATTTCAGGTTCCGGAATTTCAATGAGAGCATGGGGAGCCTCGAAACCATAAGCACAGAGAGTAAAATGGCAATGCCCAGCAGTACGAATTCATTTCCGATAAAGTTCCATGCAATATGGACAGGCCCGCCGTACACAGGGATCAGCGGCAGAGAAGCTATGAACAGACCGGCTGCCGGAGCAGGCAGGCCCCTGAAATGCTTATTTGCCGTGCCTTCAACATTGTACCTGGCCAGCCGGAATGCTGCCGAAATCACAAAAATAAAAGCTGTAAAAGGCAAAACGGGCATTTCGCACGGAAGGGCTGCAACGCCTTGACTTTCGCGAAATAAAACATACAGGATTGCCGAAGGCGCCAGACCGAAAGAGATAACGTCGGCCAGTGAATCAAGCTGCGCTCCGGTGGCTGAATGGGCTTTGAGCGCCCGCGCAAGCATCCCATCCAGGAAATCAAATCCCGCTGCCAGTATGATAAACCAGGAAGCTAAAACGAGGTCACCTGAAAATGCAAGAGTAACGGCAATGCTTCCGCAGAGAAGGTTCAGCAATGTGACAGCATTGGGTATTTGATTCCTGATGATCATCGGTTTCTAAATCAATAACGGGCAAATTTACAAAACAAAACGTCGCAAAACAGTTGGAAACCCAATAATGCAGATGGAGTCTCTTTGTTTATCTTTGCAAACAATCGCCTGATTTACCAGCGAAGATTCATCTATGCACCCACATCGAATCCGTATCGATCATTACGACTATCCGCTACCGGAGAACCGTATCGCGCAATTTCCGCTGGAACAGCGGGACCGGTCGAAATTGCTTATTTGCAAGGATGGTGAAATCAATGATGATTTGTTCAGCAATCTGCCAGCTTATTTACCTGAAAATTCCCTGCTGATCTTCAATGAAACCCGAGTCATTCATGCCCGTCTGATCTTTCAGAAAGCAAGCGGCAGCCATATTGAGATATTTTGCCTGGAGCCTCTCGCCCCTTTTCGTGATCATCAGCAGGCTTTTCAGCAACAGCAATGGGCCGAATGGAAATGCCTGGCAGGCAATTCAAAAAGATGGAAAACAGGAGATCTCATCCTGAGTTTTAGACATAACAATCAGAATATCAGATTAAAAGTCTCCAGGATGAGCATGACGGCAGATGGCACGTCGACGGTACTTTTCAGTTGGGACCCGCCGGAAATGACCTTTGCAGAAATGCTGGACCATGCCGGCAAGATACCGCTTCCGCCTTACATCCATCGCCAGCCAATCAGCCAGGACGAAATCACATACCAAACCATCTATGCCCGGCAGCAAGGCTCCGTGGCAGCCCCGACAGCCGGACTCCACTTCTCCCCGGAAGTATTTGCTGAAATCAGAAAAAAGAATATTGATCTGTTGGAGTGTGTGTTACACGTGGGCGCCGGAACATTCAGACCCGTGACATCGACGACACTTGCAGGACATGAAATGCACGCGGAAAAGGTTTTTATTTCATTGGATAATTTGAAAAAACTCAGGGATTCCAATGGTAAAACGCTTATTCTGGTGGGGACAACCACGACCAGGATCATGGAAAGCCTTTACTGGCAGGGTGTTAAGCTAATCAAAAAATTGACAGAAGGGCCTGAAATGGACATCAGGCAATGGGATCCATATGAAATGAATGATTCCGAAAGAATTTCAAAAGAAGAAGCCCTTGAACGGGTAATCATCGAATGTGAAAAACATCAGGCACAGGGAGTCGTGGGACAAACCAGCTTGATGATAGCTCCCGGCTACACATTCCGCTACCCGGACATCCTGATCACAAATTTTCACCAGCCCAGGAGCACATTGATTCTAATGATCGCGGCATATATCGGTGTCGAATGGCGCCAGGCGTATCAATATGCTCTGGATCATGACTTCAGATTCCTGAGTTACGGGGATAGCTGCCTGTTCTTCAAATCGAAATAATGTTGAATAATAGCTGGCATATCAAATTGGATACCTTTTTACTACTTTTGCCACAATGAATTCATTCTCATGACCGGGGCGACTAAAAATAATATCAAAACTGAAAAGCAGGCCGAACGGGAAATGACATTCTGGGAGCACCTGGAGGAGCTCAGGTGGCACCTTGTAAGATCTGTCATTGTTCTCTTTTTACTTGCCATTGCTGCCTTTTTGATGAGGGAATTTATTTTCGACCAGATCATACTTGCGCCGAAAGAGACCTCTTTTTTTACATACCGCGTACTTTGCAGCCTGGGAAAATGGCTTTCTGTGGATGCGCTTTGCATCGGCACAGTGCCACTGGAAATCATCAATATAAGAATGTCGGGGCAGTTTATTACCCATATCTATGTTTCTGTTATGATGGCGCTCGTCGTGGCTTTTCCATATTTATTATGGGAGATTTGGAGTTTTATCAGGCCCGCCTTGTTACCCAGAGAAAAAATGTATTCCAAAGGCGCTGTTTTCTTCAGTACGTTGCTGTTCATCCTCGGTATGCTGTTCAGCTATTACCTGATCGTTCCGCTGACCATCAATTTCTTCTCCTCATACCAGGTCAGCGAGGAAGTCAGCAACACTATCGCCTTGAATTCCTACATCAGTACTGTTGTGTCTGTCACACTGGCAACCGGATTGGTATTTGAACTGCCCATCCTGGTGTTTTTTCTTTCTAAAGTGGGCATCCTCACCCCTGCTTTCATGAAGAAAAACAGGAAATATGTCCTGGTAATCTTACTTACGCTGTCAGCGATCATCACACCCCCCGACATTTTCAGCCAGATTCTGGTATGTATTCCGCTACTGGTGCTTTATGAATTCAGTATTTTAATCTCTGCCAGGGTAATGAAAAAGCAGGCTGCCGAATTAGCCGGATAACAGGCTCAGAGCTGAAGGAATTCCGTGATCATGTCCATGAATTTCCCGGGTTCTTCTGCATGGACCCAATGCGTTCCGTTTTCAATGGTTCGTATGTCGGCTTGCGGGAAATTTTGCTTTATTGCAGGGATATCCTCTTCCAGGATATAATCGGATTTGCCGCCCCGTATAAAGAGCGCCGGTTTGGTAAAGCGTGTGGAATAAAAAACACCATCATACATCGAATCGATATGGTAACTGATCACCGGGAGATTCGGGCGCCATCCAAGCCGGTGCTTCTCCTTGCGGTAGAGATTCTTCATCAGAAATTGCCGGATACGTTTGTCAGAAATATTTTCAGACAGGCGAGCCTCCGCTTCCTGCCTGGTTTTCACCACATCGAAATCGATCGATTGCATGGCGTCGATCAGTTGCAGGTGATAGTTGAACCTTACATAGGTCCGCAAACTGGTATCGACCACTATAATCTTTTGTACCTGGTCAGGATTTTCCAGGGCATATCGCATGCCCACTTTACCTCCCATTGAATGGCCCAGGATAACCGGATCATGAATTTTCAGCCTTTCAATTAATTCAGCCAGATCATCTGTCAGCGCATAATAGTTAATGACGGGATGGTGCGGCGAATGGCCATGATTGCGTTGATCCGGAATGATCACGTGATACCCGAGCCTGGCTACCTGACGTCCAAACGTCACAAAATTATCTGAAATACCCAGCAGCCCGTGAAGAATGATCAACGGCTTACCCTGGCCGTGTTCCCTGTAAAAAAGTTCCATCTTACTTTAATTGTTTGAGATATAACTGGATGGAATTTTCCAGGCCATAATAGAGCGCATCGCTGATGAGAGCGTGACCGATCGAAACCTCGAGCAAACCGGGTATATTTTGAGCAAAAAAACGCAGGTTTTCGAGGCTGAGATCATGCCCGGCATTCAGTCCCAATCCAACCTTCCGGGCAGTAATTGCCGCCTCCACGAAAGCATTAATTGCTTTTTGAGGATTTTCAGGATAATCCCTTGCGTAACTCTCCGTGTATAATTCAATCCGGTCAGTTCCCGTTTCTGCAGCATGCGCTATCATATCAGTATCGGCATCGATAAAAATCGATGTCCTGATCTGATGCCGGTGAAATTCAGCAATGATCTCACGTAATCTCTCCTTGTTCTTGCGCGTATCCCAGCCATGATCGGAGGTAAGCTGACCGGGCGCGTCCGGTACCAGGGTTACCTGGGCTGGTCTGATCTTGATAACAAGATCAATAAAAGATTGAGTGGGATTGCCTTCGATGTTGAATTCCGTGGTCAATACCTGCTTCAGGTCATGTACATCCTGGATCCGGATATGCCGTTCATCAGGCCTGGGATGGACCGTGATCCCCTGGGCGCCAAACCGTTCACAATCGAGCGCCGCCCTGATCACATCCGGGACATTTCCTCCCCGGGCATTTCGCAAGGTGGCTATTTTATTGATATTAACACTCAGCCTGACCATATTAACTTTGTTTTGCCTTGGTTTATTCATGACAAAGCTAAGAATTTCCCGGGCGTTGTTGCAACTGTATCTGATATCTTTCCGATCTTTGAAACAATTATGAGGGTATTGATTCAAAGGGTATCACAGGCCAGTGTCCGGATTGGCCATGCAGAAAAAGGACGTATCGGAGAAGGTTTGCTGGTATTATTGGGAATTGAAGAAGCCGACCAACCGGATGATGCCGCGTGGCTCTGCGGTAAGATCGTCCGCCTGCGGATATTCGATGACAAAACAGGTGTCATGAACCTATCCGTAAAAGATATAGATGGCGGGATACTCATCGTCAGCCAGTTCACCCTTCATGCCAGCACCAAAAAAGGTAACCGGCCATCCTACATTCGTGCGGCCAGGCCTGAAACAGCCATTCCGCTGTATGAAAAGTTTCTGGCACAAATGGAACTGGAACTGGGCAAACCGGTACAAAAAGGTGAATTCGGAGCCATGATGCAGGTGAGCCTGGTCAATGACGGCCCGGTTACCATTTTCATCGATTCCAGGTCTAAGGAATAAAAAAAAGCCCCCTGCATCACTGCAAGAGGCCAAAAACCAAATTAATTAAAGAAAAATCATTTCTTATCCGGACATGCAGACACACTGCCTGACTTTGATGTTGCACAACAATCTGCCGATGCCATGGCTGATTTATCACTGCAGGATGAGGCTTTATCCTTTGAACAACAACCTGCCGATGCCATAGTTGATTTATCCCCGCAGGATGAAGCTTTATCTTTGGCGCAACAATCTTTTCCTGATTTCATTTCAGCCTTGGAATCCTTCGACTCTACGGCTTTCTTTTCATCCTTCTTGGGATCTTTGTCAAAATTTACCATTTCGACATCCAGGGATGCAGCTACGATATTCTGAACGTTTACAACGCCGAAAGCTACGAAGCCGAAAATTGCAAGGGTTAGAACCAGTTTTTTCATACTTTTGATATTTTATAAGTTTTACATAAATTTCGTAAGGCAAATGTAAACCTGTTTCTCTCCTGAAAATGTTAATCGGCTGTTAAAAACTGTTAATGAAATGTTAAAACTCAATCGTAATTTGATTTCAGCCATACATTTGATATCATGAATAAATTCATATTCAGACTGATCGTTATTCTTAACTCCATTGCATTGCTGGGAATTTTCATAACCCAGTTTTATTGGGTCAGGGAGGCTTATTTGATGAAAGAAGAACAATTTGCCAATAGTGTACGGATTGCATTAAAGAGCGTGTCGAACCAGATGCTGAATTATGAGCTGAAAATGAACAGAAGCTTGTCAGGAGGCGCCAAACAGGATACCCTGCCGGTACTACCGGACGTCCGGAATATAAACAAAGGGCTGCTTGACTTTAAAATCAATGAAGAATTCAGTTGCATGCAGGTTGGGCAAAGCTATGAATACGCCATTATGAATGCCGGAAACAGATCTTTCATCATGGGGAATTACGGTAAATATACGGATGAACTGTTGAACTCCAGGCATCAGCTACCAATGACCGGATTCAGTGATTCGGAACATATTGTTCTTTCAGTCTACTTTCCTGTTGAATCAAGCCTGATCTTCAAAAGAATGATATTCTGGCTGGCGCTATCGGTGGTGTTTGCCCTTTTGCTGATATTGGGATTTTTCTATACCGTTTATTTCTTCTACAGGCAGAAACGGTTGTCTGAGATGAAGTCGGACTTCATAAACAACATGACGCATGAATTTAAAACCCCTCTGTCAACGATATCATTAGCCAGCGAAATGCTGATGAAGAAAATGATAAGGGAAGATGCCGGAAAATCGGAACGTTATGCCAGGATCATCTTTGATGAAAATTCAAGACTTCAAAACCATGTCGACCAGATACTGCGGGTTTCAGCATTGGAAAAAGGCCGGTTCAAACTGAAGAAAAAAGAGATGGATTTGAATCATCTGATCAAAAAAATCGCTGAAAGTTTTGAACTGACCTTAAAGGAAAGAAATGGTGAGATCAAAACGCACTACTGTGCCAGGAATTTCATCGTGATGGCCGATGAAGAACATCTTTCCAATGTGATCCTGAATTTACTGGATAATGCCAATAAATACTCGCCCGAGGCACCGGTAATCAAAATCGGAACCTACAACACCGATCAAAGTGTCGTTATTTCTGTGGAGGATAAGGGAATAGGCATTAGTCCTGAAAACCAGCGGATGATATTTAAGAACCTCTACCGGGTTTCTACCGGTAACATATACGATGTCAAAGGGTTTGGAATAGGTTTATTCTATGTGAAAACGATTGTGGAAGCACATGGCGGCCACATTAATTTGACCAGCGAATTGCGGAAGGGAAGCAGATTTGATGTACATTTGCCATTCGTAAACAAATCTGCTCAGGATGATGACATCGATAAAACCAAAGATTCTGCTGGTTGAAGATGACCCTAACCTTAGCCTGGTCCTCCAGGATTATCTTGAAATGATTAACTATGATGTCACGCTTTGCCGGGATGGCATGGAGGGGTTGATCGCTTTTAAGAACGGGCAGTTCAATCTTTGCATCCTGGATATCATGATGCCTGTCATGGATGGCTTTACCCTGGCCGAAGAGATCAAAAAAATCAATGAAAATATCCCGGTTGTATTTCTCACAGCAAAATCCATGAAAGAAGACCGGATCACAGGTTTCAGGCTCGGATGCGATGATTATATCATGAAACCCTTCAGCACCGAAGAGCTCAGCCTTCGCATCCAGGCCATCCTGAAAAGATGCATGAACCAGGCAGCGGTAAGCGAAAAAGAAAGTGAACCCTTCTACATAATCGGAAAATTTGTTTTCGATCATAAAAATATGATCCTGCGCATGGGTAAAACTGAAAAATCATTGACCCGTAAAGAAAATGCATTGCTCAAACTGCTTTGCGACAACAAAAATCAGCTTTTGACACGAGAAGTAGCGCTCAAGTCAGTTTGGGGAAATGATGATTATTTTATCGGTCGCAGCATGGATGTTTTTATCGCTAAACTCAGAAAGCTACTCAAGGATGACCCCTCCATTTCGATCACCAATGTCCATGGCACCGGTTTTAAGCTCGAGATAAAGTAATCCGGCAGGGGACCAATCAGCAAAGGGCTAAAAATACCAGACCAGGCCAAGGCTTGGGAAAAACGGTAACTGGTAAACTACCTCCCCGGTAATCCGGTCGCGGTAAAATACGTTTTTGCGGTTATAAACATTGATAATGCTTGCATCGACATCAATTTTTGACTGCTCCGACAAATAAAATCTCTTTTTAAAACTAATGTCAAGACGGTGATAATCAGGCAGTCTCCCGCCATTCATGTCAGCATAAATGATGCTAAGCGCCCCGTTTTGGGTGGTATAGTCAGAATAGATGCCGCTGGTGAAATCGATCTTTTCGTAATACCCCTGGGTTTGGGTGAAAGGAAATCCTGAACCGTAATTCCATCTGCCGCTGAATTCCCAGGTGAGCCTTGATCCAAAACGGTACGTGCCCACCAGATTTACATTATGTCTTCGATCAAAATGCGGATAGTATCGCTTCAGTTGTCCATCGATATCTTCATAAAAACGGTTGACAAAGGCATATGAATAAACGACCCAAAAATAAAGGTTCCGCTGATCATATTTCAGGGTAAGGTCCATCCCGTAGGCATCCCCTGTTTCAATAATGAAATCCTTTTTCAGCAGATCAGGTTGTTCCGGGGCCTTATTTTCATCATAGATTTTGTTTCGGTTCAGGTTGGTCAGCTGGTTGAATAATTTATAATACACTTCCGCGTTCAGGGATAATTTCGGAGTAATATCCATTTCCGTTCCCAAAATGATATGCTGTGCTTTCTGAAGTGAATTGGCAACAGGTTTCCCATTGAATTCCCTGTAAAAATCATCGGGGCCTGACAGGAAGCCGTAGAAAAGATTCACCACATCCCTGTCGGAGCGGGCGCTGACCAGGTTTTGTGAGTACAAACCACCGGCAAATTTCAGCCTAAAACGATTTGTCACATTATATTTAACGGCCAGCCGGGGCTCGGGCGAGATTGCCGAAAGGGATGCGTACCACTGAAGCCTGAAACTGGGTTCAATTAAAAACTTGCCCCAGGCGAGTTTATACTTGAAAAAACCTCCGATTTCGGTCGTGTTTTGCTGCTGCCTGATAATCAGGTTTGAAGCATTCTGAAATTCGTAATTGGTATTATAACCAACCAGTTCGATACCATATCTCAGCTCATCTTTCCCGAGAAAATAGGTAAAGTCAAGTCCCACGTCAAAACCGGCGACCGAGCTGATCCTTTCGGGATCGGGTTGATCGCCGGGTATTTTAATATCTGACAGTGAAATGGAATAGTCTGAATACGCCACATGTCCTTTCATAAGGAAAGGAGAATTCCCCGGTATGACCAGAAAATTAGCGCCAATACCGGTGCTATGCCAGTTAAAATCGGAAAGGGCTTTGTAATTGTTTACCTGATCTTTGTAATGAAAACCATAAAAATTGATTTTACTGCCATTACCGGCATGAAGCGATATTTTACCATACAGGTCGAGAAAGTTAAAGGGGAGGCCTGCCGTGTCTACATAACTGTAAAGCGTTTTAGAACTTTGCTCCAGGTATGAGCCTTTGGCTGATAGAATAAAACCCGCGCTAAAGCCATTGTCGTCTGAAACCTTTTTAAACGGGCCTTCCAGCAAAAGATTTGCACCCAATGTACTGACACCCGTTTTTCCGGAAAATCTTTGCCGGTTTCCGTCACGGGTAGTGATATCCATGACCGAGGATATTCTGCCGCCATACTCGGCGCCGAAGCCACCGGTATATATGTCGGCGTTACGGATAATATCTGTTTCGAAAACACTGAAAAGTCCAATGGAATGAAACGCCTTATAGATGGTTACCCCGTCCATCAGCACTTTATTCTGAATGGGTGAACCACCGCGGATATACAGTTCGCCTCCCTGGTCGCCTGTAAACACTATGCCCGGCATAACCTGCAGGTATTGGGCCAGGTCGGGCTGACCGCCAATGGCAGGGATCTGGCTGATTTCCCTTGGCGTAATTTTCACCAGGGATGTCTGGGTTTCGGTCCTGGCCTCCTGGTAACGGGCCGAGACGTCAACCGTTTGAAGGGTAATGACAGATTCCTGCAAATAAAGCTGTTTGGTGATGATCTCTCCAGCCGAAATCCGGATGGGCAAGCGCAGGGTATCATATCCGAGATACGTGACCATGAGCGTGTATTCGCCGGGGGGTACCCGGGTAATAATGAAATACCCGTTCACATCCGTAGCAGCGCCGTAAGATGTCTTGAACAGGTATACATTGGTAAAAATAACAGGCTCGCCGTTGGCTTTATCATAAACAAAGCCTCTTACCGTAGCGCTTTGGCTTATGGCAATCGTAAGGTTGAGCAGAAAGACAGCAGCGAGAAGAGAGCTTTTCATTAATAGCGGTCAACTTGCAGGCTCGAAACAGCCGCATCGATTTGTATCAAAATATTGCTGGCGCTTTCAGAAAAGCCCGGTGTAACATAGGTTCCGTCTCCGAGCTTGTCGAAGCCCTTCATGTCCCTGGAAGATAAAACGGTATTCAACCTGACTTCACAGGCAAATTCCTCGGGCACCTTTATTTTGATAGAAGAAGCCCCCGAGCTGATCTTCAGACGGCAATCATCATGCAGATCGCCCAGCTTTACGCTGATAGACGAAGCTCCCCCGTCAATTTTCAGATCACGGACCCGGAATTCGGAAAGATCCATATCAATGGATGCGGCACCGACCCCTATTTTAAAATCCCATAGTGGATTTGGATTCAATTTGATGGCTACTTTGTTCTTCAGGTCAATCCGCCTGATCCGGCTCTCCTCCATATCTATCCTGATCTCCCGCCTTTCGCCCAGATCCGTTGTAGCGTAATTGTATTTCCCGATATTCCCCTCTCTTTCAAATTCAAACAACTCCTCGGAGGTCTCATGGAGGGAAAAGGTTCCGGCGGCGGCATCAAAAACCAGTTCGGCTTCAGTAATCATTTCATCGTATGATTCGAAAAGCCGCTGATCTGTAATAAATGGCTCATCTCTTTCCCGTTTTTCCCAATCACCCTTGAATGACCATTTGGGGCCCGTACTCCTGAACCCGGGAGATGAGACCAGGATAATAGCAGCTATAGCCAGTACAATAATGGTAAAAATGACTTTAAACACCTCCTTGATGGGCAAAATGGCCACTCCGATCAGAACCAGCAACACCGGCCATAGTTTCCAAAGACTATACCAGGTGAAATAAATGACTCCCAAGTTTTTCAGGATAAACAGCACCCCGATGAGAACCAGGACAAGACCCCATATAATGTTCCTTGTTTTCATGATTTTGAAGATCTGGTTGATGATACACTACTAAAAATCAAAGCAAGACCGGCGACAATGATTACCACCGGCCAGAAGTCATTCAAATGGATCCTGGGCAAAAGCCTGTCGGCCAGGAAAATCATGCCAATAGCAATCAGTATCAATCCGATGATCAAAGCACCGTCATTCCTCTTTTTAATGTGTACGCCAGGCTCAAAATCGGCAGAGGATGATTCCGGGTTTGATGTAACATCAGGGTCAACCGGTTCATTGTAAAGGGGTAGCGGCTCCTCCGGAATTGCAATCCAGAGGATGAGATAGAGTAACAATCCCCCTCCCCCAAAAATTATCAGCAAGGCAAAAATGATCCGCACAATCGTGGAATCAATATTCAATGACCGGGCAATTCCGCCTGCCACCCCGCCAAAGACCCTGTCGGTACGGCTCCGGTAAATTCCTTTTCGTTGTGTCATGATATTAAAATTTCAGATTCAGAATCAATTCTTTTTTAACATTTCGGGAATATCGGAATCCACAAGGATCCGGCCACAATACTCGCAAACAATGATCTTTTTGTGCATGCGGATGTCAAGCTGGTGCTGGGGTGGTATTTTATTGAAACATCCCCCGCAGGCATCCCTTTCAATTTGAACAATCGCAAGCCCGTTCCGGGCATTCTTACGAATTCGCTGATATGCAACCAACAGACGCTCCTCTATCCTCGACTGCAACTCTTCCGACTTTTTAGCCAGTTGCTTTTCTTCGATCTCTGTTTCCTCTACAATGTCGTTCAGTTCACTCTTCTTGATATCAAGATCGTTCTTTCTTTCGTTCAAGACCGCCTCCGCCTCCTCGATCAGCAGCTTCTTGGCACCTAAGCCCTCAGTATATTCCTTAATGCGCTTTTCAGCCAGTTGCATCTCCAGCGTCTGAAACTCGATTTCCTTGGTCAGTGAATCATATTCCCTGTTATTCCTGACATTCATCTTCTGCTCTTCATATTTTTTGATGAGCGATTCACTGTCCTTGATCGCCTGCTTTTTCTCCGCAATGAGCTTATCAAGAGCATTGATCTCATTATGATGATTCTCAATACGTGTTTCCAACCCAACGATTTCATCTTCCAGGTCCTGAACCTCCAAGGGTAACTCTCCCCGGATCATTTTTATTTTATCAATCTGAGAATCATGTTGCTGCAACTGGTACAGCGCTAAGAGCGTATCCTCTACTTTACGCTCAACACCTTCATCTGATGGAGGTTCGGCAGTAACTTCACTTTTCTTAACGGTGTCTTTCTTCGCCATATAAAAATGGAATTAAAAATAATTAACCGGGTTTATTAGATTTTCAGAAATAAGGACTGCAAAGTTAGGAAATTTTTCAATTAAATAACCGGCGATAAGCTCACATGTAAATTGCTCTGTCTCAAAATGTCCGGCATCTATAATCACCAGTTTTCCAACAGCTTCCTGGAAGAAGTGATACTTGATATCAGCCGAAACAAAAACATCCGCCTGCTGGCGGGTTGCTTCCGGTATGAGAAAACTCCCGGCCCCGCCGCAAACCGCTACCTTCCTGACATTTTTCCCGGTAGGTTGCGAATGACGCAGGTAAGGTATCTGAAGGGCCTCTTTCATCATTTGCAGAAATTCCCCAAGGAGCATCTCAGCCGGCAACTCACCTATCATACCTGCACCGGCTTTGTCGTAAAGATTATCCAGGAAATAAATATCATAAGCCACCTCTTCATAGGGATGGGCATCCAGCAAAGCCCTCAACACAGGCTTTTCAAGCCAGGCAGGGAATATGGTCTCGATCCGGATTTCCTTCTCAAAATGAACCTCCCCCTTTTTGCCCACGAATGGATTCGTCGCATCGCCTCCCCTGAAAGAGCCCAATCCTTCCGCGTTAAAGCTGCATTGATCATACTCTCCAATATGTCCGGCCCCGGCATGAAATATGGCATCCCGAACCTTTCCGGCATGATCTTCCGGACAGAATGTAACCAGTTTCTTCAAAGCACCCCTTTTCCTGCTGAGAATTTTGAGTTTGGTCAACCCCAGTTTACTGCCCAGTATTTCATTGACCCCATGGGAGATATTATCAAGATTTGTATGAGCGGAATAAATAGCTGTCTCATTCTTTATCGCTTTTACAACCAGTTTTTCGGCCATCGTTCTGCCGGTAAGGCGCCTAATAGGCGAGAATATTAATGGATGATGACTTATAACAAGACCGCAATCTTTTCTTACAGCCTCATCGATCACATCCTCAGTCACATCAAGGCAAACCAGGCACCCATCAATTTCCCGGTCCTCCTGCCCGATAATCAACCCGGCATTGTCATATTCCTCCTGCAGATCAGGGGGAGCAAGTAATTCCAAAGCTTTGGTCAATTCACTTATCTTCATATATAATTATTTAATTTACAGATATTATTATCAGCCAGATCAATATTTTCAATACTTCGTATAACGTTAACTTAAGCTTTATAATTATTTAATTTTTGTTTAATCGTACTTTATTGTAAATTTGTATTTTGCAGTGGTGGTCCTGGTAAAAATAATATTATTTCCTTTTGCTTGTTTGTATGGTATTATCATGTTCCTGCGAAACAAGCTGTTTGACTGGAAGATATTACCTTCCACGGCATTTAGCGTTCCGGTCATCGTAGTCGGAAACCTCAGTGCCGGCGGCACAGGTAAAACCCCCCATACCGAATACCTGGTCAGGTTATTGAAAAAAAAATACCGGGTAGCAATATTAAGCAGAGGGTACAAAAGGAAGACCCGGGGATTTATCCTGGTCGGCCCGAATCATACGCAACCCGAAATCGGCGATGAACCGATGCAGTACCTGAAAAAATTCCCGGAAGTGGTGATTGCTGTTGACGAAAACCGGAGAAGAGGGATTTCCAGGATTCTGAATGAAAAACCTGAAACACAGGTGATCATGCTGGATGACGCTTTCCAGCACCGGCATGTTACACCTGGAAAATCTATCCTTTTAACCGATTTTCATGATCTGTACACCGATGACTACCTGATCCCCACCGGACGATTGAGGGAAGGCAAAAGTGGTGCCCGGCGGGCTGATCTGATCGTTGTCACGAAAACACCCCTTGTATTTTCCCCGATTACGAGGCGGCGACTGCATAAAACAATTGCCCCTCAACCCAATCAAAGACTTTTTTATTCCTATATTTCATATGATCATCCTGTTCCGTTCAATTACTGCATTAGTCCAAAACCCGCTGCAAAAAAGTATAATTATATCATACTGGTGGCCGGAGTGGCCAATTCTTACCCCTTGCAAGAATACCTCCGTGGAAAATGCAATGAACTAATTGTCATTGATTTTGCAGATCATCACAAGTATACGGCAAAAGATTTCGGAAAAATAACCAGGGAATATCAAAGCATCATTTCAAAAGATAAAGTTATCTTCACCACCGAAAAAGATGCAACCCGAATCGATTGCGAGGAATTTGCCCCTTACCTGGAACAACTGCCTTTTTATTTTATTCCGATCAGGATCAGGTTCCATGAGTGTGATGAAATCAGATTTGATAAGATGATCCTGGATTATGTTCAAAAAAATTTCAGAAACCGTTAATTTCCTGAAAGATCGTTTTCCTGGCACCCCCGTGGCAGGAATTGTACTAGGAACAGGTTTGGGAGGGCTCTCGGAAGAGATTGAAAACAGCATGATCATCCCTTACGAACAAATCCCTCATTTTCCTCAATCTACTGTTGAAGGACATGCCGGTGCATTGATCATGGGAAACCTGAGCGGATGCCCTGTCATTGCCATGAAAGGGAGATTTCATTTTTACGAAGGATACCCGTTAACAGATGTGGTATTTCCCATCAGGGTTATGAAGCAACTCGGTATCCGGTTGCTCATACTTTCGAATGCCAGTGGGGGTTTAAATCCGCTATTTAAGGTGGGTGACCTCATGTTCATGGAAGACCATATCAACCTGATGAACCTTATGAATGAAAACCCGCTGACCGGACCACACCACCCGGAATTAGGACCAAGATTTCCGGATATGATTGAACCATATGACAGGAATGTTTTAAATAAAGCGGAAGAAATAGCCCATAGCCTCGGTATTGCTTATCACAAAGGCGTATATGCAGGCATGACAGGCCCTACTTTTGAGACACCCGCCGAATATAGGTTTATCCGCCACCTGGGCGCTGATGCCGTGGGGATGTCGACGGTGCCGGAAGCCATTGCAGCAGCCCAGATGAATCTGCCGGTCTTTGCCATTTCGGTAATTGCCGACCTGGGCGTGGAGGGGAAAATCGTGAAAATTACCCATGATGAAGTGATCGATGCAGCCAGCCTGGCAGAACCCGTCATGACCAGACTGATAAAAGCCCTGCTGAAAGAACTTCAATCAGGAAATATAGTATGATCTTTCCCGGTTGCGGTTTTAGATTGTACTTTTGCCCGTCTAATGATATAAGACATGAAAAAAAACCTGTGCTCCCGCTTCCCGTTCTCGCTATACCTTGTTACGATCTTATTTTTGATAATTACCGGGTGTAATTCAAACAACGACGGTATCCGAACAGTTATCAAAGGAGAATTCCCCGATTTTGCCGGTAAAATAGTCACATTGAGTGAGATTGATATTTATCAGGCGATACCGGTTGATACAACCAAAATAAAAAGCAACGGAACCTTCCGGTTTTCTTTCAACAGGACTGCAGCAGGCTTTTATCTTATCAAGCTTGATCACAGGAACTACCTGACACTCGTTTTGGACCAGGAAAATCGGGTTGATGTTTTTTCTGAAGGTAAAGAACTTCGCCCCCATTACAGGGTGGAGGGCTCGCCTGACTCTGAACTATACCGGCAATTTGAAGTGTTCCATGAAAATAACCGGAAAAAGATTGATTCGCTGAGCAGGGTTTTCAACGACTACCAGCGATCACCCGGGTTTCTTGCCATGAAGATGAAATTGGATGAAAACTATATAGCAATCTTTGACAGGCAAAGGGAATATATGATCAACTTTCTGAATAACAACTGCCAATCACTAACCTCCCTGCTGGTCATCAACAGACGGTTCGGACAACGGCTGGTCATCAATATAAATGATGATTTTGATTATTTCAAACGTGTTGACTCTTGCCTTTCGGTCCGTTACCCGAATAATAAGCACCTGGAAGAAATGAAATCCAGGATCGCGAAAGCAGAGGAAAAACGGAGAATCCATGAACTGCGGGATTGAGACATGGTGATCCGTTATAAAGTAAATAACCTGCGGGAAATGGCAGACAATTTTAACCGGCTTGATCATTAATTTCATTTCCGGTTGACGATCATTTTGTAATATTGCAGCAAATATCGGCGTGTTGGAAAAAAACCGGCATAATCGTCAGCCTAAAGTCTACTTTGCATCCGATTTTCACCTGGGTATTCCAGACCATGACAGCAGTTTTGTCCGGGAGAAAAAACTCGTCAGCTGGCTGGATAATATCCGCCATGATGCTTCGGAGATCTATCTGATGGGCGATGTATTCGACTTCTGGTTTGAATATAAAACCGTTGTACCCAAAGGATATATAAGATTGCTGGGAAAATTGGCGGAAATGACCGATCAGGGTATCCCGGTGCATTTGTTCACCGGTAATCATGATGTATGGGCTTTTGATTACCTGAAAAAGGAGATCAACATACAATTGCACAACCGGCCTGAAATTCTTGAAATCATGGGCAGAAAATTCTATCTGGCCCATGGTGACGGGTTGGGGCCTGGTGATCTGGGATACAAATTTCTGAAAAGAATCTTCAGATGCAAATTGAACCAGTGGTTATTCCGCTGGCTGCATCCTGATATCGGTACCAGCATAGGGTTATACTTTTCCCGGAAAAGCCGCCTGGCAAATGTTCTGAAAGAAAACAGACAAACAGAACTGAAAAGTATCGAAAATGAGATGCTTTACCAGTATGCCGTTAAAATGATGTCTGAAGGGATTTCAGTAGATTATTTTGTTTTTGGACATCACCACCTGCCACTGGTCACAGGCCTTGATCCTAAAACCCAGCTTGTGATCCTTGGTGACTGGCTTACAAATTTCACTTTCGCCGAATTTGACGGTAATACTTTAGAGTTAAAATACTTTTAAAACAATTAACCATGAAAGAATTCTTCAAGTTTATGTTCGCTTCAATGCTGGGAACCTTTATAATCCTGGTCATCACTTTTTTCCTGTTTCTGGGAATGATCGTCTCCCTGGCAACCTTTGCCGACAAGAAAACCGTCAGCATTGAAGCTAATTCGGTATTGCATATCAAACTCGATAAGCCGGTATATGACAGGGCACCGAAAGACCGTTTCAATTTTTTCATGCCATCAGGACTGGATTTTGAAAAAGTTCCGGGGCTAAATGAAATTCTTGATAATATCAAAAAAGCAGAGTCAGACCCCAACATAAAAGGGATCCTTCTTGATCTGAGCCTGATTCCATCAGGATTTTCAACAGTGCGGGAAATCAGAGGCGCTTTGTCAGATTTTAAATCCAGCGGAAAATTCATAGTGGCATATGGGGAAATATATACACAAATGGCGTATTATCTCGCCAGTGTGGCCGATGAGATTTATCTGCATCCGCACGGAGGAATTGAATTCAAGGGTTTGGCCGCAGAACTGTTTTTTATCAAGGGGACTCTTGAAAAACTTGATATTGATGTACAGGTTATCCGTCACGGGAAATATAAAAGTGCGGGCGAACTGCTCATGTATGATAAAATGAGCCCTTCGAACCGCGAACAATTGGACGCATTGATCTCCGATCTCTGGGAAACCATGACAACGGATATCGCCCGTGACCGGAACCTTTCAACAGATCATCTGAATACGGTCGCTGACAAGCTGGATGCCCTGGAAGCTGAGAAAGCATTATTTTACGAGTTGGTTGACGGGCTGTATCACAAAGACCAGCTCCTGGCAGCTTTAAAAGATAAACTGGGGATTGAAGAAAAAGCAAAGATCCAGACCGTTTCACTGGCCAAATACACCCAAACACCCGATCCTGCAAAAAGCAAGGCTCACAAGGATAAGATTGCTGTTGTTTATGCCATTGGTAATATTGTTGACGGGAAGGGAGATGACCTGACGATCGGATCGGTCAAAATGTCGGAGGCGATCCGCCGGGCCAGAGAAAACGATAAAGTAAAAGCGATCGTTCTCAGGGTAAATTCCCCGGGTGGGAGTGCCACAGCTTCTGAAGTCATCAGGCGCGAAGTGGCACTGGCGGCGGAGACCAAGCCGGTGGTTGTTTCAATGGGAGATTTGGCGGCTTCGGGAGGTTACTGGATTTCAGCCCCGGCAAACAAAATATTTGCAGACCCATCTACCATTACAGGTTCGATCGGTGTTTTCGGGGCATTCCCGAATATGCAGCAGTTTTTCAACAAAAAACTGGGCATCACTTTCGATCATACGCTAACCAATAAGTATGCTGATTTCCCGAATGTAACCCGGCCTTTAACTGATTATGAAACGATCATGATTGAAAGGATGATCGATAAGATTTACCAGGACTTTCTGGGATTGGTTTCAGAAGGAAGAGGCATGGGAACGGAGCAGGTTGATGCCATCGGGCAGGGGCGGGTATGGAGCGGTACCGATGCCCTGGAGATAGGCCTGATAGACCAGTTCGGCGGATTGCAGGATGCTATCATAGCAGCGGCGGAACTGGCTGAAGTCACCGAATACAATCTCTGGTCGCTACCCGCTCAAAAAGACCCCTTTCAGCAATTGTTCGATGAACTGACCGGAAATGTAAACGCGCAACGAATTGAAAAAGAGTTGGGTGACTTTTACACTTACTATCAGCATATAAAATATCTCAGTGAAATGAAAGGCGTACAGGCCCGCCTGCCTTTTGAAATCAGGATTTTCTGAAAGGAAAAGAGACTGTCTTAAAAGTCAAGTAGTCCGACGACTGAAGCCGTCGGTCCCAACCCTTGTAACATACTCATAACCAGCGGCTTCAGTCGTTGGAGTAACATAGTCAGCATCCTATACCTCTGTCGTGGAATAATCCATCGCGGCCAGCCGCTTATAAGTCTGGTATCTCCAACGGGCATTTTGTTCTGCCAATGCAAATAACCTCGCCGCTTCTGCCGGGAAAGTTTTCTTCAACGAACTATACCTGACCTCTCCGAAGAGGAATTCCTGGAACTGGCTCCAGTCTGGGTCTTTGGAATCCAGCTGGAACGGGTTCTTTCCTTCCTGTTCCAGCAGCGGGTTATACCGGTAAAGGTGCCAGTAACCTGCATTAACAGCCAGTTCCTGTTCATACTGGGTCTTGCCCATGCCAAGGCGCAGGCCATGGTTAATACAGGGTGAATAAGCGATGATCAGAGATGGGCCGGGGTAGGCTTCCGCTTCCTTCAACGCTTTGAAATACTGGTTCTGGCTCGCGCCCATGGCGACTTGTGCCACATAAACATAACCATAGCTCATGGCCATGATACCCAAATCTTTCTTACGGATCTTTTTGCCTGAAGCGGCAAATTTGGCAACAGCTCCGGCCGGTGTAGCTTTCGACGCCTGGCCACCAGTATTGGAATACACTTCCGTATCCATGACAAGGATATTCACATCTTCACCCGATGCAATCACATGATCCAAGCCACCATAACCAATGTCATACGCCCAGCCGTCACCTCCGAAAACCCAGATCGATTTTTTGACAAGATACTGTTTGAGAGATAAAATCTCGGAAGCAAAACTGCTCTTTGATTTCTCCAGCACGGGTATAAGCTTTCCGCTGGCCTCTTCCGATCCGGTAGCCGACGACATTTGGTCGATCCATTCCTGGCAAGCCGTTTTCAGATCCTCCGCCATGCCATCTTTCATGGCTTCTGTCATCCGTCGGGCCATTCTCTCCCGCAGTTTGTTTATACCGATGGCTATTCCATATCCATATTCGGCATTATCTTCAAAGAGCGAGTTGGCCCAGGCCGGACCATGACCGCTCACGTTATGCGGCCGGTAAGGAGTGGAAGGCGCCGATCCACCGTAAATCGAAGAACACCCGGTAGCGTTGGTGATGATCATCCGTTCCCCGAACAACTGAGTGATCAGTTTAATATAAGGGGTTTCCCCGCAACCGGCACAGGCGCCCGAAAATTCAAACAATGGCTGTGCAAACTGGCTGTTCTTTACCGACTGATCCCTGGGAACGATATTGTCTTTATAGGTGACATTTTTCGAAATGTAGTCCCATCTTTCAACCTCTCCAAGCTGGCTGTCCAGGGTTTCCATCACCAGGGCTTTTTCCTTCGAGGGACAGACATCCGCGCAATTGCCACACCCGGTACAATCGAGCACACTGACCTGGATCCGGAAATGATAACCGGCAAATTTTCCTTTGGTAGGTTGCGTGAGGGTCCCTTCCGGGGCATTTTTCAATTCCTCATCCGAAAGCAGGAAAGGCCGGATACAGGCATGCGGGCAAACATAAGCACACTGGTTGCACTGGATGCAATTATCTACCTGCCACTCCGGCGCATGCACCGCAATCCCTCGTTTTTCAAATTCCGTTGTGCCAGCCATGAAAGTACCGTCTTCCCTGTCAAGGAATGTGCTTACCGGTAAATCATCCCCTTTCAGGTGATTGATGGGGATCGCAATTTGTTTTACAAAATCAGGGATGTCCAGCTCGGGATTTACATCCTTCCCCTCCAGCTTTTTCCACTCTTTCGGTATCTCCACTTTGGTGACCGCCCCCCCGGCATCGACTGCCGCATTGTTCATCTTCACGATCTCTTCCCCTTTGTTGCCAAATGACTTGCGGATCATCCGCTTCATTTCATCTACAGCCAGTTCATAAGGAATTACATTGGATATCTTGAAAAATGCAGATTGCATGATGGTATTGGTACGGTTCCCCAGGCCAATATCTTCAGCCAGTTTTGTACCATTAATGATGAAAAACCGGATGTCATTTTCCGCGAGGTATTTTTTCATGGAATCGGGCAGCTTCGAGTTTGTTTCTTCCACATCCCAGATACTGTTGAGCAGGAATGTCCCGCCTTTCTTCAGTCCCTTCAGCATGTCATACTTATCTAGATATGACGGCACGTGACAAGCCACAAAATCGGGGGTTGTAATAAGGTAAGGCGACCGGATCGGTGCATCCCCGAATCGCAGGTGAGATGTCGTGATCCCTCCCGACTTTTTGGAGTCATAGGCAAAATAAGCCTGACAATACTTATCCATGTTGTCACCGATGATCTTAATGGAGTTCTTATTGGCGGTAACAGTGCCGTCTGAGCCCAGACCGTAAAATTTCGCCTCATAGGTTCCCTTCGATACCGCACTGAACTCTGGTAAAAGCGGAAGAGAGGTGAATGTTACGTCGTCGATAATCCCGACAGTAAACTGGTTTTTCGGCTCTTTCATTTTGAGATTCTCGAAAACAGCCGTGATCATCGACGGGGTGGTATCCTTGGAACTCAAGCCATACCTGCCACCAACGATAATGGGGGCATCTTTTTTGCCGTAAAAGATATCCTTCACATCAAGATAGAGCGGTTCGCCGTTTGCACCGGGTTCCTTGGTGCGATCGAGCACGGCAATCCGTTTCACCGTTTTGGGAAACACTCTCAGGAAATATTTTTCTGAGAACGGCCGGTAAAGATGCACTGTGATCAGGCCAACCTTTTCTCCTTTGGCTAAAAGATGATCAACCGTCTCTTTAATGGTTTCGGTCACCGAGCCCATGGCGATAATGATATTTTCGGCATCCGGAGCACCATAATACACAAATGGATGATATTCCCTGCCCGTCAGTTTCGTAATCTCCTGCATATATTGCTCGACCAGGTCGGGAATGGGTTGATAAAACCTGTTGGCGGCTTCTCTCGCCTGGAAATATATGTCAGGATTCTGGGCGGTACCGCGGGTTACCGGGTGCTCCGGGTTGAGCGCCCTGTTGCGGAATTCCTGAATAGCCTCAAAGTCAACTAGTTTTATAACATCTTCATTATCCAGGTACTCCACTTTCTGTATCTCATGAGAGGTTCTGAAACCATCGAAGAAATGCAGAAAAGGAATCCGGGATTTGATCGCTGTAAGGTGAGCCACACCTGCGATATCCATAATTTCCTGGACGCTGCCGGTCGCCAGCATTGCAAAACCTGTATGGCGTGTACTCATGACATCACTGTGGTCTCCGAAAATAGAGAGGGCATGGGCGGCCAGGCTCCGGGCGCTCACATGAAATACCCCGGGTAACAGTTCCCCGGATATCTTATACATATTCGGGATCATTAACAAGAGCCCCTGTGACGCGGTAAAGGTCGTCGTCAATACACCCGACTGCAGTGAACCATGCAACGCACCGGCCGCGCCGGCTTCCGACTGCATTTCCGTTACTTTCAGGGTATCGCCAAAGATATTCTTGCGGCCATGGGCGGCCCATTCGTCAACGTTTTCTGCCATATTGGAGGAGGGGGTGATCGGATAAATAGCGGCCAGTTCACTGAACATATACGCCACATGTGCCGCAGCATGGTTACCATCACAGGTAATAAACTTCTTCTTTTTCATAATAGTTTGTATTTTAACACTTTAAGCGACAATCGCCTTCTGAAAAACGTTGCGAAATTAATAAATATTAACCACCTGATATGACCATAAATCCAAAATAGAATGACAACCGTCTTATTTATAACCAGTTTAGATTAATGGATGAATGACTACATGCAGAACATCTGTTCAGTATAACTTCTGCCGGTTGGAACAAAAATGATATATTCAAAAACTAAGCCGAAAAAAACTATTTGGTTATATAGGGAGGTTTGTCTAATTTTATGCCCCTCAAAACAGAAACAATTAAACTTTTAGACCATGGATCTATCGACCACATATTTAGGGCTTAAACTAAAAAATCCCATCATTATTGGAGCAAGTAATCTGGTAACCGATCTTGATTTCCTGAAGAAACTGGAAGATGCAGGTGCATCCGCAGTCGTTTATAAATCACTTTTTGAGGAGCAGATACAACTGGAAAACCTTGAAAATTACCAGGCAGAGGAAAATTACGGTACCCGGCATGCTGAAATGACTTCGATGCTGCCGGTGCAGGAGGATGCAGGACCTGCAGAGTTCCTGTTTAATCTTTCCAAAGCCAGGCAGGCCATTAATATTCCATTGATAGCCAGCCTGAATGCAGTTTACGATGATACATGGTATGAATACGCTAAGAAAATCGGGGAAACCGGTGTAGATGCCCTTGAACTGAATTTTTATGCAGTCCCCAGGGAGTTTGATATGGATGATAAATCTATCTTACAGGAACAACTGGATACCCTCGAAGGAGTTAAAAGATCTGTCAAAATACCTGTGAGTGTCAAACTCAGCCCATTCTATACTAACCCATTGTATTGCATCGGTGAAATGGATAAAAAAGGTGTTGACGGTTTTGTGCTTTTCAACAGGCTGTTCCAGCCCGATATCAATGTCGACAAAGAATCGCTTCATTATCCATATATGCTTAGCAGTGAGGAAGATAACCGCCTGCCTTTAAGGTTTGCCGGTTTGCTCTATGGCAAAATTAAAGCCAGTATTTGTAGCAATACAGGTATCTTAAGCGGAAAAGATGTAGCTAAAATGATCCTTGCCGGGGCAGATTGCGTACAGGTTGTCAGTGCCATTTATAAACATGGACCCAAAGAGATTGGTAAAATGCTAAGAGAGTTGGAAGAATGGATGCAAGGTAAAAAGTATAATTCTATAGCGGATTTCAAGGGTAAATTATCAAAGATGAACATCAAGGATCCGTATGCATATCAACGCGCACAATATGTTGATATACTGATGCGATCCGATGAAATCTTCAAGAAATACCCCATCCGCTGAGAAAGAATTATTCAATCATAACTTCATCAATAAAGATCCAGGCCTTATCGCCTGCTCCCACATGCCATGGGGGACAGACACTCCTGTTTTTCGCGATAACTTTAACAAACCTTCCGCTGGTTCTCATGCCATCCTTTGTAAATTCCTTGATGATAGCACTTGGATAGTCAGCCGGAACATCATTTTTTATAATAGCCACCGTCCGGAAATCATAAGGCCTGGAAGAGACTGAAAACTCAACCTCTTCCGGAAAAAATATCCAGGAATGTTCATCCTGGAGAAACGATGCGGAGATCCTGCTAATGTGCCGGCTTCTCCCCATATCGACCACTGCTTCGAGATCAACGCCATGATAACCCTGCCAGGAGCCTGTCCTGAAATTCTTGCCACCCCGCTGGCCGTCTATCAAAGCCATATCGCCCCCGCCGGTATATTGCGGACTGTACGGATTTTTGATCGAAACCATCCAGTTATGATTGATTTTATGAAAATAGGCCGTGGTTGAAAGGCTCGGACCGGTAACTTCTGAGAAAGCCATCGCATTCAAAATGGTAGAGCGGTAAAGAGCCATGGGTGAGGTGTATGGGATCGAACCGGCATCTGCCGGTTTATTGCCAGGTAAATAATAAATATCCACCTCCGGATCAATATGATGTATCGATACCAACGCCTCTGTCTGGAATGAACCCGATACAGCGCTGAAGTAAGGAACCGGGGTGATCAGGTGTTCTTCGATAGCAGCCTTGGGCCTGTTAATGTTTTCAACAGCCCATAGAAGGTTTGGCCGGGACCCCATTTCAAACGTTAAAAGCCCTCCCTTTGTCAAGTCCGAATGAGCCAGGTATGATTTCTCATAGCTTTCACCATTCAGCATGACAGACTGGACATAAATATTCGACGTATTATTGAATTCCGACCGGATGGTAAACTTCTTTCCATTATCCGGATAAATTACAACCTCCTCAAAAAGCGGGCTTCCCAGAACATAATAACCTATCGCAGGTGTAACAGGATAAAAACCCATCGCGCTGAAGATAAACCATGCCGACATCTGGCCGCAGTCCTCATTACCGCACAAACCTGACGGATCAGCCCCATACAGATCGCGCATGATCTGCCGAACCAGCTTTTGTGTTTTATATGGCTTTCCAATGAAATTATAGAGATACGCTACATGATGACTCGGTTCATTTCCATGTGCGTATTGTCCTATCAAGCCTGAAATGTCGGCCTGCTGCCGGCCTGTCACCCCTGTCTGTGAAGCAAACATTTCATCCAGTTTCTCCTCAAAACCCGTATCGCCTCCCATCAGCACCTTCAAACCATCGATATCCTGCGGAACATGAAAAGTATATTGCCAGGTATTGGCTTCTGTCAGCATGAAATTAACCTCTGCCGGATCGAATGGCTGGGTGAACATACCATTTCTTTTCCCCCTGATAAACCCGGTTTCAGGATCAAAAAGGTTCTTGTAATACTGGGCTCTCCGGATAAAATAGCGGTAATCATCCTCCTTTCCAAGTGCTTTTGCCATCAAGGCAATACACCAGTCATCGTAAGCATACTCGAGTGTTTTGGATACCGATTCACCCTCTTTCTCAGCAGGGATATAACCATATCTTTTGTAAAATTCAAGTCCGAAGTGATCCTGTGCGGCGCTATTACGGGCTGCCCTATATGCCAGTTCCGGGTCAAACCCCTCTAAACCTTTTAAATATGTATCCACTATAACAGGCACCGCATGATAGCCGATCATGCAAAAAGTTTCATTGCCAGCCAGTTCCCAGACAGGCAACAAACCTCCCTTTTCATAAATATCAAGAAATGTCCGGATGAAATCCACGGTTCGATCCGGTTGTAAAAAACTTAACAAAGGATGTAATGCACGATATGTGTCCCAGAGGGAAAACACAGTATATACTGTAAAATCTTCCGCAAGATGAATATTTCCGTCGTGCCCCCGGTATTGCCCATCGACATCCATAAACAGGTTTGGCGCTAAAAAAGCATGGTACAGAGCTGTATAAAATTTGACCAAATCATTCCTGTCACTGCCTTTTACCTTGATTTTTCCCAATTCATGCTCCCATGTCTCATCCGCCTGGCTCTTTACCCGGTTAAACTTCCAATGATACAATTCTGCATCCAGATTTCGTTTGGCGCCTTCCATGCTCACCGGGGAAATACCAACTTTTACCATTATTTTTTCATCAAGGCCGGTATGGAACCTGACAAAAGCTTGGATATCATTGCCTTCTGTTTCTTCAAGACCTTCTGATATTGTACCATTGCGGGCAATGCCATAATGTTCAAATGGTTTTGAAAACAGGGCATGAAAATATACGACCTGGTCAGCCGCCCATCCGCTGGATCTCCGGTAACCTCTTATTTCCCTATCATTTATTACATGGATGTAAAGGTCCAGGTTTTTTTCTGTCACTATCGATTCTTTCAGGTCGATGATGATATATGCTTCATCCGATTTTGGGAAAGTATAACGATGGAAGCCGCAGCGGTTTGTCACGGTCATTTCTGCATTGATCCGGTAATCTTCCAGGAAAACCTGGTAATATCCCGGGGTTGCCGTTTCATTTTGATGAGAGAAACTGGAACGGTAACCCGTTTCCGGATCATCTTCCGATCCGGGTCTGATTTGTAATGGACCGGTGATAGGCATAAACCGGATGTCACCATAATCCCCGACACCCGTTCCGCTCAGATGGGTATGGGAAAACCCCATGATGGTGTTATCAGAATAGTGGTAACCCGAGCATCCGTCCCAATGGTCTTTCCTGGTATCAGGACTAAGTTGCACCATTCCAAAAGGCATGGATGCGCCCGGGTATGTGTGGCCATGACCGTCTGTTCCGATAAAAGGGTTCACAAAGCTTGTCAGTCCTTTGTCGCTGCGGTCCATGCATCCCCAAAGAATCACAAAATATAAAAAGAAGAGTTTTCGCATATCGACAATGATTAAGAACAAGCGTTTGCCTCCTCTAACAAATGTTCATTGTTTTTACTGACAGCATAAGTGAAGCCTATTTTCAATGAAGAAGACCCCGTCTTGCCTTGTTTGTCAATACCAAGAATACCAACCTGGTAATCTTTATGTTCCGGATATTTTCTGATGATGCGCCAAATGGCTTCATCGCAGGCATCCTGCGGGTCTTTGCCCGTCCTGATTAATTCAACAACCAGAAAAGCGCTTAGGGTTTTCATCATCAGTTCACCCAGTCCGGTAGCCACAGCTGCTCCGACATCGTTGTCTACAAACAATCCGGCACCGATAATCGGTGAGTCTCCTACCCTGCCATGCATTTTATACGCCAAACCACTTGTTGAACAACCCCCGGAAAGCCTGCCAGACTTATCAATGGCAAGCAGGCCGATGGTATCGTGGTTCTCTATATTAATATCCGGTTTATGCAGGCTGTGTTCTTTCCACTCCACCCAGGCCTTCTCAGACGAATCGGTCAACAGGTTCTCCCGTTGAAAGCCATTGGCCAGGGCAAACTGCAATGCCCCCTCACCTGAGAGCATAACATGCGGTGTGGTTTCCATTACCAGCCGTGCAACCGAGATCGGGTGCTTAATCTGTTGTAGAAAAGTGACTGAGCCGGCATTTCCATTTTCATCCATAATGCTGGCATCAAGGGTTACCCTTCCCTCCCTGTCGGGCAATCCACCTATACCGACAGATGCATTCTCCGGATCAGCCTCAATCACCCTGATCCCAGCTTCAACAGCATCGATCGACCGGCCTCCGTGTGAAAGGATCTCCCAGGCAACCTGGTTGGCAATTAACCCGAAATCCCAGGTGGATATCACAACCGGCATCCCGTTGCTTTGATAATCGGCCGGCAGCGGTTCTGACAATCCCGGCATCCTGTTCGCCAACAAACCGGCCGAAGCCAATGAACTTCTCAAAATAAATTTTCTCCTGTCCATCATGTATTAATAGGTTTTAGCGGATCGAAAGTAAAGAATGCCAGCATGGTTATAAATAATAAACAGCTTAAAGGTACCGCAAAAGCAATGAGTGGTGAAGTCAGGTCTGCCAGGAAACCCATCAGCAAAGGGACTATAGCTCCCCCGACAATGGCTGCCACCATCAGTCCCGATAATTCATTGCTTCTTTCAGGCAGTGATTCGACCGTAATGCTGAATATCAGAGGGAAAATATTAGCAAACCCCAGTCCCAGCAAAAATATGCTGATCATGGCAATGATCTGCACTCCTGCAAAAAGACCGATGAATCCTGTCAGCGAAATGATAACCGATATTTTAAGGAAGTAACGGGCCGGAAGCCAGTTCAGGACAATGGCCCCCAGAAAGCGACCGCTCATCAATGCGATAAAAAAGAACAGGGTGCCTAACAGGCCAAGCCTGGCAATATCGAGGCCGAATGTATCTTGCAGGTATATAGGCAGGCCCGAGCTCATGGACACCTCAGCGCCAACGTAAAGAAATATTCCGGAAACCATTAACAGGACATATTTGTTCTTTAAAAGAAGGAAAGTTGAAGTGAGTGAAGCCCCGGGCAGGTTTGTTTTTGAATGTTCTTTGATCTTTTGAAACATCAACAAGATCATCGTAATTAGCAATATAATTATATATACAGGAAAAAGGATCCGCCAGTCGCCCCCCCAGTAATTGGCAGCAATCAACGGGATAAGCGCCCCCGAAAGGGTTCCGATTGCCTTTATAAACTGGGCAAGAGACAGGTTCCGCGCATATTTCCCCGGGACCGAAACATCCCGCATCAAAGGATTCCCTGATACCTGTAAAAAAGTGGCGCCGGCCCCGAGCATGAGGATCCCCAGCAAAATGGATCCGAAAGTTGAAAACCCGGCTAAGTAAGGAATGCTAAGTCCAAGTGTGGCTGCTAACAATCCGATCATCAAAATGGTCTTCCTGCCGAATTTATCCTGGATTACGCCTATCGGAACCGATAATACCCCAAACATCAGAAAACCCATGAAAGGAATCAATTGCGCCGCAACATTGGACAGCTGGAATTCCTCCTTGACAAGACCTGTCAGCGGCCCTACCACATCCCCAAAGCCCATGCACAAAAACGCCAGGAAAACAGGAAATGAAGCATAAATATGAAACGGTTTTTTCATAAATCTGCAGTTTATTGATAACCCTTTGCGTAATGGAAAATACCAGGCGAAGATAACCAGTTTTTGAAAATGTTGGAAATGATTTCAGGGAGGGTTTTGGGCTATCGGAAAAAAATAAAGGGCGCCCCCCGGCACCCTTTACTTAAACCCAAAATCATGAAAAAACAAATGAAATATTTCTTCAATCAGTAATTAATCAAGAAATATTAAAAAGGTAATATCAAAAAGAACAAATTATTGAGAATTTTTTTACTTTTTCTACTATTTTCCATCTTATCAAGTATACTGGAAGCATCTTTCGAGTACATATGATCCGTTGAGCCGGCAATCGACTCTAAAATTGACGCCGCCTGATCAGTATCTTCGAGCGCCAGGTAGGAGAGCCCCAGGTACCATTCCGCAAATTCAGTATAAAGATTGTCATTATCCTGCAATATATCTTCAAACATCCTGGCCGCCTTCTGATAATCCTTCAGCTCGATACTGGATATCCCGGAATAATACATTACGGCAAAATTCCTTGGTTCATTCTGTAAGATCTGATCAAAAAGTTCATTCGATTTTTGAAAGTCCTTTTGTCCAAATGAAAGCAAAGCTTCAGCGACACTAACACTACCTGTCCTGGAAATGCCAATGGTTTCTCCGGATTTATAATACATTTTGAATAGTTTCTCCCCGGAATATTCCCCGGGATGCAACAGCAGGATCGCTCCTGCAATAAATCCGACAACGAGGACTGAGGCCGCGGCATACCAATATTTTCGTGTAAACTGGATTACCCGGGTCCGTTTCCTGGTTGCCATTTTTTGCTCATTTTGTGCCTGGATACATTTTGACCTGAAGTCAAGGAGGTCTTCGTCACTGAGAATCTTGTTTATGTCTTCCTCCATCCGGTATTCCAACGCCAGTTCCCTGTTACTTTTCAACGCTTGTTCAAATTCCGCCCTGCCGGCAGAATCCAGTTCATCTTCGATGTATGCATCGATCCATTCCGTATGTTTCGCTCTACTCATAATTGGTTAAATATTTATTAAAATTCGGATCATTAAGTATTGAATTCTTCAATTTTTCTTTACACATAAATTTCCGTGTTTTTGCATACTTTTCGGTCTTAAAGCCCATTATTTCAGCGATCTCTTTCAATGAAATCTTACTCATGAATAACTGAAGGACCTTTTGACAATCTTCACTCAACCGTAGAAAGTGCTGCTGAAACAACCGGTATTTATCCTGGTCTTCTTCGGGTTGATCGAAGTATTGATTTTCCTGCAAATCACCCATATCCTCCATCTCCAGGAACTGGTTGCTGAATACCCGTCGGTCGAGCCGCTGCAACCATAAATTCCTGCAGATCGAATATAAAAAAGTTTTGAAAGAACTTGTCAGTATCAGGTTTTCCCTGGCAATTTTCCTGTATAATACAACCAAAGCATCCTGAAATACATCTTCTGCATCTGTCTCAGTCCCGGAGTTTGTTGTGATCAGAAACTTGATAGTGGGGTAGTATTCCTTGTATACATACCTGATTATGCCACTCTCACGTCTCTTTAGTCCATCTATGATAGCTTCATCAGTGTAAAACGTCATTCATCAGTTCTTTATCATGTTATCCACAAAAGGTAATACGAGTTGCGAGGAAAAAAGTTAATTTTTTTTCAACAAACCATTGTCAAATTCAACAAATCTTTGCAAAAATAATGCTACTAAACTTAAATGCCTTGAGTTTTTTTATTATCTTTTACCTTTGATTTAACACTTTTCTGCTCATTATTTTTCATTTTCACAACTTTTTTTTCTGTTTTCCGTATTACCTTTACAGCGGTTCCATGATTAAATTATGAAAAAGGTATAAGCCGCTAAAAAACCTTTTCACTCAACCGGATTTAATTTAATCGAACGCCTTAATTTGACAAATCATGGAAAAAGCTACTTTCAGAACAATTTGCCTGATCTTTTTGCTCATCAGCTACTCAGCCTATTCTCAGACTGGCGAAACGATCAACGGGCTGCTTCTGTATCATGGAGAATACCCCCATGCGGGAGTTACAGCCAATTTACATGACGCGAATGGCAACATTATTGACGTAACAACCACGGATGGCTCGGGTAACTATTCTTTTTACAACGTCCCACAGGGCACCTATACTATTTCCTTTGAAGCCACTGGTCCAGGGGGAGAGGTAACCCTGACGGATGCTTTCCTGGTGATGATGCATTTATTCAATCTTTATCCATTCACCCCTATTGCACACCTGGCTGCGGATGTGGATGGCAGTGGAACCATCACCTGGAATGACTATACCCTCATATTGGTGGGCTACCTGAACCAGGGGAACCCCTTTCCCATAGGGGATTGGGTGTTTGAAGAAATCCCGCCGTTCACCACCGGCTCCAGGTCTGAAACAAAGGTCTCCGGAAGTAATTCCTCCGGAGATGTCAACGGAACCTTTGTACCTACCAAAACGGCAGAATCGGTTTCCGCCCATGTACCGGCCGGGGACATCGTGACCAGCCCCGGAAAGGCATCCAGAGTTCCTGTTAACACAGCCCATTCACTGCAAATGACCGGGATGCACCTGGTCCTGCAGATCCCGGATGGGATCATGATCACAGACATTGAATCACCGTTGCCTGACCTGAACTATTGTATCCGGCATAATGAGCTCATCCTGACATGGCTGGACCAAAACATAACGGGCCAGGCGGTCCATCCCGATGCCGCATTGTTCAGTATAGAAGCTGTATTATCGAAAGGCCTGGACGAAAATACCTCATACCGTTTCACGCTGTTGCCGGGCAGCCACTTTATCAATGCTGAAGGTGAAGTGATCCACGGTGTGAACATCAGTATCCCAGCATTAAAATACATGGCGGAAGAAATTTTTAACCTGACAGCGTTTCCTAACCCATTCACCACGCGGTTCACGCTTGGTTTGGAGTTGCCGTCGGATGGCCAGGTTACCATGCAGCTTTATGACCAGTGCGGAAGGATAGTTCATGATATCAATCAATCGAGCCTCAGCGCCGGCACCCATCAATTGCATATTGACGGTTCCACTCTTGCCCCCGGGATATATTTTTATCATGTATCCGTTATGGGCGATGAAAACTACGATAAAAGAGGATCAATCATTAAATCCAAATAGCGGCGTTCTTTTTAAATCCGGAAAGGAGTACCTGCGGGTGCTCCTTTTTTTATTTATACGTGAAAATTATTTAAATTCGCACCGGATCCGTTTGTTATAAGAATATAATGTTCATCTTGCGTTTCGGTTACCGGCCAGCGATAAAACCCGGAATCCTTCTGTTTTGCATCGCTCTGTCATTCCTTACCGGGAATGGCTTGGCCCGTCCCGGTGACGGGAACCGCCAACATATTGCCCTGCTCGAAGAAAGGGCAAAAGTTTTTCATAACAAAAACCAGTTTGACAGCGCATTGTTCTATTATCAGGAACTAAAGGAGGCCTGCCTGAACGCCGGCCGGTATGCAGACTTTCTGAAAACCGAAATCAACATTGCCGATTTGCTGATATTGAAACAGGATCATTCCCGCGCGTGGGAAACACTCCTGAAAACCGGCAGTGGGATCAGGGCTGCCTTGCCTGGTGCGCCGGAACTTATGGCCAATTACCTGCAGGTCAAAGGAAGCTACTACCTGTCCACGGGGCATCCCGATTCCGCAAGGCATTACCTCGAAACATCCATCGAATACAGGCAAACGTTCACTGGGGAAACCGATACCTTATTGCGGTATGCCTGGAATAAACTGGGCAATTATTATCTGAGGACTGGCGATTTTGAAGCGGCCCAGCGATGCCACGAGACCGCCCTAAAACTTTCGCTTCAGAAAAAGAACAAAGTGAACTTCCAGAGCGCATCTTCCTACCAGAACCTCGG